>Ga0255765_1000260_pt1 | contig 70253 bp, 48 predicted proteins | sample 041ome_8_FD_179965 | JGI IMG/M metagenome (GOLD analysis project Ga0255765, IMG submission 179965) | Coastal salt marsh microbial communities from the Groves Creek Marsh, Skidaway Island, Georgia - 041407BS metaG (version 2) | ecosystem: Environmental > Aquatic > Marine > Intertidal zone > Salt...
ACCGTGCGTGCGGTATGTATGTTCGCTCTGCCCCTAAACAGTCTTGAAAAGTATACCGTTTTTTTTTATTCATGGCGTTCGATGTGGTTGTATATATATACGTATACATCTGGTGGCGTCATCCCACCATCGCATCGTCGTCGTCGCATCGTTCGTCGTCGTCGCCGCGTTCGACGACGCGGCGCGCGCCGACGGCGACGATGGATGGCACCACCGACGTCGTCGTCGGCGATGTTCGCTTCGACGCCGCGTCCGGCGACGTCGACGACGCGTGTTGCGCGGTGTTCGCGGTCGATGCGACGTCGGTTGGCGAGGCGCGCGTGGTGGCGTTCGCGCATCGCTCGCGTCGCGCGCCGCGGTGCGTGCGCGTCGTGCGATTCCATGGCGATCGAACAACGACGCGACGGACGACGTGTGTGACGGTGATGTGCGATGCGGACGTGACGTGCGTGGGCGTGGGTGGGGATTGGATGGTGGTCGTCGGCGACGCGCGCGGGTACGCGTACGCGCGGGACGTTCGCGCGGATGACTTTGATGACTGGGACTTGGACGGCGATGACGATCGTCGTGCGATGGCGATGGCGAGTACTACTTCATCGTCTGTGACGCATAAGATGCGCTTCGCGTCGTGCGGTGGTGTGCATTTCGTGGATGACAAGTACGTCGTCACGGACGCGCACGTGAGCGAGTGGGACGTCGCGCGCGGCGTCGCGACGCGTCGATGGACGCTTCCGCGCCTCGCACCGCTCGCCGCGGCGACAATCGTGCACGATTCCATCATTATTGCTGTCGGTGGTGCTGCCGTGGCGTCGGCATCGATCGATGCTGACGCGAATCGCGCGTCTCGAGCGCGAGCCGCCGGGCGTTTGGTCGCCAAAGCCGCGTCCACGGCGTTTGGCGTCATTTTGAGCGCGTTTAATCAAAACGCAAAGCTTCCCGCCGATGCCGTGGTGTACGAAGGTGAGGACATGGACGATGTACCGACCGCCGAACGCCCGCGATGGAACTGCGCTTTTGTGGATGCGCCGAGACGGTACTCGCGCTTCGTGTCGCGAGGCGCGCGCTTCGCGACGACGGATTCGCTCCATCGGTGCGTCTCGTTTCAGAGCTTGGGGGACAAAATACGCGTCAAGAAAATCATCAAAGGCGCGCGCGACGCCACGATTGCGTATGGGCGAGATATGTCTGACACCGAGCATCAACATTCGCACCCAATATTGTACGTGTACAAGCCCGCGGTTCGCGCGCTCGAGGCGCACCGCGCTCGAGGCGTCGCCGCGCCAGCCGCGCGCGACGTCCCCGATGACCCAATCGCCGGCGTTCCGATACGCATCTGCCCCACGCGCGCCACCGATCCATTCATGCTGTATATTTCTTCATCTAGCGATAGCAAAAGCGATGCGGTCGCGACGTATACGTTGCGTCCAATCGCCTTTTCGTCCTTCGTAGCCCGTAGCCCGTAGCCCATAGCCAACACCAAAACACCTTGAACACCAAATGTCACGACATCACTACTCGACGCCTCCACACTTCTCGACGCCGTCGCATCGGTGTCGCGGTCGAAGAAGACGCGCGAGACGAAAGACAACCATACTCACCGTCTGTCGTCGTCGTCGTCGTCGTCGTCGTCGCCATGTCGTACGTGCTCGACGTTCGCGAGCTCTTGCACAAGCTTCCATTTCATCACTTTTCTCCGTATGAACTCAAGAAATCATGCATCGGCATCGGTGTCACGTACGCGCTGCCGGGCGTCATCGCCGCTGGTGTGTCTGCGTTTTATTATTTTTCATTCACCGTGAAGGATAAGCTTATTTTTGAGAATACAAACGTGAATGAGCACAAGACTCGGGCGATGATCACGCTGGGGGTGATCGCGGCGTTCGTGCCGGCGGCGTTGATTGGATTGATTGAAGGGTTTGGTGGATCGATGGAACAAGGGAAAACGATCGAGGGATGGGCGACCGAGGCGCAAAGTGGGCTCGCGACGTATGGTGCGTCGTTGATGGCGATGGATGACTCTTTGGTGCGACTAAAGGTTGAGGCGACGGAGGCGAGCGACGTATCGGCGCAGGCGACGTTGGCGAGCGCATTGGCGACGCTGAAAACAGCATTGATCAATCACGGCGCTGCGAGTGAATTTAGTGATGAGATTGAATATTTTAAATGGTTTACGTCGTTTCGGTTGAGCACGGGGCTGGTCTCTGGGGTCATTGCCTTGACGTTGTTGTCGCTGCTGTCGAGCGCGCTGTTGCCCATATATTCACACTATGGCAAGCGTCCGGTGTCGACGTGGTGGGATGCGGCGCCCGGGCGGATGACGCCTGAGCGTTTCGTTCGCGCAGTGCCGTTGTGGACGCTAATGTATTGTTTTCTCGTCACTGCAGTGTTTTGGCCGCTGAGCGTCATCGGCGCCGAAATGTGCTACGCGTACGATTTAATGGTTGAGTTTCAGCTTCCCGAGAGCGCGCAGTTCTACTTTTTATGCCCTAAGTTTGGGTATGAGTTAGGTGAAACTATGGCGACATTGACTGCAGATAAGACATCGCTCAACACGGCTATATCTTCGGTAGAGGATCTCGGTGGGTCGTACGCGACGTCGACGTACATGTCGGCGTTGAAATCAGCAGAAACGTCATTTGAAACCCAATACGCGCGTATTAGCGAAGGTTTCGGTGATTGTCAGCCCATGAGTGACACCGTCGAGCTTACCATTCACGAGTTATGCGATGAGGTCATGATTGGTATTCAAATGTTCACCGCCGTGGCGTTTGGTTTGACGTGTTTGCTGATGTACGGCACGTTGCACCGTTGGTTTGGCTCCGACGTTGCCAAGGAGCTCATCGGCGACGAAGAGACGAGTTTATTCATGAAACTTACTAGCGATACAAAGCTCCAAGTCAAGTCCAAGTTTGGCTCAGCTGAGTTAACCGCGGAGGAATTAGAGAAGAAGGCGGCGGCGAAAAAGGCAAAGAAGGCGGCGAAGAAGCAGTCGGCGCAAAGGTCGTGGAAGCGAGGCGCTGGAGAATCCACGACGACGACGACGCAAGACGGGGACGAAGATAGTCCAGATACAAGCGAATCGGATGATGTACGTATTGGTGAAGGCTCGCCGTCTGTGGCGTCTTCAATGCAAGAAACTATTCAAGAAGAGGATGACGACGACAAAGACGCGTCAGAATCGGGCAGTGATGACATGCAGAGCATTGACGAAGCGGGCGCAGTGGATATCCAAATGACAGATTTCTTAAACGATGATCAAGATTTCGAATCCGGTAGCGATAGCGAAGTGGTCGTTGCTGGAGATAAAGAAGACCCCGAATTTACAGATCCAAACTTTGGAGAGACGCGCGCCAATGAAAAGTAGCGCCTCATCTTTTGGAAAATTCCGTAGCTTGTAGCAATGTCAGTAGAAGAATCTATATGTACAATAATTACAGCGGCTCGCGAAGTTTACGCGCGCACGTGTTGCTAGAAAATTGGTGACTAAATTTGCCGTCGTTAGCCATCGACGTCATTAACAACTCCTCGCTGGGACACGCGCACGTCGCGCCAGTCGTGTCGTACGGGACCCCTCTGTTACTTTTCGTGGGCACGTGATTGTCGATGTACTCGGGCCACGCTTTGGCAAATCGGTCAACAGCGTCGCGAGAACCGCCAAACACGTTGGCGATGACTTCGTGTCGCATCCACGGGCACCGGCGCGGAACGGGTGTCGGCAACCCGAGCGGCGAGACGTCGCGATCGCCCAACGTGGCGCGTTCACCAACCGCGGCGTGCGACCAGGCATCGTGTCTCTCGCTTTCATTCGCGTAACACAATACCATGAGCTTATCCTCCGAGCCTTCATCACGAATCGCGTGCAATACGGGCATCAAGCGCGGAAAACGACCAATCTTCCCGATGACGCCGTGCGCAATGTCGCCATCCATCCAAAAGTAATGTTGCGCTTTAAACTCGCTTGAAATCTCTCCAGCGTCAATTTGTCGCGCCACCTCACTCAAAACCATAGCCTTGTTAAACCACACGGCGTACACGTCGCTATCGCACTTGGTCGGTTGAATACTCCACGCATTCTGCCTCATCACCACGCACGTCGCTCGTCCGGCGCCGTACTTGTATTCGCCTTGATCCTTCGCCCCAGCCGCGTACAACTTCATCACATACCTGCACATCTTCGCACTATCCTCCACAAACACCACATTCATCGCAAATCCCGCAGTCTCGCACGGGGTTTCCTTCAAACCATCGATATATTTTTGCGGATCCCGATGACTCCCGCGTAACCGCCAAAATCCGCTCACGTACGTCACGCCCGCCAACGTCTCCCGGTCCGCCTCTGAAATCGTCGTCGCATCGTGCTCGTTGCGGTAATCCGCGTGCGCACACGATACATCGTACACCACGTCATTCCACGACGTTTCCCCAGCCAAACGCGCAGTGTCGCGATCGAACACCGCGCCCGGCGGCGACAACGCCGCGCGCGGATCCTCGCGAACGCCTCCGAGCGCGACGGCGCACGCGGCCACCGCACCGAGCGCCAACGCGCTGACGATCGCCGCGCGCACAGAGACGCGACGCGTTGCGACGACAGTGCCGTCGTCGTCAGCCGCGATGGCGCCCGCGAGCGGCGCGGCGTGCGGTAAGAGCGACGCGCGCTCCGCCGTGGGCATGGTGTTGGAGCGCGGGACACGACACGAACGCGCGATGTGCGCGCGACGTCGCGACGCGCGATGTGCGCGCGTGCGTCGACGGACGGTGCGCGCGCGCGGGCGAGCGCGGCGAGCGTGCGCGCGGTGCGACGATGCGCTCGCGTCGTCGAGTGTCGCGACGTCGCGCGGGTGTGGGACGTCTTGACGAGCGATGGTGTTGCGCACCGCAGCTCCACTCGCCGCCGCGCGCGCGTGGTCGTCGCGATGGCGCGGTGCGGCGCGTCGGCGTCGGCGGCGTCGTCGGCGTCGGCGTCCGGTCGCCGCGCGGTGTCGCTGGTCGATGTTCACGCGCGCGCACGAGGCGCTTTGCGTCGGGGGCATAGACTCATAGAGAAACGTCGCGAACTTCGCGCCGGTATGGAACGCGCGAGGGATGGAGGCGACGACGCACAGGCGCGAGTGATTGCGAGGGATATAGAGCGCGTTGACGCGAGCGTTGAGCGCATTATTTTACGCGTAGAGGCGTTGAAAGAGATTGCGCGAGCGCTCGAGGCGGAGCAGCAACCGTCGCAGTAGCCGCGTTGGACGAGCATTGGAAATAGGTACCGATAGTGGTGGTGTATTTTTAAAAAGCGCGAGACTTGTGTAGTGGTGGAAATAATATACGTGTCATGCGTTACAACAAGCGAGGTTATCCCACGAACGCCGCGCGCCGCGTCGAGGGTGTGGGTTTATATTACGCGGCGAAGGACGCCGCTTTTCTGGTCGCCTTCGCCTCCGTCGTCTTCGACTTTGGCTTGGACTTTGACAGCACCAACATTCCTAACGTCGCGCCCACCACAGCCATCGTTGGTTTGACCCATGCCGGCATCACATCGCGCTTCGATGCTGTATCGTCGTCGCTTTCGTCGTCGTCGTAGGCCAACGTCTTGCCGTGCGCGCTTTGAAACGTCAGCTCCGACGTCGCGTTCTCAAGCATCGACGCTTCCGTCGCGCTCGCAAAGCTCAAATTATCGTCGTCATCATCCGTAAAAAATTCAAACGATAAATTCCTCGCGTGTCCGTCGCCAATCTCCGCGACTCGGCTTCGCACCGGAGGCGACGCCGGCGTCGTCGCGCTCGGGCTCGCCGGCGACGACACCACGCCTTTAATCGGGCTAAACTCCAAAGCCTCGAGCGCGATTGCGGCAGACACCAACGTCGGCGTCGTTGTCGATGGTTCTCGCCCGCCCCCGGCGCGGTCATTCGCGCGCGCGGCGTCATTCACCGCATCGGTCGCGTCGGGCGCATTTGCATTTGAAATCGCACCGACGCGAGACGCGTCGTCGTCGTCGAGCGCGCCGACATCGTCGTCTTGAAACAATCGGCGCGCGGTGGACGCGGCGGCGGTGGACATCGCGACGTGAAAGGCGCGCGCGCGGCGTCGGCGTCAGCGGCGGCGGCGCAAGCTGCGGTGCACGCCGCGCGGCGATTAATGTGGACGCACGGCAGACGTCGTCGCGCGGTGGCGACGACGACGACGACGACGCGAGACGGCGACGACGACGACGAAGAGGTGAAACGACGACGCATCACCAGTAACCTCGAACGCGCAGCGACGCGCGGAGTAGACGTCACGACGCAAATCACCATGCCGATGCTACCGCCGCCTCCTCGCACCGGTTCGCGCGCGCCTGCGCCCGCAGACGACGCGCCCGCGAACGCGGATGCGCGCGACGCGCCGCCGACGTCGTCTTCGATGCCCGCACCCGCACCGCCGATCGGGAAGACGTACGACGAGCCCGCGTGGGGCGGCGCGAGTGAGGTTGAGTACGCGATGGATGTCGTGAAAGCCGGCGCCGTCGTCGAACGCGCGAGATTGGACGTCGACGGGCGCGGCGTAAAGCGCTCATGCGTGACGTTCGGACGTCATCCGTCGTGCGATGTTGTGGTTGAACACCCATCGACGTCGCGATTGCACGCGGTGGTGCAATTTAAGGCGAATTCGAGCGAAGCGTTTGTGTTTGACTGCGGGAGCGCGCACGGGACGTTTGTGAATAAACGACGCGTGAAGCCCGGCGTACACGTGCCGGTGCGCGTTGGGGATCATATGAAGTTAGGGGAGTCGAGTCGGGTGTACGTGATCGATGGAGATGAGAGTTTGATGCCGGAAGAAGGGCTGAGCGCGGAGGAGCTACGCGCGCTCGCGGCGCTCGAAAAGGCGGCTGAAATGGAGGTGGAGCGCGAGCTCGCGGCGCTCAAGGCGGAACGCGCGGCAGCGGCGGCGGCGGCGACGGCGGCGAGTGAATCATCGTGGGGCATGGACGACGTTGATGAGGCGATTACCGACCGACAGCGCGCGGTGGAAGAATTACATTGGCGCACGTACGACGGCAAGCTGAGCGAAAAGCAAGAAAAGCAACGCGCCAACATCGCGCGCAAGGAGGAAAAGATTGTCAACATGCGGCAGGAGATTGATCGCATTCGTGCGAAAGAATCCACACAAGAAGGTGGATTAAGTGCGGGGCAAACCACGCGTTTGACGCAGGTGGCAAGCGCGATTGAGACGCTAGAGGAGGAAATAGAAGACATGGATGAAACGCTCAACGAGTCGTTGCGAGTGACCATGGGATTGAGCGCGGCGGTTTCGAAGAGGCGCCGCCAACGCGGATCCGACGACGACGACGATAACAGTGGCCGTGATGACGATGACGACTTCTATGACCGATCTGGTGCGGGTGCGCAAAGGAAACGTAGAAAAGACATGCACAAGACGTCCAACGCCAAAGGCAGCTCGGGCGCACCGAAGACGCTGGAGACGGCGGCGACGCTGTGGGACAAGCGTCTCGCGCTCGAAACCTCTATCGGGGAAACCACAGAGTTAATTTCTGTCACTGAAGCCGCCGCGCAAGCTGAGCGCGCGCGCACAGCTGGCGTATCCGCGGATGGCGACGCCTTGGACGCGTACATGGATGAAATCGGCGCGAGTAAATTTACAGCGCAAGTGGACAAGCTACGCATCAAACTCGCTGAAAAGATTTCCGAACTCGAGCGCATATCGCGTCTACTCAGGCTCGCTGATCCCACGGACGAGTTCAAGCCCGGGTCTGTGAAGGGTGACGCGATGCGTAAGCGTAACGAGGAAGAGCGCGTCAAGGCGGAGGAGAACGCCAAGCGCCGCGCCGAAGAGCTCGAAGCGAAACGGGCAGAGGAACTCGAAGCGCGGAAGAAGCGCGCGGAAGAAGACAAGCGCCGTGAAGAATGGGAGCGTCAAGGGAACGTGCAAGAGAAACGCAAATTCACTGGTGGTGCGGAGGAGCCACGCGAGGCTTTAGACAGCCGCGCGACGACAAAGGCGCCGGCGGATGAGGACGATGACGGTCCAGTCATCGTAGACGACGTCAGCGAGCATAAAAGTCGCGATAGAACGATTCGTTCGCCATCACCAGAACCACCCGGTCGCACATCACCACCGCCAGTTATTGCTGATGACGACGACGACGACGGTTTCTTAATGCCCGCACAACTCGCCGCGCGAGGAGGATTGGAAATCCGCAAACGCCCGCCGCCGACGACGTCATCCGTCACACCCCACGCACACGCGCAGTCTCCCGCCCCACTGGCGAGCACCGCCGAAGACTCCATCATGAGTGACATCCAACGCCTCATCAACGCATCGAGTGGACGCCGAAACGACTCCGACTCCGACGACGAAACCGCCCGCGGTGCGGCTGAATGGGCGCCGCCGCCAAACCAAAACGGCGACGGCACATCCGCCGCAAACGCAAAACTAGGATACTAGCGTTCACAAAATATACCCATTTCTTGTCATACCAGCACTCTTCGCAATGCTGCGATTGTCCACGTCACGAATGCGCCGCGCTCGCGTCCCGCGTCCTTCGCGAGCCGAACGTCTCGCGTCGTTTTTTGCCAGCTGAAAATTCAAACCACCCCACAGCTCGCGCGAGCGCACCCCACACGCGCGCGCGCAAACCGCCTGCATGTACAACCGCCACGCCCCGCGCGCGAGCGCCATCGATACCCGCGACTTGCAGCGCGAACTCGAGGAATATCGCGACGTTATCGACGCCTGGGTCGACGAAAACGCCCAACGCGCGAGACGTTTGCGAGACGCGCACGAGCGCGAGCTGCACAATCTTGAACGAGAATACGAGCAATTGATTACGCGCGAACGCGAGCTGAGCGCGAGAGCGGCAGAAAACCAAGCGGATGCGGAGCGGTACGAGATGGAGGCGGAACAGGCGCGCGAGGAGACGCAAGCGGCGAGGGAGCTCGCGGATGGATTGCCCGAACAGCTCGCGGCGTTGCGAGCTCGGGTGGATGACGAACGACGAATGTTGAATGCGATGCGCGATAAGACCAATGGGGCGAGCGCGTTGGCGAAATTAGATGCGTTGAAGCACGCGAGTAAGATGTATGCGGATAGGTTGGGGTTGAGATTTGAATACGGCGCGGAGGAGAAGTTGCGTTTGGTTTTTAAATTCGTCGACGAATTCGCGCCGGAGAGAGAGTTTTCGTTCGGTGTGCGATTAGACGGGGCGACGTATGAGATTGTGGAGTGTGAACCGGAGTTGGATGTCATCGATGCGCTGTTACGCGAGTGTAACCGAACGAATGATTTTGGAAAGTTTGTTCGCGACGTACGCAAGGCGTTTCAGGCGCACGCGGCGGCGGCGCGCGGCCGACGATGAGAGCGCCAGTAGTAGACATATGTACCCAGTGATGCGCTTCGCAGCATGGTTGCGTCGTTGCACACGTCCATATTAGACAGAACCTTAGTAGAAGGCTGTTTGTAACTTGTGAAGAAGAAATATTTACTTTGACGGCGCGAGTCGGCGGAAGCCGCACAGCGCGAAGCGCGCGATGGCGTCAAACATCGCGCGCGTCGCGTTGCACTGGACAACACTCAACGCTCGTGGCGTTCAAATACGAGGTTCACGAACGACCGTACGCGCGTCGTCGTCATCGGCGACGGCATTTATTGACACTATAGACGCGCGTCGTCGGGCGGCGCTCGGCGCCATCCTTCGCTTGGATGACGAACGAGCCTTTGCTCAACTCACCACCTCAATCGAAGGACGAAGGGTGCTCGTAGATACTTCGCTCGTGACCTTGGCGAACAACCTGCGCGCGCTCAGCGCCGCACTCCCGCGGGAGTGTCAACCGTGGGTATTTGAGCTCGTCGTCGAAGCGCCGAGCTCGCTTCAGCGTGACGACGTCAAAACAGATGTCCAGCGCGTCATCGACGCGCTCGGCGGCGAAGCGCGCTTTATAGAGTTATGCATAGAGTGTCCATGTGCGTTTGCGCATTTATTTACGCGCTTACGCGAGGAAGGCGCTGAGTTGGAGGACTGCGAGCGCGCGCTCAAAGAGTGGGCGCGCGGCGAAGAAGGTTGGCACCGCGTCTTCGTGAGTCGAGTCGCGAGCGAATGGGGATATTTACAGACGCTCCGACGCTCGGAGACGAAAACAGTTCGTGCAGGCGGTGAGGTATATCGTAACGTAAAGACGGGAGAGGCGATTGAGTTTCGACGCGGGCGCGTCGCGCGACGAGCCGACGCCGACGCGCCAAGAGAGCCGAAAATGTAAATCATTAGAATGAACGTTCAAGTAGGTATCAGTTGTAGGGGAGTAGTGTAATATATACAGTGTACTGGTAGTACAGTAGAACATATTCTAGTACACGCGCGCTGCCGTCTGTTTTACACGCGGTCGAACACGGCGACGGATTCGACGTGCGACGTGTGCGGAAACATGTCGACGGGCGTGCACGACGCGAGCGCGTATCGTGCGTCATTTGGCCCTTGCGACTGAGCCGTGAGTAAAACCATATCTCGGGCCTGTGTGGCTGGATTGCACGACACGTACACGATTCGCTTGGCGCCAATCGTGCGTAGAATAGATATGAGCGATTCCGCCATGCCGAAACGCGCCGGGTCGGTGATCACAATGTCTGGCATCGGCAACTCCTTGCCAGTTTTGGGATTGGCCAGCAACCCTTTGGCACCGAGCTTGGCGTTCAACGACGACAGATCGACGCGGTAGAATTTTGCATTTTCAATGCCATTAATTTCGGCATTTCGCTTGGCATCGCGTACGGCTTCGGGAACGACTTCCCAACCCATGACATGTTTCGCGCGCGAAGCGACGCACAAACCCATCGTACCCACACCGCAGAATAAATCTAAAACCACCTCAGTGTTGTTGCCACTAAATCCACACGCGTCGCGCATAATTTGTACCAATTGTGTCGCCTGTGCGGTGTTGGTTTGGAAAAACGACGCAGACGAGAGCTCAAATTTCACGCCGTCGAGCGTTTCAATGAGCTTATTCTGGCCGTACATCGCCTTGACCACGGCGGTGGGCGCGCCGTTGGACTTGGCCTTCACCCCTCGCCCGCCCTTGACGAATTTTGAATTTCGATTATTCCCACGTCGCAGTTCGGGCTCTGGAGGCACTGACGTGTGCAGCACGCTCACAACGTGCGGCGTTTCTGAAATTTCGCGCAACAAATCCGCCAGCGGCCCAAATAAAAGCTCGTCGTCACCCGCCGTCGTCGCCAAATCCACCATCACCGACGGCGTGCCATGCGAATCCCTCGCACTGCGAATGACCATGCTCCGCAACGTCCCTTCGCCCGTGGTGCGATCGAACGCTTCCACGCTCCCACCCAAACGCGTCAACGCGTCCCGCGTCCTCCTCAGCACCGCATCCGCCTCTTCGCTCTGCAACAAACACCCATGTTCACCAATCTCCACCACGTCCTCGTTAGACCCTCGCGGGCGCAACCCAACCACCACACGCGCCGTTCGCCCTTCCGTGATGCGCCCGAACGCAAACTCCATCTTATTTCGATACCGTTCCGTCGCTTGCGCCGACGCGCATGCGCTCGTCTTCGCCTCCGCCTCAGGCTCCAACCCAATCCTCGTCAACACATCCACCACCTGCCGCCGCTTATGCGCCACCTGCGCGTCATACGTAATGTGCTGCCACGAACAGCCACCGCATCGTTCGTAATACACGCACGGCGCCGGCGTCGCATCTGGCGCGTCCACAACCGTCGCGCGCTTTACGCCCTCTGCCACGCGCTTCTTCACCTTCACCACGCGCGCATCGATGATTTCCCCGGGCGTCGCCCCGTCGCACAGAAGCACCATGCCCGACGGCAGCCTGCACACCCCTTGCCCGCTCGTCGCTAGGTCCGTGCACGTCACGCGGACGATGTCCCCGACGCACTCAGCCGCCACACCACCCACGGCAGCGGCGTCGACCTCATCCTCGCGTCGGCGCGCACCGCCGCCGGTGCCGTCGACGCCGGGCGCCGCAGCGGCGAACGCGCGTCGTGGTGCGCGAATCGCGCGCGCGACGAGCGCGCGAACAGCCATCGCCGGTCGACGGCCGAGCGTGAACATCATCGGTCGGCGTCGCACAGTGACGGTTCAATTCTGGTGAAAAAGTGTTCAACAGACGCGCGCGTGTCGTGGGCGCGGTGTTGGAGCACAATGGAGTATGAATGCAACTACATGGTACGCGAATGGTTGCGGCTGGCGAAGCTACGCGGGATTAAAATCCAGGGAAGACGTCGCCGAACGCGGGTTTGAGGAAATCGGCAACCGCGCGGACGTCGACGGGTAAACTCATCAGCGGCGTCAGTGGGCCTCGGATTTCCGCCGCGCTTTTCCAATTTCCGCGCCAAGGTCCACCGCCGATTTCTAGGCACGCGGTGGTGCTTTGAGCGGCGTCGATGATTGTTTCGACGCGCGCGCCAGACGCGTCGAGACGCCAGAGCGAGAGCGAGACGAAGCCGGTGAATGTTTCGCGGCATAGCGGCGCCATGCCTCCATCGAGCGTATCCGTGGGCGCACGAATGACGGTGGATTTATCGCCATCCGTGCACGTGCCTTGGATGGATACTTCGTAGCGATCGCCAATGGCGGAGACGCTCCAGGAGCCCCACGCGACGTCCCATCGCACCGCGCTCGCTTCGATGACGGCTTCGGAGCCGTAACTCGTCGGCAGTTCGGGTGCGCCCTGTCGCGCCGGTACGAATTGAAAGAAACGATCGCCAAAGTGCACGCCCACCGCACCGACGTCTTCGCGCATGTTTGGCACGACGACGACGCCTCGATTCCCTCCAGTCGCCGTGACGCTTAAATCTGGAAAGTCGGTAAACGAGTTGCACTGCACCCACCACCACTTGAGCGGAAACCCCGCGCCACCCCAGTTCTTTTCACTATACGCCGGACAATCGTTAAACTCCACGCGCTCGCCGTCGGTTTCGATCCATCCCGTAGCTAAACCGTGCGCCATGGTGACTTGCCAATGCGGCTCAAACACCGGCAGCGCGGTCATCCACCCGGCGGGCGACACCTGTTTGGCGTTCGCACCCCCGCCCCATCCGCGCAGAGGAGTGACGGTGATGTCCCATGACACCTCGCGAGCGTCTAAACCGCGTCCCCAAGGCCCGTCGGCGGCTTCGCCCGCGCTCGTAAGCCGTCCCGCGTGTCGCGAGCCTTCGCCGGCGACGCTAAAAAACTCCCCGTCTTCGTACGTCAGCTGCAATTCCAACGCATGCGGCGCCGCCTCGAACGCATCTGTGTCCGTGGTGGTTTTATATAAATACTTCCCGTTCGGTGCGCACACCTGTGCACCGGCACCGCGGCGTGCGGAGCGCGCGACGTCGGGGTCGTACACGTGGTATATCAAGCTCGCGCTCCGTCGCTCGGTGGGCAACGTGATTCTAAAGTACCACCCTTCGAAGAACGCACGCTCGACGTTGGGTTGGCGGTGATAGCCCGAGTGCGGAGTTTTCACCGCGCGCGCCGCGGCTTCGGCCGCGACGGCATCGCGCGTGGATCTGCTTGGCGGTGAGCTCGGGGACGACGCGCTCGCTGCTGCGGCTGCGGCTCGCGTCGCGTCGCTCGCGGCGGTACGCGTATACGCGCGACTGCGCGAGTGATGACGACGTGCATGCGTGTGTGAGGTCGACGTGCGCGTCGCCGCGTCGTGTGCGGCGGCGGTGCGGGCAAACGACATGGAGCTCTGGCGAGGCTATTAATGGCGTACGCGAGCAAAACGGTTGCAAAGAAACAAAGACAACAACAACAAGTAATGTTACAAGGCAATCGCGCATAGCTGCGACGATTGCAATCTTGTGAAGCACATAAACGTACTACGCTTGGACAAATGTGCCATGGAACGTATACGGGACGTGGAATGGGAGCTCAATCACCGCCACCGGCATGTCGGTGAAACGTTGCGCGTCGACAATGACGACGTTTGCGGCTTTGCGACGCGCGTCGTACTCAAAGTGCACGAGATATCCCGCGTCTTCTTCAGTGGCGTTCGCTTTGGGAATGAATTCCGCCTCGTGGGGGAAATGGCCGCTTGCGCTTAATCGCGTTTCGGCTGTTTTCGTCTCGAGGTTGAGCTTTTGAAAGGCATCGAAGTAGCCGTGCTCGCCGTCAGTGTTCACCAGCGTGTACACGTACTTTGGTTTGCGCTGACCTTTGGTGTGCGGCGACACAGCCGGAAACTCCATGCCAATCATTTTCGATGGATCCTTCTCGCCATTGGCGTTGGCTGGAATCACGGGTGTGTCCGAAAGCACGTCGCCGGTTTTGACGTCAATCTTCAATTCGTGTAAATTGTTGTAATGCCTAGACGACCATTCCGCGTTGTACATGTCCGCAAAGTTACGCTCTAAGCCCGCACGGTCGCCTCTGAGCTTGCACACCAATACCGATAATTCATCGCCATTCTCGTAGCTATCGCACACGTGGTAGCTGGAAAATCTTGGAATGTACTTGGCGTGCACGACGCTCAAATCTGATTTACGCATCACCACCATCCACGTGTCGCGCTCATTCGTCCACTCGAACGAGTGCCCAAACGATTTCAATCCACTCAATGCGCCCGCAATGTTGCCCGGAGGCAAGACCCATGGGCATATGAAAAACGTCAAATAATTTTCGCTCATCGCGCAGTCGTGAAGAAGCGCGAACTCGGGTGTTGAAGGAAACGGTATGTCCGCGACACCAGTCACCTTCCCCGCAGCATCGATTTTCGCCACAGAGAGCCCGATGAATGGTGGCTTTTTAAGCCCCCACGTGTATACGGTGCCATCACGAGCGTCTCGTTTGCTGTGCGCGCTGAACCCCATGGGAAGCTCGGGACCAAAGATGACTTCGCCCTTCGTCGTGAGCGTCTTCGCATCCACCTCAACCGGCACCCCACCTTCGCACAACGCCAGCACCTTACCCGCGTGTACCATTACCGACGTATTCGACGGATTGGTCGGAAACTTGCCCAAATTCTTAAACAATCCAGACGCTTGCGTCCACGCGCCTCGCACCGCGACGCCGCTTCGCCCCACCGTGTCGTCCGCACCATTCCCTCCGTCACTCTCACGCTGTGCCAACCACCTCGAAGTCTCCACATACCTCCCCGCACACGTCGCCGTGTTCGTTTCCGCGCACAACTCTACTTTTGCCACGTAGCCGTCGCCGTCGAACCAGTGCGCGTACTTTGTGCTTCCGAGCCTCGTCCGCCCGGGACCGGCGCGGTACACCACCCCCGCGCACTCAGGCGGAATGCGCCCACGCACGACGATGTCGTTCGTGACGTCCACCTGCGGCGCGGGTTCGAGTCCGCCGCGCCACGGCGCGTCGGCGATGGCTTGCGCGATGTCTGGTGGAACGGCGCGCAGCGGCGCCATCTTCCGCGCGCGCACGGGCGCGACACGCGCAGGCGCGCACGATGCGGTGATTTCAATGCGTGCGCGGTGCATGGTTGAACTCGCGCGCGCGTCACTTGACGCTTGGGGGTGCGTATGTTGTGGCGGTGAATGAGGCTGGTGGACGGCGCGGCGCCGCGGTTGGTTGATCGATTATTTATTCTTGATTTTGTATGTTATTCAAGTGCTGTGCTTTGTGTGTAAATGGACTAGTCGCGCGTCGTCGTCGTCATCGGCGGTGTCACCGTCGTCGGCGGCGTCTTTCGCTCCTAACGCTAATATCCGCCGTACTGCTGCGCGCCTCCGTACTGCTGCGCGCCTCCGTACTGCTGCGCGCCGCCGTACGCGCCTTGACCTTGGTCAAAACCGTGCACTGGCGGCGCGGGTAACGCCGCGGGCATGAGTTGGGCGTAGAGGTTGCTGTTCATCTCGGCAGCGATGCGCTCTTTTTCTTCGTTGACTTTTTCTTCGTTGCGCTCCGCCTTTTCCTTCATCAACGTGTCGATTTTGCCATTCATGTCGCGCAAGACTTGAATCATGTAAGGCATGACCCAGTCGGTGAGACCTTTCAACCAGGCTTTTTGCATGATGACATCCGGGGTCAGCAAGTCGTAGCACGTGCACAGGCACGATGCGAAGCATTCCTTGTTGCCTTGGTCGATGAAAAAGTCGAGGAGTTCGTCGACGAGCGCGGCGTCGCCGCTCTTCGCCGCGACTTCCATGGCATCCTTCATCAACCCGTCACGTTTGCTAAGTTCAATCGCTTGCTTCCAACGCGCGTTGCGCTGGTAGATGTAAGAAGAAATTCTACGGAACTCAATCAACTCATGGCTTTCGCACTGAATAGCGAGAGAGATCTGGTCACAGTTATCATACATGTCGAGCGAGGTCTTCAACGCCGCGTGATCCTCTTCTTCAATAGCAAGTTCATTCACCGCATCGTTCACCGCAGTCAAGTTCGCGCCTTGCACAGCCAAGAGATATTCCTTCACCATGGGCAACTTGTTCTCCTTACGCATGAGCGCAACCACGCGCGAGTGGTCAAGTCGAGGCTGAAGAACGCCGAGGAGATTGTTCATCTCCGTCGGATGTTGACGAAGGTAAAACTTAATCGCCTTGTAGTACAGATCCGCATTTGCGAGTTTGGCGCACACATCCTTGAATGCAACGTGCTCCCACGCATCGGGGTGGTTCATCATAACCTCACATGCGTTATCAAACTCGTCATAGCATCTGTACAAGTACGCGAGCTCTGACCACATCGCGACGTTGATGCACTGACTGATGAGTCTCGGAATGTTAATGCGCGCGCTGAACAAGCGAATGTGCTCCATGAGCTTTTCCGGCTTGTGCGACGCGTACAGTATACCGAGTTCCGTGAAAATGCCCATGTGCGCGCGGTCGACACCGACACCAGCCTCCATGAGGGCGATGAGTTCGGTAAATTTACCGCGCACTTGGTAATACTCGCTCACGGCGTCGAGCTCATCCGCTTGAATAATGATGTTCAAACCAGCGAGTTGCGCGAGCTTGTACTCATTCTCTTCAATACAGCAGAAGCACACTTCCTTCCACGTGCGCGGAGAGTTGGCCTTCTTCGCTGCGTCGACGGCAGCTTGGAACAAATGAAGCTTGAGCAACGTGCTGGTGAGACAGCCCCAGTTGCTGAGCGCCGTGTACAAGAGTCTCGCCGCTTCGTACAAACCCTCGTTGAAGCACCTGTCCGCAACAGTTTGCTGGTTGGCACTGTTGGGCGTAGCTAAGAAATCTTCAAGCTTTGCCAAATCGTTGATTTTGGCGTAAGCGTACACGAGTTCGGTGTCGACACGCGCCTCCTTCTTTGCCTTGCGAACCATCAGCAAGTACGGCACCATGTCCTCGTACATGTCAGCTTGCTGCGCGGCGTGAATGACGTCCACGAAGTCCGAACCGTCTTGAGCCTTGATGTACGACTTGATTGCAGACTTGACTGCCTCGGGCGTACCGATGCGAAGCTGTGCCTTGCCGAGTTGCACCCACACCTCTGGCAGGTCAACCTTGCGCGCGTACTCGATGCCGCGGTCAAGATCTTCAAGGGACTCGAGAATAATCTTCATTGCGTCCACGTGGAGGTCGAACTTCTTGAAGATAGCAAACGCTTCTTCGTACAACTCATTACCCGCAGCGATTTCACCAACCTCAGGACCGTTGAACGCATCGAGTCTGTTGACGTAATCCATGACGCGAGACGGATCCGCCTTGATAGCGGTGAGGATGAGCAAGTTTTGCAAGTTGGGATTGTTGCTGAACGCACTGTTCTGCAACACAATCTTCTCCAAAAGTTCGATGAGTTCATGCGGCATCTCAGCAGTCATGAACGCCTTCACGGTGACTGACACTTGTTCGGGGTTCTTACTTTCTGGCAATGCTGTCGAGACGACTTGGTCGATGAGCTGACGACAGTACTTGTTGTCTTCAGTCAACACGGATGCCCACAACTCAGCATCCATGCGTTCGACGACGTATCTCGCCTGAACCTTGAACATGCTGTTTCTGTTTGTGCAGTCAACCAACTCAGCGTCGCACTTACCACGCTTGTACGCCACGCATGCCAAATACGGGTCGCGCTTTTCACAGTAGCGACCGACGACGGCGGATTCGTAGTACTCATTCGTAAGTAAAAAGTGCTCGGGATTCTGGTTACTGTCGATGAGCATCTTACCCATGGCGTTGTGCACTTGCGGATCGACGCTGCCTTCATTCACGAGGTGCTCGAGGAACTGCGTGAGAATCTTCAAGCGGTTACGCTTTTCGACTTCTTCCACCAGAGGCGCGACTGGCAACAACGAACGCACAGACAAGATGAGCGTCTTGATGAAGTCATCCGGGCACTCGAGGTCCAACAATGTGCCGACAACCTTGGGCGCTTGCTTCGGATTGACCTTCTGCACGTATCCCTCAATGTAACGCAACATGTTGTTGTTGTACAAGTACGTCGTGAGGTCGGGCACAAAGTCGAAACGATCGCAAACGTTGATGAGCGGTCGGGCATCCGCGAGCTTGGCTTCCATGAGGAAAACCTTGACGCGCTCGGGGTCGTAGTGCTCGTTTTCACGAGTCACGCGTTCGACTTCTTTGATTTGGTTCGTCTTGGCCGCAGCTTCGATAAACTTGAACACGACTTCCTTGTCTTCACACGTATTGACGAAATGTCCGAGGTAGTAGAACAAGCCTTCGTACGAATCAAATTTGGTAAACATCTTCATAATGTCTTGAATCGTAAGTTGCTCGGTGTACTCCTTCGCGATGTTGACGGCGATTTGCAGATTTTGTCGCATGTTGATCTTGAGAAGTTCCTTAAGGCAGTCGAGCGCCCATTCACGGCTCAACGTACCGAAGAACTCCGTCAACGCCGCAGGATCCATCGAGTGCGTGTTCACGACGCATCTCTTCAAGTCGGAAAGCTCAGTGTAGTGCTCCATCGCTCGCACGTACAAACCAGCCTTCTCGCACAACTGCGCGATGCGCGGTCGGTCATAGTGCGTGAGTTTACCTTGCGCCATGATGGCGTCCGCAACATTCGGGTAGGTGACCAAGTTGATTTCGAGCACCTTGGTTTGAAGCGCCGCTTGGCTTTCGTCATCCTCCTTGAGCAAGTCGAGTAAGATGGACGTCGCCTCGCGAATCATGTTGCGTTGCAAAAACAAGTCTGCAATCTTACCCATATCAACCGGCGACGGAGTCATTTGGCTCAGTTGTTGCGCCAACGAAACCGCACTCGCAGGGTTCTGCATCATCAACGACTGCAAGATGTACATGTAGTCGGGCTTGTAGTCGACCGCGCCGCAATATTGCGCCAACTTGTCAAACTCACCTCGCTGTGCGAAAGCCGTGACAACCTTCGGACTCGCACGCGCCTTGATGTAAAGCTTAAGGGCAGTATCGGCATCGGTCGGGGCGACCAAATCACCGAGCTCTTCGCTCGCTTCGAGTTTGTCTTCAGCCAACCACGTGTCGAGAAGCTGCTGCTTGTTTTGCGCGAGGACGAGCTTGGCAAGTTCAACAGACTCGAGCTTGTTGAGTTTGCCGCGCTGCAAACACGCGCCAAAGTACTGCAACAACGGCGAGCTTTGTCCAGGCTGCGTCGGCACGCTGCGGAATCGAGCGATGGTCTGATCGTTACGCAACGTGTTCATAGACGCCGCGAGCTCTGCGGAAGCCTTGTAGTCGCCCGAGTTGAAGAGCATGTCAAACTTCGGCATCACGAGAACATCCGCACCCGGAAGGTTGCCTCTAGACGCGAGCGAGAGCGCGAGTTCCAAGTTGTTAAGCTGAGTGCTGATATACGGAACCACGGCAGCTTCGTTGAGCGTCACCGACAAGACTTGCCCGCCGCGATTGACGACGTAAAAGCCACCAGTGTTCGGTGCCTCTGCGCCGACAAACACGGGTTCTTGCGAAATACGGCCGCGGTACACTGGCGTAGCCGTTTCAAGATCGTACACAAACAATAAACCATTCTTGGTCGCGATGTAAATGACGCCGTACTTGTCGCTCACGTGCATCACGACGGGGAAGTCGTCGGCAAACTCAGGCGGGAAAAACAACTCACTCGTGCGCTTCGTAAACGGTGTTTGCCCAGCAGGCGCACCAAGTTCAATCACGTGTAACTTGGATGCGATTTGTCCATCAGCCTGCACCATCTTCTGCGCGAACACGACGAGTTGACTCTTCAGCGCGTTGCCCGGAACTTGGTGCGTGGCGAACGACGCCATGTGCGCCTCCAACGCTTGCGATCGTTGCTGCGCGACAGAAAACAGCTGCATGTTTCCTTTCACCAACGCCGGTCTCGAAGCATCACCTTGAGCAATCCCAATGAGCGTAAACCATTGCATATCCGCCGAAGCCTTGTAACTGATGATTTGATTACCGTTCAGGTTTGCCGTGCGATCGAAAATCTTTGTCGGCGCGTTCGAGTCATCAATCGACCAATGATACACCGCCCCGTTCGTTACGATCCCTAACATCTTCGGTGTGATCCACTTCCAATACACCACTGCTTCCATGTCGTGCCCCTTAATTTTCGCCTTTTGATCAATGTTGAAAATTTGCAGCGAATCCATCACCTCTCCATCCGGGCTCTCCACGCGCGCCTTCAACGCAATCACCTTAGTCACCGGGTTCATCAACGCCGAATCCGCCGTAATCGGCTTCTTCATCGGCGTCAACGGCGACTGCATGTCAACGATCACCACATTATTCACCGCACCCGTCTCGCGAACGCAAATGTACTTGTCGCTCTCCATCGTGAGATTGGTGAATGAAATACATTGCGGGTTCACTCCGCATGTTTTTAGCTACGTTCGCATCGCGCGCACACGAAAAACCACGCGCGTCAGTACTCAACGACATTACATCCACCATCGGCGCCGACCGTCATCGTCATCCACCCATCGTCGCGCGCACCACCGCCCAGATCATCGCGATCGAGTCGCAAAAGCGCAATCCAAATCGAGACGACGCATTCGCGACTCATGCGCTCTTCACGCGACGCTTCGCGCACCTGTAACGCTTCTTTCACGGTCACGGGCACCGCGGCGGCCATCGTGCTCGCGATGTGCCTCGCGCGCTGCCGTCCGGGCGCCTCGCACGGCGGACAATACCGAGACACGCGTCGCAGGATTGCAGATTGAGGTTGACCGACGCCACGGCACGCGCCTTTTATGTCGCAACACGCACTATTCACTTCACTAGAGGTCTTAGACCTTACACATTGAGATATCGCATGTACGGTTATTTTTTATGACACGTGTATGAAATGTTAGAGGGTTCAGACGCTTCACAGTGTCATCCTGGGACACCCACGATCTGCCTCGCCTCGCGCGCGGATCCCGCGACCGCAGACGCCGACGCCGCCGTCGTCGACTCGACTCGATTCGATTCGATTCGATTCGATTCGCACACACGCGTGGCGAGTCGCGAACGTTTCTTTCTCGTCGTTCCTTTCGCGGCGCGCGCGCGCGATGTCGACGGTGATGGCGACGCGCGCGGCGTGCGCGCTGGGCGTTGCGGATAACCATCGTCGCGCGCGACATCGACGGTGTCGCGGGACGCGCGCGGTGGGCGCCGCGCGAGGCGTCGCGTGCGGTGGGGTCCGTCGCGTCGCGCGCGTGCTGGCGTCGTCGGATTCGGGGGCGGAGACGACGTCGAGCGATGCGCCGGCGAAGAAACCCAGCGACGGGTTGAAGCCGAGTTTGGTTGTGGACTTGGCCAAAGGCACGGTGAAATTTGCGCCGAAGCGTCGACAGAGGAATGGCGGAGAGTTAGCGAAGGATGCGGCGGTGAAGCGCATGACGTTTGAGATGAAGGATAAGGGTAACGTGACGATTGCGCAGTTGGAGGAGGAGGATGTGGACGACGCGACGAATTTGGTGATGGATTTGTTTTTTAAAGTGCGCCCTCAAGATATTTTGGCGAAGAACAGATTGCGTGGTGAACAAGCGAAGCGCGTGCGCATGGGATTGATGGATGGTGTGAAAGTGTCTGAGGATCGCGTGTTGCTTGCGGCAAAGGTTGGAAGCGTGTTGGTCGGCATCGCCGAAGTGTCGTTGCCAGATGGTAACCGTTTCGGCGCCGAAAAGTTGCGTCCCAAGGCGCCAGCGGATAAGCCGTACTTGTCCGACGTCGCAGTTAGCCCAACGCAGCGTGGCCGTGGTATCGGTCGACAGCTCGTGTACGCCGCAGAGCAAGCGATGGCGCGCATGGGACACACCGTAGTGTACACGCACACCAAGGTTGACAATGACGCGGCGCAGGCGTTATTTGAAAAGTCTGGTTACGAGGAACCAGCCGAGGTGAAGGCATCGCTCACGCAAGCTCAAATCGCTCAGCGCTCGAGCAAGAACAATCCATTCGCCAAGTTGGGACTCGTGGAGGTTGGGCACATCTTGCTAGCCAAACAAATCTCGCTCGACAGCGCGCCATGATACACAGTAATAAATAATCTACACGTTGCTAACTACTATCTAATCATCTACGCACGTGTCGTACTATCGTTTCTTCTCTTTCTTCTCTTTCTTCTCTTTCTTCTCCTTCTTCTCCTTTTTCTCCTTGTTTTCTTTCTTCTTGGATTTCTCAGATTCGTCGTGCGCTTTGCGTTTCTTATTCGCCACTTTGCGGAAGACGTGAATCACGCAGTTCCCAGCGCCAGTGCGCTGGAAGTCTGTGTGCAACGCCGTGACTGGTAACTCAGTTCTCGTGAAGTTCTTCGCCGTGGATTCGGTGTAGAACTTCGTTTCAGCCATGGGGTGATGAACTGGGTAGCGCTGCACATTCGCAATCAGAATCAACGTATTAGGACCGCTCAAATCGCACATCGTCCGCACGAGATTCGTCCATTTCGCCGGATCGTTGCCGTACACTACGTCACTCGCCATAACAAGATCTGGGTGCGATTTTAGAGCTAGTAGCTTCAAGGGATCGTCGACACCCCACACGAGTTTCTCCACACGGGCGCTACTTTTAGCGTTGTCGGCGATGTTTTCGCGCAGTAGTGTCAGCACATCATCGTCACCTGCATACGATGAACACACGCATAAAAAAGTCAGTACATGTCCGTCACGTTATAAAATGCGACTCAGTGAAATGTGCGGGAGCTACTATCAGATGACACTCATTGGCCCGCCGAAACGCGCGGAGTGCTGTCAGCGAAACTCTCGAGTTGATGTACGCCACATTTGAAACTCCAAGGACATGAAAGGTCCAATGAAGGGATTAACAGTGGCAACGAGCGACAAAGCACAAGTCGCGAAGCAAAACGATACGTACCATCAGTTGCAATCATCTGCACGCCAAGTTCAGAGGCGACGATTGATGGCAATCCCAAACCAGCGCCAAGTTCGACGCCAACTTTACCGCTCCAATTTGCATCTTTTCCCCAAGCGCCGTCCAGAGCCTCTTTAATGCCAGTAGTACAATGCGGAGTTTTCTGTCTCGAAAGCCACTCGGCAAGGACAAAACTGCCCTCCCAAAGCGCCACGCCAGTGTTACCTCGCCCCCAACCGCCACAGCTGTCATCGACGCGAACGCGGTCTGTGCCCTTGTAACTCTGCGGCGTAGCCGCCGTGAGCTCAATCGTCGAACCAAGCGCGGGAAATTCATACGTCAACGTACGCTGCGAAGAAACAGCCTCGGTCAGCGATTTGTCTTCGACACCAAGCCGCTCGTATGACCCTAGAAACTTTAAAAGCTCTTGAGAGTTGAACTCGTTTAATTTCTTTTTCGCGCAAGCGCCGATAGATGCAATGAACGATTTGTCTTCACAGCCTAGCGCCGCGAGCGCCCAAGCGGTGTTTGTCAAGTCTCTAGCATTGAAATCATCAATCATCGTCGCCATGGCTCGAATAACAACAGGCACAAGCGCCTCAGTGTCTTCGCTCAGCATCGCAAAAGACCACAAAAGCATAGTCAAGTGATGCGGCGTAAACGTCTGATATTCTGGGTCGTACAACATATCTCCGGCGACTTGGCTGAACATTTCAAATAACTTTGGCGCCTTCACATCGAGCTTGGCGTACGCCCACGCGAGAAATGCGACGTCGCGAGGTTGAAATTCATCTCGACGTTGCGTTGCGTGAAACTTGTACGCGTTCATGAGCGACGCGTTGTAAATGCCAAGCTTCGCGAGCGCGTGCGCTGACGTAGCCATTTGTTGTGCCGAAGACTCTTTTGCTTTTTCCGCCGCCGCGTTAGCGAGAACTTCCATGGTGGTGTGGTCAGAAATCGCTAACGTTGCCAATGCCCACAAAATCATTGAAAGCTCCTGGGCATTCAAATCCGACGCATACGCCTTGCACGCCTCACTCAGCACGTCAACCAACTTTTTGTCATCGCTCATATTCATCTTCGCACACGCCCAAGTGACATTTGACACGTGCTGGCATTGAAAATCTCCACGTGCCATCCAATCCTCTTCGTCCCGAATGCGCGCGGCTAGCGCTCGAGCGCCGCGTTCAGCTTCGCTCGTAAACGCTGAACACTTTGCAAATGCCCACATTGTATTCGCGCACTCTTGCGGATTAAACATCAGCACACGTTCTTCCACTGCAGTCGCCAAACCACGCACGAGCTCTTCACCAAGCGCGCTTTCTTCAAACATTTCTCGCGAAGCGTCCGTCGTCATCGAACCTAAACTCCACGCCGCGTTACTCACCCCTTGCGTCGTCCATCCCGTGCGATGATCCGTACCTTTATCCACCAACAACGACCGCCGTATTCGTTCACCTAACATCCTAATCAACCCCACCCGATCGCTATTCACCTTGGCCAACCCCCACAACGCGTTCGATAACTCTTGCGGCTTGCACTCATCCAACCGCGGCTCGAGCGCGACCTCGATCGCATCCTCCAGCCCTTTATGCCTCGCACCCACCTTCCCGAGCGCCCACAGCATGGCTGAACACTGCCTCGGCCACCACTGTCGCGGTTCGTGCGTCATCGCCGACGTCGCGACGTCGCATACGCCCAATATAACGCGCGTCGCGTCCGCAACCGCCGCCGGCGCGGTTGAAAACTTGCCCACTCTCGATGCGCTCAATTTCGCCGCGCTCCCGCACGCGGCGGCGCAATTGATGGCGTTGAGCAACTCATCGCGACCAAGTAACGCGCGTTCGATGTCCTCGATCGAGCGCGCGGTGGTGAGCGCGCGATTGAGCGCCTTGGCGTCCATCGAACGACGACGACAGAGGCGGCGTACGGCGTGCGTCGAAGCGACCGACTCGCGTGCGCGCGTCGGTGCGATTGACGCGCGACGCGACGCGGTCGTCGATCGCAGGCGTTCGCACGCGCTCGACCGTCGCGCGGTGCGCACGGACCTTCGCGTGCGCGGCGCGTGCGCGAATGTGCCGCGTCAGCGATGAGGTGCGTCGACGCCGATGCCGCTTGACGACGGCACAACGCGACGCGCACGTCCGCGCCGCCGTGAGACACGAGTGATCGTCCAAGGAGACGACACCTACGCGCACCTTTGAGTGCGACACACGCCGACGACGCGCCGCAGCGACGCGCGACGCGAAGATACGCTTTCGTGAGCCAGCGCATCGATTACGAAGATGTTCACCGTGCAAACGACGTCGCGTGCGACGGCGAACGGGCGCGTGACGCGACAAATGACACACCGAATGCCGGCGCAGCGCGTGCAACGCGCGCACGTCGGGGCGAAGCGCGGGGATTCGGTCGTTCGAGCAGGGCTCTTTGGTCTCGGGTTGCCTGAGATTGTCGTCATCGGCGGCGTCGCGGCGGTGTTATTCGGGCCGAGTAAGCTTCCGGAGCTTGGGAAGTCTCTTGGGAAGACGGTGAAGTCGTTCCAAGAAGCGGCGACGGTGCGTGATTGCGCGTGAAGTGCTTGTTGTGTTGCGAGTGTACACGTTGAGCGCGCGGCGGATGTGTGATAACCGACAGCCTCTAGGGTAAGATTATTTTTGAGCTCGACGACTGACGGCTTTGATGCGGTTTATTTTTGATTATAAACGCAGGAATTTCAAGAAGAGCTTAAGAGCGAAGCCGGTTCGGACGCCGAGCAAAAGGTGATTGAAGACAAGGAGGAGGATAAGTAAAAACTTTCGTTGTAATTGCACAGCTCGGCGAGCCGTAAAACGTACAGACATGTAGATTGTCTACACCCCACCTAGGAGCGACCTTTACCACCCGACGCGGCAGCTTTGGCTTTCATTTTCGCCTTTCTCGCGGCAACCGCTGGACGCTTACCGGTGCGTTCCTTGGTGCCAGCCTTTTTCATCGAAGGTTTGCCGATGCCTCCGGGTGTCGGTCGGGCGTCGCCGCCGCGGAACGCTGTCTTTTGAGACTTGCCACCAGGACGCGATCGCGAGCCTTCCCATGCATTCGCCGCGCGCACCGAGCCCGATGCATGTGGTGCTTCAGACGAGTCTTTGAGTTTCGGATTGCGTCGTTCAGCGCCAGTTGAAATTTTTGGTTCCGGTCGCGCTTTGGACGCCGCGCCGGGCTTTGGCGCCTTGGCTCTCGACGCTTTGCTCACGCGAATTTCTCGATCGCCAATCTTACTTCCATCTAATAATAACGCCGTGCGTGCTTGTTCCTTCGTTTTGAACAGCACGAATCCGATTCCCTTACCCATCGTGGTCTTTCTATCGCGAACGATGCGCACCGCCTCGACGCTCTTACGCAACTCTGGATACTCGGCATTCTTATTGAATAATCGAATCACTTCTTCGTCGTCGACGTTAAACGGGAGCTGGCCCAAAAACACGCTTCGATTTTGATCGTAAACCACCTCGCTCTTGACGATTGACGGATTACTCGCCAAATCCACGCGCACGTGTCGACCCTCAAACGACTTCATATTCATCTCTTTCGCCGCCTTCTGCGCCGATTCCGCATCAGTAAACACCACGAACGCCGTCGCATTCCCGCGTTCGGCATTCAACTTTTTCTGCAACACTTTCACCTTGCGTGGCTCGTTCCCATCCGCATCCACGGGCACGTTTCGCAACCGAACGCTCGCCACGACGCCAAACTTCCCAAACGCTTGCTTCAACTTTTTCGCCTTCACCGTCACCGGCACGTTCCCCACGAACACCGTCCGCGCCAACTCTTCCGCCGTCGCGCCCGCATCGCGGTCGCGCGGTCCTGACCCAGTCACCGCAACCGCGCGTCGCCGTTCGTCGTCGCTATCGCTCTCGTCGCCTCGCCCGGCGTTGGCTCGAGCCGCCGCCACCTTGGTCACCGGCGCAGCGGCGCCATCGGACGACGACGACGACGCGTCGCCGTCGCTCTCGTCGCCAGATGCGCTCGATGACGACGGTGCCGCCGCCGCCGCCGCCGCGCGCGATGGTTTCGCCTCGGCGCTCGCGGCGGCGCCGTCGCGCGCCGTCGCGCGCCCGCGCGGCGTTGCCTTTGCCTTCTTTGTGCGCACGAGCGCCGGCGCGCCCACGGGCACGTCCACGCGAAACGCGCTCGAGGACGCGAATAAATCATCGCTCACGCCGGCGCGCGTCGCATCGGCGTCGGGGAAGATGCCCATGGCGTGGCGTCGACGAGTGATGTCGACGATGCGGATGATGATGATGATGCAACTTTTTTGTGTCTGACGCGTCAGAGTGCGCCGACGCCGGGTCGCGGGCGCCGAGACGCGGGGACGGCATGGCGTCCATACGCGATCAGGAGCTCGCGTTTAAGCGCGCGATTGAGGCGCACGCGCGCGAGTACTTTTCGCACGCTTCGGCGAGGGAGTTTGAGCTCAGTCTTCGGGAGACGCTCGCGGCGCACGGTGCGATGGCGAGCAACGACGTCGCGGGCGAACGCACGAAGTCTGGGCTCGAAGCGCACGTGGTGAAGCGGATGATATGCGCCGCGCTCGATCGCGGCGCGCGGGAACGAGAGCTGGTGAGTCAAGTGTTTTGTGAGCTGCACTCGAGCGCGGCGTTGGACGCGAATGACTTTGAACGCGGGTTCGATCGCGTACTCGCAGAGGTTGCGGATTTGAAACTGGACTTTCCGCAAGCGCTTGAAGAGTGTGGGACGTTCTTGGCGCGCGCGGTGGCGGATGATGTGGTTTCGGTGACGTATTTAGAGCAAGCGTGCGCAAGAGACGGTTACGGGCAGGGCGCGGAGGTCGCGCGCAAGGTAAAAGTGACGCTGGCTGATCCAGGCGGAGAGGCGCGCGTGCGAAACGCGTGGGGTGGTCCAGAAGGGTATAACGCATCGAATGCGCGGACTGAAATGCGGAAGATTATTGATGAGTATTTGATTTCTGGAGACGGAGCTGAGGCTGAGCGACGGTTGCGGACGCTGAATATGCCGTTTTACCATCACGAGCTCGTGAAAAAGGCGCTTAATTTAGCCATTGTGCAGTCAATCCTCACGCCTAACGTCGTGGATAAGATTATCAAGTTGCTCAAATATCTCGGTCGAAGCTCGTTTGTGAATGGGAGTCAAATGGCGAAGGGATTCGCGCGAACTGCGACGACATTGAAGGATTTGTCGCTCGACGTACCAAAGGCGCCGGAAGTGTTTAGCGATCTCGTGGAGCGCGCAAAATCTGCTGGACTATTACCCACGGGGCTGAGTGCGTGGGCATCTTTAAAGCCCGCCGCTGCGGCTGGCGCCGGGCGGGGTCGAGGGCACTCGCAATTGTTACGACTGGACAGCGCGCCAGATTTGGCGGCGCTCGCCAAGGCGACTCGGTCGCCACCGCATTCACGATCGGCGTCACCCACTCCGCTTCAATCAATGCGTGGATTGAGTTTACAACGCAAAACAACGACTGGCCTCACGCGCATGGGCAGCGCGACGAAGAAGCCGGTGAATGCTGGTTGGAATGGCTTGCGAGCGCAAACGACCAATGGCGAACGGCCACGCGTGCAAGGCGTGCACGTCGACGCCAAGGATGTGCTGACGACAAAGATTTCCAACTACAACGTATCATACTTGCTCGGCGGACGTGCAAATTATAAACCAGAGGGCGCAACGAAGAGTAAGAAAGGCTTGCCGCGATCAAACTCTGCACCCGGTGGGCTGAAGGAGCTCGATACGTCTCGTTTCGTGCGTCCCGTCGGCAAGGTGCACGACTACATGCCATTCAATGAAAAGTATGAATTACTCAACGTACTCGGCGCGGGCGGTTTCGCAGTCGTCCGAAAGGCTCGGCATCTCGCGACTGGTGAAATTGTCGCTGTGAAATCGCTCCGCGCGAGCGGCGCGGGTGGCGACTCTGATGAGGACAGCGGCGAAGAGTCGTCCAGCGACGAAGACAGCGACGACGAAGATGATGGTGTTCGCAAAATGGCCACGATGACGATGCGAGAAATCAAACGCGAACTCGTCATGATGCAACAACTCTCTGAACACCCCCATATTGTCACGATTCGTGAATTCTTCACCGAACAGAACGACGAAGTCGTTCACGTCGTCATGGATGTGTTGACGGGTGAAGAGCTCGAAGATTATTTGAATGAGCACGGGCAGTTCAGCGAGGACGATTGCCGCACAGTCATCGGTGCCATGCTCGATGCAGTCGCATTTATGCACAGCAAAGGCGTGATTCATCGCGATTTAAAACTCGAAAACTTTGTGCTCAAGGAAAAGTCGAAACTGGAATCCGTCAACGTCGTCGATTTCGGCTTGGCGAAAGCGTTGAGCGCGCGTCAACAAGCGCAACACGTGTGTGGCACGCTTTCATACGTCGCTCCCGAAGCTTTGCTCGCAGGGGTATACGGACAAGGCGTCGACGTATGGGCGCTAGGCGTCGCCATGCATTTGCTACTCACGAATGAATGGCCATTTGACGACGATGATGAAGACATTCTCATCGAGCTCATCACCGAAGCGTACATCGATTTCACCGACCCCATGTGGGCTGGCATATCGGACACCGCCAAAGATTTACTCCAAGGCTTACTCGAACCAAATCCTAAACGCAGACTCACCGCAGCGCAAGCGCTCGAGCACGCGTGGTTCACCGGGCAAAAGTCGCACACGTCGGATACGCTGCATCGCGCGCACGCCCGCTTGGATGGCTTAATATCCGTGTCGAGACAACCACCAGAGCGACGATTCAAGAGCGGCGACTACATCACGCGCCAAGGTGAAACCATCTCCGAGTTTTTCATCATCAAGTCTGGCGAATGCGAGCTCACGCGGGATGGTGAGGTTGTCGGAGCACGCCGCGTTGGGAATTTCGTCGGCGAATTACGCAGTCTGAAAGCCAACGCAGCCGCCGACGCGGATACTAAAGTCGTGTCCTGGACATCCGCCCGCGCCGTCGGTGACGTCCGCGCGCTGGTGTTTGAAGCCAACGTCGTGGAATGGGCCACACAATTTGATTACCGCTTGAGTCCCGAATTTGAGAACGCGCTGCGTCAACAACGGCGCGCCGTGGCGAAAGAGGCGCGCGAGGAGAGGAAACGCGCCATGCTCGCCGCGCGAGAGCGCTCAACGAGCGAGCTGGTTCTGCGAGAGAGCGCAGAAGAAGAGACTAATAAAACTACTCATTTGTAACAACACATATGCACGCGCACGCTTTTTCAAAAACATGTGAGTTTCATCTAATATACTGCTGAGGCGGCGGACCGTCGGGAATTTTACCGGCGTGAAACGCCGATGCGCACCAGGCGTCAGAATCAGGTACGTTCGGATCGGGCGTCAGTGGCGCGTGTTGCGTAGGACTAAATCCACCCCCAAACGCGGGCGCCGCGACGATGGGCGATGGTGCGCCGGCATTTGCGACAAATCCGCCCCCGTGTCCTCCAAACGCGGAATGCGTCGGCGCAAACGCCGGCGCCGTCGCCGACAACGTCGACATCGCACCACCCCCGAACGCGTTCGCCGCTCCGACGCCACCCACACTCGCACCCGCGCCCACCGTTATCTCCGCCAACGCACGCCCATCAATCACGCGATCGAGTCCAGCAGGCGCCATCTGTCCCGCCGCCACGCGGTCGAGCACCGTCTTCAACTGGTGCTCTGGAAACGACAAAATCCCCTTTATATCATTCGCCTTGGCCTCCGCACACGCCTTCACGCGCGCGTACACCCCTTGCGCGTGCCCATGCGTGCGCAAGGCGGCGTACGACGCCCATCGCACCTCTTCCGCGCACGTATCCCCGCCGAGTAAGTTTGGTTCGTCGCCTCGCGGACCGTAGCAGCTCAACGCCCACGACGGGCGCTCGCGCACGAGGTCCTCCTGCAGCAGGTCTCGTCGCCGCACCCCGTGCGCCGGGGCGTTGGCGTTACCGTGACTATGTCCCGCGTGTCGCCCGCCGCCGCCGCCGCCGCCGTCGCGCGTCCATGTATTCGCGCGACCTCGACCGCCATTTCGACCACCCATAGCGGTGTCGCGCGAGCTCAAACCCCTCTAGCGCGCGCCTCGACGCGCGTGACGCCGCGATGCGTCGCGCGCGACGTCAAACGCGTGCGCGTGCGCGATGTCGCGCGCGCCGACCGTCGACCGTCGACCGTCGACTCGCGCGCGCGGCGAAATGGCGCACACAGCGGCTGCACACAGCGGCACAGTCTGACGCGAGGATGGGCATTCTCAAGCGCGCGCGCGCGACGTCGAGCGCCGCGGGGGACGTCGAGTGCGTCGAGCGCGCGGTGTCGAGCGCGCGCGCCGAGGCGACGGACGCGGAGGGCGCGTTGGCGGGCGACGGGGCGGGTGAGCAGGTGGTGGTGGATTATGCTGAATTCGACGCGCGCGTGGACGCCGTGTTCGGGGCGTCGACGGCGGCGACGGCGGCGGTCGCGTGGGATGAGTTGACATCGCGTGATGGTGCTGGCGCGGCGTGGCGCCCGCGATCGAGCGCGGTGGTGCGACGAGGGGTCGTTCGCGACGGCGACGGTTCGGACGCCGACGGCTCGGATGGCTCGGATGACGAACGCGGCGCCGACGCCAAGGTATTTAGCGATGATTTAGACTGTTTAGAATCCGACGAGGATGGCGATGATGACGTTCAAAAGATGGCGCGTTTACGCGCATCCGTCGGGCGATGTCGGACGTTGAATGATGAGGACGAGTTTGACGACATCGACGCCATGGCGTGCGGTTCCGCCGTCGCGGACGACGTCCGCGATGCGCGTCGGCGCGCCATCGCGTCGGCGCAACCGACGCGTGGGTTGCCTGATCACATCGCACATCCCGAGCGCTATACGCGGTACGAGCTCGACGAGCCGCTCGTGGTGGGTGGTGGCGCGTCGGTGAGCTCGCGCGCGGTCCCAGAGCCGACGCCGAATACGCCAGACGCGCGCTTTGAATCCGCGCCTCTGACGTTGACGAAACCCACGTTTGTGGCGACGAAAAAACGAAAAACGACGGCTGCGACGTACGATGCATCGATGCCACCGCCGTCGCGCGTGAAAATCGCGAGTATTGATGATGCCGTCGATGACGCCGTCGAAGACGCCGTCGAAGACGCGCCGACGAGCGGCGTCGCGCGAACGCGAAATTTGCGTAAACGCGGCGGTTAATATTCGGGCGTTGTCGTCGTCATCGTCGTTGTTGTACCTGTAATGTGCTACTTCGTCTACGTATACTATTTCACGCGCCCTCGTACACGCACGTGGGGAGAAAATATTTATCCCCCCACCAGTACCGCCGCTTCACGCCCTTCCAAATGTCATCCGCCGACGCGTCCACCGCGACGACGTCAAACGTCACCTTGAACCCTTTCGCCCTGAGCTCCTCCTCCGCGACGCGATTATACACCATGTGAAAGAAAATATTATCCGGACACATGCCGTTAAAGTACGAATACACCCCACCCACATTCATAATCTTGGGCAACATGGCGTGAAATATCCGCATCGCGTCGTAGTCTTCGCCGTACGTGTCGAAAAACACCCCGTCAAATTTCACGCCGCGTTTAATCAATTTCGGCAATACATCCTGCCAACGTCCAAACTCAATGCTCACGCCCGGAACATCATCCCACCCTTGTCGCGTCATGTGTGCGCGAACATCCGGATGCGCTTCGATAATCGTATGTCCGCTCGTCCTCCGCGCTCGAACGCACCCGTCCACCACGCCCATGCCAAATCCCACATTTAACACCCGTCCTTTCGCCGCACAAATCACATCCGCGTGCGCCTCCATCAACGGCGCCTCCCACGTCATCATCACCGCATCACCCTCCTCATCCAAAAGCTTATCATCGCCATCGTACGTCACTTTCGTCGCTAAATACTTTGCGCTCTCGACGTCGTCGTCGCGCTCGACATCCGCGTCCCGTCGCGCCGCCAGCGTCGCCTTCCCTCGCGCAATCTCATCGCGCACCGCGAAATCCATCATCGCCCGCGCGAGCTCGGCGTGCCCATACCCCGACGCGTACTGCCCCGCGCAATCTCCGTCGTCGTCGACGTCGAACCACGGCACGCCGGCGCTGAGCAAGGCGTCGACGATGGGTGCGCAACCCGCGCTCGCGGCGAGCATGAGCGCCGTCACGCCGTTCTCGCCGCGCGTCGTCGGGTCAGCGCCGCGGTCGATGAGGGCGAAGAATGCGTCGGTGTCGGCGTCGCGCGCCGCGGTGCGAAGAGCGTCGTCGAGGTTGTCGTTCGGCGTCGTCATGATGATGATGATGATGATGCGAAAAAGTGCGGCGCACAATGGCGTCGGCATTCATTCGCGCGCGCGCCGTGCGCCGTCATGGATGAACGCGGCGCGAGCGACGTAGGCGCGACGCAACGCGATGCGTGGACGCCGCCGAGCGCGGCGGAGCTCGAGGCGCGCGGGCACGTGGTGGTAAAACAGGCGTTTTTGGTGCCGCCGCCGGGTATTGGTGATGCGACGGCGGCGCACGCGCACGCGTCTTTGTCGACGCAGGATGGCGAGAACGCCGATGCGCGCGCGCGGAAACGCACGAATGGTGGATTTAATAAGCGCAGCAAGCGCGGCGGCGGCGGAGGCGCGAATGCAGGGCGTGAGCTGAAGCTGTGTAACGACTACGTGGCGACTGGAACGTGCAAGTACGGCGACGCGTGCAAGTACGCGCACGACATCGACGCGTGGATGCGCACGAAACCGAGCGATTTACCAGGCGAGTGCATATTTAGTGCGCTCGAGTCTGGATGCCCGTACGGCGTGCGGTGTAGGTATGCGTCGACGCACGACGGAGGCGCGAGCTCGAGCGCGTTGACGAATGTCGAAACGTTGCCGAAACCGACGAGCGTTGACAAAGAAAACAACGCGCTTCCGCGTGAGATACAAACGAAATTACGCAAAAAGATGTATGATTTCACTCGGGCGAATACGATTGCGAAGTTTGTGCAGCAACCGAAAGAGGTGCGGGAGAATGGGACGAACGCGGCGACGCGCGTGGATACGAAATCGGGCGACGGCGAGGAAGAAAGCGCCGCCAAACGCGCCAGAGCCGCCGCGGAAGATGACAACGTCACCGATGTCGGCGCGTTTACGAACATGCGTGCAGTGGAGAAAAAAGTCATTGACTTTAAAAATAAGTTGTATCTAGCACCGTTAACGACGGTTGGGAATTTACCGTACAGACGCGTGTGTAAACGACTCGGCGCCGACATTACGTGCGGCGAAATGGCCATGGTGACCAATTTAATCCAAGGCGACTCTCGAGAATGGGCGCTCATGCGCCGTCATCCGAGCGAAGACGTGTTCGGGGTGCAAATCTGCGGCGGTTTTCCCGACACCGTGGCGCGATGCTGCCAACTTCTCGGTGACGTCGTCGACTGCGATTTCATCGACGTCAACATGGGCTGCCCCATCGACCTGGTGTGCGGTAAAGGCGCGGGCTCGATGATGCTCGAGAAGCCAAAGAAGATGGAACAAGTCATCCGCGCGGCGAATATTGCGGCGTTGTGTCCAGTGACGTTTAAGACTCGCATGTCGTATACGGATAAGTCACGCGTGGCGCACGCGCTCGTCCCAAACGTCGCCGAATGGGGCGCCGCCGCCGTGACGCTTCACGGCAGAACTCGCGCGCAGCGGTATCGCGCCGAAGCAGATTGGGACTACATTGCGCAAACAAAACTTGCGAGCTCGGTACCACTCATCGGCAACGGCGACGTGTATAACCAACGAGATTATTACGAGCACGTCGAAACGCACGGGGTGGATACGTGCATGCTCGCTCGAGGCGCGCTCATCAAGCCGTGGCTCTTTACCGAAATCAAAGAGCGACGCGATTGGGACATTTCATCTGGCGAACGCTTGGACTTGCTCAAACAATTCGCATCGTTCGGACTCGAACACTGGGGCAGCGATGACCAAGGAGTTGAGAATACGCGTCGATATTTACTCGAATGGATGTCGTTTTTGCACCGCTACGTCCCCGTCGGACTCGTCGAACGCGGACCGGTGACGATGAATTTACGACCACCGATGTACGTCGGTAGGAATGATCTCGAAACGCTCATGGCGAGCACGAAAAGCGAGGATTGGGTGAAAATTTCATCCATGCTGCTCGGGCCACCGCCTGAGGGGTTTATGTTTCAGCCCAAACACAAATCTAACGCGTACGGCGGTACAGAGGGCGGCCAAGCGTTCGCGGATTGGGACGCCCAAGGATGACGACTACAAACTCCTTCTACAACTCCTACAACAACTACTACTACTACTAAACGTGTACTTCTAAATGTCTTGACCATAATAATATCATATAAGTTTCCCTTACCGTTCCCGATGAAATAAGCACGCGACTTCGACGTGGTTTGTAAACGGAAAATGGTCGAGCACGACGAAGCGTTTGAGGACGTGCTCGCGTCCCAATCCGTCTCGTATGTTCTCAAGCAGCGCCGCGGGGCCACAGCTGACGTACAACACAAAGTCAAACGTGCACACGAGCTTTAAAGTCGCGGCATCCAAGCCCGCACGCGGCGGGTCCACGAGCACGGCGTCGAATTGATCCTTCGACACCATGCGAACGCCGTTCGTCGTCTTCGCTCTAAACGTTCCCGACAACAAATTCTTCGCCACATTCTGGCTATCGGACAACACAATTTCTGCATTCTTCACGCCATTCAACGCTAAATTATGATTAGCCGCGTCCACGAGCTCAGAATTGATCTCCACACCGACAATTGTGCGAAACATCGACGCCAAAGCGCACGTATGGTTGGCGTTGCCGCAGTACAGCTCGAGCATCGACGCCTCTGGTTTCGCGCGCGCGATGACATCTCTCGCGCACTCGCACAAGAAATTCATCGTCGCCTCGGTGATTCGCGCGTTCGGATTGCTAAAAGACCCTTCGACGTGCTTATATCGTAAGGTCCGGCCGTCGGCGAGGGCGTATTCTTCGTGAACGCAGTCGTCTCCCACGCGAAGCGTTCGGCCTTTGCTTCGGCCAGTCACCGCGAGCCGAACATCTGTAAACGAATCCGCCAGCGCACGCGCCGCGCTTAGCCACGTCGCGGCGTCTAATGGTTTAGAATATACGAGAGTTACGAGCACTTCGTCGCCGCGCGCGGTTTCGCCGAGAAAATGCACAGCTTCGAGCGCGTGCTCGAGCGTCGGCGTCGTCGCCACGCGCTCGAGCAAACACCCCATCACCCTCTGCACGCTCATGACTGCATCGCTCAACGGCGCATCGAGCACAATATTAGGCGCACCGTGTGACCACATCGCATACGCAAGTCGCGGCGGCGCCTCAGCGTCAGCGCCGCCTCGCGCGTCGAGACGAACGATTTGGAACCGCAATCGAGACCTAAACTGCTCCGTCGGGCTACGCGCGACCGCAAAGTGCGTCGACGGCCCGAGTGCGTCCGCGAACGCGTCGCGCAATCGCGCGACTTTGTCATCAAACTCGACGCGGTGCGCGGCATCCGTGCGTGGGCGCAGGGCGACGCGAGGCGTCGACATCTGGCGCGACACGCGAGCGACATCTGTGCGAAGAAAAAGTCAACGCACGACAAAGATATCAAGCGACACGGTATTCGCACGCGCGCGTGGCGTGGAGTTTCGCGCGCGCGAACGCGGGTACGGGTGCGGGATAATTAATTGAACGCCATGGATGCGCGCGCGAGACGACGGGACGCGCGCGCGGCGAGTGATCGCGCGGTGGCGGAGGCGTTTGAGAGATGTGAAGAGGCTGCGGCGGAGCGCGCGCGGGGGCTACAGCACGCGATGGAGCACGCGCTACGGCGTCGGGATGCATGTGCGGATGAAGAGATGCGTGAGATGGCGCGCGAGATTGAGCGGTGGCGTGCGGCGTGTGCGAGAGCGAGAGTGCAGACGTTGAGGTGTGTTGAACGCGTGGCGCGCGCGAGGGCGACGGAAACGGCGCGTCGGACGTTGCGCGCGTGGCGAGAAGAGATTAAGGCGCAGCGAGCTCTGGCGGTGATTGAACACGAGGAGAAAGTACATAAAGTTCGTGCTGTGCTGCGGGCATGGAGGGTGGTGATTATTGAGAAGCAGCAGTTGGAGAGGAATTTTATCGACCATGCGTTGACTCGCGAGGCTGAATATTACGACTCCAAGTGTAAAGCCGCTGTGGCGAAACTCACGGTTGATCAACACCGTCGCCGCCGACGAGATTGTCAGCCTCGTCGTGATACCGGGAAGCTACGGGCGCATGCTGCGGCGAAGGGTGAATGTGCCATGGAGGCGAGCATGCGCGAGGCGTTTATGCGCGGCGTCTGCGCGTTGGACGGAGACGCGTTTCGCGGCGACGAATAGTAGTGAGCGGCGCGGGTTCCTAAGATATTTCTAATAATTGCAATTTTGTTTTTGTTTTTGTGTTCTATTCGCCGCCAGACGTAATGAGGCGCGGCGCGATAGCCATCGACATGAGTTCTTGGAACAGCAGCTTGCACGCGTACGGCACCATAACTTGCACGACTGACGTACGTTCGCTCGGGTTCTTGCAGCACTCAAACGTTTGGTTCTTCAAGTTTGCAACGGCAATCAATCCGCACTTTTGGCAGACGTGAATTCTGTACGCATCAGATTGATCCATGAGACGCTCCTTGAGGAATGACGCGGCACCATGCGACATGATACAATCGCGCTCCATCTCCCCGAAACGCAAGCCACCATCACGCGAACGACCCTCCATGGGCTGGCGCGTCAAAATCTGCACCGGACCTCTACCACGAGAGTGAATCTTATCGTCGACCATGTGCTTCAATCGCTGGTAGTACGTGGGACCGATGAAAATTTGAGCATCCAACATGCGACCAGTGTGGCCGTTGTACATGACTTCGTTACCGCGCTTTTGGTAACCGCACTTGTGCAACATGGTAGAGATGTCCTCAGCGGTCACTGGGGTAAACGGCGTGGCGTCCCCTTCCTTACCCATGCACGCCGCAACCTTGCCCATGATACACTCCACAAGCTGACCGATTGTCATCCGGGACGGAATCGCGTGCGGGTTGACGATAATGTCGGGCGTAATGCCTTCGCACGTGAATGGCATGTCTTCTTGAGTGTACGTCATACCAACCGTACCCTTTTGACCGTGACGAGATGAAAACTTGTCACCAACTTGCGGCGTTCGCATCGAGCGCACGCGCAGCTTGACAAAGCGCAAACCTTGATCGTTCGTGGTGAGCAACACTTGATCGATGATTCCCGTCTCGGCGTGCTTCATACCAGTGGAGCAATCCTTCTTTGAGAAACGCTTTGAAAGCACGGCGTTGTCGTCTTCAGGCAAAGGTGCGGTTTTACCAATGATGATATCATCTCCACTAACGCGCGTGCCTGGGCAAATCAAACCATCATCGTCGAGCTTGTCATACGTGCCATGGCGCATACCCAAGCACGTGTCTCTATCGGGACGCTCGAACTCTTCTCGGCTCAAGCTACCTTGCTTCTTCTCTTCATCCTTGAACGAACGGTAATAGAGCGAGCGGAACAAACCACGATCGATGGCACTTTGGTTCATGAGCACGGAATCTTCTTGGTTGTAACCAGTGTAGCACATGATGGCGACCACGGCGTTGCAACCGGCGGGAAGTTCGCGGAAGTGCAAATACTCCATGGCGCGCGTCGTCACCAACGGCTTTTGCGGGTAAAACATGACGTAACCGAGCGTATCCATACGGATTTGGTAGTTTGTGACGTACATACCCATCGCCTGCTTACCCATAGCACTTTGATACGTGTTACGGGGAGACTGGTTGTGGTCGGGGAAGGGAATGATGGAGGCGCAAATGCCCAAAATCATCGACGGGTGAATCTCGCAGTGCGTGTAGCTGATAGCGACGCCTTGATTGCTTACGGATGCTTGTCGACCGGCGACGAGATCATCAATGGTCATCGAAATCATAGTCGTCTCTTCTTCTTCGGTGTCAACATACTCGATGAAGCCAGAGGTCACGAGCTCATTCCACGTGTACCCGGTCACGTCCTTCTCCGTCAACAATTCAATGTGTTGCTTCTTAATCTTGAGCTTTTGATCGTCGTCAACGATGAAAAGCGGGCGGGTACAGCGACCGTAGTCCGTGTACAGGCGCAACTCTTTCAATCTAATGTCGTGAACGACGCTGACAGAGGAATCGACATCAACCTTGCGGCGAAGTTGGCGGAGCGTGCGCACCAAATCCGCCGGATCGCGGTGCACGCCAACCCACACACCGTTGAGGAAAATCTTCGTCGATTCCACGATGAGCGAGGGCGAAATTTCTTCAAGATTCTCCATCGTCCATTCATCCAAGAACTCCAGAATCGGTTCCGAAGGCGAACCAACAGACACGAGCGCCATGAGGGCGAGGTTCTTCACGAGCCCGACGGCTTGGCCTTCGGGCGTCTCAGCTGGACAAATCATACCCCACAACGAGTTGTGCAATTGACGAGGCTTCGCGAGCTTGCCTTCGCGTCCAATGGGAGAGTTGATACGACGAAGGTGCGACAAGGTGGACGAATACGAAAGGCGGTTTAGCACTTGGCTGACACCTGCCCGGATATCCTGCGAACCTTGCGAGCCCCAGTTACCAGTGGCGAGAGAATACTTCAAGCCTTGCGTGATGGTTTTGGCCTTGATGGCGAGCTGAACTTGAATCTCCTTACCACTATCGATACAGCGTTGGGCGTATAAACGTACATCCTTGGTGAGCTTTCGGAACAATTGACGGAACAATTGGGCGAGAAGCGGACCACCGAGATCCAAACGTTTGTTACCATAGTGATCCCGGTCATCCTCCGGGCGGCGGCCAAGAGAGCACAACAACAATCTGTGAATCATGTAACCCATGAAGTACGCCTTCTTCGTCTCGCAATCTTCACGCACGCCCACGTGCGGAAGAAGTTCCTTTTGCAAAATCTCCTTCGCGTACTTGATGCGCTTCTCGCGCGAAACACCCACGGCAGAGCCACGCTTGCCGATAAAATCGAGCGCAACTTCTTGCGATTGAATCACGAATGCTTCTTCGATGGACGGTCTCAACATCTCCATCATCTCATTATCCGCAAGGTCGTACACAATGTGCTCCAAAATGTCTTTGTCGGCGACAAAACCGAGCGCTCGGAACACCACAAAGATTGGAATGTCGGTGCGAATGTACGGAAGCGTGCATCGAATCGGCCCGGGCGCATCCTTGGTGCCTGCCGCATGTAGCTGTCGAACAACGCACGAGCTCGCTCCACGCGAACCACGTTCGGGTTGCGAGCGGCACTCAGCGGCGAACATGTACTTGCTCGGTTGCTTCTTCTCAAATACGTAGACGTGGTTCGTGCTCATGCGCTCTTGCGCGATGAGAACCTTTTCGCTACCGTTGATGACAAAGTAACCGCCCTCATCGTACGGGCACTCACCAAGTTCGGTCAACTCCTTGTCCGTGTGCCCGTGCAACGAGCAGTAATCGGAGCGCAACATGATGGGGACCTTACCAATGAAAACCTTCTTAATATCCTCCTCCTCGACGCTCACGTCGCCTTCAGGTGACACCGTCGTGATTTCCTTCTTCATATCTACATACAACGGCGCTGAGTACGTCAAGTTCCGAAGTCGCGCCTCCTTGGGGAACAAAGTCGTCGAGTATCCATCCGCCTCGGTCACCATCGGTTTACTCAAGTAAATCTGGTTAAAGCTAATCTTGTACGTCTTATGCTCCGTCGCATCAATGTCCTCCCCAGGCATGTGTTGAAGCTCGGGCGTTAACTCAATCTCTCGCATCTCATCTGTAAAGCGACGAGAGAAAATACAAACTCAGAGTCAGTCGCGAGCGCCATCTTACCCTAAACCCCGCCACCGTCGTAGCCCATTCGCCCTTCGCGCGCGTCTCTCTTCGTCTATACACGCACCAACAATCTCCTGCATCGTGTGCTGAATGAACTCATTGAACGAATCGAGTTGCTGGCGAACCAAACCCTTCTCTTCGAAGAACGACGAGATCACCACCCACGCGTCCTCCTGCGCGACCGAGGAAAAAACAAATGTCAGTCTCGCGAATTCCACGCGATCTACCCCTCGTTCTCGTGCCTCGCGACGCGTGCATACCGCGAACACCACCCTTGTGAAGTCGGCGAAACGCCGCACATCACGTGCGCGTCCATGCGCGCGCGATATCGCGACGGCGCGCGACGCGTCGTCGTCATTGTCGTGTTCCCGCCAGACACGATGGCGATCTATCGACGCACCTGCCCAATCTCTTCCTCCTCGTCCTCGTCGCGCGCGTCCATGTGCGCGTCTTCGACTTCATCGTACACGCCCATGATGACTGTGCACCGTGTACGTGCGGGTGTGCGTGTTCGAGATGCACGCGTGCGCGTGAATGCGGACGTGGATCACGATTTTGGGACGTTTGGCGCCACCACGTTGTGTGAACCCTGATGAATTTTTGCGAGCGAACGGACATCGAGAGCCCTGGCGCGGTTGGAGGCACCTTCGACGCATGCGTGCGGGCAACTAAGTAAAGATTACAAGGAATGACTAGAACGCTAGGGTGCTCAGGCGGTGTGATCGCGACCGGCGCCGTAGACGATGGCTTCGCACTTGCGCCTGAGTATGAATTTTTGGCGCGGGGAGAGGAAGCCGAACGCGCCAACCTCGGTCGGGGCGGTGGCGTCCAAACCTTTGAGCGCGAGGGTGCTCAAAGAATCGTACACACCGAGCATGGCGAAGTGCTTGAACCAATCGGCGATTGGGCCTGGACCAGCTTGGAGGAGGATGTTTGGGACGAAGAGCGGCTTGGTGAGCGTCATCGAAATCAACGTTTTTCCCAAGCCTTTGAATGTGACGACGTCTTGCAGGAATGGACGCAGAACATCTTCGCCTAAGTTTTCCATGACACCAAAATTAATCGTCATGAGCTTATTGATGAAGTCACGCTTGGGCTTGGCGTCGTGCGGTACCATCATGCAGCGTTGGAACAGCCACGCCGCACTCAACGCCGGTTGGTAATCGTTCACCGCACGAAGCGCATTGCGGTCGAGGGCATCGGCGTCTAACGCCTCTTCAACGGCGCGTGTGATGCGTCCGAGATGGCGCAATATTGCAGCCAATCCACCGAACGACAGTGGCGATTGAATTCCCGACGCATCACCGATTTGAAGCACTCGATCAAAATCGGTTTGCAGCGGCGAATCGCGATACGTCGGGAATAACCCAAACAAGACGCGCTTCAACCGCACATCATCGATGGATTCTAAATTCTGATACTTGGGCATGTAGTCCCAGTAGTTTTCGAGGATTTCAGCTATGGAGGGGCGTGGGTCTCGCGCGTCCATGTATGTAAACATGTACGTCGTTCGATGATCGGGACCTGTCGAAGCTGGAAAAGCCTCCCAAAAGTACTGGCCGCTCATGTTCGCCTCAATGTCCGTGGTGGTGTATATCAAATCTGCGCCCGTATTCTCCTTAAACCCCTCCGCACACGACCCGACGACGACGCACACGCCGTCTGGCTTTTGCTTGCCACGCATTTGTCGTACGATGGGAGACGCAAAACCCATGCAATCAATCACCAATCGTGCGTTGACGTTTTTGCCACTCACATCCAGCACCGCACCATCGTCATAGATGTCCACGCCACCGAGCACGGCGCGCTCGAAGACCACGCCGCCGGCTTCCTCAAATCTCGCTCGACACCGCTCGACGAGTCGCGCCGGCGAAACACCCGTGTTCAGAATGTCGCGCGTCATCAAATCCTTACCACCGTTGCCATGAAAACCGCATCGAATGGGATTAAATTCAATCATCACACATGCTTCGACGTCTTCCTTGGATAACACTCCGAGCGTGGCGAGCTCTTCGATCTCTTTCCGGCTCACGTTCCACTCTTGATCTCGCCCAGCCAACGGGCCGCGCTCAATCACGCACACCTTCGCCCCTCGTCGCTGCAACGCAGTCGCGGCGAGAATCCCGAGCGTCCCACCACACACCGCAACGTCAAACACCCCCGTAGCATCCGTCGCCGAATCACTCGCCGTCAACGCGTCCTCGACGCCGCGTCCGCGCCGTCGCCTCGTAAACTCTGGACCATCATCTTGTCGCCGCCCACCACCCTCGAGCGCGCGCAACGCCGCCCACCGCCCATCCAGCGCACGCAGCGCATCCACCGTCGTCTGCCCACCCGCCCCGAGCGCGCGTTCGCCGCCATCGCCGCGTTCAATCGACGATAACAGCCGCATCGTCCTCGCCGACACATCCGTCTCTGCACGCGTCGACGTCCAGTGCCCCCGCGCGCGTCGCTCGCGCCTCGCCCCAGCGCTCGCGCGCGCCAAGCTCGTCGCATGCATCGTCCCGCACGCCATCACTGTTTCGCGCCTCGCCTCCGACGTCGCGTCGCGCGCTGACGCCGTGCGCTCGCGTACGACGCGGCCGGTCGACACCGCACTCGCGCGCGCGCGACCCCGCCCGTCGCACCGCCCCCCCGCACAATTCCGCGCGCGACCGTCGCCCGCGCCCGAACGCGCGCGAAACGAACGCACAAAAATGTCCGACGACGCCTCGCGCGCGGCTGACCCCATCGAACCCATCGCCGGCGTCGCCGTCGCGCGCATTCTGTGTCCCGATTCCAAAGTCGGGGGCCTCATCGGTCGACGAGGGACATTTGTGAAAGCAATCGTCGCCGCCACGGGGGCGTCAGTGAAAGTCCTCGACGCCTCTGCGGTGGCGTGTCACGAGCGTGTTGTGTTAATACATGCACCGCGCGCGAGAGGGGAATCGAGCGAGGGGTGTGCGGCGAAAAGGGCGGGGATGATGGTGGCGCGCTTTCTGACGCGCGCGACGTCGAGACGGGCGCGCGACGAGGACGCGTCGCATTCGGACACTGAAAGTGACAATGCGGAGGATTCCGAGGAGGAGGAGGAGGAGGAGGGTGATGATGATGATGTCGCTCGCGCGTCGTCGGTGACGCTGCGCATTATCGTGCCCGCAGGACAGGCGGGACATCTCATAGGCAAGGGCGGCGAGCACATTCGGGATATTCGTAAGCGCGCGAGCGGAGCGCACATCGCGGTGCAGGAGGTTGGGCAAGCGCCGCCGTGCGCGACAAGCGAAGACAGAGTTGTGGAAATACAAGGCCCGGCGGCACACGTGCGCCTGGCGGCGGAGGCGGTGTTTACGTTGTTGCAGGAGTTTTTAGTATCGCAGGCGGTGCTGACGTATTATCAGCCGACGGTGGCGTCGGCGGAGCGCGAACGCGCGGCGGCAGCGGTGGCGGCGTATAACGCGGCGGCGGCGGCGGGAGCGACTGGTGTCATGATGGATCCCGCTATCGTCTCAATATCGAATTCGGTGCCGGTGCCCGTGCCCGTGCCTGTGCCCGTGCCGATGGCGTCGATGCCATTCCCTGCGCGCCCGATGTTGCGCGAACGCCTCGACGTCGACAGCGCCAATGTATCAAACGTCCTCGGCGTACACGGAAGTAATATTTCCACCATTGCGCAAATCAGTGGATGTCAGGTGTCCATGCTCGAAGCCGATCCAGAGACGAAGACGAATTCGATTGAAATAATGGGTCCGCACGAAGCCAATTTGCGCGCCGCTCGACAGTTGGTCGAAGCGTTTGCGAACGGGCAGACTCCATCCGTAGTCCAGCCCCCGTGGCCACCCCAGCACATGTACCCAGCGTAGAACGCGATAGTTGTAATAGTGATGTGTGTTGATGTAGCGTTGATTGCGCCATGGACGCGAAGTCGTCATGGACGTACGTATTATTCGAGCGCGCTCGGGACGGAGCCGGGGCGCCAGAGCGCGCCTCCGTGCTCGTGCGGCATCGATGGGCGACCGTCCGCCGCCGCCGAATATCGGCGCGTGGTTTAAAACTAAAGCGTCGACGGCGAAAGCCAAGGCAAAGGCGACGCTGGATGGCGCCAAGGCGCGCGTTCGTGACGCGCAGGAGCGACGCCGCGAGCGCAGGATTGACGAAGAATCTCGCGCACACGCCGTACGAGTCGCTCGAGCGATCGCGCGCGCGGACGAGGATGATGGAGATGAGAACGCCATGACGTCGACGAGTCGCGCGAGAGAGCAACGCACGTCGCGTCGCGAGGTGTTGTTGGATGAGCTCGCGAAGGATGTCGTGGATGTCAATCGATTGCGGTTGTTGGCGTCGGATGGCGGCATCCCAGACGACGATGGTGGTCGTGCGCGAGCGTTGGTGTGGAAGTTGTGTTTGAAATATATTCCGGGCGACCGTGCGGCGTGGGCGGAGACGGAGCACGCGCGAAGAGGAGAGTATGGGCGGTTCTTGGCGGAGTTTTGCGGCGAACCGACGACGACTGTGGAGGGCGACGAGACGGCTTCTGGTACGTCGCGTGGCGTGCAGTGGATCGATCGTCACAAAGGAGACGAAGTTGCCGAACAGATAGATAGAGATATTGCTCGCGTGCATCCGGATATGCACTTTTTCAACGACGAAGGGGGGGTTGGGAAAGCGAGACGCAAGGATGAAATGCGAGACGCGTTGTACGTCTTCGCCAAACTCAACCCCGGCGTTGGGTACGTGCAAGGGATGCACGAAATGTTTGGATGTATATACTACGTGTTCGCGACGTGTTCGGACGACGCACAAGCGGCAAATGCGGCAGCTGATGCTTTTTATTGCTTTACGGAGATTTTCGGTGAGTTTCGCGACGTCTTCGTCATGGAACTCGACGCCACCGACCAGGGCGTGCGGGCGCTGCTCGACACCCTGAGCGACATGCTCGCCAAACACGGTCCCGAAGTACATCGTCATTTGCACGAATTACAGCTCGCAACGTCCATGTATGCGTTTCGTTGGATCACCTTGCTCTTCACGCAAGATTTTGATTTCGCCGACGCGCTCCGCCTCTGGGACGTCATGCTCGCCTCCCCACGCTCACGCAAAGAGTGCCTCCTTCGACTCTGCGTGGCGTGCGTGCTCAACATCGGCAGTGATCTCATCGAAGGCGATTTCGCGACGTGCATGAAAATGCTTCAACATTATCCACCAGTCGATATCCGCAGGATCACCCGCCTCGCCGCCGCGCTTCCCTACGGCATTCCCACCGCCCCCGCGGTTCCATCCCACGCCCGAGCTTAGAGTATAGAAAACACGTACCAAGTTGGTATTTAATTTAATTCACACGCGTTGTTCACTCGCGCGACGATTCGCTGTGATACAGAAAAATAAAATCCATCAGCGCGTGTGAAAAAGTCAACGAGATACGAAACGCCTCCTTCCGAGGCGTTTTTTTGTCCGAGGAGCGCGGCTCACCACACGACGACGCACCCACGACGCGCGATGACGCGACGCGCGAGGACGACGACGCGGCCCAATTCGAACGAGCGCACGACGCCGGACCCGGAGATCGATTCGTACGTGGAAACTCTGGACCGCGTCGTGCGAAGCGAGTGTAATCGACGCCGTCCGTGGTCCCCTATGAAGATCGCCTCAAGAATCTTCGACATCACTAATGCACTCGAGGAGGAGTGGACAAATGAATACGAGGCGGAACGAAGGAGAAATAAAAATCTTGTGGTGCTCCCACCAGCCATCGGGCGCGTGTTTCGCGACGACGGCCTGATCTCGATTGAAGTGTTGACGGGTGAGAGAGACGACGACAGGCTCGAGAAAGGGATTGCGACCAACACCGCTCGTTATGAATATTTTAACGAGTGCATGAAAAACGAAGGCGGATTTCGCAGAGTGTATGAAGAAATGGACTCGCACCAGAAGCTTTGCGATGGTTTTTTGCTCGAGTTATTTTCCTCGTCGTACGACGGCAGTACCTACAAGCAGCGTCTGGACAAATTTGTCCAAAGATTCGAAGAAGCATTCCCACCAGAAATAAGGATCAAGTACCAAAATTTCGATGTTTTGTGTCGCGGTTTGATGGTAACTTTGTATCTTGTTCATGACAAGCATGGTTATGACTCACATGAATTCAAAGAAACTTTAAAGCTCGTCATGGAAAAAGACGTGGTCAACACGTTATCGGTGGAAGAGGCGAGGCTGAGCTTTGAAATTCAATATGCGCTCACAGCGCTTGAAAACTTAGCGTTCAACGCTCCGTACAATGAATGGGTATCAAAGAATGGCAGTCGCCGAAGAGAATTCTTACCAGAAGCTCAAATTTCGCCTGGATATGGCACACGGGACGCTCATGTAGTCATGGCTATGCAGAGCTTTCGTGTAATAGCCAGCAGCAGAATCCTCAAGAGCGTTCGTGAGTACCGACGCATGCTACAAACGCATTTGAATGTCGCGGCAGAGATGGGATTGGTGCCTCAATCTCAACCGAAACCGCGCCAGAAGCGAGTGAAATCTCTGCCGCCGCTCGACGAGTTGATTCCACGCTTTGGTCTTCGAACGCAACGACGCGTCCCACGCTAGCGCAACACCCTCGTTGTAACGTCACTTTGCTATTAAAAATTAAAACCTACACAACTATGCTACGCACCCCGCGCTTCGCGTCTCGTGGCGTCGTGTAAAATATCCACGTCCACCGCGTCCGCCGGCAGTTGTACGTACCGCACCACGCTTCCCCGAATAAAGCAGTTTCTCACACTTCGCATGTGCGGATACCGCTCCTCATCCGCAACGTGCGTATTCTCCAACTTAATGTTCAAGTACTGATCCACCGACACCAACGTCCCGGCGATCGCCAAGTCATTCTTAAGCTCCACCGTCACCGGCTTGCCCACCAAAGTCTTAAAGTACGAGTAAAACAACCTACACACGATTCAACGCGCGTCATCGCGCCCGCACGTCAGTCCCCGAAACACACGACCAGCGCGCGCACACCCGCACCCGCACCCGCCCCGCCCCGTATCACTTCGCATCGCATCGCATAAACACGCACATCGTCCCCGAATGACAATCGTCTGCACCACCGCGATCGCGCACCCACAATCACCCCGTTCGCGCGTCGTCGACCGACACCCGTGCGCCTCCGACGCGATCAATCCAACGCACGTGCGCGTCACTCGCGGTTCGTTCGCCTGCGTCGCTCGCGCGCGCGCTCGAATGCGGTCAACGGCGACGGAAATGGCGCCGTCCCGAACGTGCCCTAAGGGGACTGAAGAAGACTCGACACAAAAAAGCAACACAAAAAAAGTATACGCGCGTCATTCGCGCGCGCACGCCGCGCCCGACGCGCGCGCACGCGACGCGACATCGTCGAGCGTAATTTTTCGCGTCGTTGCGCGCGCACGGATGTGCGAGGCGCCGTGCGAGGGCGTCGCGGGCGATGTGCGCGTTGGGAACGATGATGGCGGTTCGAGTTCTTCGGTGCGCGAAGACGAGGCGGATGCGCGCGGGGTGGGGGGCGAGGCGACGCGCGCGCGGCTCGGTGCGGCGCGGTTGAAATCGTTCGGGGCGGTGGTGCGTCGGACGGTGGTGCGGGTGTCGATGGGGACGAAGCCTTGGGCGACGCGCGCGGTGGCGAGGCTCAAGCGGGAGTGGGCGGAGCAGTTTCCTTCGGATGACGTGTGGGCGGCGGAGATGGATAGGTTGGACGAGCTCGCGGCGTTTGAGGCGGAATCGTTGCGCGAGGCGTTGGATGCGGCGGAGGCATCGACGTCGGAGGTGGCGCTGGGTGTGGATGCGGGCGAGGTTGACGACGCGGCGGCCGCGGCGGAGGCGTTGACGTTGGTCGCCAGCGATGATGATGATGACGCCTCGCGTGAATGCGCCGTCTTGGACGCGCAGTTGTCAGGCGATGAACACGATGACGACGATCCCGATGTTTTGTGCACGCCGGCAAAATCGACGGCGTCATTTGACGAAACGGATTACGTGTACGACGTCGTCGACGACGATGAAGCGGAGGACGCTGAAATCAAGCTGTCTGCGGGTGAGCACCGCGTCATCGTCATGCCCAAGGCGGTCGTTCTGCAGGAGGGCGTGTTACCGCATTCCGACGCCGTGAGCTTTGTCGCGCCGAAAGATGAACGCAAGCCGCGCACATTTTGGCGGAACGACGTGGCGAGACGCCGGGACATCGTCCCCGTCGTTCGCGCGCCTCTCTCGCCGATTTCCCCAGAAGCGCCCATCCCCGAGCGCTCCACGACGAGCACTGGCGATAAAGTCACCACTCATCCAGACACGCCCCCGTGGTATCAAAAACGCTTTGATCGGGAGACGCGAGAATTAGCCAAAAGCGCGCGGACGCTTCTCGATTGGGCGGCCGGCACCCCCACTCTCGCCCCTGCGCACGCCGCGACGACGCACGCAGGAAAACTCGTACAGAAAACAAGTTTTGAGCCGACATGGATCGACTGCGGCGAGGACTGCCTCGTCGTCGATTTGCCGGTGTCAAATTTCATCGAACTGGATAAAGCCGACTAGCTTCAGAAAATGTTAACAAACGCGTCGTAGCTCCCTTCACACGTCGCCATGCGCGCCAGCGCGAGACTCGATGCGTACTTTGCAAGTCGAGAAAACTACCCCACAACGTCACACGTCGTGATGGACGAGCACGAACACGACAACGACGCGGCGATGCGCGCGATGGTGCGACGACGCATGGAGCTGCGATTAAAAGGCTACGACATGTCTCAGGGTGATGTGCCGCGCATCGCGAGCGCGTCGACGCGCGATGCGGGCCTGATGGCGACGACGACGGCGAATCGGTCGGTGCCACTGGCGTCGATTGCGCCGGATGACGGTGAAGTCGACGAGGAGTGTGAAGACGTGAAGTCAACGACGACGTTGGCGACGCGTGGCGTCGAAGTTGTGCCGCCACGCGTACGCGCGGCGGATGCGATACTGAAGCGATTAGTACAGGAGCTTGGTGCGCATGCGATGACGAGGGATGGTGAGCTCGGACACGGTGACGCGCTTGGTGGAGTTGATGGGGGCGAAAGTTGGCAACCGAGCGGGACGGATTGGAGCCAAACGCCAGAGTTTCTGCGCACTTCGAGCGCCACGAGCGCCAGGGCGATGCGCGAAAAGTATCCAGATATGTTTGGAGGGAATCTTTTGGATTAACCGCTGCGATTAGCGAGATGCATAGCACTATGTGTATATTAAACGCACCTCTTGAGGTGCCTTGTATGTTATTTCGCGTTCTACGTTCACGCCCTCACTCGCCAGGCGGACTTGTCGGCCATTGACAACCAATCGATTGTTTTGCGCGTGCATTTTAGCCACACAAACGCGAGGATCGGTGAAAGCAATACCAAGAAGTAGTACGGCGCGTCGTTCGACGTGCATTTTCCTTTGCAAGCAGCCTTTAGCGCGTCAGTAGCGCAACTACCCATGACTTCGCGCGTTTGCTCGCTCACGCAAATCTTCGAACTCACCGCATCAACTGAGAATAAAGTTACACTTTCCATCCATTTGGCGCCGAGATTACTCACGGTGTTCAAAATCGTCATGTACGTTCCTCCCAAATCGGCGTCAGAGACGCGGTTGTAAAACGCCATGAAAGAAATAAAGTGCGCGTTACTAAAAGCGCTGTACACCGCAAGCCACATGAACAAGCATGCGTAATAAGCGTATGGGATTGAGCCACCCATGGATTTCACATCAGGCGCGAAGAGCACTAACGCCGCCGCACACGCGCACACGCCGCCGCGCATTACCCACGTCTTCGTTATGGTATCCAACGGCCGCGGGCCAGCGGTCCACTTTCTGGTCAACATTGGCATGGCCAAGTTGAGCGGGGTTAGCATGGCTGATATCGTCGCCATGTGCGACTTTGGAACGCCCTTCTCCAATAGTTTCAAAGTGGTGAGCGTTTCAGACGCGCTAAACGCGATGAAGCGCGTCAACAGCACCGCACTCAACTTCAGCACCGCAGGAAGCTTAAGGATGGACACAGCCTGGGCGTACGCCTCTTTCACGCTCAAATCCTGCACGCATGTTTTTTCTTTCGTCATGTACACGAAAAAGGATGACGCCAAAAAGACGTAGCCCCAGAAGGAAATAAACGTGCCCAAATCGAGCCCGTATGAGTTCAACACTAAAAAGCCGGTAAACGATATGAAGAAGCCAGCCATTTGTCCGATAGCGTTGCACGTTGACGCTAACCCAACATTCTTGGCGCTGAGCATCGTCAACGCCCATCCATCCACGGCGATGTCTTGCGACGCTAACAAGATGTAAATCCAGAAAAACGTCCCCGCGAGCGCGCGCACGTCGCTTCCGCTCTCACTGATCAATCCGCCCAACGCAGAAGACAACGCTAATAAAGTAACGCCCACAACTATTTGCAACGGCATGACCCACGTTCGACGCTGCCCTACGCTCTTAAAGTACGTCGCGTCTACGATCGGCGCCCACAACACTTTGAGCGAAAACGGCCACGACGCGAGCGAAAACACACCCTGTTCACCGTACGTCGCCCCTCGTTCTTGCAAAATGAACGTCACCGACGCGCTCAAACCCATAGGCACACCTTGTAAGGTGTACAGTAATAACAAAAGCGCGACCGCACGGGCGTCGCTACGAGGTAATCCAAACATTAATCTTTCATCGGGTCGGTTGGCGGCAGCTTTTTTCGTAGCTTTCGTAGCTTTCGCGCGCGACGGTGTCTTCGAGGCGCGACGGGACGCGACTGAATCCGATTTCGTCGCCGCGGCTCGAGGCGTGGATGAACGGCGCGAGCCGCGCGAGTTCGACCGCGACGGGCTTTTGCGAACGCTCATGTGAGCCGCAGTGGCGCGTTCTGAGGTGCACGCGCGCGCGCCGAGCGACGGAGATCTCGAGATCGCCATTACGTGGTGATAATGTATATCTACAATTGAGTTGAGTAACGCGCGTTACTCCGTTAATGCGCTCTTAATCGCACGCTTGTTCGCCATGCGAAACACGACTGATGCCGAAAAGTAATCGCGGCGGTTTTCGATTTGCATGGGCGGGACGCAGTGCTGGATTTCCTCCTTGGCGAAATCCGTCATTGCTGTCACAGAACCTCGAGATTGCAACGCTCGAACGACGCCTCGATCCGTGTTCATGCGCATGTGTTTGCTCGGAGCGAATGCGAGAATCCTCGGGTTGAATAAGCGCACTGAGTAAATGCCGTCATCGAAGAGATGGCATGCGTCCTTGTGCGCGAGCAAATACGACGACGCGCTCGTGTACACATTCACGACGATTTGATCGACTGAGAAGTCGTGTGGCAATACGCCGCGACAGGATAAAAGATCAGCCATGCGACATAAGATCGTCGCTCGGGGATCATCCAAGCCTGGGACTGTGCCAATCAGTCTTTGTTGCTCAACTCTGCCAGGCTTGGCTTTTTCGTATGCGTATCCAAAGAAAATTTTGATTCGGCCTGCGCTCCCAGCGTTCGCAACGAAAGGCTCGCCACCGTACTTACCTTTCCGAGCATCCGTTGCGAGCTCAAAAATGTCTCTTTCAAACTCGGCGAGTTCGCTATTGCTAAAAATGTTCTCATATATCGTCAAGCCAAATGAGCACATTTCGTCGTAGTACGTCGGGTACACGTGCATGAATTCAGTCACCATAGCACTAGTTGAAACTCCGGGAGGAGAAGCGACGACTTGCATCTTTACAGGACCACCGCGTTCTACCCATTTTGAGCGTTGAAGCAGCCAATCTTGCAAGGCTCCGGACTGCTCTTCGGTCAAACAATTCGCATCGTCGTCGACCCAAATTTGGGAAATTTTTGCTGTGCCGCTTTCGCCGCATTCGGACTTTTGAATCAGATACTGGGTTACATTCGTGCTTTCATTTCGGCGTCGACCGATGCATGTCAGCGCACTCGCGATGGGCTGCTCTCGCCTTTCTCGCAATCGCGCGTGTAGTCGAGCCGCATCGCACGCGTAGCACACAAACACCGCATCGCGGTTCTTTTTGTAAAAAATAAGTTGATCCTCACCTTCAATCGCCTTCACGCACGGCTCACAGACTATTTTCCCACACGTGTGTGTTGATGCTTCGCAAATGAAGGCTATCGTACGCTCATCGCCGTGCCCGCACACCGTGCATTGTACTTCTGTCCCTTCGTCGTCGCGGGCCCAAACGCCGCTCGTCAAAAAATGATGACAACTCGAACACGTCGGCACATCACCGTCGACATCGGCGTCATCGTTGATTAATACATCACGAGACACTCCAAGCACTGGATGCGATGTAAGCGCCCCCCACCTTTCGCACAGTGCGCTCGCCGTCGTCGACCGCGCGTTGACGCACGTACCAAACGTACTTATCCGCGTCGGCACCCCACACACCGCTTTTGCCGCGCGCCAACTCGACTGCGAGTTGCGTACGCTCGCCACATCCATCATCACCACCCGTTCACTTTCGCCACTCGATGACTTTTGCCTCGCCGCACGCTTCTTCGGCTCTGGCGTCGCATCGAAGATGTCTAATCGGCGCCTCACCACAGCTCGGACTGCGCGCGCGTCGTCGTCGTCGTCGCTCTCATCGCTCGACGCCTCCCTATCGTCATCGCTCACGACGCACACGCCGTGCACTTCATTTATTTCGCGTCGCCGTCGTTCGCGCGACGATGACACGTACGTCCCGCCCTCGTCGACGTCGAGAGGCGAGCGCATCGTTGTGATGTGGGCGCACGTTAACAACTCACTTTTTAGCATGTTATTTCAATCGGATCCGGATTCGTCTCCGGATTCGTCTTCGGATGCGTCATCGGATGAGGAATCTCGCGCTGTTTCGGGTGGGTCTATATTGAGACATTCGCGAACGCGTTCCCTCGCATCGACGTCGAGCGCCACGCGTAGATATTGAAGCACCTCCTCCTGAGAACCACTCCTACGAACCAACACCTGATGGTTTCCAATCGTGTTATCCGGCACTTGGATATCGAACAAATCGGCGTGTGGAATACAACAGCAGCACTTAAATGAAGTATATTCTGCGTCACGATAATAGTGCGCGTGGTCGAATTTGAGCGTCTTTACGCGCTTGAACATACTCTTCGCGCGCCACGAGTAGATTCCGCGAGTGGTCACCGCGTAACGCGCGTTGTTGTACGCCCGTTTCCCACACAGCGCGTACGTTGACCCGATGAATGGCCAGCATAATGGCACGAACGCACAACATCCCCATCGCGAGAACTGGAACGCGCACGCGTGCTCCGGGATGTTTTTAAAGACGCAGAGCAAGTCTTCACCCGGAACTAAATGCGTCGCAATGAATGCGGCGTCGTCGGCGGTGGCGCCGCCGAAGAACTCGCACGGCGCGGTATGTGATGCCTCGGTCATGGCCCGTGGTGTGTGAGTGAATGTGCGGTTCGTGCGGTGGACTGTGGCGTCGACGTCGGGCGAGGCGCGCGCGATCTGGCGATGTGTATATGCGGTCGTTTGGACATGTCGATTCATCTTTCACTAGCTTGACTTAGCATGTCACTTTGCTCGAGCATTTGCTCAGCGGTGGCGTAGCTTGCCACGCAAAATCGTTTTAGTGCGTGTTTGGTGGCGTGGAATCAATTCATCGAGTGGTGCGCTTTCGTTTCCGGACGAGGCGCTCGACGAAGACGCTGATTTGTCTTTGACGAGGCCGAGGCGCGCGGCTTGGGTCATCCAGTAGAACGCGTACATACACATGAACTGTCGAGCTCCGAGAAGGGCATCAGCCTTCTGATGGTAACGATCGATGTAAAAATGATTGACTGCGGCGATATCACGTGTGCCGAGTCCGACAGGAACGGCGCGAGAGGGGTACGTGCCGGATCGGAAGACCTTGGGATCCTCGAGAACGTCGAGCAAACGCTCCATGTCCTGCAACAGCGTAACGCATTCAAACAACTCGGTACCTATTATGAAGTTTAACTTCTCCGCCCAATCGAATTGAATGGCAAACTTGAGTAAATCGATAAACTCTTTCGAGTTCTTTTCCTTTGTAATCGATGTTTGAAACAGGGCTCTGGTAACCGCTTGGACCTCGTATGGATGCGTCTCGAATGGCGAGCCCAGTCTAATCATAGCGTCGTTATGCACATCAGATATGAAGTCACGCGCGGTGCGCCTTTTATTATCGAATTCAGAGGCATATTTGTCGAATTGTAACCTCGCCATTCGTCTAATCGCTTGCCGATTGGCGAAAGTGGTCTTGTCAGACAAACTCGTATCCAAAAGCTTGATGTACGATTTGTACCTCGTAAACGCGTTATTCATGCAATGCTCGATGACATCCGGTGAAGCAGGCTTAATCACGCCAACATATAACTTTTCACGGCCGGAAGGAGTAGGTATAGGCATCATGTTGTACGAAGGTGGGAGCTCGTATGGGTCGTTTGCGCGCGCTTTCGAGTTCAGCCAGAGTCTGCCCGCGAGCACTTTGTCCTCCATGTGCATGGCGCGTTCAAAGCACGTCAGCAACTCATCAAGCCCGTACCAGCGCTTTGCATCATGAGCCTTCGATTTGAGCTTGGCAACCTTCTGACGCTTCTTAATCATGTATGGGTCATCGCTGTTTAACATCCCGCGTGTTCGCGTGCGTCGCGGTTTGAAGGTTACTACTACTACGCGCGTCGGAACGCGCGACGCGACTATTTCGCATCGTATCGCGCGGCGTTTCGCGCGTTCGCCTCGCGGACTTGCGGTAACGCTGCGATAGCCTCCACCAATCTATTAATACACGGAAAGGCATCTCTCGAAATTTTCCTCACGCCTTTAGCGTACGATCCATCGTACAGCCCATCCATCAAGGCGTACACGCTCACATCGGCCACGCTCGCTTCCGCGCCGTTGACAAACGGCCCGCCACCCACGGACGACGCCAGCATCGTCTCAATCTGATCGAGTCTATACGGCAAGTACACATCATTCACAAGTCTCTGCGTCGCTTCGAGCTGCTCAGGGGTGAGCATCGTCTCAATCGGACGCTCACCGTCGGGCGCGCGAGGAAGCGCGTTCTCGTACCAAATCGCCTGGAATAAAGTCATCACGTCTCGAACGCCCTCGAGCAACATCTCCACGCGCATCAGCGCGTGCGCGTCGTTAGGTTCGGGAAGCATCTTCGTCATTCGCCCGACGTGGCGCAGAATCGCCGCCGATTGCGAATACGTTTCGCCGTTACACTCGAGCATCGGCACCTGCCCGAAAGGCAACGCCTTCGCGGCTCGCAACGCCTTGACCTCGTCGTACGACACGCGCACGTCCTCGAACTCCACGCCCGAGATCCAAAACGCCAGCCGTATGGGCTCGGCGATGCCTTTGAGGTCCAAGTATGTCAATCGCGGCGGCATGGCGCTCGCGCGTGCGCGGTGTGAGGGACACAGGTAACGGTCATTGCATGGCGCGCCCGCCTGCGCGACGACACCCGGCGCGCGAGGACGTCATGGGGTGCTGCGACGCGCGACAGACGGTCGCGGATGACGACGCGCATGCGCACGTGCACGCGCACGCGGCGCCAGCCGGGGCTGGGGCGTCCACGCGACGGGCGATGGATGATGACGTGACGATGAGGGCGCTCGATCGCCGATTATCGCGCGCGCTCGAGCGTCGCGCGACGCCGACGATCGTGGCCAGGGCGCAGGCGGCGAACGCCAAGGATAATTGGAAGACGGCAAAGACGAAGCTGCGCGTGGTGCGGCGGATGACGACGACGACGAGCGCGCGGATGAGCGAGTTATTGCTCGAAAAAAGCGAGCTCGAACGCGCGTCGTCGTCGGAAAAGAAACGGCGCTTGGAGGAGGGTGTCAAGGCGCTCGACGTGCGTCTTGATGAGTGCAGCATGGCGCGCGTCAAAATGGAGGGCGATGGGAATTGTCAGTTTCGCGCGCTCGCGTGGAACGTGTACAAGGACGCCGAGCAGTATTCGGTTGTTAGAAGATTAGCTACAGAGCATATTGAAAAGCGTCGCGGAGAGTTTGAGATTTACTTTGATAGCCCGCAAGCGTTCGATAAGTGGCTTCGAGAGATGAAACGCGACCGTACGTGGGGCGATGAACTCACGTTGCGCGCGGCGTGCGACGTATTGGGGATGAAGATTCACGTCGTGCAAAGTACGGCGGCGAATTGGTACCTCGTGTACGAGCCAGAGGTGAAACAAACGAAACGTATGGTATTCATATCTTACATTTCGCCAGTGCACTACGACGCCATTACTGAAAAGTAATGTCAACAAAACGCGCGAGCTACCATAGATTACACGGAGCTACGGAGCGCTACGGAGCTACGGTACCGGTACATAGAATACAAATATTGTTGAGAACACAGCACAAGCGTTTGCGCTCAAACATATCTAGAGTTTTAACCGTCAAATAAACTATCACCGAGTGACTGAATCACCGTCGCCAATGCCTGCGTCTGTGACGACTTGGCGCTCAGCTTAGACGCGTACGCTTCCGCTTTGCTCGCCGCCGCGCGCGCGCGATGCATTTCGCGAATCGCCTCGTCCTTTAATCGCTCTTCATATCGTAAAGCGGCGACTAAATCGCGTTCTCGCACCTCCTTGGCATCCAATTGCGCGCGTAGATTCGCCAATTCGGGCATGCCGCCATTCACCGCGATGCGAAGCTTTTCCAACTCTCCCGACGCCGTCGTCGCCTCAGCCGTGACGCGCATGAGCGTTCGTTCGAGTTCAGCTCTCGTCGTCTCGAGCTCAACCAACCTGTCCTCGCGCGCCCTATCATCATCATCCGTCGCGTGCACTATGGCATCATTCATCGCTTCCAGGTCGCGTTCAGTCTCCGTTATACGTCTATTCACCTCGACCACGTGCGTTTCCGCCGACGTCGCCCGCCGACGTAGCTCTTCATTCTCCGCCCGAGTCGACGTCAACGCCGACTCCAACGCCTCGCATCGCCGTGTGAGCTCCTCCTCTCGACGTACCCAATCCTCGCGCACCGCATCCACGCTCCGTCCGCGCGCCATTTGCATTTGTTTCAACTCGTCCCGCGCGGCGTTCCTCGCCTCTTTACACCTCCGCGCATCCTCCTTCGCCCGCCGCGCCTCGCGCTCCGCATCCTCCTTAGCCCGCGTCGCCACATCCGCCCTCTCGCGCTCCGCCTCCAGCGCTCGCGCACACGCCTCTTTCGCCTGCGTCTCGCGCGACACCGCCCTCTCCGCATCATCCGCGCGCATCATCGCCTGTCGTTCCGCGCTCGCGCTCGCCTTAGCGTCGCCATCCAGCCTCGCCGCGCGCGCCCCGAGCGTGCGCACGATTTCCTCCAGCGTCCGCACGCGCGCGCGAAGCTCCACGACGTCGCGCGCGTCATCCGCGTCGTCGTCGTCGTCGGTCATCGCGCGCGAGAATGCCGTGGTGACAGCTCGACCACGTGTTTTTAAAAGTGTCGCCCGAATGACGCGTTTTGCCTGTTCCGCGCCCGCACACCGCCGCGCGCACGCCGTGGCGACCGACGCTCGCGCGGGATGGACGCAACGCACGCCATGGCACGCGCCGTGCGCGCCGCACCGACCGTGACGCGCGCGCCATGGCGCGCATCGCGCTGCGCCCGACGCCGCGCGGATGGGTGCGCCGCCGCGTCGCGCGGCGCGCGCGCGTCTGCCGCCGCGGCGAACGCGCCCGCGCCCGTGGTGCTCGGCGCGGGGCTGGAGCAGCATTCGGTGGTGATGAAGTTTGGCGGCTCGTCCGTGGCTGACGCCGCGCGCATGCGCGAGGTGGCGACGATCGTGATGAGCTTTCCCGAGCACATGCCCGTGCTCGTGTTGTCGGCGATGGGGAAGACGACGAATAACTTACTCATGGCGGGCGAGAGCGCGCTAAAGTGCGATACGAAGGAGGATGTTCGTGCGCTTGAGTCGATTAAGGCGGTTCGGGCGTTGCATATGGATACTATGGATGCGCTCGGGACGGATGAAGAGACGCGCGAGGACGTTCGAGGGTTGTTGAAAAAGTTGGAGCAAGTGTGCACGGGTATCGCGTTGATGCAAGAAGTGACGCCGAGAACGCGGGCGTTGTTGGTGTCGTTCGGCGAGAGGATGTCGACGAGGATTTTTGCGGCGTATTTACGATCGTTAGGGGTGAACTCGGAGCAAGTGGATAGCACGGATGATGTCTTCGTGACGACGGATGACTATGAAAACGGGAGCATTTTGGATGAGACGTACGAGAAAACCAAGGCGAGGTTGACGCTCCCACCTGGGGCCAAGCCCATCGTGCGCGTGTTCACTGGGTTTTTGGGGAGAGGGATAAAGACTGGGGCGATTTGTACGCTCGGTCGGGGTGGGAGCGACTTGACGGCGACGGTTATCGGAAAGGCGCTTGGGCTCAAGGAGGTGCAAGTGTGGAAGGATGTCGACGGCGTCTTATCTGCTGATCCTCGCGAAGTTGAAGGCACTGTTCCCATGCCGTTTTTGAGCTTCCAAGAAGCCACAGAGTTGGCATACTTTGGTGCTCAAGTTTTGCACCCACAGTCGATGCGTCCGGCTATGGACTCCGATGAGTTGTGTGTTCGCGTGAAGAACTCATACAACATTCGCGCGCCGGGTACGGTTATTGGACACTCCCGCGCCGACGACTTACACGCCGACTGGTTACTGACGAGTATCGTACAAAAAAAGAACGTCACTATGCTTGACATCACATCTACGCGAATGCTAGGCCAGTTTGGTTTCCTCGCCAAGGTGTTCAACATCATGGCGACGAATGGCATTTCCGTCGACGTCGTCGCAACGTCTGAAGTGAGTGTGTCTCTTACATTAGACCCGGCCAAGCTTTGGAGCCGAGACTTAGCCAAGGAAGAGCTCGACAAATTGGTCCAAGATTTCGAAAACGAAGGTATCGCTTCCGTGTCGTACAGCACGGGTCACTCCATCTTGTCTCTCATTGGCAACGTGGAAAGAAACAACGAAATCATGGAGCGCTCGTTCAAGGCGCTGCGGGCGGCGGATGTCAAAGTTAAAATGATTTCTCAAGGCGCTTCCAAGACGAACATTTCATTGCTTGTGGATCAGGCCCAGGGTTCCGATGCCGTTCGGGCCATCCACGCCGAATTCTTCCCCGCCAAAAAGTAGAGTTCTTTTTGACGAATTCACCGAAATGTGCTCACAAGACAAAGGACAACTTATTACCACCAGCATTATCATCGAAACGCTCAAAGATTCATTATTAATACTCATCTAATACGAATACGCGTTTACCGTTGGCTTTCTATCGCATCTAGCTATCTAGTGTTGTTCATTTGAGCGCTGCTTTGGCGGTCGACTCCTTCAGCATCACCGTGCGATTGAGCACGGCGTGTTCGGCGGTGCTATCCTTATCAAACGTGAAGAAACCAAGACGCTGGAGCTGCACGTTCGTCGCGAGTGGCTTCGAGGCAAATTCCATCAATCCAGGCTCGAGAAGAGCTTCTTTGTGGATGATCAAAGAGTCAGGATTAATTTGAGACAACCAGTCAACCTTATCCGTCTCTTCGCCGTCTTCGTCCTCGTCGTCGACGGCGGGCGTGTCCGCGTTGGCGGCGGTGTCTTCCGTCGCGACCGTACCTTCAGCCTTGCCTGGAATTTCAACTGAGAACAGTTTGTCGTACAAGCGCACCTCGCCTTTGACGAACGCTGGCGTGGCCCAGTGTAAGATACCCTTTGGTGGTTTGGCGGCACGCGACTCCATGTCGATGGTGACGTCAATTTCGGCAACAGACCCGTCGTCGTTCTGCTTCATGCCCGTGCACGTGATGTTATAACCGAACTGCAGACGCACGGTCTTGCCTGGAGCCAACCCGTAGTAACCGTCAACGTCTGCGGTTTTGAAATCGGATTGTTCGATGAAAATCGTCGACGTGAGGTTAATGTTGCGCATGCCGCGTTCGGCAAACGAAGGGTGAACCGGAGCTTCGCACATGAGGTCACCACCCGGGTGATTCGTAATATTCACCTTGAGTGGCTCAAGCACGGCAAAATAGCGCGACGCGCTATCCTTTAACTCGTCACGAATCGCTCCTTCGAGACGACTCAACGGCTGCGTGTTGTCATTTCGCGTCACACCCAAACCCGCGCAAAAGCTGTTGATAGCCGTAGGCGTGTAACCACGTCGACGCAGACCTTCAAGAGTGAGCAAGCGAGGATCGTCCCAGCCGTTAACAATTCCCTTGGTGACAAGCATGTTAAGTTTACGCTTACTCATGACATTGTACGTGATGTTGCAGCGCGCAAACTCCCACGTCACCGGCTTGTAAACGTCGAGCGCGTCCAAGAGCCAATAATACGACCCATTCGGCGCCTGTCGCGTTTCAAACTCCAAAGTACAGAGAGAGTGTGTAATGTTTTCCAAGCTGTCGACAAGGCAGTGCGTGTAATCGTACGTCGGGTAGATGCACCACTTGTCGCCAGAGTGAGGGTGCGTTTCATACTTGATGCGATACGCCGCGAGATCCCACATACTCGGGATATCACTTCGCAAATCACCCTTCATGCGAAGGCAGCACTCGCCCTCTTTGAACTCACGATTCTTCATCTTTTCGAACAACTGCAAGTTTTCCTCGACGCTTGCGTTTCGGTACGGGCTCTCCGCGCCTTCTGGAAGCGGCGTCTCGTAGCGCGGCAAATTGCCTTCAGCACACATTTGCTGGAACGATTGAATCACCTTGCGCGACTTGAAGACCTCCTCCTTACTTTGAAAACACACATACGCCTTTCCGTTTTCAATCAAATTAACAGCCATTTCATACAGTTGATCAAAGTAATCGCTCGAATACGTCGTCTTCACCGGTTCGTGTCCCAACCACGACACCGAGTCGATGATGCTATCAATATACTCTTGCTTTTCCGCCGCAGGATTGGTGTCGTCAAAACGCAGAAACGTTTCGCCACCGTGCTTACGAGCGACGCCAAAATCAAAATACATCGCCTTGGCGTGCCCGATATGCAAGTATCCATTCGGTTCGGGCGGAAAGCGCGTCCGCCAGCGTCCACCCGTCTCTCTCAAATGTTCCGCCATCGATTGCACCGAGTTAATCGCATAGTTCGTCGCCCCTGGCGGTAAATTCTCCTTCATCTTCGCCGTGACGTGCCCCGCACTTCCCGGTTTAGGCAAATGCGTCGCATCCAAAGCGTCTTGCTTGGCCGTCGGCGCCGCCGCCGTCGGCGTCTCCTTCTTCTCCTTGGGCGCCTTCACCTTACCCTCACCCTTCACGCTCGAGTTCGCGCACATCACCTCCGCGCGCTCAAAGCACGCTTTCGCCGTCGCAAAGTCCTTCACGCTCATCGCCTCCATCCCCCGCGCGATTTCCGCCAATCCATCCGGGTCTGGGCGCTTCTTGGATTGCTTTTCCGCAGCCTTCTTCGCGTTTTTAGCCGCCGATTGCGTCACCTCGGGCGCGCCCGCGCCCTCAGCCGCGCTCGCGTTCGCGTCGGCGATTTCGTCTGGCATTTTTCCCTCGCCGTGCGCGCGCGCCACGAGCGTCGCGCTGTGCGGTGCGGGCGAATTGATTACTATTTTTCGTCGCCGCGTGAAGCCTAGGGCTGTGACGTCGCCAACGCATCCGCACATTGCGCCGCGCGCGACCATGGCGTCGGTGGACCACGGGCGCGAACCGTGCCCGCATAGAATATTCGATGACCTCGGCGGTGCGTTCGCCATGGGCGCCGTCGGCGGCGGCGTGGTGAACCTCGTGAAAGGGGCGTACAACTCACCGCGAGGCTACGCCCTGATCGGTGGTCTCGAAGCGATTAAACGCGAAGCGCCGAGGATTGGTGGGTCGTTTGCGGTGTGGGGAGGGTTGTTTAGTGCGTTTGATTGCGCGCTCGTGGCGGCGAGGCACAAGGAGGATCCGTGGAATCCGATCGTGAGCGGGGCGCTCACGGGTGGGGTCTTGCAATTGCGGTACGGGTTGCCGAGCGCGGCGAGAAGCGCGGCGTTTGGTGGGTTTCTGTTGGCGGTGATTGAAGGGATTAGCATAATGTTGACGCGATTAACGGCACCGCCACCGGCGCCGGCGGTGATGGCGATGCCTGGCGATATACCGGGGGGCGAGCCCGGCGCGAGCGGCGCCGGCGTGCCAGAGGAATTGGCGCAGGAGAGCGGCGGCGTTTGGGGGAGTATCTTTGGTGGAGGACGGAAAGATGACGCTGGTGCTGAGCCGAGCATGCCTGATTTCGGCGTTGCTGGCGGCGAGTTGAAGTAGAAGCATCCATAGGTATACGTTGTGTATTAATTCTAGTGCCGCGTCGGACGGCTGTTCTAATCTTTCTAATCTTGTTCTAATCGGTCGAGCGCTTCCTCCAATCTACCTATATCGTCGCGAACACGGTGCGAGCGCTACAACTTGTAGTCAACGCGCGGAGCTCTACAGTGTTTTCGCGAATCGTGCACACACGTCCAGACTTTGTACACGTAAACGGTGGCCGTTCGCCTCGCAAATGTCGCTCGTCGAGCTCGGCGTAATCGCCGAGTGACACGTCTTGTTCGAGCACTCGATAGGAACGCAGATGAGAACGAATGGCGCTCGCATTGTGAACGTCAAATGATGCCGCGTCTACGGCGTCGATCGGCTGGAGCACCGTCGAAGCGTTCATCCAAAACGCCTCGATGTTCCGGCACATCGGGCATCCTTTATTGGCATTGAGCGACATGTACGCCGTAAGGCACGCGTCGCAGAACGTCGCTGCACAACACGGGACAGATATAACGTTCTCGTCCGTTGTGTCTTCCAAACAAATTGCACACGACGTTGAGGCCGAGATGTCGATTAAAGGCTTTGCCGAGGTGAACATCGGCTTTCGGTGCTCCGCCGAGCTGCTCTTAAATCCAGTGGGCACCAACACCAATTTATAATCAACGTCCGACTCGTGCGCCGTCTGACCTGGTTGCAACACTGGCGTATCGCGTAGAACGAGCGCGAGATAGCCGTCATCGTCGTATGCGCGTGCATCGACGACGGCGCGAACGGCACTCGTATTCGGACTCGCGACGCACTTTTCGACATTGCGCCGCAACGCGTCCAAGAGATACCGACGAGAGTCGTTCGATCGCTCTGCTTTGCGGTCAATCACGCGCACTGGGTACTCGCCGTCGCACCAAATCGTCACTATGCATTGCCGCGTGATCACGCACACAGGAACGGACGGCATTGACCGCGAGTCCTCGTCCAGCGCTCGGCTTCGCGCCACGCGGTGCTTTGGAAACCAGCCCATGTCAATCGATATTCCTTGCATCGCCCGTCCCCGGGCGTCCTCTTTGAAAGAATACCTCATATATTCGCCTTGTACCTTTTGCTCGTCAAAGTTCACGGTCACTGTGACGAATTCCACGACGCCGTCGGCGCTCGTCAAGCCTGCGAATGGCGCCAACGTCTTCGCTTCTCCAATGCCACCGCTCATTCGCGCCCGTTCGGCGTTCACCACGAACACCGCACACGGTGAGGTGTCTTTCATATCATCCGAGATGCGCCATACCGCACACGTCGCGGCGTTCCCTAGAAATTCATCACCAGAATGGTTCCATTTCGTCGCGCTCGCAACGTAGCAATACTCGCCGCCCACCGTCCCGCACGCGCTCGCCGCGCACGCGCCCACGCACGGCCACGCCGTGGGAAGCGTCAAACTGCGCAAAACGGTGCCAGTGTCCAAATCGAGCACTTCTATTGCGGGCGGCGTGCCGCAGCACCGCACGACGCGGTTGACGCTCGCGACGCACGCGTCGCACCCGCGACGAGGTGCGCCGTCGTCATCCATGTCCCACGACCCGTGCGGTGGATCGCTCACCCACGTCGGCGCGTACGAGCGATCATGACGCGCGCGCGTCGCGTCGCCCGCGCGTTTCGGATCGAACGCGAACGCCAACGGGTCGGCGAACAAGGCTACGGCGCCGTCCGCGTAACCGACGACGACGAGCTCACCTTGCATGGCCGCCGATGCCGGCGAAGACGGAGACGACGATGCCGACGAAGACGACGATGATGCACACGTCGCACTCACGCGCGCGTCGCGAGCGAGCGTGCAAAGGGCGTGAGATGATAGTTGAGCCATGCGAGTCGCGGTGTGTGGTCGTCTTCGCATTTTGCTTAATACAAACATTTCTTTCCAGCGGGCGCGAGGGCCTATGCCGCGTGATCGTGATTGAACGCTAATGATGGTGCATATACTTGATTTTCACGACGCCCTACGTTGCGTCGTCGCTCTTGATAGATTTGCGCGTGTAAAGGAACAAGTACCCTTGTCCCGTGCGAACCTCTTCATTCGTCAACGCGTTGACTTCGTCATCGTTGAAGTGCTGCCAATCGCCGTCGGTTGGGCTATCCACATCGCGCGCGCACGCGGTGTAATGTCCACTTCCAGCGTTCGAGCCGTGGTGGGTGACGACGGCGGTGAGGTCGTATAATGCATTCAGTCTTCGCGCCGACGCCGGCGGCGTCGGGGTCGATTGTCCGCGGCGCGGCGTTCGGCGCGGCTTACTCTCCGTCGCCGCCGCCGCTGCATGCTCGCCGTCGCTCGCGCCGTCGTTCTCGTTATCATCAAATTCTGAGTACGGCGCTAAATCTAAATTATCCAATGGAAAGTCCACGTTGCTCGTGATCTTCGCCCGAGACGCGTTACCTCGCCACGTAAACCGCTTCAAATGTAAACACAACACGGGTGGGAGCTTTCCAATTTTCGTCGACTTGGTCGCGCGCTGCACCTCACCGCACCGTTCGCAAAAGTACCGCCCGTGACCGCTCAAGGTTTCGTTGCGCGTGAACGCGGCGAGGCATTGCTGTAACGTAGCCTCGCCGTTGGGACCTTCGCCGACTTCAGGTTCGCATGAGGGCGATATCGGCGTCGTCGGCGGGCTTCCATCGACGCCCGCGACGGGCGGAATCGGCAGCGATAAGTCCAGAAATGGCTCTTTACGCACCGATGTCGATTCGCAGTTCATGCACGTCACGCGGGTGACGGCGACACCGCCAAATATCTCCATGATTTTATCCGCGGATGGGTCCTCGCGTTCGGCTTTCGGGCGTGAGAGCGGCGACGCCGGCGAACTGGCACGAGGCGCATCGGCGGATGATGGCGACATCATCTCCGTGAGTTGCCTTCTGACTTCATCCGCGGTGACACCGTGTGATAATCTCGAGGGTGACGTCAACACGCTCCCCGAGGGCGTGCTTAAATTCGTACTCAATGTCACTCGCGGTTTGTCGTCTTGGGCGTCTTCGTCTCGTCTCCGTCTCGACTTGCATGGGCGACACGGACATCCAACTTTATGCCTCTTCGCACCCCAACGCGAGACAATGATGTACCCACCCTCGCGTTCGCCATCATCGTCTCCACTAGCGCTCGCATCATTCTGCACCGGCGACGATGACCCAGCGTCGTCATCGTTGTCGCATTGTAAAAACGGCGCCACGCTCGGACTCGCGCGTCCGCTCCTCGACCGCGAGCTCCGCGCGCGCGTCGGCGGTTGCGGAATCCCATCCTCACACGGCGAATGCTCCTTACGCCTCGGCGTCACCACGCCACGCATCTTCACCGCATGTCGACCGCTGCTCAACTCTTTCCGCAAACGGTCGAGTAAGAAGCGCATAAACTCGTGCGCGTCTTGCTGCTCGTTGCCCGCAAACGTCGGGACGAGCGTCCACACGCTGCGGAGCAAGTCTACGGGTGGGAACGCGTGGTAATCACCATCACCTAACGTGCGCATCACGGCACGGAGTTCTGCACAGACATTCAGCGCTTCGCCACTCGCCATATCGGCGCGACGCTCGCGTGTCATCGCCGGCGGGCGCACGGTTATTTTCTTACGCCCGGCGGCCTCCGCGTCCGCGCCCGACGCCCGCGCGCCAGCGTTCTTTCCCTGCTCCACGCGTTTGCGCTTATGGCGCTTATACGAATCATCAAACTGTAATATATCCGTGATGGAGTCGAATGACGACGCGCGAGACGTCGTCGCGGTGGTTCCGGCGCTCGAATTCGTCGCGCGACGTCGCGCCTTTAAAAATTCAGCCGCCTCGTCAGAGAGAATGTACTCTCGAAACAATCGCACGTGCGTCAACGCCTATACCGCGCGCGCGCGAATGGGAAACGCGCGCATAAAGCGCGTGGAACGTCATCGTCAGTCGGCATTCGTGTGCGCGCACCGCGATCGCGGTGAGCTCGGCGCATCTTTATTGCAACGAGAGCGTCAGCCGCAACACCACGTCGTCGTCGTTCCGTCGCCCTGTCGTCGTCGTCGTCGCACCTGCAGCACGGAGTTCAAGTAACACGTGTTGGATACGTTATATAATCCCGCGCGATGCGCGTGCGGGGCGCCGGTGCCGCCGCCGCTCGCGGGCATGGCGACCAATGGCGAAGGCGATGCGGCGCGGTTTTGGATTTTTTCATTCAAAAGACGTCGGCGCGGGTCGGCGGCGGTGTTTGGTTTTTTTGATGTTATTTATAGAAAACAAAAGAGCTACGCATGGATGCGCGTGCGCGCGCTGGGATGCCAAACATGAGTGGCGCCCACAACACGCGTGAACGCATACATGTGGTGTGTGGATTTGTTCGGATGACGCGCGAGAGAGCGGGGTTGAGACCCTCAACCGCGCGCGCGGGCGGGCGTTAAATTGTGCTTGCTTGCGTGCAGAGCTTGCTTGCTTTTAACACACGAGTGAGTGATTACCAAGCAATGTGCTTGTAATTTTCACCCGCATACACAGCCTTGTCGCCGAGTTCCTCTTCGATGCGCATGAGTTGGTTGTACTTGGACAAGCGCTCGGAACGGCACGGGGCACCCGTCTTGATTTGACCAGTGGACAAACCCACGGCGAGGTCCGCGATGAAGTGGTCCTCGGTTTCACCAGAGCGGTGGGACGCCATGATACCCCAGCCAGCCTTCTTGCACATGCCGACGGCTTGGATGGCTTCGGTGATGGTACCGATTTGGTTCACCTTCAACAAGAGGGCGTTGCACCACTTGCCGTCGATGGCATCTTGGCAACGCTTCGGGTTGGTGACGGTCAAGTCATCACCAACAATTTGGCAGTTACCCAAAGCAGTCAAGGCCGCAGTGTTTTCGGCGTCATCTTGGTCGAAGGGATCTTCGATGGAGATCATCGGGTACTCCTTGATGAATTCTTGGTACAAGGCGACCATTTCGGCGCCCGTCTTCTTCATGGAGCCGTCGTTGTTTTCAGTCTTGAAGTCAAGATCGTAGTGGTTATCCTTGGTCAAGAATTCAGACGCGGCGACGTCCATGCCAATCTTCACCTTACCGGTGTAACCAGCCTTTTCGATGGCTTCGACAACGAGGTCGAGACCTTCCTTGTTGTCTTGAATATTCGGCGCGAAACCGCCTTCGTCGCCGACGTTGCACGCGTCTTGGCCGTACTTCTTCTTGATGACAGACTTTAAGTTGTGGTACACTTCGGAACCCATCTTCATGGCTTCTTGGAAAGAAGACGCGCCAGTCGGCAAAATCATAAACTCTTGCATGGCGAGCTTGTTACCGGCGTGGGAACCACCGTTGATAATGTTGAACGCCGGCACCGGGAGCACCAACTTGCCATTCCCCGCGAGGTCGGCGATGTGTTGGTAGAGCGGCACATCCTTTTCAGCGGCACCAGCCTTGGCAATAGCCATAGACACCGCAAGCACGGCGTTCGCACCAAGCTTACCCTTGTTATCCGTGCCATCAAGTTCCTTGCACATCATTTCATCGAGCGCCGCTTGCTCGCGCGGATCCTTCCCCACGAGCGCCGGAGCGATGATGTCATTCAAATTCTTCACCGCCGTGAGCACACCCTTACCCATGTAATCCTTACCGCCATCGCGCAACTCCACGGCTTCATAGATACCCGTAGACGCACCAGACGGCACCATGGCGCGGAACATACCCTTGTGGGTGTACACGTCGCACTCCACCGTGGGGTTCCCTCTCGAGTCAAAAATTTGACGACCGACAATCTTCGTGATCGCCGGCGTCGTGCGCTTCGCCATGTATTCAGCCTGCGCATTCGGAAGCGACCGCGACAGAACGCAAGAAAAACGTCAGTACGCGAAACACGATGCGCAATCGACGAACCAGCCGCGGTCGACGACGCGGTCGACGACGCGGTCGCACGCGAGAGGGAATATAATCCATCGGAAACCTGACGAATGAAGCGATCTCGCGACGCGACGTTCGTTCTACCGTACGCGCGCCGCGACGCGCCGTTCGCCGCGCGCTCGCGCGCGATATATCACACGAAATTATACACGCACGCACGCACGCACGCGCGCTCGAGACATCTCGCGCGCGTCGCGCGAGACGCGCCATCACTCTCGCGCGTACACGTGCCCTATACCGCGATAAAGCGATGCCGCCGATGATGGCTAACGACGACGACGACGACGACGCACCATGAACGCCATCGGCTCCTCCGGCCGGGCCTTAACCGCAGCGTTTAACGCCTCTTCAACCTTCTTGGATAAATCATGCTTCTCGATGTATTCTTGGATCGTGCTCATCGTGTCGTGCGCGCGCGGGTCTGACGCCGCCAGCGTCGGCGCGGTCGATGCCGATGATGATGCCGATGATGCCGATGTCGTCGATGCCGCGCGACGACCGCGCGCGCGCGCGCGATGGCGGACGCACCGTCTAGGCTCGCATCGCGCGCGCGCGCTCGACGACGCCGCCGCGCCGGTGGCGACTCGAGCGGCGGCGGCGGCGGCGGCGCGCATGGGGCTCGCCGCTAGTGGATAACGTCGGCGCTCGCGTCGTCGGTTCGGCGGCGGCGTCGGCGGCGGCGCGCGAACGCGACGCGCGTGCGGTGGAGCGCGCGCGGTGGCGCGGCGATCGGCGGCGGCGCGATCGGCGTTGGCGCGATCGGCGGCGGCGGCGGCGGCGATGGACGAGCTCGCGCGTGTGGGTGATGCGCTTTTTGGGCGACAACCTGTGTGCGCGATTGCGGACGTCGTCGTCGATGGCGACGACGACGATGGGTGGTGTGGTGAGTACGCGCACGGAGAGGCGATGGCGCGCGATCGTGCGCGTGGGTCGCGCTCGAGGCGTCGGCGGCGCGGCGCGCGAGGCACGCGTCGACGCGCGATGGGCGCGAATGCGGACGATGGGCGCGCGCGCACGCGGCGATGCTGGGCGCTTCAGTGCGCGCGTACCTCGCGAACGGTGCGATGCGCGAAACGGTGCGATGCGCGAGACGGTGGGATGTAGTGCGACGCGCGCGTCCGTGAGTGTCGCCGTCGCGCGCGACGCCGTAG
>Ga0255765_1000261_pt1 | contig 70062 bp, 48 predicted proteins | sample 041ome_8_FD_179965 | JGI IMG/M metagenome (GOLD analysis project Ga0255765, IMG submission 179965) | Coastal salt marsh microbial communities from the Groves Creek Marsh, Skidaway Island, Georgia - 041407BS metaG (version 2) | ecosystem: Environmental > Aquatic > Marine > Intertidal zone > Salt...
GCGCACGCGCGCGCTGTGCGCAGAGCAGAGACACAGAAAGAAAACGCCCTCGCGCACGGACGACGACGACGACGCAGTGACGACGCGCGGACGAACGAACGAACGAACGAACGAACGAACGAACGAACGAACGAACGACGACGACGTGAACCATCCCAAATGTTCTAAAACGGACCAGTCCCCCCACAGACTGATACATTAGTGGCGTCACATTGTACGCAATCGACCAATCACGACCACGCACCGAGTCCCCATCCCCGCGGGCCCATCGACAAAAACTCGACCCGACGACGCGCGCCCTCGTCACTTTGGTACACACCCGTCGACGCGCGACCTCCGTTTCGCACGCCAGACGCACGGAGCATTTAAAGCTCTTTCTTTCCACTCGATCTCTCCTCGATCACACACACACACATGATGTCGCTCGCCGCGAGACACGCCGCGATCGCGCGCCCGATGCCCATCGCATCGCGCGCGCGCGCGACCACGCCGTCGCGCGCATCGCGCGTGGTCGTCAACGCCGCCGGTGCGGACCGCGAATTGTGGTACCCGGGCGCCAAGGCTCCGAAGTATTTAGATGGTACCATGGCTGGTGATTACGGTGCGTATCGCGCGTCGCATCGCGCGCACAAAGGAGCGCATCGCGGCGCCGATGCATGCGCCAGTGGCAAAGATACGCAACGATATCTTTGTCCCATGATTGTTGGTTTTGCCTTCGCGACTGGAGAGACGCTTGCGCCGTGCGTTCGGGACTGACGGATGGGGTATGATTGTGTCTACGTATCGCACACGATGATAGGTTTCGACCCGCTTCGTTTGGGCGCGAACCCGGAAACGCTTCCGTACCTTCAAGAGGCTGAATTGATGAACGGACGGTGGGCGATGGCCGCCGTGACGGGTATCGCGTTCACCGACGCCGTGGGTTTGCCCAAGTGGTGGGAAGCTGGCGCTGCGGATTACGGCATTGACTTTAACACGCTCGTTGGCGTGCAAGTTGTCGCTATGGCTGTGCTTGAAGCTGCGCGTATTCGTGGTTTCCAACGCACGGGGGAATCTGGCGTGTTGAACTCGTTTCCGTTTGACCCGGCGGGACTGGACGCGCCGGATAAGCGCGTGAAGGAGATTAAAAACGGTCGCCTCGCGATGTTGGCGTTTTTGCACTGCGTGAGCTCCTACGCCGTCACTGGGTTGAGCCCGTTGGAAGGTTTGCAAGCGCACATGGCGAATCCGCAAGCGGTGAACATCTTTACGTCTGCGGTGGGTGGCGAAACCGTCGCCTTTGTCGCGTTTTGCTCGATGGCGCCGACGTTTTTGTTGGCGCAAAAGACGTTGGGCGACGGCAAGGAGGAGGAGTTCAACCCGATCCCGTGGTAAACACACACACACGTTATACACTTAGTTGGATTCGTGTTTAAACACTTGTAACATTGAACGCGAAACTTTTATATCATCATCATTTACATCAACTTACAACGACTCGAGCGTCGCGAGCGCGTCGGGACGCGGAACAAAATCAGACGCGCGCGCTCGCCTCGCTTTCATCATGTGAAAGCGCATACACGTAGCGTTTAGCGCGCGCGTCGTCACGCGTACACATCACCGACTTCACGACGCTCGACGAAACTCTATCGAAAACTATTACCGCGCCACGAAAACACTCACGACGAAGAGCCGCCGCGAAGGGCGTCGACGCCGCGAAAAATGGCGTCGAAACTCGGCAGCGTCTTTGACTCCATTCGACTAAACACCGTCGAACCGCCGTAATACACCTCGAACGCCCCAGTATTCATCGCATTCGCATGAATCATGTTCCCAACCACCCAAATCATTAATAACGCCTGCGTTTTCGTCTTGCGAAGCTCGAGCACGAGCGCAGGCGCGCGTTCGAGCGACACCCCGAGCGCGTCGAAATCAAGCAACGTCACGCACGCCAACATCACCTGCGCGAACATCACCGCCCGCGAGAGCGCCACCGCGAACGCTGGAGCTGGATAGTGTCCTCCGAGCACGGTTAACCCGGGGTATCGAGCCTCGACGGCGTCCTTCACCTGGACAAAGCCGCCACGAAAAGATCACGAGGTACAATACGCGATGAACATGTCGCGCGAATCCGTCGTCGTACGCGCAATAAAGTCGGCGATTTGCCCTGGGCGCGACGCTATGGCATCGTTATATACGTTATATACGTCGAGCGCCGCCAGGGACGTCACAGCGACGACGCCACTGACGAATGCGTGCGCTCGAGAGAGTCCCATGGAAGACGCGCGCGTCGCACACTGCCGCGCCATTATCCGACCCTTTCGTCGTCGACCACCGCCGCGGCGCGCGCGCACGGCGCGAGAGATGCGCGGCAGGCGCTCGTTCGATGCGCCCATGGCGTCATCCAGGCTCACGCCCGAGTCCAAGTCCGCGGTGGAGCGTTGGAGGCGCCACGCGGAGGGTGCGCACGCGAGCGCTGCGTCGGAAGTACTCGCGCGTCTCGGCGTGCTGGACGCCGAAAGCGGCCTGGGCGCGGGCGAAGTGAAGCGCCGGCGCGATGCGGTGGGCGTGAACGCGCTGCCGCAAGAGCCATCGACGTCGTTTTACGCGCTGGTGGCGAAACAGTTTGATGATGTCATGGTGAAGGTGCTCGTGGGCGCGGCGGCGACGTCGCTGGCGTTGGCGTTTTGGGATGGCGAGGGCGGGATGGAGGCGTTTTTAGAGCCGAGTGTGATTGTGGCGATTCTTGTTGCGAACGCCGCGGTGGGTGTGGCGACGGAGAAGAATGCGGAGAAGGCGATTGAGGAGTTGAAGACGTATCAGGCGGAGTACGCGACGTGCGTTCGGGACGGCGCCAAGCACTCGATTCCCGCCGAAGCTCTCGTACCGGGGGATATCATCGAGATTGCCACTGGGGAGAAGGTACCCGCGGATTGTAGGTTGGTGAAGATTCACTCTAATCAGCTTCGCATCGATCAGGCGTTGTTGACGGGTGAGAGCGGGAGCGTGGAGAAAACTGAAGACGCCGTGCGCCAGGACGGATGCGTGTTACAAGATAAGACATGCATGGTGTATAGCGGCACAGTCGTCACCGTGGGACGTGCGACGTGTGTTGTAGTCGGTACGGGCGTCAACACGGCGATTGGGAAGATTCAAAACACGCTCGAGCAGACGGTGGAGGATATGACGCCGCTGAAGAAGAAGCTTGACGAATTTGGGGAATTGCTCGGGAAAATCATCGCGGTGATTTGTATTTTGGTATGGGTGGTGAATATCGGGCACTTTGGAGATAAGGCGCACGGTGGGGTGATTCGTGGTGCAGTGTATTACTTCAAGATTGCAGTTGCGCTCGCGGTGGCGGCGATTCCTGAAGGGTTGCCCGCTGTCGTGACGACGTGTTTGGCGCTCGGCACGCGACGCATGGCAAAGAAGAACGCCCTGGTGCGGACGCTTCCGAGCGTGGAAACCCTAGGGTGCACGTCGGTGATTTGCAGCGATAAGACAGGGACATTGACATGCAATGTCATGACGGCCATGCGCGTGTGCGTGGTAGAGACGGTGAGTAGTGCGGAAGTGACCAACTATGCCATTCGCGGCGAGTCTTACGCAACGCACGGGGAAGTGTTGGACGCGCGCGGGATAGCGGTAAAACAGCCCGCAGATTCATCGGCCATGGCGAATTTAGCGATATGTTGCTCGATTTGCAACGACTCGACGTTAAAGTACGACAAAGACAAGGGAGTATTTGAAAAGATTGGTGAAGCGACGGAAATCGCGTTGCGCGTGTTGGCGGAGAAGATTGGCTTGCCGACGTCGGCGCGCGCGCCGCCGAAAGCTTTCGGGGATACCGCCATGCGAAGCACAGAGTATTGGGAACAAGAGTTTGTCAAACTTGCCACGGCAGAGTTCACGAGCGAACGCAAGCGCATGTCAACCTTGGTGAGCACGCAAAGAGAGGAGAGAATTTTATTCGTCAAGGGCGCGCCTGAAAGCGTTTTGGAACTCTGCACGTCGGTGATGTCCAACGCCACCGGTCGCGTCGAGCGAATGACAGATACCGTACGCGAACAGTTAATGATGCAGATGGAAGGCTTCGCCACCGATGCACTTCGAGTCTTGGCGTTCGCCATGCGCACGATGCCCAAAAATACCGACACGTGCGCCGAAGGCGATGAAGAGGCGCTCACATTCCTCGGACTTGTCGGGTTGATTGACCCGCCGAGACCAGAAGTGCGCTACGCGTTACAGACGTGCAAAGACGCCGGTATTCGCGTCATCATGGTCACCGGGGATAATCAGCAAACCGCCGAGGCGATTGCGGCGCAAATCGGGTTGAATGACCAATACAATTCGTTCACGGGAATGACTAAAATTTCAGACTTTCAAGGGCGCTCGTTTACGGGTGCGCAGTTTGAAGCGATGACTGAAATGCAGCGCGAGGACGCCGTGCGATCGATGTGCGTGTTCTCACGCGTCGAACCAGCGCAAAAGAGTACACTCGTCGAGTTGCTAAAGCGACAAGGTAATATCGTCGCGATGACGGGTGACGGCGTGAACGACGCGCCGGCGTTGAAGTGCGCGGATATCGGCATCGCCATGGGCAGCGGCACCGCGGTCGCGAAGGGCGCCGCAGATATGGTGCTCGCTGATGACAACTTTAGTACAATTGTCGAAGCCGTGGCCGAGGGTCGCGCGATTTACAACAACGCCAAGCAGTTTATTCGCTACATGGTGAGTTCAAACATTGGCGAAGTGGTGTGCATTTTCACCGCCGCCGCGCTCGGCTTTCCCGAAACGCTCGTACCCGTGCAATTGCTTTGGGTCAATCTCGTCACCGATGGCTTACCCGCCACTGCGCTTGGGTTTAATCGTGCCGATGGGGATATCATGAGTAAAAAGCCGAGAAGTTCCACCGAGCAAATCGTCGATCGATGGTTATTGATTCGTTACCTCATCATCGGCGTCTATGTCGGTTTCGCCACCGTGGGCTCCTTCGGTTGGTGGTACTTATCCAACCCCGATGGTCCGAATTTGACATGGGACCAGCTCACGCACGCGTCACAGTGCGAAGACACCGAGTGCGATGTCTTCAAAGATCGACGCCCGAGCACGATGGCCATGTCCACGCTCGTCTTGGTTGAAATGTTCAACGCGTTGAATTCGCTGAGCGAAAATCGCTCGCTCTTCACGCACCCACCGACCACGAACCTCTGGCTCGTCGGCGCCATCGTGATTTCCATGTGGCTTCATTTCGTCATCATGTACGTCCCATCGTTTGCGAAGACGTTCACGATTTCCGCGCTCAGCGTGAACGAATGGAAAGCCGTCTTTTGGTATTCCATTCCCGTCATCGCCATCGACGAAGTCTTAAAGTATTTCACGCGCGCGCACAACGCGAAGCGTAGATTCTGGTCCCTGCGCCGCGGTACGAGTGGCGGTGCCGATATTCTGCCCCGCTCGCGCTCAGCCGTGATGAAATCCGCGCCGTAAATGACCAAGGCATCGTCGTGAGTAGCGACTCTTGTAAAACACACACAAAATCACAAACCATCACTCACAGTCGGCAGTCACTCGCGCGCGCGTGCGCCACGGCGACAGCGGCGGCGCGAGATGGCCCGCCGCACCGCTGCGCGCGCGTCCGCGTCTGCGGCAAAGGCGGGGTCGACGGCCAAGACGCTCGACGTGACGCGCAAGCACACAATCTTGATGCTGAGCGACTTTTTCTTACCATCCGTCGGTGGCGTCGAGTTGCACATCTACGCCCTCGCCATGCGGCTCCGCGCGCGAGGACACAAGGTGGTCATCTTCACGCATGCCTACGGCACTCGCGTGGGCGTGCGATGGATCACGAACGGGGTCAAGGTGTATCACGCGCCGCGCGTCGTCATGTATGACAACTGCACATTTCCAAACTTTTTGGGGGCGTTTAAATTATTCCGCAAGGTGCGTGCAACGCGCGCGTCTCTCGCGCGCATCGCGTTGCGCGTCGTTCATGTGTGCTGTTTTCGACACTGACGTCACGAGGACACGCACGATTGTCCAATATCCTCTCGCGTAGGCGTGCATTCGAGAAGGCGTAACCGTCGTCCACGCACACCAAGGGTGCACATTCGCGCACGAAGGCATATTATACGCGCGCACGATGGGCATGAAGTGCGTGTTTACTGATCATTCATTATTTGGATTCGCGGACGTTGGTGCGATTCATACGAATAAGTTGTTGGATATGACGCTGGCGGATACACAGCACGTGATTTGCGTCAGTCACACGGCAAAGGAGAACACGGTGTTGCGAAGCGGATATTTACTCGGCGGTGAGCCTGGATTGGCGCCTGAGCGCGTGAGCGTGATTCCTAACGCTGTAGATTCGACGATGTTCACCCCGGATGTGAGCCGTCGCGCGAAAGGTCGAATTACTGTGGTCGTGACGTCGCGACTCATGTATAGAAAAGGCATTCATCTCCTGGCTGGAGTCATTCCGCGCGCGTGTCGCGCGCACGCAAATTTAGATTTCCTCATCGCCGGCGATGGTTCCATGCGTGGACACTTGGAGAAAGCGGTGTCGGACGCGGGGTTAGATTCGCGGGTGACGATTCTCGGGCACGTCCCGCACGATGGCGTGGCGGATGTCCTGCGTCGAGGAGACATTTTCCTCAACGCGTCGCTCACCGAGTCTTTTTGCATCGCGGTACTCGAGGCGGCGTCATGCGGCTGCCTCGTCGTCGCCACCGCCGTCGGTGGCGTCCCGGAAGTTCTTCCAGAAGATATATTATTCTTAGCCAAGCCCGACGTGCAATCCCTGCTCGACGCGCTCGATCGTTGCCTAGTCGCGCTTCCAAACGCCGACGTGGACACAATTCACAAGCGCGTCAAGGCTAATTATAACTGGGATGACGTCGCGCGGCGCGTAGAGGTCGTGTACGCGCGCGCACACGATACGCACGATACGCACATGGGTCGATTTTTTCGCATCTATCGACGAGGCGTGGTGTTTGGCAAGATGCTCTGGTGCGTCTCCGCCGTCGCGCACGTGTGGCTTAGAATGTTGGAATGGTTGGAGCCCGCGAGTTCGATCGAGCTCGCGCTCGATTTCGGCGACGACGACAACGCGTACGATGAAAATAATACCAATCATCGTGCAATGGTCAAAGCGTCAAAATGCGCGCGGAAAGTGTAGGTAATTTGGTAGTGTAAAGTTAAAAGTACAACGACGACGTCAAAAGACGCCGGCCGAGCTATACGTAATACACGCGACTAGAACTATTCCACGCAGTTGAAACACTTCTGCGCGGCATCCAACACCGCCGCCGTCCACACTGCCGAGTATCTAAAATCTCCAAATAAAACCATAGGCGCCTCGCCTCGCGCGCGCAGGCAAAGAATCTGAAACCAAACATCCGTCGTCGACACCGCCTCGCGCGTCGCAAACGCCTCGATATCCTCCGCGGGTATCAACACCGACCGTCGACCGCCGAACCACGACACGGTATCGACGCACAGCCCTATATGACGCACCAATCGTGCCTCTTGCGCCCGCGTACCGAGCGTCCACGCGCACACGAACGCGACGAACGCCACTGACGCGACGGAGGACGTCCCAACCGCCGCGCGCCACGCGAACGTCACCCCCAACGCCAGCGCGCGCCAGCGAAACACTCGAGACGCGCTGTACCGCATGACAATCTCGTACTCGCGCGCGTACCCTCGCGACGACGGCGGCGACGACGACGACGACGCGCTGGCATCGTCCACGACTCCCACGCTGAGCTGCGCGCCGATGGCGTCATCCACGTACACCCGCTGACGCCCCGCCCCGCCGCGCCCAGCGCCCATACCGCCCGCAGTGCGCGCCCGCGAGCACCGCCACGCGCGTCCCTCGCCCCCGCGCGCGCGCCTCGCGCCCGTCGCGTCGACGAATGCGCACCGCGACCGCGGATGCGCTCGGACTCGAGCGTCATTCCGCGACGCCACGACGCGCATCGGTTCGCCCCCCATGTGCGCGCACGCGAGCGCCCGAACGCGCGCGAGCGCCGCCGCGTGCGTGCTCCTGTGTCTCCTCGCGTGTTCGCGCGCGGTGTGCGGGGTAGAAATTGACCTCGTGCACCGCGGTGACGGCGCGATCGATGACATGAAGTGCATCTCGGAGGAGATTCACGCCAACGCCGTGGTGCTGTTTACGTACGACACGGTGCGCGCGGAGGATAAGGTGAGCGTGACGCTATTCGACGCGAATGGCAAGGTGATATATGAAAAGGTGGACGCGGGGAAAGGGGCGTATGGGTTTACGAGCGTGACTGATGGCGATCATCGCGCGTGCTTTTACAACGCCGAGCTGTCGTCGATGAAGCACGGCGCGGAGAAAGAAGACGCTTTAGCCAAGCACAGAATCAAAGTGGATTGGAAACACGGCGTTGCGGCATCAGAATGGAAGAAATTGGCCAAGGCGACGGATTTGGATGCGTTTACGAGGACGTTACGATCGCTGGAATCGGATTTGCAAGAGGTGCACGAAGGCATGTTGGCGCTGCGCGCGCTCGAAGCGGATATGCGAGACATGAACGAAGCGACAAACACTAGAGTTGCGGTGATGAGCGTGTTAAGTTTGACGGTATGCGTTGGAATGTGTGTTTGGCAAATTGTCTACCTTCGTTCGTTCTTTGAGCGTAAGAAATTATTGTAATTGTTTAATCAGACTCGTCGAGCCGACGAGTTTTGGTGATTCACCTAGGATTGGACGCGTCGAGGACGCGGTTGGACGACGCGTCGTCTGCATTCGTGTATAGCCGCGTGTCATCGATTCATGACGCGCATGTGCGCATACGCAGTACACCATGCAATATTACCTTTTATATGTGTCCATCATCGTCGTCACGCGGCATTCCTGGCGCTCGCGAAATGCATCTAAAAAAAAGTCAAAATAAATCCACGAGAGACGTAACACCCAAGTGTGCTGAACAACCGCATTGGTACGCACGCACGCGCCGCCGACGACATCGAACGTCGCGAACCGGGCGGAACACGACACGAAACGCTTTGCCGTGCATATCGCAATGTCTACTGAACGCGCGACGTTGATTCCGGCGCACGCGAGAGGGATGACGCAAGAGGATGACGATGCGATCGATGGTGGCGAGCGTCGGGCAACTTCGCGCGCGACGATCGCTATCGCCGCGCTTTCTGGGGCATTACTCGCATCGTGCGGGTTAAACGTGACGCAGTACGCGTCATCGCGCGGTGTGACGAATGCTGCGGCGCTGGGGGTGTCGTTGGCGGCGCCGAAAGGGTTGTCGCGAGAAGCTCGGGACGCGGCGTGCGGAGGCGCGTCTTCATTTAGTTTGATGTGCGTCGGCCAGCACGGTGGTGCGAACGAGGCGCGCTTGGGATCTTGGCGCGCGAGTGCGGCGGCGTTAGGTGACGCACAACATCCCGCGACTGGACCCATGCGGTATTGCCGCAAAGACACGTGGTTGTTGTCGTGCTTGTTTTACAAGGCTAACATCAACGACGAGGCGACGGATTGGAGACACGTCAAGGAGGAATGCGATGGTGAGATTGAGTGCGATGGGGTGAATAAGTACTGGACGAGTGACTTGTGGCATATCGCGTCGAGTGGAAACGCAGATGGGTGCGATACGACGTTGAGCGATGGTAAGGGTACGGATGCGAGCTCTTTTTACAAAGAGGGCTCCTCCGGTTGGCGCGCGTACGCCGCCGAAGCCGGTGGCGATGGATCGTGTAAGGTTGTCAACGAGTGGGGTAACATTTAAAACATCCCACGTGAGCGCATATACATTTCTTGGCTCGCTGTCGTCATACACACACACACACATTTGTACATAAAAAACAAAGTCAAATATCTATTCCAAAAGCGAACCGTCCTTCTACTACTATGGTTCGTCGTGCTAGTTGTTTTGTGAAAATGTATGAGCGCACTTTGGACACTCATAAAACACCGTCTGGCCTTCGTCCGCGCTCCGCAGCTGCATGGTGTAAAAGTCCAATCCCCTGTGTTCGCACTTTGGACACTTCTCATCGACTGTGGCGCGTTCGCGTAACACCTCCTCTTGCTCGCCGACTTTCGAGCCGTCTGGGTTTCGCGCCTCGACGCCGTGATTGAAACGAAACTCTTTCGGCCCCGCCGTGAGTTTGCGCTCGCGCTCGCCGAAAGCTACAACATATCATAAATACACGACACCACGTCAGTCTACGGCGAAGCACGCATGGAAAAAGCGTCCCAAACCTGGCGGCTCTCGCATTCGCGCCACCAACGTCGTCATCGCGCGCACATTCGCCATCGCACGCGCCGAGCGCGTCGCTGCAATCATCAACACGCACCTTCATCTAACGTGTGCGATTTACCGCATCCGTCGCACGCCAACGTGGACGCTTGCGTTCGCAGCCGCAACGCCGTTCCGCAGCGACCACAAAACCCGTTCCCACTCATCGCGCGCGCGCGTCACTCGCGCGCGGTCGACGATGCGGCGACGATGACGACTAAGCCGTTTTCGTTCGTCGTTCACGACCGCGCGCAATCGTGCGATGGGCGGCGCGGCGACGCGCTGTGTTTGCGCGTGCGCGTGAGTGCGGGAACGCCATTACCATGCCGCTCGCATCGACGCCGTCCGTGCGGCGGCACGCGAGCGGGAAGGAGGAGCCACACGCCGGCGCAACGACGACGAGAACGCCCGGAACGACGACGACGACGACGACGTCGACGAGCGGGAGCGAGCGCAAGACGCTCGGGAGAACGCCGACGGTACATCTGGGACGATTAGAGCTCATATCTTGGCTCAACCGCGCGCTCAATGCGGACTACGCGAGCGTGCAGGAGTGCGCAGATGGCGTGGCGTATTGTCAACTTTTAGACGCACTCCATCCTGGGAAGGTGGCGCTGCATAGATTGGATTTTAATGCGCGATTCTTGGGCGATTGTGAACGCAACGTCAAGACGCTTCGGGACGCGATGCGCGCATTGGATTTACAAGTAGATGTCGATTTTGACGCCCTGGCTAGTGGGAAATTTATTGTACGTGTGTATGCGTGCGTGCGTGTCGTGTGAGTCGACGTCGTTACGTCGCTCGCGCGCTCGAAGCGCGCGAAATTATCGATTTAGTCTACGAAACCAACCGACTGACGCGTCACCCGTACGCGACGCAGGAAAACAACAACCTTTTGCGATGGTTTCACGCGTACGTCATCGCCCACGGATCATCGGCGTTAGATTCGTACGATGCGTACGGGGCGCGCGTGCAGGCGCAGAAAATGAAGGAAAAGTCATCGACGAGTCGAACGCCGCTGAAAACTCAAACGACGTCGCCTCGGGACGCGTCTGGACGCGGCGCTGTGAGCGATAACGCCGACCATAGCGCGAGTATCGAGCGCGAGCGCGGCGCAGCGATGGTATTATCTACGCCACTCGCGTCGTCATCCAACGCCGCACACTTTAGCACGCCAGGATTAAGCGGACACTTGGTCCCGAATGACGTCGCCGTCGTGAGCGAGATGGAACGTCGAACATCCGGCGCGGATGAATTCGCCTTCTCACCCGCCGCCGAACCACCCGCAACGCCAGCCGCACCGCGCGCGCTGACGTACGATACCGCGCCGGCGACGCCACAGGCGTTCGGCGGCGCCAGCGGCGACCGACCAATCGCGCGAGCGCGCGACGCCGACCCATCCAAAGCGCCCGCGCGTTTGACATCCGGACGCCGTCCCCTCGATCGCTGGGCCACGAAAGCCCGCGAAACACTCGACGCCCGCAAAGCATCGAGCGAGCACACTGTCCCAGAACACGTCTACGAAGAAGAAACCACGTCCACGTGCTGTGGATGTTTCATCGTATCCAGAAAACTCACGCGAAGTTCAATCGCGCCGACGTAACCGTCGCGCGCGCGTCACACATTTGACGCAATAGAGCATCGATTCCGCGCACCATTCGCGCCGAGCGCGCGCAGAGCACACCCATGTAATGTATACTATCCTTTCGTTGTCCTTCTTGATGCACACGATCGCGGTGGTCGATGCGTACGCGCGTATCGATTGCGAATCGAACGCCGAATACCCTGACGCACCCTGACGCCCACAATGCGCGGCATCGCATTCAACCCCGTCACTCTGCGCCACGCACGGTGCTCGTGCGCCCGGGCACGCGCGTCACACTCAGGTACGACACGCTTCGAACGTTTCGACGCGCGAATGGCGCGAATGCGTGACGCGCGACGCGCGGACGGGGCGCATTGTCGGCGTCTCGGATGCCGCGAGACGGCGCGGAAAGCCACGGCGCGATGGCGCATTGCGCGCGCATCGCGCGTCACGCGCGCGTCGCGTGCGCGCGAGTGCGCGGAATGTGTTGGCGCATGATGCATGTTGGGTCGTGCGAGGCGATGCGCGGCGTGCGCGGCGAGGGGAGGGGTCGGAGGGTGCGCGCGGGTGTGAATTCTGACTCCAATTGAGCGTAGATCCTGGCGTTCATTCGCGTTTACTTTCGACGTCGTCGTCGCCGGCGGCGGCGGCGGTGCTTTCGCACGCGATGACTGACCGCGTCGTGTTTCGTGTGTTTCGCGTGATTTCTCGCACAGGGAGTACCATCGCCTGAGCACGCGTTGAGCGCAGACTGTTACGCTGAGTTTGTTGGACATGGACGAGTTTCCTACGAGCGCGTTGCTTCCCGGGAAGCAACGCGCCGCAGCGGTGCCGAAACCATTAGAAATTCCTGTGCGTGATGACCAAGATGTTGTTGCGCCTGTGGTGGCGGTGGCGGCGGTGACGAGAGCGGAAACGCCGTCGGAGGATGTGGAAGCGGCGCGGACGCCACCGACGCGAAGCCCGGGACACCAGCTCACGAGCGGTACTTCGGAACCTAGTCCACCGGATAGCGATGAGAAGGATGGGACCGCGACGAGGACGACGACGACGGCATTACCGAGTCCGGCGTTCACAATTCCAACTCCGCGAGGGGTGGAGCAGATGAGCCCGGATGTTGTGCAGCAACCGCGGCGGCAACCGATGGCGCCGCGCATCGTCATCGACGGCAAGACCACGGTACAATGTTGTTTCTGCGGACGTAATAGTCAAGGAAGCGCGGCGATGAAGCGACACATCTACGCTTCATGTCAAGCAAAACCCAAGGTGGCGGATAAAATGGCCATTGATGCGATCATTGAGGAGTATCTCGTCAAGAATTACAACACAGAGACGCCAGCGGTTGAAAAGATGCGTCAGCGCGTGGACCCGGATGAAACTGAGGAGGATAGCGACTCAGATGACATTGGTCGACGATCTGATGAGGCGCGTATTAAACAAAAGAATGCTTCAGCGGCATACCTCGATGAGGACGATGAAGAAGAGGATGTTCGGGAGGACATGGCGCGACGCATGGCACTCGCCGCGAGTGCGGATGTCGAAGAGGAACAACCCGTGCCGCCGGCGACGATGACGACCACGATGCCGGGTAAGCGAGAGCGTCGACCTTCGGCAAAGCTTGCGAGCGCATCAAATGGAGCTCTCAACATTACCGCGCCGAAGATCGCACCGAAGACTACGCAGCCGCCGATGGTTGCGGATGTATTGACGTGTGCAAAGTGCGGCGTTTTCACGACGTTGAAACCGGTGGGACTAAAAATACACATGACAAAGTGTAAGGCGTCAGTGCCCGCACCATCGACCGAGCAACCGTTGTCCAGCAAAATGGTTCAGAAACGATCGCACGCGACGACTTTGACCAAGATGAACACGACGAGAAAGCGACGAAAGTGCTTGCTCAGCGATGAGCAGGCGTGCGCGCACGTGAGTCGAAACGCGGCGGAATTGGTGGCCCACATGCTTGATCACGGAGTAGAAGTTGTGTTCGGGTTCGGGGCGAAAACAAGCACCATCGACGGAGATGAAGACGTTGTTGAAGTGCCCGAAGTCTTTTCGAGAGGACGGACGACAACGACGACGACACTCAAAGTGCACTGGGCCGCGCGAAAGTGCACCATGTGTTCGCACGAAAAGTTTGATTCGCGCGAAGAATTGTGCGCGCATTACTTGAACGAACATGGATACGAGGTGGGAAGCGCAATGAAGACACCAACGAGTGCTGCGATTGCAAAGTCGCAGCGATCGTCTTCGCTGACGCGACCGCAACGTGAAAAACGAACGACTCTGCGTTACGCGCGCGAGTCAGAGTCACCGCCGCCCCCAAAATCTCCAACTCCGACTGCTCAAGTGCCGCCATTACCGACGGCGAAGGTGTTGATTGGCGCCGAGCGTAATTGCGAGTACTGTTCTTTCAATTCAGGTTCGTTTAGAATGCTCAAAACGCACTATAACAAGGTACATGGGATCGACGTTGAGGTGAGCGAAACGACACCGGTGGAGACGATAGCGCAACATACGGTACAGAACGTGGCAATGCAGCAGCGCGAGACCGTGATTAAACCAGGTGACCAGGCGTGTTCTTGCCACTGTGGGCGGGAATTTCCCAGCATAAGAAGTCTCAAGGCGCACAAGCGTTGGTGCAAACCATCAGCGGCGCGCGGTGTTGTTGAATCTGGCGGCGCTGCAACAGAAGTTGAAGATGAGGTGCAAGAAACCATGTGCGAAGAAATCGGTTCGGATGGTGAAGACGTATCGCAGCCTTCTGAGACAGCTTGGACGATTTTGAAGACAGAAACGACATGTCCGCAATGCCGCGACGAGTTCGACGAGCACAAGACGCTCATCCATCACATGCACAAGGAACACGGGATTAAAAGGCTCAAGGTTGTTGAAGCCATGCCGAGAAGTGAGGCGCCAGGGTCAAGTAAGAAGCGCGGTCTTCCGGTGACAAGTGTGCAACACGATACTTTACCTTCAACCAAGCGCATTTTGACTCGGTACAACAACGACAACGTCAGCCTCGCCATTGCGCCAGCGTCAAACGAGCTCGTCATGACGAGGTTGGCGAGCGGCGAGACTGTTTCAGCCGATGTGGTTAATCAGTTGATGGCTAAACTTGAGCAGCAGCAATCGAGAATCACAGCTTTGGAACGAACGTGCAACGCAATGAAAACACTCGTGGATCCGTTCAACGCTGGGGCTAAGATTCAACGCATACATATTGACGAACAATCGAGCTCTTCTGGTTTTGCGCCAATCACCACATTTGGTCGACTCGTGTGGCTCACGAATGTCTGTGCGGCCAACTTGGAGTTGCCAGTCGAAGAGCAGATGCAAGAAGCGTTGGAGTATTTGGTGCAGCTTCTCGTTCGTGCGGGTACCGACGTTTTACATTTGATCAGCATTAAGATTTACCTGAGTGACAACCGTGACATGGGTCCAGTCGTGAAAGTCTGGGATGACTTTTTCACCAAGCTCGGTATTCCACCGAACGATCGTCCGGTTCGAAATACCGTGATTTCTCATGGGTTTTCTAAGCATCGCTTGATGAAGGTTGAGTTGCACGGCCACGCCGTGCTGCCTGGCCCCAATGAAACGGCGCTTGCCAAGGGTGTTCCTTGATCCGAGTCGTTGTATTACGTGCGCACGCGCGCGCGTATCGTCGTCATTACGGGGATGCGCGCTGTACGATAGAAATGAACAAATAAATGATGTAGTCTTTTTTAAACAACCAATCGAACTGAATTTTTCACAAGGTTAATATAATAAACCAAGGCGCGTGTGTTTGTGTACATTTTAATTTTGGGTGGTATTCGTGGTACTCTTGTCCCCGACTGGAGCGAGCAGCATGGTCATAGAGTTACCCTCCATATTCGGTCGATTTTCCACCGTGGCCAAGTCACCTACGTCTTCTACGAATCGATCAAACATTTCTCGTCCCAATTCCCGGAAGTCGTTCTCCCGACCGCGGAACTGACAAATCACCTTGACCTTGTCCCCGCCAGATAAAAACTTTTGCGCCGCACGGAGTCTCACCCCGTAATCATGCGTATCGATATTATAACGCATCTTCAACTCCTTAATATCCACACGAACCGCAGCAGCCTTCTTTCTCGCCTCACGATCCTTCTTTTCCTTCTCGTACTTGTATTTAGAGTAATCCATGATGCGCGCGAGCGGCGGGTCGGCATCCGGACTCATCACCACCAAATCCAATCCCGCCTCCTCCGCGCGCTCCAGCGCCTCATCCGTGCTCATCACACCAATCATCTCCTTGTTCTCATCTAATACCCGTAACTCGTCGAATTCAATGTCCTCATTCCGCATGGGGCCTCGGTCCATCGTCGGTCGCCCGCGTCCGCGCCCGCGCCCGCCTCGCCCGCGTCCGCCCCCGCCTCGCCCGCGCCCACCACCGCCTCGTCCGCGCCCGCCACGACCTGCGAATCGCGCTTCGACGACTACTGCGCGTCGGTCGCGCGCCAACGTCACCGTCGCGGGCGCTTGTGCGCACACGCGCGCGCCGAGAAAAGTTGACCTATCGCGCGCGCCCGTCGTCGTCGTGGCGGCGTTGAGCGACGCCGGCGGCGCGATCGAGAGCGCGGTAAACGCGGTGAACATCGTGCGAAAGTGACGGTTGCGATGTGTGGCGCGGTCGGTGCGCGCGGTCGCAGCGTCCGTGCGTCGACGTGTGAACGAAGCGATGCGATGACGTGTAGGTTTTAGAGAGGTTTTGGGACACATTGACGCGTCGTACGTTGAACATTTATACATCAATGCTGACGCGGCGTGGCGATGCTAGGTTCTAGAGCTAGCTAGGATGATTTTGAAGGGAGAAGGATGATGTCATCGACGTTGGCGCCGGCGTCATGGACGCGAGACACGGGGGCGCCGACGCGAGCGACGCGGACGCGGATGCGAACGCGGCCGGCGCCGACGCGAGCGGCAGAGATGAACCATTGCGTGGGAGTATCGCCGATGAGTTCTCGAGGGATTGAGATTGTTCTGGTGAACCAACCGTTGATTGTGGCGCGTTCGGTGAGAATGGAGGCGAAATTCACCGCGGGAGAGCACGCAGAGAGGTGGAATTGGTCGACGAGAGCAGTGAAATCGCTCAATCGCGCGCCAGAGGCGGTTTCGAAGTCTAATCCGGCGCCGATATCATAGATGTCATCCGAGTCATCGGCGTCAATGAGCTTGATTTCGTACGTTAACTCGTCGCCGGCGACGAATGGACGAGTATGCGCCATGGTGTGGTCTAAATGCCAACGCGCGCGAAGTCGCCGCGGCTCTGACGCTTCGTCTTCTTCATCTGCGCCTCGCGGCGCGAGCAGAAGCGACGACACCAATGGGTTTGCCACGACATTTCGAGCGGCACTGATGAACGTGTTCGTACGGTCGTCGGATTTGATTCCGAGCGCGCCGAGCTGACGCATGAATTGCGTGGCTTCGATGGCAAAGGCGTCAAGAAGCAACGCCGTCATCTTCGGCGACGCAAATCGATGCGCGCGTCCACTCATCGCCGCGACGACGTAATCGAACAACCCCAATTGCTTTGAGGACGATGCATCATCTTGTAATTTACTACTCGCGACGGCGTGCTGGATGATTTCATGCTCAATCATCGGCGTAAGTGTCTTGGCTGAAGTTTGTCCCACAAGAGCCGAGTGCAACGCGCGAATGAGCTTCCTCAAGCGCCACTTTGCAGCTAAAGACACCGCCACATCATCGCTATCGATACCTTCGTTGGGAAGATTCACATCGAATACAAACACAAATTCGAGTTTTTGAAACCCAAATACGTTGCGCACGAGTCTGCCGACGACAGCATCGCCTGGGAGCGTATTCGTCGTCGTCAACGTGGCATCCACGTTCTCGACACCCGCTTCTATCGAGCGTGTTGTCCTACTTTTACTTCCAGTGTCGCGACCTTCGATGCAGTATCCTTTACGGGTCACGCAAACATCGTCGCGATCCTCTGGATTGCGCACGTCATGCTCGCCAAAGACGGTTTTACCACTTTCTTTATGCACCCAGGCGCCTCGCGCTCTGCCATCGGCGCCAACATCCCGCTTATCGTACTTGAACATGTATTCATCCATGTTGAAATCTTTTGACTCGTTCTCTGAATCGTCGTTTTGAAACCAGTAATCGTCTGTAGCCATACCAGCGGTTGTACGCGCGTGTCCAGTTGCATCGTACTCGCGCCGAAGTGCATCGCTCGAAAGCACCTTGTACGCCTGTACAAGCTCATTAAACTTCTCTTGCGCCTCACCCTTGTCTTGCTGTGGGTTCTTATCCGGATGTAAGAGTAGCGCTAATTTTCTATATGCGCGCTTGAGCACTCGAAGCCAGTCCTCGGCGAGTGCGTCTTCTCGACTTAAGCCTAATACGTCGTAAAAGTCTCTCGGTGCATTCACCGCACGCGCTTGAACAATCGCAGCATTTAACGCTTCTGTGTCGAACACGCGCGTGCCTTGTGGCGTCCGTACTATACCTGCAACATCAGCGACGGCACCATCGACGTTTGCGCTTAATATGCGCATCCACGCGCGTGCGTGATACGCTTCAGAAATGTCATCAAACACGTTTGGCGTTTTCGACATCATCTCGGCTAATACATCTGTACACTGATCTAAAGCCTCGGCGTTGAGCGCTGACAAGCGAGAACCCGTAGAGAGCCTGTGAATTTCTTCGCTCCACAACTGTCGCGCGCGCGCACCACCAACGCGACACATGGCTAAAGTGGCTTGAGCGCGTAACATTGGCGCCTCGCTTGCGTTCCTCGCCTCTGCAAACGCCGAGTACGAATCATCCCACCGTTTCTCTTGTTCCGCGCGCAATCCGCGCTCAAACGTTTGCAACAGATTACGAATGCGTCGCCGCGAGCGCAAGCACGCCTTGTTTTCGGGTGCATATCGTAAACATTGCCGTACGAGCGCCTCCGCGTCGCCCAACCGCCCAACGTCATCCGCCAACGCCGACATCGCCCCTGCCATGATCTCATACGCTTCTGCCTTGGCACCACCTAATACTAAAGAATGTTTTGCATCAACCAATGCGCGACCAGGCATGTTTAGCTTCAATGCTACGCGCGCACGAGACGCAAACGTCTTTGGCTCTCTGCCGCACGGCGTCCCACGCGCCGCGCTTTCAATCGTCTCATACGCTTCTCGCCACGCCCGCGCGCGCACAAACTCTTCGTGCGCATCAAACAAAGCTATGGTGTCATCTATGCGCATCGCCAGTGCACTTCGTGAATCAACAGCGCTAATATAGTCTTTTGCGTCGCTCCAACGCCCGAGCGCGCTCGCGAGCTCTGCCGCGAGATATCGCCCGCGTAAGACCACATTCGAACACTTTGACGACGTCATGAGCGCATCAAGCGTTTGCAATACTCTTGGGATCCCATCGCACGTCGTTTGCGCCAGTGAAGACGTGACCGCAGTATACTCGTGCGTGTCCCGCGCGCAGTCGTCTTTGAATTCACCAGAAACCGCCGGCGCTCGCGCGACCAAACACAGCACGACAATATGCACGACGACGCGCATCGCGCGCACGCAACGAACCATTACTAATTATACGTTAGACGCGCTTCATCGCATGTGCCATCGCGCGCGCGCGCGTCAACAAGTAAAGCTTAATGTGTCTGCTACTAGTGTGAAGTTACAATCGAAACGCGTGTCAACGCGACTCGAGCTAGTTGTATACGAATCCCAACGCATCAGGGCGAGTGCACTGATTAGAAACCAGGCTTCTTGTTCGTGCCCGTGGTTAAATCGCGGAAACCGCTGGCGAACATGACGGACGCGCCGACGAAGAGACCGAGCGGGATCACGACAGACGTGAGACGATCCTATACAACGCCACGCCGAGCATGTCAGTCGCGAGAAACACGCGCGCGCACACATGCACTAAATATTTACCCAACGACGGGCGTTCGAGCGAGACCGCGACGACGACGACGACGACGACGACGTCAGGATACGAAAACGACACGTACCACGCCACCCTTCTTCAAGTGCACGAATCCTTTTTGAGATTGGAAAAACTACGCCGCAAAAACGCACGTCAGTCACCGCGTTCGCGCGCAAACGACGAAACTACGCGCGTGTGATGTCGCACGCCCATCGGCACGCGCGCCATCGGCACCGTCGCGCGCGTAGTCGTCGTCAACGTGATCGTATCTCTAGGGTTCATCGATCGTTGGGACACCGACGGTGTCGACGCGACGCCGCGTCGGCTCCGCGCGCGCCCGCGCCCGCGCGCATACGCAAATAGCGCATCACGTCACGCCACGTACCTTTTGCGCTTCGACGATTTTATCGCTCATGACGTGAAAAGCTGCGTGGTGTTGTGGCGTTGTTTCGGTTGTTTTACACTTGGTCATTACATTTTTATTACTTTCAAAGCGCCGCACGCGCGCCGCGGCGACGACGCGTGCACAATACATTCACGAAAATCTCACAACACTAGCAGCACTCACAAATCTCCATCTTCCACGCGGCGGAGCGACAGGCGGAGCTACAGTACCACGCGCGTTTACACCTGTCGCAACGCGTGTTCGCTCCGCGCTTACCGCAACGGTTACATTTGCGATGACTCCTGGCGAACGCGCGGTCGGATCCACCACCGAGACGCGAGCGAATGACTTTTACGCACGCCAGCGCAAGGGCGGCGGCGGCGCACGCGACGGCGGCGATGACTTTTGCATCCGCGAATGGTCCTGCTGACTGTGTCGCATTGGCTGTCGCAGGCGTTACGACCGCTGCGCTCGTCGACGCGTGATCGGTGATCGCATGCGGGACGCGCGCGTCGTCGTCGTCATCGTCATTCTCGAACGTGTCGTCGTCCGGGACGTCGCGAAACGGCGCGTCTTTCGCGTGCATCGCGCGCGCGAATGTGGCGTGTCCCGAGCGCGATTTTCAAAAAATAAATCCACTCGAAGCGCCGTCAGACGCCGACGCGCGACGACTCGTCGTGGTTGACGTTTTGGCGCATCGCGTGTGAGCGCGTACGTTTCATCGCCGCACGTCTGAGGGCATGGCGAAAGGTAAGAAGGGCGCGAAAGGGCGCAAAGGCGCGCAATCGAGCGACGACGAGGACGCCTTGGACCCTTTGGCGGCGGCGACGAATGCGAAAAAGCCCGTCGCGAATGGCGGCGACGACGACGATGACGAACCGAAATTGTCGAAGACGGAGTTGAAAAAGCAGAAAAAGGCGGCAAAGAAGGGTGGTGGTGGCGGAGGTGGCGGTGGACGACGACAAGACTCGGACGATGATGTGTTGGATCCGCTCGCGGCGCTCGCGGCTGGAAGCGGCGACGACGACGATGATGATGTCCCTGTGAGTAAGCCGGCGAAGAAGACGAGTGCGAAGAAAATCACCAATGCGTTTGCGTTGATGGCGATGGATTCGGAAGGAGAAGAGATTGATGAAGAAGAGGAGTACGTCGCGCCAGCCGCCAAGCCGAAAAAGGATAAGAAAAAGGCAAAGAAGGGTGGTTTCGCGGCGTTAATGGCGTCTGATGATGATATCGATGACGACGAAGATGGCGAAGATGAGGAGGAATCTGTTCCAGACGTCAAGCCGAAGAAGGATAAGAAGAAGAAGAAATCCGGGTTTGCGGCGTTGATGGCTTCGGATGGCGAAGACGACGGAGGCGAAGACGAGCAATCGGAGGAGCCCGCAGCGGAGCCAGCCAAGAAGGAAAAGAAGAAGAAAAAGTCCAGTTTTGCCGACTTGATGGATGCCGATGAAGAGATTCCCGTGGCGGTTGAAATCAAAAAGAAAAAGAAGAAAAAGTTTGTCGCTGAACCTGAACTTGTCGTCGGTAAAATCATTGAATGCGGAAAGCACCCCATGGCGGATCGCTTGCAAGTGTGCACGGTGGATTTTGGCGGCGACGAACCTGTGCGCTGTGTGTGTGGCGGCGAAAACGCGCGTAAGGGTTTGATGGTGATTTTCGCCGGCGTGGGGGTTAAAATTCCAGCGACTGGCCAAATCATTGAAAAGACCCCGTTGCGCGGCGTGATGAGCGAAGGCATGATTCTCAGCGCCGTCGAGATGGGTTGGGCTGAAGATGCCGACGGTATCGTTGAGCTTGATAAGCGCGAATTCTCGATCGGTGACGACGTGCCTCTTGACCCGCCAGGTGAGAGCAAGAAGTCATCGAAGTCGTCGCCGAAGAAAAAGGAGCCGGAACCCGAACCGACGCCTGAACCAGAGCTCGAACAAGCCGAGGAGGACAAGCCCAGCAAGAAGGACAAGAAGAAAAACAAGAAGAAGGGTGGTAAAGAGCCGGCGGCTGATGAAGAAGATCTCGACGCCCTTTTGGCCGAACTTGATATCAAGGTTGAAGCGCAGCCTGAAGAGCAAGGCGAAAGCAAAGCGGCAAAGAAGCGCAGATTGAAAGCTGAGCGCGAAGCTGCCGAAGCGGCGGCTGCCGCAGGCGGCGGCGAAGGTGCTGCCGCCGAAACGCCCGCAGCTGGAGACGCAGATGACGCCGACGAAGGCGATGACGCCGCTGAGGATGGCAAGGAGCTCACCGCCGCGCAGAAGAAGAAGCTTAAGAAGAAGCAAAAGGAGAAAGAAGCAAAAGAAAAGGCTGCCGCCGATAAAACCAAGAAGACTGGTGCGCCTTCTGCGGCTATTCTCAAGCTTCAAGAAGAGGTTGCCGCACGCAAGAAATGGGAAGAAGCTCAAGCAAAGGCTGCTGAGGAAGAACGCCGCGCAGCCGAAGAGGCTGAACGCCTTGAAAAAGAAAAGGAAGCTGAAGAAGAAGAGCGCCGTCGCATCAAAAAGGAGAAAGAAAAAGAGAAGAAAGATCGTCTCCGAGCTGAAGGTAAACTTTTGAGTGCCAAGCAAAAGGCTGAGCAGGCGCGCTTGGCTGCCATGCGCGAACAAATGTTAGCCAAGGCTGGCGGCGAAGGAGAACCTGAAGTGGTCAAGCCTAGAAAGCTCACAGCGACTGAAGAGCGCAAGAAAAAGGCGGAAATGTTGGAACGCCGTAAGCGTCAAGCAGAAGAAAAGGCAGCCGCGGAAGAAAAGGCGAGACAAGAGGAAGCGGCTCGACTCGCTGCGGCAGAGGAATCTGACGACGCCGCTGATGATTGGGAAGCAGAAGACTGGGATGATAAGGACATCGTCTTACCCGGTCAAAAGGAGGAAGAAGAGCGATTGAAGAAGGAAGCTGAAGAAGCCGAGGCAAAACGCAAGGCGAAAGAAAAGGCTGATGCCGAGGCCGCTGCCAAGCTTGCAAAAGAACGCGAAGCCAAATCCAAACTTGCCAGCGAGAAGCCTTGGGCAGCAAAGGCAAAGGAGAAGGCTGCCGCCAAGGCTGACGATTCCGAATCCGAAGAAGACTCCGAGTCTGATTCTGATTCAGAATCTGACTCTGACGATTCGGATGACTCTGACAGCGATAGCTCTGATTACTCAGATAGCTCTGACTACAGCGAAGATAGCGACGACATTCGCCAACGCGAACACGAAGAGCGTATGGCGGCTGCTAAAAAGCTCCGTCTCGCGCGTTTTGAAGCCGCCAAAAAGTTGCGTAGCCCTTCCAGATTGCGTTGTCCGATTATCTGTATCATGGGTCACGTCGATACCGGTAAGACGAAGATTTTGGATAACATCAGACGAACCAATGTACAAGACGGCGAAGCGGGTGGTATCACGCAACAAATTGGTGCAACCTTCATCCCCGACGTGTCCATGCGCGAACGTACGCAGCAGCTGAACAAGGGTGATTGGGACTTGCGAGTACCGGGTTTGCTCGTTATTGACACCCCAGGTCACGAGTCGTTCACCAACTTGCGATCGAGAGGATCATCGCTTTGCGACCTCGCTATCCTCGTCGTCGATATCATGCACGGCTTAGAACCGCAAACCATCGAATCGCTCAACATGTTGCGATCTCGTAGAACGCCGTTCATTATTGCGCTGAACAAAATTGATCGCCTTTACGACTGGAAGGCGAACGAGAACTTCCCTACGCGCGAAACGCTTGGCTTGCAAAAGGACTTTGTCCAACGCGAATTCAAGGACCGTCTTCAGAAGATTGTTTTAGCTTTCGCCGAGGAAGGTTTGAACGTGGCACCATACTGGGATAACCCAGACCCGCGCACATTTTTAAACATTGTTCCCACTTCTGCGATTACTGGTGAAGGTATGCCTGACATTTTGCAGCTTTTGGTGGATTTGAGCCAAACCAGAATGAACGAGCGCATTCAATACGTGCCGGCGGTGCAATGTACTGTACTCGAAGTGAAGATGATTGAAGGTTTGGGTACGAGCGTTGATGTGATTTTGATTAATGGTAAGCTCAAGGAAGGACAGACGATAGTTGTCGCTGGTCTAGAAGGGGCGATTGTGACACAAATTAGAGCTTTGCTCACGCCGCAGCCAATGAAGGAGATGCGCGTCAAGGGTAGCTACATCCATCACAAGGAGATTGAAGGTGCGCAGGGCATCAAGGTTGTTGCCACTGGCCTAGAAAAGGCCGTTGCCGGTACCGCGCTCTTAGTCTTGGATGAACAAGACGATGTTGAAGAACTCAAGGAGGAGGCGCTCAGCGACATGAAGGGAGTGCTCGCGCGCGTCGACAAGAGCGGCGAAGGCGTATACGTTCAAGCGTCCACGCTCGGTTCGCTCGAAGCGTTACTCGAGTTCTTGAAGTCTGATGCGGTTAAGATTCCTGTTGCGGGCATCGCTATTGGTCCAGTGAACAAGCGTGATGTCATGGGTGCGAGTGTGATGCACGAACGCAAGCGTCCAGAGTACGCCACGATTTTGGCATTCGATGTCCCCGTCACCAAGGAAGCCCACGCGATGGCCGAAGAGCTCAACGTTCGCGTCTTTACCGCTGACATAATTTACCACTTGTTTGACCAATTCACGGCGTACATGGACAAAGTGAAGGCGGATAAACGCGAAGCCGCATCCGCGCACGTCAACTTCCCGTGCATTTTGCAAATCATGCCCAACTGCGTGTTCAACAAGCGTGACCCAATCGTTGTTGGTGTCGACGTCGTCAAGGGCATAGCGCGCGTCGGCACGCAAATTTGTATCCCATCCCAAGGCTACATTGAAATCGGTAAGATTGCCTCCATGGAGCTCAATCACAAGCAAGTCACAAAAGCCACCGCCGGTCAATCCGTCGCCATGAAAATTGAAGCCCGAACCGCGACTGAATCCTCGCGCTTGTACGGTCGCCACTTTGACCACAAGGATCAACTCGTATCCGCGATCACGCGAGAATCCATTGATATGCTCAAGGAAAATTTCCGTGAAGAGCTCACGAAGGATGATTGGCGTTTGATTGTCGAGTTGAAAACCAAGTATGAAAAGTTTAGCGGTGAAACGATTTAGTAAGACGCGCGTTGGACTCTAGCTTTCGTTTTGATATCACAACAACATTCTTTCTTTATTATTAATTGTTTCTTTCTGCGCTCAAATGTGCTATGCGTCGTATGTGAACAATCGAACGACACGTTTTGTCAGTAAACCACAGAAACGAATGCCCGTGCGCGCTATTCAAAAATCAATATAAAGTCGCGCGTACCTCGAGCGCTTCGACGGGAAAGTACCACCCGTACGTAGACGTCGCGCCTCTACTAATCGCCACTAATCCCTCAGCCACGCTAAGGCCAATCACGGGCGTTTTTCTGTACTCTCGACTGATAACAGTGACGCGATAACACTTGCCACACGTCTTCTCCATACCCGTTTCCCAACCTACGGGGTAGCCGACGACGCTCTTATCGGCGCCAACGCACATGCGTTTGACGAGGTCGGCGTCGTCTCGTACTCTGAGCCACATCCCAGGCTTGAGCGTTTCTGTATTAATTTTCTCCGCGCGTTGTTCTATGATGCGTAATTTTTGCTTCCATGACGCTTTCCTGTGTATCGCGTGAACGCGAGTACGAATACAAGCACGCGACATTGTGAGTCAAAGCTCGGGACGCCGGCGGCTCGGAAGCGCGCCCGCGCTTTGACCGCCCGACGTACCTGTAAAACGGTGGCATACCAACCATGGGTACCCCACGCACGCGTTCATGCGCAATACGTTCGCATAGTCCTAAACCGCGATCCTTAACTCGCGCGCTTTCGCGAAAATACGCGCTCGTTTGCTCCAAAGCGACCAAATCCAGCGCCGAAAGCCGCGAGCACACCATCCACAACGCGTCTTCGCACAGCGTCCCTAACAACCCACTGGACGCCTCATTTGCCTCGCGTCTCGCACGCAACGCCGTTTCCCGTCGCGTGCGTGCTTCCCGTCCACTCGCGCTACCCGCAAACGGCGTAACGGGCGGAGTCAAGGCACACGACGCCGCGCCCGGGCCCGCGCCCGCGTCGCGTCGCGCGACGTCCCCAAGGCTACGAACCGTCACGCCTCGCGCCTGCGCTGTCTCGCGCGCATGTCTCGCTCGCGAGCGTCTCGCGAGCTTCAAACGCGCATCGTCCTTGCGTTCGTCGTCGCCGCGCGCGCGTTTCGACGCCGTGCGCGCCGCGCAGTGGGTGAGCTCCTCGCGCGCTCGAGACGACGGTGCATCGAGCATCGACGACGAAGACGACAGCGGCGGTGATTTCTCGGTCGCCGCGCGACGACGGACGACGACGGACGATGACGCCGCGTTCGACGCCCGTCGTCTCGCGGCTTCGCTCGGCGTGGACGGCGAGGACGGCGACGGCGAGGACGCGCGCGCGGTCACTTCGACGGCTCGTCTGGTCAAAGGCTTCATGGCGTCGTGTGGCGCACAGCGGACGCGATGGCGCGCGATGCAACGGATGTGGTATGAAAATGCGCATTCTGTGTTGTTAAATCTCGTCGTTCGCGCGCGCGGGTGACGTCGTGGTCTCGGGTCGTTGTTACCTTGGTCCCGACGCGCGTGGAGAGAGCTCCATGAGGGAACGCGAATGGTCACACTAGGATTTCTCTGAAAACCGCTTCGCTGGCGTTTTAACCGGCGTCACTGGCGTGGAATTTTTCCCACTGCTTCCTCGACGACTGTGTGGCAGCTCCATGATGGCTCGCATGGTGTCGTTCGTCGTGTCGCCGATGTGGCGGTGGAGAGAATACTTTTCAATGAGCGTGCGGAAGCGCACGCGAAACGACTCTTTTTCAGACGAGCGATCGACGCCGTCTCGCGCGGTGTTTTCATCGAGCTCGCGTTCGTACGCCTCTTGGTAATACAGTCGATTCTGTATGAGCCGAGCGAGTAAGAATGCGGTGCGTGGGAAAATCGCCGCGAATTGCACGTAGAGCGGCGCGATGACAAACTCCATAAAGTTGATTTGCGACAACGCCGTCGACGTGGACTCGCGGTCCATCATGGGACTGATTGGAAGTCCTTTGCTTCGCTCGCGGTCGCCTTGGTTGAAAAATTCTTCCAAAACGCGTGATGCCCACTTGACGTACAGTGCGTTTGGTTTGACTGCATTTGAGATGTCAGCGCAATGGAGAATAATATTCATCATCAACTGACGCTCTTCATCCGTTTTGAAGGATGCGGCGGCGGCGGCGCTGCTGATGGAGGTTGCGTCCGTATCTTGATTTCCTCCGCCACCACACATGACATGTTGTTTGATTGGCGAACCAGTGATTATGGTTGTGTTCGTTTTGGTCAGAGCCACGATTTCATTCAACCTAGACACGAGTTTGAAGTGGTGCGCCATATCCGTGTGTAGCACGCACGCAATGATGCTTCGCCGCACGCGCCGGTACGTGTCATCGTCAAAGCCAGACAAGATATTCGCGTCTTCGTTATTTTGACACAAAGAAAAGAATCGCTCAAGATGAAGGTTTTCCAACACGCTCTCGTCGTTGTACGTCATCGCCAACGGATCTCTCGTGGCGATGAGATACGCGTTTGTCACCCCGGGATGATCCATGTCGTGCACCAACGCCGCAACGAGCAAGGAGAACATCTCAAGCTGCGTCATATTCAAGCTTTCTCGCACCATGAGAATGTACAAGTACGTCGTATGTGTGACGTCAATAGCGTGCTTGAAGCAATGATACGGATTATCGCGGTAAATATTATCCGCTTCGGTGATGAACCGTCTGAGCTTGAACACGTCGATGACCTCGAGCAAGCCCAATTCGTGAAACATGCGCACCACATACGGGGTGATGTCTTTGTTATCGATCGCAAACACATCAAAATTCCATGAGTTGAGCGCCTCGATATCAACGTGCATGTATGGTCCGCCGACATCACCCATGCGAGCGAACGACGACACCACCGACTTGAACGCGCTCACGCGGGACGAAGAATTATCCCGAGCGCCACCGTACTCATACGACACCAACCACTCGCGCGTGCTCCCATCGACGTCCTCGTGGTCTTCAAGTATAGCCTCAATTAATGCCGGACCACCGCGTTCGGAATTATTTCGCTTCACAATGTGACTCATCTTGTCCAACACGTACCCGAGCACGCTAATGTCCAATCCTTGCACATCCGTGGAATGAAAATCGAGATCAGTGAGCACTTGCTGCGCGTGATATTCCAACGTATCGATGATGCTTTGGAGAGGACGACCGAGAAGTCGACGGCGCGTGGTGTTGAATAGGGCATTGAAGACGCTGGTTGTTAACGCGGCGACGGCGACTTGTTCGACGCGCTCGACGGCGTTGAGGAATTGGCGCTCGTCGTCAGCGTTTGATACAATACCACCGAAACCGAAACCGCCGCCCCCACCACCGCTGCGGAGATTAAAATAATGCGCAAGCATTTTACCTCCAAGACGATGCTGTGCGCCTGCGTTCGGGCCGAGTAAGACGACGGCGACACTCACGCACACCGCGACGTTTACCGCGCCCGCGTGCTCGAGTCGATGAAACACCCCTCGCGCGCTCTGTCCCTGCGCCGTGTACACGTTCGCGTTCGTCCATAACGCCGACGCCGTACAGACACGCGTAAGTAGCGCACATCGAATGAGTGGCTCGGCAAAGGCGAACGTACCGTCGTCATCGTTCGCGTGTCCCAAGATGACACTCGCAACCGCCGCGACGAGCGCCGACGCGTCCACGATAAAGTGTCCCATCGACGCATACGCCCCGAACACCCTCGGCACATATTTCCGCGCCGACGTCGTCCACGAATTCATCACCCGCAATATCATCTCCACACACGCGATCGCACACACGCACGCACCATACGCCTGCGCCAACCGCGCCGTAGCTCCGAAACCGCGCAACTCGCGAATCGCAAGCAACGCCCACGCCATCGCCGCTCCCCACCACCCGCTCGCGCACCGTCCCGAAAACATCATCCGCGAATCCAACATCGACCCCAGCGCGGCGGCTTTCGCCGCGTGCGCGTCATTCATCGCCATACCGTCGTCAACTTTCACCGCGCCCGGGGAACAACAACCGCCACTCGACATGGTGTCACCCGTCTCGCCCGTCGCACCCGTCGTCCTCGCGCGCCCCGCGCGCCCCGCGCGCGCGGTTCGCGTGCTTCAAAAAACAGTAAATCTACGCCAACTCTACGCTCGCGTGTCGCCGCGGGGACGCGCGCGCGGGCGAATGCGCGCGGCGAACGCGACGACGAGCGTTTTCGCGCTGGGGAGTCGAACGGACGCGGATTCGAGTCCCTCGACGCCTTGAGTCATCATTGGCCAAAAATTCACCAATCATGACTCCACGGTGCTGAGGGACTCGGAAAGGCCTCCGAATGCGAAGTCGTTGGACTGGCGCGCGCAGACGACGACGCCCGGCGCGCGGCGGCGGCGGCGCACGACGACGACGACGCGCGCGCGATGGAGGAAGTGCTCGGCAATCTCTGGGGGCAGCTCGTCGGCGAGTCGTCGTCCGAGACCGACGACGAGGCGCTCGGGAGTGAAAGCGAGTACGTGCGCATCAGCCATCGCCGAACGACGTCTGGCGACGCCGATGGCGACGGCGACGACGGCGATGGTGCGCGGCGCGTGATGTCGCCGGATGACCCTTTGTTTCCCAAGGTGACGAAATCGACGTTTATTGGTGTCGTGCGCGTGGGGCGCGGACGGGTGGGGCGCGGGACGGCGACGGTGGTGGATGTGTTGTATCGAGGCGCGGGTGGGAAATCGTCAAGCGTGCGCGTGCGAGCGAGCGATGCCCATCGCGGGTTCGTGGGAAAGGTGCTTGAGAGTTTTGTCAAGTCTATGGAAGGCGAGGATGAGGATGAGGACGAGGATGAGGGGAATGGTGAGGATGCAAAGGAACGCGGGCGCGCGGCGACGAGGCGAGGCTCGAGCGCATTGTCGACGTCATCGGAAGGAATTAAACTGTCACTCGTCGATGGTGCCGAGCGTGGATTGGGAGATATTATGACTGTAGAGCACATGGAATCGCTTCGGCGGGCGCTTCCGGCGATGTTTAGAATGCGACGATGGAATTTAGCGTACAGCACAAAGCGGGACGGAATAAGTTTGAAGAGCTTGTATCGCCACGCGAGCGCGAAAGAGTTTACTATATTAGTCGTCAGCGACAGCGCTGGGGCGATCTTTGGGGCGTTTTGTACCGAGACATGGAAGATACACACGCGCTATGAAGGCACGGGTGAGAGTTTCGTGTTTACACTCGCACCGGTGGGCATGAAGTACGCGTGGAGCGGAGAAAACGACTACTACATGCTCGGCGCCGCAGATTCCCTCTGCGTCGGCGGCGGTAGCGCCCACGCGATTCGTCTCGAAGAGGACCTGTTGCAAGGGTCGAGTGGTGAATGTGAAACCTACGGTTCGCCCCGCTTATCTAGTGAAGACATGTTCAAGACGCATAGAATTGAGCTTTGGAGCTTGGAGTAGCGCTCGTGTAAAAACCAACGCACGCAAAGAATAAATATTCGATTGCATTAATGTACCATAGTGGTGGGCTATTTTGTATGTGTGTGTGTGTGTCACAACGCGCGAGCTTGTTTTGTGTCTTGTCTTCCATCATCGCGTCGCCGGCGAACGAATCCGACACCTCGTAGTAAACCTTTAAGATCGACCGAGCGCGGCGAACCCACCCTCTTCGAGCTGCGTCGCCAACTCGACGCCACCCGTTTGCACAATCTTCCCCTTTTGCATGATGTGCACCACATCCGGATGAATCAAATCAAGCAATCGCTGATAGTGTGTAATGAGCAATAACCCTTTATCACCCTCTCTCAACACATTCACCGCCTTGGCCACGTCCCGCAACGCGTCCACGTCCAACCCCGAGTCGATTTCATCCAAAATGCTCATCTCGCTCTCCATCACCGCCAGTTGTAAAATTTCATTCCGCTTCTTTTCGCCTCCCGAAAACCCTTCATTCACGTTCCGCGTCAAAAATGAAGGATCCATATTCAATTGCTCGAGCTTCGGAGTCAAATATCCATAAAACTCCAACGGATCGAGCTCACCCTCGCCTCGAGCGACCCGTCGCGCGTTGCACATCATGCGCAAAAAATCCACGTTGCTCACCCCCGGCACCTCAATCGGGCTCTGAAACGACAAAAACAACCCCGCACGCGCGCGCTCCTCGGGCTCGAGCGCGAATAAATCCTCACCCTTGAACATCGCGGTGCCACTCGTGACTTCATACGCCGGATGACCGACTAAAACCTTCGTCAACGTCGACTTTCCCGAGCCATTTTTCCCCATGATGGCGTGCGTCTCGCCCTCGCGAATGACTAAATCAACCCCGCGTAAGATTTCCTCGCCAGTGTCGGCGACTTTGGCGCGTAAATCGCGAACGTCGAGTAAGATGTCACCCTTTGCGGCGCGCACGGCGCACGGCGCGGCGCGGCGGCGCGACGCGGGCGTCGCGGTGCGGCGCGAGAGGCGGTGCGCCGCCTGGGCGAACGGGGACGCGCGCGCCGTCGTCGACGTCGTCGTCGTCGTCGTCGTCGTCGCGGCAAACATGGGCGATGGGATGGGACGGTGTGATATGGGTCGTTCGCGGTGCGCGGTGGCGGTGGCGGCGGCGGTGGCGCGGCGCACAGTGGCGTCGACGACGACGACGACGACGTCGATGGTTTTGGATAGGTTTGGGTGTCTTGAACCCCCCCCCCCCGTTCCTGGTTATGATTGGTCAAATGGCTTGATCAAACAAAGTGGTGCGCCATGGCAAAGGTGCGCATTCGACGACGCCGCGCGGTGCGACGAGCGATGCGCGCGTCGAGCGGCGTCGCTGCGTCGAGCGGTTGGCGCTATGGTCGATGTATGACGCGCAAGCGCGAGACGCGCGCGCGCGCGACGACGCAGGGCGACACGGGGCGGCGACGATTCGTGCGCCAGAGCGCGAGTGTGGGGCTGTCGATGGCGCTGGCGGTGCTCGCGGCGCCGCTGAGCGCGGATGCGGGGGTGGAATACACGCGACGGGGGATGAGTAGGTTTTCGCAGAATGATGTCGAGGGTTCGATGGAGGATTTTGATCGCGTCATCGCGAATGATGCGCGGTATGCGTCGTATATGTGGCAACGCGGGATTTCGGCGTACTACTTGGAGGCGTTTGACGTCGGCGCGGCGCAGTTTAGGGATGATGTGCGGGTGAATGCGAACGATACCGAAGAAGCGGTGTGGGCATTTTTATGTGAAGCGCGGGATGATGCCAAGGGGTTTGAGTATGCGAGGAAAAATATGTTGGTGACGGGAAAGGATTCGAGACCGGTGATGTCGAGCGTGTACGGGTTGTTTGCGGGACAGAACGATGAAGGCGCGTTGAGAGAGGCGGGAAAACGGAGCGCGAGCGATGAGTTTTATAGCGCGTTGTACCTTGGTTTGTGGTATGAAGTGAATGGTGATGCCGCACGCGCAAAGCAAGAGATTTTGCGGGCAAATAACACGGCGTACGGAAAGCTCTCGGGCGACTACATGGCGGACGTCGCCAAGGTGCACGCCAAACGCCGAGGATGGATCGTGTGACGACAGCGTGTTGTTTGATTGCTAGCTTTATCATCGTTGTCAACGTGTACTACTACTACTACTAATATGTAAAGAATGGTTTGTATTGCGCTAATGCGTGGTGTGAGATGCCATCTTTTCGCCGTCGAGGAGCTCGAGGATGGTGTGCACGAGGGGTCCAGAAAGCGTGGAAATGTTCTTCCCCACGTTTTCGATCTTTTCTGCGAGCACTCTGTCGAGCTGGTTGCGAATCTCCTTGAGCAATACTCCAACTTTCGCGGGCGCCTGAAACGTTGCCCAGCGATCGATGCTTATCGTGCCTTGCGTGTGCTGTACTTCGATTTTGCCGCCAAAGAGCAACAACTGATACGGCGTCACGACAGAGCAATCGCGAACAAACACCGCCGTGGTTTGCACGCGTTCATGGTACACGAGCCAATTTGTCATGAACTTTTTCGCCTCAAAGTTAATGCTCGATGGATGAATTTGAATCTTCTCTGACCGCCCGTTTTCAGCGAGAAACGTCAAGCGAGGAGGCGCTCCGGCGCGCATCGCCGGCTCAACCTTTATCAAATGTGGATACAATCCAGCCACGAGCACGGCTTTCAGTAGCCTTTTATTGTCGGCGTTGCGATTGGCTTGAATCCACTCCGCATCATCTTTAAGCACGTCGCCTCGTTGGCGTCCACGATAGCGACCACCGCCCTTCTTCGTGCCGTTACTAGATCCCAAAAATCCAGTTTCGTTGAGCAAGTTTGTGAATTGGTCTCGCAAGTCTGCGATGCCTTCAAGCGACCGCCACGAAAGAAAATTCTCGCGCGTAAACGCAAACTCAGAAGATTTACCGAGTTTTTTGGCATCTTGCCAACCGTTATAGGCGTTCAAGATTGTCAAGTGATCACTCTGATCTTCGGCGAAGAGCTTTTTGGCTAAATCCGCTTCGTCCCGCTTGTCAAGGGGCGCAACGAATGGCGAACGACCCCCAAGCACGGCGGCGATCGTGAGCACTGGGTCGAGGCATCCAAGCATTGAACCGTAGAGTAACATTTTACCCACTCGGACGTCCACGGGAAGTTGTGCCAAGTGTTGTCCGAGAGGAGTTAGATTTTCTCGCTCATCAAGCGCGCCGAGGCGTTTCAACGCGCTCACCGCCGCGTCGATGGATTCCACTTTTGGTGGCTCGAGCGCCTTGCTGAGGAAACCTGCGATGCCACCGCTCATGCGTTGAAGCTGAATCTGCAGGCACAAGCCCTCGAGTGGCACTCGCACGATTTCTGGAAGCGTGTGCTCGTTGAAGACGGTGTCGTGCACGTGTCGCGTATACATCTTGAAGCAACGACCAGCCTGAACGCGACCAGCGCGACCTTTGCGCTGTCGAGCGCTGGCGCGAGACACCCATTGCTCGAGTAATAGCTGCATGCGAGTGTTTGGGTCGTATCCATTCTCTTTGCATTTTCCTGAATCAACGACGTAGACAACGTCATCAATCGTAATCGACGTCTCTGCAATATTTGTGGAAATAACAATCTTGCGCACACCCTTTGGTGCGTGATTGAACACGATTCCTTGCTCAGCCGAACTCAGCGTACTGTGCAAAGCGATGAGATATTTGGATCCATCCGTCGCCGCATTGATTGTGGCATCCGCAGCGCATGCTTCGAACAATTTGGTAATCTCAGAAAGACCTGGCATGAAAACCAACACCGCACCGAGCGTGCCATCTTCTAAAGGCCCCATGGACGTACAAATGTGAGAAATCAATCGTGTCATCAACTCATAGTTAATTAATCCTTGCTCGAGATTTTTCAACGCCCGAACGACATTGTCGCCGTAGCCATTTTCTCGAAGCGCGACGTGGAATGACTCTTCGTCTGGAATTTCTCCATTCTTACTCGATACTGGTCGATTAGAGCTGTCAGCATCTTTGCGTCGCGGTGCGCGTTTGAAGTACTCTGTACCTGGATTAGGCTGGTACTCGGTAACCTGTAAGATGTCTTCTAAAAAGTGATCCTTCACTGGAAACGTCCGGCCAGGGATTTGGCTCACTCCGGCGCGAACATCCTTGAAGTACTCAGCAAATGCCTGCGAGTTGAGCGTTGCAGACATGAGTATAACCTTTAACGTTGGGCGATGAGGTAAAATATCACGCAAAAGCACGAGTAAGAAGTCCGAATCCAGCGAACGCTCGTGCACTTCATCGACGATGATGTGGGACACACCGCTCAACAACGGGTCTTCAGTCAAACGACGAAGCAAAACGCCAGTGGTGCAAAACAAAATCCGCGTGCTCGAAGACATCGAGCCTTCGAGGCGAATTTTGTAACCGATCGTTTTACCAATTTGTTCGCCGCGTTCTTGCGCGACGCGCGTCGCCACGCTCGTGGCGCTGATTCTTCGCGGTTGCGTACAAATCATATTCGTCACGCCGCCTCGCCCATTCCAAATCGCGTCATCCAAAATAAATTGGGGCAGCTGTGTTGTTTTACCGCAACCCGTTTCACCGGCGACGATGAGCACCTGATTACGTGCAATGGCATCTATGAGCTCACCTTGTTTAGACCACGCCGGCAGGCGCTGACGTTGCTTTAAGATGGGCGTGTCAGCGTTTTCGTGCCAGTATTTTTCTAATTCAGCCTTGAGACGCGCACTCTCGGCAATCGTGCGCGGATCTTTCGAGCGCTTGTCCTCATCTTTGACGATCGCTTCGGCGAGCCTCTTGGTCTTCGCCTCAGCCACGGTCTGCGCCTCAGCCTCGGTTTGCGCATCTTTTTCGGCGCGCATCTTTTCAGACGCAGCGGCTAATTCTCGTCTACGTTCCAATTCCTTCTTGCGTTCTTCTTTTGATTGCTGCGGGGGCACGATAGATATCGCCGCCACTCCCTTTGGTGCGGGAATATTTGTTTTCGTTCCCGACGACGACGACGACGACGGTATTGATGATAAAGTACGTTCGCGTGCCTCTTCGATGGCTTCCAAAGGACCGCTTCCACGCAACCATTCGACGACTTCTTCAATCATAGGCTGCCCAACTAAAGACGCGGCGTAACGCATCATAGCTGTCGACACCGCCACAGAGGCCTCAGCGCTGAGTGTTGGATGAGTAAATTTCAATCCAGGAAGCTCAAATGGATACAATGGCGAGTTCTTAAACGTCACTTCCAAGTCGGCGGCGTATTGTTTCACCGCGCCGAGCTGTACGATGCCCGCGATGTCAATCGCCAGCACCGCCGTACCCGACGCAGGATTGTACCCGCGTGGTTTATACCACTCTCGAGGTATCGAACTCAACTCATCGTACTGTGCGTTCCGCAGTACGCCTCGGATATCTTCTTCGCTTGCGGCGTCTGCGCCCGACTCCGCAAACGCCTCGAGTGCATCCTCTAGGGCTTCCGCACGACTCGGCCCGAGCGCCGCGCACAAGTCACCGAGCGCGCGTTCAGTGTTGCCGTTTGCACCGTCAATCGCAGCCTTGGCGGCATCCATACCAAATCCAGCGCGCGCAAAGGCTTCAATCATTTGATCAACGCTGTCGTCCACTTTTTGCTCACCAGCGCCGCCGGCGCCAGACTTTCCCTTTTTCCCTTTCCGCGCCTTCGCCGCCTCTGAGCGCAGTGCCTCTGGAAGATCCGCCTCATCAACGTTTAATATCAACCAGTCCATCGCACGCGCGATTGCTCGGCGTTTCTGTTCATTAAATCCTTCGCACGCATCGCGCTCCGCCTCCGCCTGCGGTTTGGTCGCCGCCAGCGCTCGCTCTACATCCTTCAGCCCAAACCCCTTTTTCGCAATCCCTTGCGCAGCTTTACGAATCACGTCATCCCTATCAACATCATGCCTCACATCTGCCTCGCTCAACGACGTACTTGACGCATTTCTCGTCGCCGTCGACATCTTTGCCAACGTAGACGACACCAACGCCTGCGTATTCGCGCTCATCACCAGCCGCTCCTCCGTCGACTCCATACGCATTCCCCCTGATTTCGACGACGACCCGCCGCCAGTCTGTTGTAAAAACTCGGGTTTGTTTGCCTTTTTCGCCGCATCCGCGCGCGAGCCTCGCTTGGCGGACTTTTCTTTTTCCTTTTTCAGCTTGTCGGCGCTCATGTCTTTTTGTCCCGGTTGATGTCCTCCACCGCCGGTGCGGCGACCGCCGCCGCGATTGGGACCCATACCGAACGGTGGTGACAGCGACGCGTCCGTCGCTCGCTCGCCCTCGCGTTCGGCGTCGACAAATGACGAGCGGAAGATGAAGGAATGAAAGTGTTTTTTCGAGCCTCAAAAAAATCACGGTGCAGCGCGTCACAACGACGCGCGCCGCGCGACCACGCGCGTCGCCATGAGCGGATTCATGCGATGGACCGAAACGCTCACGGCGTGTGGAGGCTATCTCGGGCCCGCGCACGCCGTGCCGAGCGACGTGGAGGTTGACGAAGGTGGCGATGATGTTTCGGACGATAACAAGATGCGCATGGTTGGACATGAGCGCGCGTCGACGTCGCTCGCGGGACGAACATACGTCGTGACGGGTGTGATGACGAACCTAAGCGCGCAGGCGTGCGCGAGGCGACTCTACATTGCCGGTGCGCGTGTGGTGTGCGCGTGCGGAGATGTGCAAGATGCGGAGAAAGTGTTGCAGACGATTCGAGACGCGGCGGCGAATGGCTTAAACGCCGATGGTAACGCGATCGCGCCGGAAGGGACCGCGAAACTGTCATCGCAGTGTGGTGAACTCATACCTCTCGCGTGTGATTTATCAAAACTGTCAACGATCGATATGTTCGTGAAGAACTTTCAAAGCAAGGCGTGGGCGTTGGATGGGATTTTATGCGCTGAAAACGCCACGCACGTAGAGTTCGCCACGACAGAGGAGGGTATCGAGCGACATTTTGCGATCAATCATTTAGGACATTTCAAACTCACGACCTTGTTACTCAAGGAGCTGATACGCTCGGCGGCAGCGAATGGGAGAGAAGGAAGAGTGGTGAATTTGACATCAAATTTGCATCACTTTACGTACCGCGTGCGGCAGGGGACGATTAAGCCGTCGCGAGGCATAGATTTCGGAAATCTGAACTCCGCATACGGCTACAGCCCGCTAGGTTCGTACGGTCAGAGTAAATTAGCAAATATACTACACGCGTGGGAGATGCAAGAGCGAATGTCAGATGCGAAAGCGCCGGTGCGATGTGTCGCGGCGACGGTTGGCATGACGCGAGACGAGCTCGAGCTATCGCTTTCATTCCCTGGTGGGTCCATACTCGCCTCAATGGCGAGTCCAGTTGTCACTACCGCGATTGAAGACGGTGTGGCGACGCCTTTGTATTGCTTGACTGCGCCGGAACTTCCACAAGGTGTGTTCTTTGTCGATTGCAAAGCCGCAAAATCGAGCTTGCCCAGCCGAGATCCACGTTTAGCCGCGGAGCTCTGGGACGTGAGCGAAGAAATGTGCGCGGGAGACGATGCAACGGTCACGCTGATATCCCCATGAATGCAGTTCTAGCCATCGCACGCTGTAGTAGTGAAATTGAAACAAACAATTCGACGCTTTGACAACCGACGGCTCATCGCTGCGCCGGTGGCAGAACTCCACCCCACAACGAGGCCCGCGTCGCCGTCCGCGGCGCGCGGAGCCGCATATAGCAGTCATGGTAATAGGTAAGTCACGCATCGCGCGTTACGTTTGTGCCCCGTGCGCGCACGCGTGGGTCTGTACGCCCTCTTTTTCCGGCTGGTGTATCTAGGGCTGCTTCTTCCTCGTAGAGTGGCCCCCTCATAATCCAGCCTACAATAAACAGTCTCGTCGGCTTGCGACGAGCGTGCGGTGATTCTACGCCGCGCGTTCTACTTTTTTGCCACGAACATTCATCGACACGACGAAAAGGACGAGTGAACTTTTTTTTGGGTTTACAACTGTACCGTGAGGACAGCGATTGACAGGACGTCGCTTGTAGGCGCAGGTACGACGATTGGCGGTGCACCATGGTTCGTTTGGGTGGTTATATTCTTTGCGGTGATCGGGATTTCTTTTGCCGGGGCCCTGTTGCAACAGTTGGATGAGATTCCACCTATTATGCGCGCGTGCTGGCGGCTGTCGCTCACGTCGTTTATGCTCCTGCCATTAGCTATTATCGACTACATCAAGTGGAAGGACGAGAATAAGGTTAAAATGCGTGAACTAAAAACGTGGGGAATTATTGTCGCAAGTGCGCTCGTACTGGCGATTCATTTTGCAGGATGGGTGGCATCTTTGGATTTAACATCTCTCGCGCATTCTTTGTTATTTACGACGTCGCACCCGCTGCTGATACTCATCGGAAGCGCGATTTTTGTGCGGCGTCCTACAAAACTAGAAATAATAGGTGCCATCATAGGATTGGTTGGTGCCGGAATCACGCTCATCGATATTAAAGATGATAAAGAGGTGACTGCGGAAGGTGATGCGCTCGCGTTTCTCGGTGCCGCGATGATTGTCTTTCACATCGCCGCCGGCAAAACGCTTCGGTATTGGATGCCTACGTTTGTATACGCATTTCCAGTGACGTTCTTGGCCGCAGCTTTCCTTGCGATATTTTCAGTCATGTTTAACGAAGGTGCCGCCGCGTTCGGCTGGGCGACGTCATCAAAAGTTGGATGGTTTGTCTTGCTCGCGTTTGTTTCGGGCATCGTAGGACACACTGGGTTCAATTTTGCACTCGGGTACGTCTCGCCAATCGTCGTGTCGATTTCGACGACGCTTGAACCCGTCGTGGGGACGTTTCTTGGATGGATTCTCTACGACTCGAGCGTGCCCGGACTCTGGACGATTCTTGGCGGACCGTTGTTGCTCGTCGGTATCTTCTGTGTCATTCTCGGCAGCGAGCGCGCCATACAGGACAACAATGACGCCGAACATTGTATTACAAATCAAGTAGACGAAGAATTAGTGCAACAGCAAATAGCGGTGTAATAGTTTAGCATACATCCTTAGCAATTCATTCACACCTCGTCATCTGCACGTTTTGCGGCGTAATACGCTTTATACGCCACTTGTTCTTCGTTATCAAGTAGCCTTCGGGTTACGCGCGTCGCCTTTTCATGTTGCACCTTGACGCCTGAGGTGTTGCCTCCTTTGACGCCATCACTCGCTGGTGTTTTTGTGTCCGTGTGTTCATCCATGAACGCGCTCTTGCTGGATTGCCCAGCCATAATGAGCTTCACCTGGGTCAACATAAAGCTTGGACTGAACAGTTGCATGGCGACAAACACGTGGTTCGTGTCGAATCCCATCCCAAGGATGGGACGAATAGCGTCCACATCGGCCCAGCGAGTGGCGCACGCCAACGATTTTGCAGACATATTTTCAATGCAGTGCCACCACCAAGGTGGGTTGAGCAAGACGTCTCCAGATTCCAACACAACTTCGTAACGAGGCACGACTCGCCAGAGCGGCTTGTACTTGTCCAAAACGGTGTTTGGGTCCGTAATCGCGCTTGTCTGATACAGCGCGCCGCGATTTAGTCCTGGAACCATCAACCCAATCCATTTGGGGTCGACAAACGTCCACTTTTTACGTCCTTCGAGCTGGAAAAACCAGTTGTAACCATTCGCACAATGGAAAGGCGTCCCAGTGCCTCGCGTCGCGCCGACAAACATTTGCACGGGGAGCTTGCCGAAGAGCGGATGGTCATTCGCGAGTCGATTGCACGCAAACGCTTTCATGCGGTCAAGCTTCAAAGCATCGATGAGCTCTGGATGTCGGGCGAAAATAGCTTCAGAGTTATGCAAATATGTGCCAGGATTCTTTATGTCTCGAAGATTTCCGTGAACGCCGTCGCGTTCGGGTGTTTTGAGCAAAACCTCTTCGTCACCAAATGAATTGAGAAAATCATCTACTGTGAACGTATCGAACGCAGGAAGTGACTTACCGAATCCACGCAACACGACGGGATGCGGACGCTTGACATATTTCTCAAAAAACTGTTCGTATGAAAAATCCTCCGCGTTCACGTCGCATTCTGGAACGGGTTGCGTCTCAGCGTCTGGCACGTGCACGTTCGCCGCTTCATACCGACGCAATAAAAATCGAACCCAAAACAACGGCATGGGAATTCCAAACACCACGTAGTTGAACATGCTCAACTTGAACATAAACTCAGCGAGGCGCGGAATCTTCACATCGATACCTCCGTCGTCTTTACGCCAGTGCGAGTTCGTCGGCCTCAACAAAGGAATCAAGCAAAACCCCGTCTGAACGAACGCCACGAGTTTCAGCACAAACATCATCGCCAGCACGGCGAACAACTTTGCGTACCATTTCACCGCGGCAATCATCCTGACTGTTCGCGCGCCCGACGAATGAAGCCGCCTCGCGCGCGCAAACACAAATACAAACACAAAAACGCACGCGAGGTAACGTCACCACGCGCATCCGACGCGATAAAACAAACAACACAATACGCACGTCGTTCGCCCGTCACTGGCGGTCTCGCCCCGACGCATCGAGCGCGAAAAATCCAAAATCCAAATGCAGAGCAAAAAACCGTTACATGACGACGCGCACGCATGCTGACGCGCCCGCGTCAACCTCGCGCGCGTTCGCGCCGCCCGCGCGCTACGTCATCACTCGAAGCGCGTGCGTGCTCGCGCTCGCCGTCGCCGTCGCGTGCCTGCGCGTGTTCGATGGCGACGTCGTCGTCGGGGGCGCGCGCACTTTTGAAGCGTCGTGTGGCGTCGCGCGCGGACGCCGTGCGGCGCAGGAAGACACGTGTGCGGCGTTCGCGCGCGGGCGCGGCGCAGCCACGAATGTTGTTGCGATATTCGACGGCCACGATGGCGCTGGGGCGAGCGCGATGTGTGCGAGAGACGTGGAGACGTTGATGACGAGAGACGGCGTCGACCTCGAAGGCGCCGTCGGCGCTTTAGATGATGCGTTCATGACTCGCGTCGCGCGAGACGGCAGTGATTCTAGCGGCACGACGGCGGTGATTGTTTCGAGCGGTAGAGACGGGTTTTCGGTGAGCTGGGTGGGAGATAGCGCGGCATATGCGTGTTCTGTGGATAGCGCCGGGACGACGCGCGCCGAAGCGGTGACTCAAGAACACGCATTGAGTAATATTCACGAACGTCGACGACTCGATGCGCTCGGCGTTGAAGTGAAACGTTCGCGGGGTGCGCTGAGAGTTGGTGGGGAATTTTTAGTCACGCGCGCGATCGGTGGACGTGCACATAAACATTTGGGTATCGTCGCGGAGCCGCAGGCACGTTCGCGGAAATGGAAGCGAGGCGAAGTGGGAGTGGTGCTCGTTTCAGACGGCACGATAGAGCGCATGAGTGCAGATGCGGTGTGTGCGTTTGTCTTTGCTGAACGCCGCGAGTGTGGTGACCTCGGGGCGGATGCCATAGCATTAGGTGGGGACGTCGGCAGTGGGGTTGATGAACGCGTCGACGCATGGGACGCGGTTGAATTTGGAGCCATAGGATCGAGTTTGAATCCAGGGATTGCGCGCGCCTTGAAATGTGCTTTAAATCTTGGCAGTAGTGATAACGTCGCCATCGCTGCGGTATCTGCAAAGCCGAGCGAGTACGATCGAGCAACAAACATAGCCAAACGGACACCAAATGATTTAACGATGGCAGATATGCCGCGAGTCGGCGCGAGAATAGCGGCGTATGAAATCACAGATATGGTGGCGTGGTCTTCGGGTCCATTCGGTCCAGCTGCGATGCCGACGCTTCAGTACGATTACTACGAGCTTCCATCGTCAAGCGGACGAATGAATACTAATAACCGAAGGACGTTTGAGCAAAGCGCCATCGAGGGCGCTCTTGCCGCTTTAGCGCTCGCTCCAGGCACTAATGAACAAGATAGTAGCATGTTTAGCGCAATTACATCGTACATTGACGTCGACGTCGATGTGAGCGATAACTTTGAAGAAGACCCTTACGCGGAACAACCATTCGCACGTGGACACTTTGGAGAAATATGGCGCGCTAAAATTACTCGCTCCATGGAAGAAAGCGTCATGGATTGCAAGATCGACGTAGCGATCAATGCAAACGACAATACTGCGTTGAGCGTTATATTAAAACGCATTTTGGTAGATCAAAGCGAAGAGTTGCGTCTGAGTGGGGCGCGAGAAGTGCACTTTGGTAAGCGTCTCTGCGGCGCGTCTCCGTACTTGGCGAGGTTCATGCACGCATTTGAGAGACCCACTTCGAGTGGGAAAGATCAATGGATAGTCTTCAAAGACGAAGGTGAGTCTTTAGATCGGCTGATGTACGCTCCAGACGGTAGTTCATCAGGTTTGCAGCTCGTCACGCAGAGTCCCTGGTGGCGTGATATGCGCTTGAACGACAGAGGCCGAAGAACGCTCAAGGTCATGTTGAAGCAAATTTTTACAGCCTTAGACGTGTGTCACGCGAAATTCGACATTACGCATCGGGACATAAAACCAGCAAACATATTTGTCAAGCTCGACGGGGACTTTGTGCAAGCTCGAATCGGTGACTTCGGAAGTGCAATTGACTCGCACGCGCTCAACGAATTATATGGCACGTTCGGACCATCAGAGGCGCAAGAAACCCCAGAATATTCCCCACCGGAAGTCCTCTTCGCCCGCGTTGAAGTCAAACGAACGACAAAGTACGACATATGGTCCCTCGGGGTGCTCACTACGGAGCTCTTGGTTTTGGGTTCGCCCAAGGCGTTTTCCCAAGTCAGCCGTAAAACGCGTCTAGTTTTAGAGCGTGAATTGCGCAACATGCGTCCAGAAGCCCGTGCGGTAGCATATCGGTTACGCGCGATGTTAGAACTTTGCATCATGCCGCCAGATACTGAAGTTGCACCTTTGCTTTCTTGGGAGTGCACAGAGACAGCTTTGATGGACGCGTTCAGACTGCGCGATCCTCTCGGTGTCGGCTTTGCTTCCGTTTGGGAACTTCGCCTCGTTCGTAAATTACTCTCATGGGACCCGAGTGAACGACCAACAGCGGCTCAAGCACTTGAACATGCATTTTTTCGCGAAGATGGTCGTGGCTGGCGATGCGCTCATGGTGATTCTACGCGAGAGTTTGAATGGTTATCAGAGTGCGCTTCGACGTGCGCTACGACGTGCACTTGAATAGTTTCCTTTGAGATTTATGAAATCAAATTATACAATCACACGCTAAACGATTTACAATGTGTGCGCCAAAGAAGTGCTTCTTTTCGCGTGTGTTATGTTGCCTTGAGATACACGACGGTGATGTACTTTGAGCGATATCTATGCGTCGTGCCGAGCACTTGGACGTGAGACATCACTTTGCTACTATCACAGTACATGTGATTCAGCACCACGTGCTGCGGTCTAGGAAGTAAATTTGGCGCATCTGGAACCATGGGCATGTTCAATAACGTCAAATTCAACTGCGGTGGTAGAGGTGGGGGATCTTTAGCGTAATCATCCGAGTTGAACGGCGCGCAATCATAGCTCCCCGGAGGTGACGCCGGCGCCGTGAACGCATCCAAGCTATCCAATATTTCTGGCACGTACTCCTGCACTTCTAACACGTTGTTCACGTTTCCCATTTCATCATACATCGCTGGTTGATCTGGCGCGTACTTCCACTGCCCATCGACTATAAACTTATACTGATACACCCCCGGCCGAAGCGACATGACGATTGCAAACTCTCTATTCCCGCTTCGATGCAACGTCTGACGCGATTGCCAGTTATCAAAGCTCCCTTCCACCTCTACTGAATTCCCACCTTGTGTCCCTGTTTTCAATCAAATCCCACGCATACGGTCAGTGTCGTCGTCAGTTTTGAAGGCGAGTGCGCGGTTCACGCGTCTCGAGCGCTCAAAAAAACGTACAGTTGATCGCCACCGGCACGAGCGCCGGCTCAGTCGTCGCCCAACTCGGATAATTCGTCCGACTGCCATCACTGCGCCCTGGAATAGGCACTGTCGGTGTTTGCGGCCTGCGTCATCGTCAAACCCATCGCTTTTCGTCAGTCATCGCGCGCGAAACCGTCACCCCAAAGCCGCGCTTTCCATCGATCCTCGTCAGCTCTGTCCCATCCGAGCTCTGTTTCGTCCTCTTTTTCGCGCCTCTTCGCGGGGCGATTCGCGCGCGCGACGCGCGACGACGCACCCGTACGAAAGCGCATCACCACCACCACCGCCCCAGCCGTCGTCTCCGGTGGGCGTTCCGCGTCCGTCGACGCCGTAGCCCCCCATGGCGTGGTCCTCCCCCAGGGTTGCCCCGCCGCTGTGATGCGTCGACCCTCGGTCGGCGTCGGCGGCGGCGTATCCACCTCGAGACGACGACGATGGATTTCGTCCTCGCCCCGGCGTGCTCGGACGCGATTTTCCCTGGGCGTTACCCATGACGGACCGCGCGCGTGAGAATGGCGCGCGAGCTGTTGCAATCAACGGCGACCGCGGCGCGACGCATGGTCAGAGTCTGACGCGCGCGAGTCGAGCGGTCGGCGACGGCGAGTGAGGGTATCAGTAGAAGCATAGACAGTGTCGCGTGCGTGATGTTGCGCGCGGCGATTCGCGGGGCGTCGCGCGCCGGAGGGGCGCTACAAGTGGCGAAGGTGACTTCAACGCAATCGTCGTTGATGGCGCAGCGCGCATTCGCTCGCCAGCTCACGACAGAGGTAGAGACTGAGGCGGCGAAGACGACGGCTGGTAAGATTTCAGACGCTTTAGGTACTGTGGCGTTGATAGCGGGAACGATTGCGGGTGCGATCGTCGGTGGGTCTATGTACGTAGAAACGACGCAGGAGTTGGAGGCGAGCGTGGACGCGAATGAACACGTCCCTTCGACTTTTCGCGGCACGGTGATTGAAAAACCATACAGTGACTTCATGATACGATTGTTACACTTTCGTCAGTGGATGGATGATCAATCGCATAATTATTTGGACCCGATCAGCGACAAGTTGTTGCCCGATCACCCGCCGCAAGCAGAGTACATTCCGCATACGCTGGTGTTAGACTTAGATGATACGCTAATCAATTCTAATTGGAAACGCGAACGCGGATGGCGAGTATTTAAACGACCGGGTGTGGATGGATTCTTGAAACACATGGCGCAGTTTTACGAAATGGTGATATTTACAGACCAGTTGATGACGTACGGAGACCCGATCATCGAACGTCTTGACCCGACGCGATACGTTTCTCATAGACTTTATCGCGAGAGTGCACAGTACAAAAATGGTGAGTACATACGAGATTTATCCAAACTCAATCGAGATATGGGTCAAATTTTGTACATTAGCAGCAAACCGCGAAGTGCTGAGCTTCATCCCGCCAACGTAATCCCGATTAAACCGTGGACGTACGAAGACGGCTCCAAAGACACGGCGTTACTAGATCTCATGCCATTCCTAGAATCCATCGTACGATTAAACGTCCAGGACGTTCGTGTTGTCCTAGAATCATACAAGAAAGAGTGTGCCGCCACAGGAAAAGACATCCCAACAATTTTCCGTGAGCGTCAAGTCGCCTTCCAGCGCCGGCGTCAAGACAAGCTCAAATCAACAAACAAAGCCATCGACCGCGGGTACAACTTTGGTCGGGGCAAGACCGCATCCGCCAAGGCGTAATACCCATAGGCTCGCACTTTTCTCATGTGTGCGTTGTAACTCAATACTCTCAAACCGCAAATCATCGATATTATACCCCGCGCGCGGCTCGCGCGGCTTTATCCATCAGCCGGCGGCCAGGACACCCGAAACTCTCGAGAGGGACTCGTGACCAATCATGAACGGTGAAACTCATCCGCCGTCCCGAGTAGTGTTTCCGAGCGCTTGTCGGCGCGCACGACCGCGCGCGTCGGCAGACCCCCGCACGAGCGCCCGGCCTCGCGCGCACGACTTTAGGTCGTATTCGTTTCTCAAGCGCCGAGTCGTCGGTCGACGTCGCTTCGCGCGCGCACGAACGCGCAACCGGTCACACGGGCGGCTCGGGTCCGTTCGCGATGGCGATCGCGCGCGCCATCGACCGCGCCGAGCTTCGGCTGACGTACGCGAAATGGTACAACCTCGCGCGCGTGGACCCTGGTAAGGCTGCAATGCAGGTGCTCATGTTTTGGCCGTTGATTGCGTTGGCGTGCGCGCTGTTCGTGGTGGCGACGCCGATTTTAGCGCCGCTGGCGATCGGGTATGGCTTTGTGTTGCAAAAGATTGGCGCTGGGGAGATTGAGGAACCGGAGGTTCGTAAGTTTGGTGACGCGCCTGGGTATTATGACAAGTACCCTGCGGTGAAGCCCAAGGGGACGAAAACGCCGGTGCCCAAGTACACGCCGTATGTTGATCCTTTGAAGAAGACGGCGGCGTTCGACGTCATCGAAGGCATCATGCAAAAGCGCGTGATGGTCATTGACGGCGCTATGGGCACGGCTGTGCAAAAGTACAAGCTCACTGAGGAAGATTTCCGTGGCGAGCGGTACAAAAACCACACGCACGACTTGAAGGGTAACAACGACATCTTGGTTCTCACCAAGCCTGAAGTTATCCGAGAGATTCACGAAGCGTACTTGGCCGCGGGTGCTGACATTCTTGAGACGAACACGTTCTCGTCGACGATGATTGCGCAAGCGGACTATGAGCTCGACAAGAAGGAGGAGGTGCGCGACATGAACTTGGCTGCGGCTCGCTTGGCCAAAGCCGCGTGCGTGAAGTTCACGGAGCAAAACCCAGACAAGCCTCGCTTTGCCGCTGGTGCTATTGGCCCGACGAACAGAACGCTTTCTGTGTCTCCTTCTGTTGAAAACCCTGCGTTCCGCGCGTGCACGTTTGACGAGATCGTCGATGCGTACTACGAGCAAATTGAGGCGCTCGTTGAGGGTGGCGTTGACATGCTCTTGGTTGAAACGATTTTCGATACGCTCAACGCTAAGGCTGCGATTTTTGCCATCGAGAAGTTCTTCGAAGCGCACGGTGAACGCATGCCTTTGTTCATTTCCGGTACTATCGTCGACAACTCTGGTCGCACGTTGTCTGGCCAAACGAACGAGGCGTTCTGGAACTCTGTGAACCACGCCAAGCCGATGGCTATCGGTTTGAACTGTGCGCTCGGTGCCAAGGATATGGTTCCGTACATCGAGAACTTGAGTAAATGTGCTGATTGCTGGGTGTTTGCATACCCCAACGCTGGTTTACCGAACGCGATGGGTGGCTACGACCAAAAGGGCCCCGAGATGGCGGAAGACTGCCGAGTCTTCATGGATATGGGTCTTTTGAACGCCATTGGCGGTTGCTGTGGTACCACGGATGAGCACATCAAGTCCCTTGCGGACATGGTGTCCACGTACGCGCCGCGCAAAAAACATGGCGTGAAGGATATCATGCGCATCTCTGGCCTCGAACCGTTCAACTATGAACCGAACGAGAAGGACTACCGCAAGACGTTCATCAACCTCGGTGAGCGATGCAATGTCGCGGGCTCCAGTATTTTCAAGAAGGCTGTTGTCGATGGCAACTTCGAGAAGGCTCTCGCGATCGCCCTCAAGCAAGTCGAACACGGCGCGCATGTGATCGACATCAACATGGATGACGGTCTCATCGATGGTGAGTCTGCGATGACCCGCTTTGTGAACTTGCTCGTGTCTGAACCGGATGCGTCCAAGGTTCCGTTCATGATTGACTCTTCCAAGTTCCACGTTGTTGAGGCTGGCTTGAAGTGCAGCCAAGGTAAGTGCATCATGAACTCCATTTCCCTCAAGGGTGGTGAGAAGGAATTCTTGCACCACGCGAAGATTGTCAAGCGCCACGGCGCCGCGGTTGTTGTGATGGCGTTTGATGAGGATGGCCAAGCCGCGACTGAGGCGGAGAAGGTCCGCATCTGCTGCCGTGCGTACAAGCTCTTAGTCGAACAAGTTGGCTTCAACCCGCAAGACATCATTTTCGATCCGAATATCCTCACCATTGGTACTGGCATGGAGGAGCACAACAACTACGGTGTTGACTTCATCAATGCCACGCGTGAAATCAAGCGCCTCTGCCCTGGTTGCAAAATCAGCGGCGGTGTGTCCAACTTGGCTTTCTCCTTCCGTGGCAACGAGCCGGTGCGCCGTGCATTCCACAGCGCCTTCTTGTACCACGCGTGCAAGGCTGGCATGGACATGGGTATCGTGAACGCGCAGCAAGTTGAGGAAGATGTGTACGAGAAGATCGACAAGGAGTTGTTGGAGTACGTCGAAGACGTCCTGATGAACCGTCGTCCCGACGCAACCGAGCGCATGCTTGAGTTTGCGGCGACGCTCGACCCGAAGTCCCATCCGACTGCGCTCCGCAAGCTCGGCGAGGCCCCGAAGTTCGAAGCATCGCCGAAGCAAAACTACACTACGGAGAACAAGATTGCCCCGAAGCCAGCGTCTGAGTTGCCGCCGGTGCCCAAGTACACGCCGTATGTTGATCCTTTGAAGAAGACGGCGGCGTTCGACGTCATCGAAGGCATCATGCAAAAGCGCGTGATGGTCATTGACGGCGCTATGGGCACGGCTGTGCAAAAGTACAAGCTCACTGAGGAAGATTTCCGTGGCGAGCGGTACAAAAACCACACGCACGACTTGAAGGGTAACAACGACATCTTGGTTCTCACCAAGCCTGAAGTTATCCGAGAGATTCACGAAGCGTACTTGGCCGCGGGTGCTGACATTCTTGAGACGAACACGTTCTCGTCGACGATGATTGCGCAAGCGGACTATGAGCTCGACAAGAAGGAGGAGGTGCGCGACATGAACTTGGCTGCGGCTCGCTTGGCCAAAGCCGCGTGCGTGAAGTTCACGGAGCAAAACCCAGACAAGCCTCGCTTTGCCGCTGGTGCTATTGGCCCGACGAACAGAACGCTTTCTGTGTCTCCTTCTGTTGAAAACCCTGCGTTCCGCGCGTGCACGTTTGACGAGATCGTCGATGCGTACTACGAGCAAATTGAGGCGCTCGTTGAGGGTGGCGTTGACATGCTCTTGGTTGAAACGATTTTCGATACGCTCAACGCTAAGGCTGCGATTTTTGCCATCGAGAAGTTCTTCGAAGCGCACGGTGAACGCATGCCTTTGTTCATTTCCGGTACTATCGTCGACAACTCTGGTCGCACGTTGTCTGGCCAAACGAACGAGGCGTTCTGGAACTCTGTGAACCACGCCAAGCCGATGGCTATCGGTTTGAACTGTGCGCTCGGTGCCAAGGATATGGTTCCGTACATCGAGAACTTGAGTAAATGTGCTGATTGCTGGGTGTTTGCATACCCCAACGCTGGTTTACCGAACGCGATGGGTGGCTACGACCAAAAGGGCCCCGAGATGGCGGAAGACTGCCGAGTCTTCATGGATATGGGTCTTTTGAACGCCATTGGCGGTTGCTGTGGTACCACGGATGAGCACATCAAGTCCCTTGCGGACATGGTGTCCACGTACGCGCCGCGCAAAAAACATGGCGTGAAGGATATCATGCGCATCTCTGGCCTCGAACCGTTCAACTATGAACCGAACGAGAAGGACTACCGCAAGACGTTCATCAACCTCGGTGAGCGATGCAATGTCGCGGGCTCCAGTATTTTCAAGAAGGCTGTTGTCGATGGCAACTTCGAGAAGGCTCTCGCGATCGCCCTCAAGCAAGTCGAACACGGCGCGCATGTGATCGACATCAACATGGATGACGGTCTCATCGATGGTGAGTCTGCGATGACCCGCTTTGTGAACTTGCTCGTGTCTGAACCGGATGCGTCCAAGGTTCCGTTCATGATTGACTCTTCCAAGTTCCACGTTGTTGAGGCTGGCTTGAAGTGCAGCCAAGGTAAGTGCATCATGAACTCCATTTCCCTCAAGGGTGGTGAGAAGGAATTCTTGCACCACGCGAAGATTGTCAAGCGCCACGGCGCCGCGGTTGTTGTGATGGCGTTTGATGAGGATGGCCAAGCCGCGACTGAGGCGGAGAAGGTCCGCATCTGCTGCCGTGCGTACAAGCTCTTAGTCGAACAAGTTGGCTTCAACCCGCAAGACATCATTTTCGATCCGAATATCCTCACCATTGGTACTGGCATGGAGGAGCACAACAACTACGGTGTTGACTTCATCAATGCCACGCGTGAAATCAAGCGCCTCTGCCCTGGTTGCAAAATCAGCGGCGGTGTGTCCAACTTGGCTTTCTCCTTCCGTGGCAACGAGCCGGTGCGCCGTGCATTCCACAGCGCCTTCTTGTACCACGCGTGCAAGGCTGGCATGGACATGGGTATCGTGAACGCGCAGCAAGTTGAGGAAGATGTGTACGAGAAGATCGACAAGGAGTTGTTGGAGTACGTCGAAGACGTCCTCTTGAACCGCTGCAGCAATGCAACCGAGCGCATGCTTGAGTTTGCGGCGACGCTCGATCCGAAGTCCCATCCGACTGCGCTCCGTAAGAAGGGTGATACCGGTGGCGTCACCAAGGCTGCTGGCAGCGGAAAGGAATGGCGCAACGAACCCGTCGCGAAGAGACTCGAATACGCCCTCATCAAGGGCATCGACGAGTTCTGCATCGCCGACACCGAGGAGTGCCGCACGAGCGGTAAGTTTGCGTCGTGCTTGGAAATCATCGAAGGTCCGCTCATGGATGGTATGAATGTTGTGGGTGATCTCTTCGGCGCTGGTAAGATGTTCTTGCCGCAAGTCATCAAGTCTGCCCGCGTGATGAAGAAGGCTGTTGGTCACCTCATTCCATTCATGGATGCCGAAAAGGCTGCCTCGGGCAGCACGGAGTCGAGTTCTGCGGGTACGTTTTTGATTGCCACTGTTAAAGGTGATGTACACGACATCGGTAAGAACATTGTTGCCGTCGTTTTGGGTTGCAACAACTTTAAGGTTATCGACATTGGCGTCATGTGCCCGTGCGAAAAGATCATGGACGCCGTCGTCGAAAGCAAGGCTGACATCTTAGGTTTGTCTGGTTTGATCACGCCGTCTTTGGATGAAATGGTTGACGTAGCGAAGGAGATGGAGAAGCGCGGTTTGAAGATTCCTCTTCTCATCGGTGGCGCGACGACATCCAAGATGCACACAGCGGTCAAGCTTACGCCAAACTATTCTGGCGGTGTCATCCACGTCCTCGACGCCTCTCGTGCAGTGCCGGTGGCTCAAACTTTGATGGACAAGGTGAAAAGCATTGAATTCTTGGATGATATCAATGAAACGTACGCCGAGATGCGCGAGGAGTTCTACGCGGGCTTAGAAGACCGCAAGTACCTCTCCATCGAAGCCGCGCGCGCCAGTGTCAAGCCAGTTGATTTCACTGTCGCCCCGAACGTGCCAGTGACCCCCAAGTTCACCGGTACGCGAACGTGCATCGATGTTTGCATTGACGATGTCATTCCGTACATCGACTGGAATCCATTCTTCCAAGTGTGGCAGCTTCGCGGTCGCTACCCGAACCGCGGCTACCCAAAGATTTTCAACGACGAAACCGTCGGCGCCGAGGCAAAGAAGCTCTTCAACGAAGCCAACGCTATGCTTACGAAAATCAAGGAAGGCAAGCGCGTCAAACTCAACGGTATCTTCGGCTTCTACCCGGCCAACTCTGTGGGTGACGATATTGTCGTCTACACGGATGAAAGCCGCTCGACGCCTAGCCACACGTTCCACACACTCCGTCAACAGGCGGAGAAGGACACCGACGAGCCGTACATGGCGCTCAGCGACTTCATCGCCCCGAAGGACAGCGGCGTGAAGGATTACCTCGGTATGTTCTGCGTCAGCGCCGGCTTCGGTCTCGACGAACTCACCGCCGAGTTCAAGGCTGCTGGCGATGACTATTCGTACATCATGGCGGAGGCTTTAGCTGATCGTCTCGCCGAAGCTTTCGCCGAGTTATTGCACCAGCAAGTTCGTAAGGAACACTGGGGCTATGCTCCGGATGAAAAGCTCGGCTCCGAGGACTTATTGAAGGTGCAGTACAAGGGCATTCGTCCGGCGTGCGGCTATCCGTCGCAGCCGGATCACACCGAGAAGGCGACGATGTGGGATCTGATGAAGGTCAAGGAGGAGATTGGCGTCGAGTTGACCGAGTCCTTTGCCATGCTTCCCGCCGCCTCGGTGTCCGGCTTGTACTTTGCCGGCGACTGCTCGCAATACTTTAACGTAGGTAAGCTCGCGCCGGATCAAGTCAAGGAGTATGCCGAACGCAAGAAGATGGAACTTTCCGTCGTTCAACGCTGGTTAGGACCGAACCTCAACTACGAACCGTAAATTTTTTATTTCTGCGACGACACTTTTATTAGCCGCCGCGCACGAATTGAACTGTAATTGATTTTATGAATTTCAACAACACTCTAGTACACACATGCAAACCCATCTCTCGCTCATCATCATCTAAATCGTCGCGACGTCGTGAGGAAATCAGACAATCGCACGGGCGTGAGAATATTCAAACTCCCATCCGCCGCGGTGCTCTTGCGAATTTCAGGCGTCTCCAATTCGCCGCTCGCGTATCGATGCTCGTAAAAGCACGACGTACCAAAAGGACATATCCCATCGCCTCTATCAAAATGACGGCATGGAATTTTAGACAGGCGTTCACGGTAGGCTTCGGTGACTCTTAACTTTTCTTCTTCATTTCGAGGCCAACTCGTTGCTGGGGTGATGAAGTGCGACGAAACGCGACAAATTGGGCACGCGCGGGCGAGTTCGTTGCTCGTTGCCGACGCTTCAGCCCCGCGCTGTACGCCACCTTCACGCCAGTTGCGAATACAAGACAAGCAGAACGCGTGATCGCAATTATTGAGCAATCCAAACCGACGATCGGCGATTCGTGGCGCATGCATCACAACCTCCAGGCACACCGCGCACTCGATGTGCGACGTGGCGTCCTCCGCCGCCGCCTCGACGACGCGCGCAACGTCCTCCTCTACGCCTTCGTGACCTACGCCTTCGTCGATTGCATCAGCCTACGCGCGACAAACCACGTCGTCAGAAATTATTCAAAGTATCCGTAGCAAAGCGATGAATCATTACAAATTTACATTTTCCTTCAACAAAGCGAGTGCGTGTGCGCCTCTAGCGCACCTCATTCGAGTGGTTCAAATACTGATCAACCCCTTCCTCAAACGACACCCAATTCCCCGCCTGATCAAAATACCCCCACTGATCGTCTCCACTGGGTCCAGTGCTCGTCAATCCGAGCAATTCGTCCTCATCTGGAAGCTGCGCCGCTAAAAACTCTCGCATCTCCGCGCCTTCGTCGTCAAACGACACCCAGTTTCCGTGCTCGTCGACGTACCCCCACTCCTCATCTTCATCCCCGTACTCGTCCTCATCGTACGATCCTTGGCCTTGGGCAACACCAGGGGTAAACGCACCGCTCCAGGCGCCCGCACCGACGACGCCACCGCCGCTGGCGACCCCACTGCCGCCGTGAATCCCCATCCGTCCCAACCCGCGGGCGAGCGCATCCGCGCCCGGCGCGAACGCCGCCGCACGTGCCGACATCCCCGATCCACCGCCACCGCCGCCGCCTAGTGCTTCGCCTCCACTGCTCGCACTCGCGCGCACGTGCGCGTACCGACACCGATCGCCGTACGAACACGTGCCGCGTTGAAAGTACTTGCACGCATCGCCGTTGGCGGTCGCGCTGGCGCCCGCGCTGGCGCCCGCGCTGGCGCTCGCGGCGCCCGGCGCTGGGTCGGCGGCGTGCACGAAACGGCACTGCGCGCCGTTGCGGCACGTGCCGGCGAGGTAGTACTTGCACGTCTCCGTCATGGCGACGGCGAAGCGCGCGCGCGTGAGTGACGACGTCAGCGCTCGTGGGCACCTGCTGAGGGAACGGGGGCGCGGGCGGATCGCCGTTGCGACGCGGGGGCGAGGAGGCGGGTGATGCGTGCGGTGAGTTCGTGTTCTTTCGAATGACAGCGGTACTAGGTGCGCGGCTAGCCCGCGGCGGGGTTGGGTAAGGGGTAGATGGAGTTGTAGTGCACCTCGGCCCAAAAGGAAATCCAACAGACGCGCGCGCTGCGTTTGATTTTAGGCTGGATTTCGACCACAAAGTTGTCCTTGTAGGATGAAATAACGCACATGGCGATGCCGTAGGCGTCAGCGGCGGCTTGGAGGGTGATGTGATCGCCCCATGTGGTGTCAAGGCTCATGGTTTGGACGTATTGGTCGTAGTCTTCGGGGACGTACGGAGCATAATCTTCGGCGGCGCGGCGGAGTTGGTTGATCACCACCGTACGGCATTCGGCGTGACGCTCTTGATCTTGGAATAATTGATCGGCAATAGCACGGAATTGGCAGTTACCATCGCCTCGGACAACTTTTTCTCGCAATCCATAGAGCTTGAGCCGAGTATCGAGACGCGTGTGGTCTGTATCCGCTTCATCAGTCGTCGGCACTTGAACGATAACCTTGGGTTGGAAGTCAACGCTTGCTGCGCTATACATAATTCCCTGAGCAAATGAGTCTTCTGCCATCGACGGTGGAGGTGGAGGCGGTGGCGGTAAAAGGGAGTGCGCGTGCCGGTTGACGCTGCCGCTCGCGCCGACAACCGCCCGATTCGGCGGCGGAACCTGCGCACCTAGATGCGATGATACTGGACCTATCACGGACGATGACGACGACGAAACCGTCGTTGCGTTGTCAATATTCGTTGCTCCAGTCCTTAGTGGTGGCCCATCTATATCGCCACGTCCGGAGGACTGCGCCGCCGCTGCTCGAGCCGCGCTCGCCGTCTCGCTCGCGCTCGGCAATTTCGCCCCAAACATCGAGTGCTTCGACAGCGACGCCTCTGTCGGCCGAGCGACATTCAATGACGTCCGTTCCATCGCTGCTGTGACCCCCGCTGCCGGTGTTGGCGCCGCATTGCTCGCTACATCTAATCGCCCGCTCGGGCTCGCCTCTACGTGCGTCCCGCCTTGCGTCGCCGAAATCGGCGGTGGCCTCACTGGCGGCGCCCCTATCGCTATTTCGTTGTCCCCATATAGTCGCCTCCATGACTCTGCGGCTTCATCAATCACCGGTGCCAGTGTTTCCATCTCTCCCAGGGCATCTCTCGTCCGCGCCTCCTCGCGTCTTGCGCGCGTCTTGTACTTGCTCGAAGTCCAATCCGCGTGCTCCGTCATCGTATCTAGCACTAACGACACGTACGCATAGAGCAATCGATAGAGTTGTGGAAAGTTATCTTCCGCGCGGAACACTTTGGCCTGCGTGACCGATGCACGAGCGATAACGATGGTGAGTCGACGAGGATTATTAAATTCGCCAAACCAAAGGTGCCCGCTCCGAGAACGACGACGCGCGATGCGTGAACGCGACAACAGCCGAGACGAGAGGCATATTTGCGGGTACGTACCTGTAGCGCAATGTGCTCAGCCGTTCTGAAGTAGACGTCTAACGACGCACGCTGGTCGACTTCTTGTCTGCGCACGCGCCTGCGAATCTCCTTCGTCGACGGAGGCGGTGGCGGCTTCGTCGACGACGCGAGTGCGGGCGCGTGATTCACGCGCGCCATGATTGAGACGCCCTTGTACCCACGCGCGACCGTGTGTGCTTGAGTGCGTCGTGCGCGTGCGTGAAAGAATGAAGACTAATCAGCTAATTTACACAACTACCGCTTCACGTCGAGTCGTTGACTTTCGGAACCTCGGATGGCTCTTGTGTCGGCCGAAGTACGAAGACCGCGTCGTCGAGAACGTATGCGCCAAACTTGTGATCACCTTCCGATATATACGGCACCCGCGAGAGTTTGAGCAAATCAAAACCACTGGGTTTGATTAAATTTGTCCACAAGCTTTCGACGCCGGTTTCCCACGACCCCGACGAAGGCGCGTCGACAAATTCACTCGGTTTACCTCGCGTGCCGTCCGCTCGTTCAACGAATGGACGAAACGGGACAACAATAGCGAGGATAACCACTCCTGTGGTCTTATTCACCGCCGCACGTAGATCTCGAAGTAGTGCCGTGGGAGCGTCCACGCGGTCGACCAAATTTAACGCCGAAACGACGTCGAAACCGTCGCTCGGTAAGTCTTCATGTCCCATCGCCCGCACCCGCTCGACCACACCCTCGACGGTGTCACTCTCGAGTACTGCTCTGAAGTTTTTCTCACGCAATCGCGCCACCATCCCGGGCGAGCTTTCCGTGGCGCATACTTTATCTACTTTTGCGGCGAGCCGAGACGTGACGTCTCCGCAGCCAGCGCCGACGTCCAACGCCCACTCACGCCCACACCCCGTGCCCGCCAATAGCGCCTCCACGTGCGACTCGCTAAATACAAACATTTTCCCTCGGCCAATCACCGCGTTAGCCTCAGTGAGCGACATCGTACGCCGGAGCTCCGTGCACCGTCGAGCCCGTCGCTCGTGCGTCCATGTCGACTTCTTCCGAGATGAAATCAAGAACTCATTCGTCTCATCGTCGCGCTCAAGTGGTACGAACGCGTCTCGTAGCGCGTCCGACGTGAACCGACCGCCCAAGCACCCGTAATCTAGATCACTCGGCGTGAATACCGCGTCGCAGTGGGCGCATATGATGGGCAAGCGCTCCAGCGCGTCCGCGCTCGGCCATCCGAGTACGCGTCGCAGCGCGCCATCTTCGCGCGGCATCGACAGCGCGTTCGTTCGCACGTGTATTCTCCCGCGGAACTGTGGTTTGGCGATCGCCGCGGCGCGCATATGGTGCGCCAAGGGATGGCGTCTTGACGTCATAAAGTACCACGCCAGTGCTCGTTGCTCGTTCGGATGATGTCGACGACGACGACGGCGGCGGCGCGACTGATATCGCGCGGTGCAAACGCGCGAGGCGTACTTACGGTCGTCGCGGTCGCAGCCTTGGTGCTCGCGACGTGCGTCGCGCGCGTCGATGCGGGCGTCGTGCGCGTTGAGGTTGGTGGATCGAGCGAATCTAGTGCCTTCGAAACGACGTACGTAGCGGTCGACGCAGACGTCGTCGTCGAGCATGCTTTGGGTGGAAGTGCGCGTGATGATGTGCGTGAGACGTCGCCGTCGGTAGTTTCGATGGCGACGATGCGAGACGGTCGTGAATATGGCTACGAGGACGTTGAACTCATATTCGTCGCTCGAGGCGCGAAAGCAGAAGACATTGACAGCGACGCTTTGCGTCGGATCCGCCATGGGTTGACGTCTGGTGATGTGTCGACGACATCTACTCGAGATGTTGTCTATGCGCCGAACGCCCACGGTGGCTCGCATGTCGCGGACATCGTTGTTGGTTTGGGCGATCGTGAGACACCACGACAGGGTGACGCGCGAAAGGTGTTCATAGCTAAGGCATGCGGTGTAGCGGGTGCGGGTGAAGACGAAGATCCTCTTGAAACATATTTGCGCGCTCGAGCTGCTGGGGAAAGCGAAGTGGCGCAAGCGGTAGTGATGGCGTGCGAAGAGGGCGACGCACGCGCGACTGGAGAATCATTTGCTCAGAGCTTGGATACAATTGAACGCGCAGGCATTCGCGCACTCGGGATTTTTTACGGCGTAGAAGATAGCGTTGCATGCAGTTTAGACTCGCATTCTCCAACTGGACGCGTGTTGTTGGCCTTAGAGCAGGATGAATCCCCTGAATGTGGGTTGATGTGTTCGACGCAAGTCCACCTCATCACTGGGATTATCATCTTTTGGGGACTTTTGCTCACGTTGCTCTATGGTTGGGGCCTCATGACTGATCTTGACACTCCCCAGTATTGGGCGTCACCTGATGAAGACAAAAAAGAACAATAAAATGACATCGTAACTGGTAAATTTAGCTCATGTAACAACAACACGTTTCAAGTTGACAAGTCGAGATGGAAATAGCGCCCACGTGAGTGAGCCTCATTCCGTGGAGCACAATGTTGGGGACAACTCGTCAGGGCGACGACTTTGAAAACATTGAAGTTAATGAAAAATCGTCCGCACCAACAAAGGTGCTTAGCACCTATGGTGGCGTAGATACGGGAACAAATAACTACTTCTTTCATGTACGGTGGACTAATTTTTTCACATACGTCGAGTTTGATTATTTTCATTGATAGATCCTCTTTGCCGCTTCTGCGCTGCTGTTAATCGTCAGTCTCCCGCTGGCATTTGTTTATGTTCCAGCTCTGAGCCCTATTTCGGATTACAAAATCGACAAAGGTGATAAATGCTGGGTGTCATCCTCGACGACGTGCGAGAATAATCTCAAGGCGTACATCTATTTTTGGAACATCACGAATCCAGATGCAGTCATTGCCGGAACCGAGCCTCCTGCGCTCGAAGAGGTTGGTCCTTATGTCATGAGTGATGTTCTGAATAAACGTCAGAACATCACGTTCTCTGATTACGACCGCGAAGTCTCATTTGTATCGACGCTGTATGGAGCAATGGACACAGACAACTTTTGTGAAAATTGCACCGTCGGCGATCAGGTACGACGATAACGGCGCATTCTTATCAAAAGTCACTAACGTTACCTATTTTTTATAGATTATTTCTTTCAACTTGGCCTATATTGGAATGGTTGAATCTTATGGAAGCGAGAAGAATATCTTGGCCATGGCGTTACCGACGACGCTCTCGACGCTCGTCGCTGGCATCGTCGCGCTCTTTTCTGGAATCGCAAGTGATCCTACCCTCGGTCCGAACTTCCCGACGCTTGTGGCCGCGCTTCAAAGTGGACCTGCTGCTATTGAATCACTCGCGATCGAGCAACTCTTCTTCGCAACACCCCTCGGTGGAAACTCTGTCACGCAGCTCTCTGCGGTCGGCGTCCCGTCAGCCTACCTCACGGGATTTCCAGATGTTCCAGAGTTTGTTATCGCAGTCAACACTATACCGGGGATAACGGGAGTAACGGTCTCATCTCTTGCAATTCCAACCGCGACGTCTGTTGCCATGTATAACTCTATAGTTGGAGACGCCACGGGTATGACTGCCGCGCAAACGTTGGCGGCGGCTCCGGGGGACGTCGCGACGGCGTATTCCATCCCTACTTCGTCTGCTCTGATTTGGCAAGCATATCTCGATTATATCATGGTAAGCTATGGTGCGAACGCGTTTCGGGCGTCTTTAGGTCCTTTTCTCGGCCCCACGTCCGGTGGTATGCTCGTCAAACGCTCCGTACATGAGTGGATTTTTGGCTATACCGATCCTGTGGTATCTCCGACGTACCCAACCAGTGACCCCCGACGTTTCATTCGTTCTGTGACGAAAATTCGTGATGTGTCGACGATTGGAATCGATCATGTTCCTTGGACTGTGACAGATAAGTCGACATGGGCGTATCAATATGGCTCCACGCCGTACCGAATCGCTACCGGCGTCTATTCTTCAGAGGAGGCGACGGATATTTTACAACGTACCGACGGCACGGGGTCAATCACGTATCCGCATTCCGGACACATTGAAAAGATCATCGGTAAGGATATTGTGACTGGTCAGTATGCCGCCATTAAGAATCTCGGAGCTGAGACTGACGTCACCGCGTGGGGAGACTTCGGAATGGGATTGGATTTGAAGCGCTCTTTGACGCTTCGTCGCCGAGCTGGGCGATCCGTAGAAAAGAATGACAAAGTGTCTGTGGAGACGTATGGTGTCGCATACGAGGAGTTCTTACCTTGTCCGATCAATAAAACAAGTTGTGGCCGTAATACTGAATATCACGGATCCTTCAACGTCAGCGGATTTACTCTTATCCCGACGGTGTACACACTTCCACATGGACATCGCGCCAACCCGCGAGTATTTGTAGGGGAAAGCGACATCTCTTCATCTGACTGGCCTTTCGCACCAGATGCAACGAAACATGACATTGAGTTCTCCATTTACGAACGTACTGGAAACACAGTGGGCATGCGCGTGCCTATTCAGCCAAACTACAAGATTCAGCCAACAGATGTCTTTTACAGGACGCTCTGGACGAGCGCCAATGGTGGGGCCGTTCATCTCCCAATCGCTTGGACGAGCTTGGAGTATGACATGACTGAGGAATTTTACACCTCGATCAAGGACACTATCACGCACATCGAGCTTCTCGTCGCAACTTGGACGTACATCTGCCCTTCTATTTGCGCCATGGGATTGCTCTTGTCCGGAGTAAAGCTCTACGTTCGCCGGGTACTCAATCGCCGACTTTTGGACGAAAATCAATACATGAAAGACTGCACCCGTGATAATTCTCGCGCCATCGAATCTTTCAGCGAGAAACACGTCGTTCAAGACCTCAAGGCAAAAGATGGTAAGCTCGCCTCTCGCCACAGTCGCTCGGGTGTCTCAGCCGCCACCGGCGACGTCGTCGTTAATATCCCATCCAATGCGCGTTAATCATGTCTTATGGTACGAAAACGAACAATATGCAATAAAAATATATCACAATGTGAAATATACGAGTCCTGACCGCACAAACGCGCCGCGTGCAGCGCTTAGTCGTCCAAATCTCCACTCTAACCGCTCCACCGCCTGTCCCGTCGCTAACCAACTCTGCCACGCGTCAGGTCACCGCCTCATACTTTGCCTCTCTACGCGCCCATCGGCCGCCGACAGACGAACGCACGCGACGAAACACGCGCCCACAACACGTTTTCACGCGCGTCGACGAGCTCTCGTGCTGTATCCGAGCGATTTACGCACGTAATCCACGGCATTGCCCCAATTGACCACCCTCGCGATGGCGTCGGCACGCATGGAGATACGCGACGGGATCGCCATCGTGACCATGGTGAACCCGCCGGTGAATGCGCTGGCGATACCAGTTTTGCAGGGGTTGGAAAAGAACCTTCGTGAGGCGCAGGGTTCGAGTAAAGTTCGAGGGATTGTAATTCGCGGGGACAATCACAAGTTTAGCGGCGGGTTTGACATTACGCACTTACGAAAATCCACCCAAGGTCAGCCATCGAATGACGTGAGCGACTTTAACGCGATATTGTGCCAATTTGTTGAAGGTGGTAGCAAGCCGACGGTGGCAGCGATCGAAACGCTGGCGTTAGGCGGAGGATTGGAGGTTGCGTTGGCGTGTAACGCGAGAGTCTGCACGCCAAAGGCGCAACTCGCACTTCCGGAACTTCGATTAGGCGTAATTCCGGGATTCGGAGGTACCCAGAGGCTTCCTCGCGTGGTTGGATTAGAAAAGGGATTGTCTATGATGCTTAAGAGCGAAACCGTAAAGGCTGAGGATGGGTTACAGCTCGGGTTGGTTGATAAAATTGTTGACCCGTCTCGGTTGCTTGATGAAGCGTGTGCTTTAGCCAAAGCTCTCGCTGACGGTTCGGCGAAACGCAACTTGAGCTTGTATCGCAAGGATAAGTTGCCAAATGAACAAGTTACTCAAGCCATTTTGAAAGAAGCGGGAAGGCAAGCGAAACGTGTACAATCTGTGATGCCACACGTGGCGTTGTGTGTTGACGCAGTCGCCGTCGGTTTATCCCAAGGTCCGGAAGCTGGACTCACTCGTGAGGCTGAGAACTTCAAGAAGGCTGTGTCTTCACCCGCTGCAAAGGGCTTGGTCCATTTTTTCTTTGCACAGCGTGCGACAAACGTCGTTCCGGGCGTCACAGATATCGGCCTCAAGCCGCGCCCAACAAAGTCTGTTGGGGTCGTCGGTGGAGGGTTGATGGGTAGTGGTATCGCCACGGCATGTTTACTCGCTGGTATCAAAGTTGTGTTAAAGGAGATCAAACAAGAGTTTTTAGATGCTGGCGTTGGACGCATCCAGTCAAATCTGACGAGTATGGTCCGCAAGAAGAGAATGACAGAAGACAAGGCGCGCCAGTTGATGTCTCTCGTGAAGCCAACGCTTTCCGACGCTGATTTCAGTCAATGTGACATGATTATCGAAGCTGTTATTGAGAATTTAGATCTCAAGCAGAAGATCTTTGCGACTTTGGAACAGGTGTGCAGACCAGACTGCATCTTGAGTACGAACACAAGTACGATTGATATTACAAAGATTGCAGCCAAGATGAAGAACCCTGAGAGAATCGTCGGCGCTCATTTCTTTTCCCCCGCGCACGTTATGCAGCTTTTCGAAATTATTCGCACCGAAAAGACTCCCCCGCAAATTTTGGTTGATACCCTGGGCTTGAGCAAGCAAATTAAAAAGACTCCGGTGGTTGTCGGCAACTGCACTGGTTTTGCAGTCAATCGCGTATTTTTCCCTTACACCATGAGCGCTACTGTTCTTGTCGACATCGGCTGCGATCCTTATGCGATTGATCGTGCGATCACTATGTTTGGTATGCCGATGGGACCTTTCAGACTCGGTGATTTGGTTGGCCATGATGTTGGCGTTCACGTTGGACAGAACTTCATCGATGACTTCCCGAATCGTGTCTATCAGTCACCACTCATTCCGTCTCTGCTCGCCAGTAAGCGATTGGGTGAAAAATCTGGGGCTGGATTTTACAAGTATGACAAGTCACGTAGAGCGACGCCTGATCCAGACGGCGTCGCTCCGCTCATCGCGCAGTCACGAGCGCAGTCACGACTCCCACTCGATGGATCTCCAGTACCCGCCGGTTTGTCTCCGGAGGACATCGCGGAGATGATCTTCTTCCCTGTCGTTAATGAGGCGTGCCGCGTTTTGGCGGAGGGTATTGTTGTAAAGTCGAGTGATATCGACACCGCGGCTATCCTAGGTATGGGATTTCCGGCCTTCCGAGGCGGTATCGTCCACTGGGGAGATAGCGTAGGACCGGCGGTCATCGCGAACAAGCTTCGAGGATGGGCAACCAAGTACGGTGGTTTATATCAGCCTTGTCCGTATCTGGAAAATTGCGCGATTCAAGGTAGAACTTTGGCTCAGGGACCGATCGATACGAGTATTAAGGCTCGTTTGTAATTAATTATACAGTTTTGGATGCAACTAAACGCGACTTTTATCGTTTGAATGTCGTCGCTACCTATGACCCGATGCATATAGCAACCGCTGCGGCTAGAGTAATTTGGATCCCATTCACCACGTCATTTGTGAGCCAATCAAACCCCTGTTTGCCTTGAACGAGCGCACCGAGCATGCTTTCGAACGAAGTGGCGACAAAGGCGGCAAAGACGCAAATCCCGACGCTGTCGCCGCTTTGCAACTGCCCAACCGCCATCGCAAGCGCGGCAAACACCCCCGATATGACGAGACCTGCGACAGTTCCTTCGACGCTGACGGCTCCTTCAGTTCCTCTGGGGACGAGTTTGAACGGAGGCGTACTCATATAGGTTGTCTTCCCGTATGCTTTGCCAATCTCACTTGCCGTGGTGTCGCTCAGTTTGCTGCAAAAGCTGGCCACAAAACCGAGTCGCCACACGTCGAGTGAGATGGTAGTCATCCCCGATAACGCCATGATTGCGCATATAATCCCGGCTGTACCACTGCCCCACACGCTACCCGGTCCTCGTCGTCCGCCACGCGCCTCAGCGATCCCCTCGGCCTGTTTCTGCTTAATTTTCACCTTTGTCACCGCGCTGCCGGCGATAAAGTAGGCGCAGACGAGGACGTAGCCCCCGAGACCAAACGCAGCCATGACTATCTGATATCGCGAGAAAAGAACGGGTCAGTCGCAAGAACAAAGTGTTGCCCAGATTATGTGGGTCGTTTTATACACCGTCACGGATGGGATCAGATTGAAAACTTATGTAATGTTTCTTCGCTCACGGAGCGGCCGTCGCTGGTCCGTGAAGAACCGCGTTGCGCACGCTCAGAAGTATCTGCGTTGGTCGTCACGCCCCATCGATCGGATAATATCGGTTTATAATTGAATGATGACACACATTATCGACGATTCTCGCGCGTAACGATCCTTACCGTGCCTAAAAACCATGAGTGCGCGATGCCCGCGAGCGTCAAGCCCAAACGCAACACACTAAACCCAGCGGTGAACACTGCGGTGTTCGCTACCGCCGCTGGAGCTAATCCTGGAGAACTATTCTTTGCAAACTCAATCACTGTCGTCAAGGCCACAGAAACATCCGGAAACGCGGTGCACTTTGAGGATCTCTTCGCAGACGATTCTTCACCCAATTTACGTCGCTTGACCGGCTTCACCGCAGCACACGAGCCATCGGACGTTGTAAGACTACGTCGAGACGCTCGAAGATGATGCTTTGCATAAATTGGTCGTAAAGCGAGCGCGTGCGCCGCAGTGAGCATCGTCGTGGTGTCGACGAATGCCGTTCCAGGCGCGTCTCGGGACGGTTGACCCACAGTGCAATATCGATCGATTGTCAATCGAAACTATGACTCGCTTTCGATTGAAAGCAACATCCAAAGACGCGTACTGTTTGCACGTTGAAATGTACCAGTTTCAATTAGAAGATATCTTTCAAAGCAACTATCATCGAATTCATCGATGAAACACAAGACGCACTTTCATTGAAAGCAACAAATACAGTTTATTCATAGAACAAAATACTCGCTTTCGTGAAAGCGAAAGTTTGAAAGCAGCGTCATCGATCGATTATACCATTTGCTTTTGACGACCCATCAGGCGCGTCGTCGTCATCACCTGTGGCGTGCCCTCGCGCACGCACAGCGCCCATTAGACGACGCGAACGACCACCAATGACGTTCGCCGCCTGCACACACGTGCGTCATACACCGATGCGCGTCGCTGCGCCGCGCGTGTCGCGTCCGATGGCTCGTGCGCTGCGGTGCGCCGGCGCGTTGCGCGGCAAGCGAACTCTTGGGCCCAGAGCCGCCGCTGGGGATGCAGATGACGACGCGTTTAATGACGCCATTCCTCTGGAGTTTGACATTGACACCACAAGCGATGAAAATATACTCACTACGGTATTAAACCGGGCAATATTTGAGGAAAACTATGCGCTCGCGGGTAAAGCTTCGGCAAAGTTAAAGGCGATTCAGGGCATAACAGACCCAAAGGAGCAACTGCTCGATTGGCGCGCGTTGGGCGTGGCGAATTGGATCGCTACTCGTGCGGAAGACTTGGGCTTTAGGTACCCAACAGCCATTCAACGCCGCGCGGCGTTGGCGATGATGAATGTGAATGACGTTGTGATATCGAGTCAGACTGGGAGCGGTAAGACGCTCGCATACTTGATGCCGTCGATTGATGGTATGAACTTTGTCGGTCGAGGGATGTTGCAACTGCTTATCATCGTGCCAACGCGCGAACTCGTGGTGCAAAATGTGATGTTGATATACCGTATTCTCGGAGGGAACATTTCGTCGAAAATGCCTGGGGATGCGGGTAACATCTTTCGGTACATTGGACCGCGTGGCATAAAGGTGAAAGGAGTGTTTGATTTTGATAAACACGTTCGCGAGCCCGATCCAGACACATGCGTGGCGGAGATTGTCGTGGGAACACCAGATGAATTGAAATTATTAAAACTCCAGGGTGATTTGGAGGTAGATTTGGCGCAATTCATCGTCGCGGATGAAGTGGATGTGTTGTTTGAGAAGTTTCCGGATGCGATGGACGTGTTACTCAAGCCTTCGCCATACGAGCCTGTGATGGAGGATCGTTGCGTGTGTCTATGTGGTGTCGCTGTGCCACGCTCAATCGTTGACAGTTGCGCATCTAAGGGCTTGATAAAAAAGGATGCCATCTGGATATCCACGGGAGGTGGGATGCGTGTCCCACCTGGCATCACGCACCGCACGATAGTCGTCAAAGACAAGTCGCGGAAATTAATAGCGCTGACCCGTCAGCTTCGTAAAGACTTGGAAGACGCTGGCGAAGACGCACCACCGCCGCGAACGTTCATTTTTGTGCCGAACTCTGTGGCCGCGAAGACGACCGCTGGGCCAGTTCGCAAAGCGCTTTGGGGTGAGCATAAGCTACTCATGCTCCTGCCTGAAGGCGTCGAGGCACTTCGTACGGTGCAGGATTTCAAGAACAATAAGGCGAGTATTCTGATTTGCACTTCGGAGTCAGAACGAGGATTAGATATGCCAAACATTCAGCACATTTACAGTTTAGATGCGCCGTCTACGAGTAGCTACTTACATCGCGCAGGCCGATGCGGTCGTCTGGGTGCGACTGCTCCGGGAGTTGTGACGTCTGTCGTTAGCGAAGACGAGTTGACGACGCTTCGTCAAACTTACGTCGATCTTGAAATCAGTGGTGTCATCCAGCTGGAAGAGCTCGAGGCGAGAGAGTACGAAACAGAGGAAGAAACGCAAAGACAGCTTCTCGATGACACATTCTTCCTCATTGATGCGCAAGCGGATGCCATCAACACGCTCGAAGGAATTTACGAGAGCAAAGACGCCGTCAAGGATGACGATGACGATGACGATGACGATGACGATGAGAGTTGAGTTCAAGTGATTCAGGTGCACTAGATATTTAGAGCCGCAATTTTAATTATAAAACTATTTTAGAAACAGTACTCGACACAAGCGACTTATCCGCAACCGCCGCCACCCTTTGGGCGATTGAACTCGTCCTCGTAATCCCCTCGAGCCCACTTCTTGAAATCTTGAAACATCTCCTTTGGTTTGTTTGGAATACTCTCAATGGCACTGAAGATGTCTAACAAATCCTGGTTTGGATCCTCCATACCTTGCTTGGTGGGGATTCCTCGGATAGGGGCCAGTCGTTTTCGAACCGCCGTCATCGTTGCTCCGATGAGCTTCTTTTCCGCCATACGAAGCTTCGCAGTCTCAATCTCGCGAAGAGAAAGCTTCTTGTCAACATTCTTCAACAAGTTCAACTCATCTTCTTCGTTAGTGTCGTACTCAGACATGAGCTCGCGACAGTCGCCCATAAGAAGTTGCAGAATTTCATACTCGTTCATCACTGAAACAATTTTATCCTCTTCAAACGACACCGCCATCAATTCACCCGGGTCTTGAACCCGCGCGAAGCGCAGGTAAGAATACAACTGAGTCGGAAGTCGATCCTCATATACCGGGAAGAGCTGTTTCTCGGCGCTCATACCCATGCCTTCCAACACTTGTTTCTTCGCCGTGTATAAGCGGTCCGAAGCGACGATTTCCGTGGTCATGTACAAGTAGTCTCCAGGATGCGTGGAATCAACTAAACCGATGTTCAAGAACAGTTCACCGTTATTTCGTTGTAATGGATCGATCTGCAACACCGTAGAGTTCGCCGCCGCTTTGCTCGTAGAGCGCAAAATCACGCACTCACTCTCAAAGTCGTAATCCGCCGGTCCGCAACGCACTCGTCCATCGCTCGCCGAAGGCGGTCGCACGCCCGGCACAGGAGAGCCACAAATGGGAATCAAATCTAACACTGGCACCAACGCATAGCACGACGCCGAGGGCAACCACGTCGCCTTGGCACAAACCGTCGCCAACGCGTTTACGAAGCGCTCCTTTGTAAAAAACTCATACGCGTCTGGAGGATACGCCACAGGATCGCTCTTAATCACCTCTAAAATCGATTCAAACTCCTCCACCGCACTCCTCGCACGATCCTCCGCATCGCCTCTCACCGGACTCCCCTTCAACAGCGCAAAATCATCCTCCTTCTCCCAAAACAATGGCGCATCTGGATTCGCCTTCAACGTCCGCACGTACGGAGCCCACTCGCTCGCCTCCCCCTTGATGCGCTCCGCGCACAACCACAACGCCAAACCAATCAACTCCGCCCGTCCCTCCGCGAGTCCACTCACAATTGCACACCCTCCGACATCCACAATCGTCACCGCAACGCTCTGCGGCACGCGAAGCACGACATCATCCGCCGACACATCCTTCCCCAGCGTCACCCCGAGCACGCCGCGCTTGTCCCCATACCCATCGGAAAACTTTAACGCCGTCGCATCGACACCGCGATCGTACGACAGCCACGCGACGAGGGCGCGGGCGTCCTCGATGGACACCGCCGCTGCGCTCGTTGCGGCGTCGAGCGTGCCGGCGTCGACGCCGGACGCCGCGGGCGCGGTGCGCCGGTGGGACCGATGGCGCGGGCGTCGCGCGGCGCTCGGGCGTCGCGCCGCGCGCGCGAGCGACGGTGCGTGGGCGAGCGACATCGTGGGCATGGTGTGCGTCGTCGTCGTCGTCGTCGTCGTCGCGTCGCGTGCGTGGGCGCGCGGGCGGGGACGGGGCGTGGAGATGTGACGAGGGGCGCGGGCGTGGGATGGCTGGGGGCGCGAGACGCGTCTATCCGCGTCGCGAGCGCAGTCGCCGTCGCGCGAGGTTCAACCGGTCGGGCGCACGCGTGGATGGATCGCGTGCGGTGTGTTGGCGAGAAGAATGTGTGATGATGTCGGGGGGATAACGTAACACAAGAGTATTTTATTAAAATTTAACATGTTATTCAAAGCTCCAAAAACGTCGGGAATGATTCGACGCTGTCAGAGGAGTCTTGCCGGCACTGTGTCGTCAATGAACGCCACAAAAATCGACTAACTTGCATAAGCGAAGGTAAACCGCTTAGTAGAAGCCGAAACCCTTGGCCGCGTTGGTGAGGACGTTGGAGTGAACCGGGTCCGCAACGTGGGATTGCCAGTTGGCGATCGGGCCTTCTTGGGTGGCGAGCGCTTGGAAGATGCAGCCCAACCACGCGAACATGGACAAACGGCAGTGCTTCAATTCCTTGATCTTGAGCTCTTCGAGGTCACCAGACTCGGCGAGGCCGAGCGGGTCGAAGCGTCCACCCGGGTTGACGTCACCGACGGTGAGGCCATCATCGAACGGAGAGTCAGAGATACCGGTACGGTACGCTTCGGCGCCACCGACGAGGATGACTTCAATGGCGAGCACCGCCCAGAAGGACGGGTAGCCAGAGCCTTCCGGCGCGAGCGGGGCGACGGCGCCCGGGAACTTGTCCGCAACGGCGGTGCAGTCATCCGGGGTGCACAAGGTACCGGCCGTGAACCACGGGATACCGGTGCCGTTTTCGGCAGCCCACGCGCCGGTGACGCCAAGCATCGCCCAGCGGCCGTGGATCACTTCACGCTCGGCGTTCTTTTCGTCGCCGAACGGGATGATCGGGGACTCGCCGCCACCCGGGTAGGTACCGAATTCCGGGTAGATGTCAGCCTTGACCGTCGTGGAGACAGACTTGGCCTACGCACAGAGAAAGAAAACGAGACAAAACACGCGTCAGTCACGGTCCACCCAAAAAGCCACCGTCACGGAAGATACGCGAAATATCCATGACCACAGCAATCCCTTCCACCGCGCGCGCGCCGACGACCTCCACGCCCACGACGCGACACAAAACATTCAAAAACATTTCCCCACACTCGATTCACCCGCACCCATGGACGTTCGCGCGCGTTCTCCGCGTCTCACGCCCATCCGCGCGCGCGCGCGTATCTCCACAATCCAACCGTGCGCCCGATGGCGCCCCGCGCAGGCGCGACGTCGCGATGCGACGACGCGACGTCGCGACGTCGCGACGACGTGCGACACGCGACAATACGTACTTGGATCTTGGTCGCCTTGAAGGCGGCGACGCGGGAGACGAAGGAGGACGCGAGGAGGGCAGACATTTTCAAGGAAATGCGCGGTGTGCAAATATGACGACGGCGA
>Ga0255765_1000270_pt1 | contig 68857 bp, 54 predicted proteins | sample 041ome_8_FD_179965 | JGI IMG/M metagenome (GOLD analysis project Ga0255765, IMG submission 179965) | Coastal salt marsh microbial communities from the Groves Creek Marsh, Skidaway Island, Georgia - 041407BS metaG (version 2) | ecosystem: Environmental > Aquatic > Marine > Intertidal zone > Salt...
CGCGATGGAGACTGTTTAAATCTAGCGCACACCGCGCGAAAACGACGACCGTCGACGACGCGCGCGCGATGATGCAGACGCGGAACTGCGCGCGCGCGCGAGGACGTTGGTGCGGGCGAGTGACGCCACCAATGTAAACGTTTTCGCACGTCACACGTCACACGTCGACGACGACGACGACGACGGCGTCCGCCGCAGTCGTCGCCGACGTCGCCGCGTCGAATGTTCGCGGTCTCGCGCGCGGCGCATCTCGCGCCGCCGGGCGCGCGAACGGCGCCGAAACGCACGACTTCGACGACGACGACGACGACGACGACGACGGGCGCAGGGCGTAGGGTCGCGACGCTCGCCCTGCGCGCGGGAAAACGCGCCGTGGCGCGCGCGGCGGCGGCGGATGCGGTCGACGCAGACGATGGGTCGACAAAGGTGGATGTCCGCGCGTGGTTGGATGCGCGCGAAGGGCGACGGGAGGCTGTGGCGGGGGTGTTTGCGATTTACGACGTCGATGGGGTGTGTCAGTACGTGGACTACGCGAGGAACGTCGAGCAGGCGGTGCGTGCGGTGCGTGGGCGTGTGGGCGCGCAGCGCGCGGCGTGGACGAGGGTGATGGCGTTTAGGAACGCTGCGATGGCGACCAAGGATGTTCTGGCGAGTGAGGCGAGACGGTGGAGGGAAGCGTTGGGGACGACGCCGGCGTTGAACGCCGAGTGGGACGCCGAAGACGAGGATGATACAAAGAGCGCACGGGCGTCGGTAGAGACGACTGAGCCATCAAAGGATCCCGTGGTGAGTCCTTTTGCGGCAAACGTCGGTGCTGACGGCGAATCAAAGGTGACTGAAGGGGATGGCGTGGGATCAGAGGACGCCGACGCGCCCAAGCTCGAGCTCACCATGGAAAATGTCGATAAAGCGCTGGACGAGGTACGTCCGTATTTAATCGCCGATGGAGGGAATGTGGAATTGATGAGCATTGAAAATGGTATCGTCGTCGTGCGACTGAATGGCGCGTGTGGGTCGTGCGCGTCGTCTTCAGCCACGATGAAGGGTGGCATTGAAAAGTTGCTCAAGCAAAAGTTTGGCGACGCCGTGGAAGAGGTGTGCAATGTCAGCGGCGAACTCGAAGAAATGTCTGTTGAAACGATTGAAGAGTACCTAGGGAAACTACGCAATTCGATAAAATCATACGGTGGCGAGTGCAAGGTGCTCACGCTTGAACGTGGCGTACTTTTATTAGAGTTTAAAGGTCCGCAAGCGCTCGCGTTTTCCATCGCAGAGTCAATCAAGAAGAAATTTCCTCTCGTTCGCGAGTGTAAAATCAAACAAATCGCATAGTCATAGACGCATTCTTTCTCACAGCACCATTAAATAAATACTTAGTTGTTGGCTATTACAATTCTGTCGAAAGATACGTCAGAGATATTGTCTCTGTCAAAGGATGGTATTAGACGGTGAAGTTTTCGCACACGAACGCCTTGTCGACGCGCTTCATGATACCGCTAATAACCTTGCCTGGCCCAACCTCAGTGGCGGTTTCCAAGCCCTTCTCGAGGAAGGTGACCATAGTCTTTTCCCATTGGACCGGGTTGGTGAGCTGCGTCGCCAAGGTGGCGCGGATGCTCGCCGCATCGGAGTGCGGTTCAACGTTGACATTGGACACGACCGGGATGCGAGTCGCTTGGATGGGCGTCGCTTCAAGGGCAGCCTTGAGCTTGTCCGCAGCCGGAGCCATGAAGTTGGTGTGGAACGCACCGGCGACGGCGAGGCGGACAACCATGCGCGCCTTAAATTCCGGCTTGGCGATTTCCTCAACCTTGTCGATGGCCGGGATGGCGCCAGACACGGCGTAGTTGCCGTTGCACAAGTAGTTTGCCACGCTCACCGGGGCACCAGATTCGGCCGCCGCGCGCGCGCAAAGCTCTTCAGTCTTTTCGGCGGACAAACCAATGACGGACGCCATGCCAGAAGGCGTCGCATCAGCGGCTTCTTGCATGGATTCGCCGCGAATCTTCACGAGCTTCAAGCCGTCCTCAAACGTCAACGCGCCGGCAAACGTCAACGCGGTGTATTCGCCGAGAGACAAACCCGCAGCAACGTCAACGGCGTCGATCGCAGCTTGACCTTCCGGGGTCATCTTCATCTTTTCGAGCGCCGCCAAGGAGGCGACGTAAATCGCTGGCTGGCTCACGGCCGTAGAGTTCAAGCGCTCCGCCGGACCGTTCACGCAGACGTCGAGCAAATCATACCCGAGCACTTCGCTCGCCTTGTCGAACATCGCCTTCGCCGCCGGGCACTCTTCGCACAGCTCTTTAGCCATACCAACGGATTGCGCACCTTGGCCCGGGAAGAAAAACGCCTTTCTCGGCGTGTAGTCGGCGGCGGCACGAACCGCAGTCGCGCGTCTCGCGCGCGTCGTCGTCGACGAACGGCGCGCCCTGTGTGCGATACATCGCTCTCACGAGCGCACATACGGTCAGAATACGGTTGCATAATCGGTATCACTCGCGATCGACGCCATCGCGTGAGTCGTGCACGGCGCACGCGAGAGTAATCCACGTGGATAAGACTTTGTGCGCTTTTTCGAGGTCAATCGGCGTTCGACGTCGCCAGCGACACTGGCGACGATGTCGCGCGCGCGCGATTGCGCGCCGCGCATAGAGTACGTACGTTTGCACGCGGAGCGCTTGGTTGGAAGACACGGAGGTGGACATAGCGAGCGCCATGGTTGTACGAAAGAGTGCGGAAATGCGGATATCCACACTGAAAACCCCCGAGTCGGTTGCTCGTGCGCGACGTCGCGATGAATAAATGAAACACGCTGATTGCTAAGATATGAATTACATGTGAGAGACTATACGAAGTTAAATTCAATACGTGGATTAATTCACCGCGGCGGCGGATGGCGCGGCGGCGATGGCGTTGTCGAGAATCAACGCCGGCCGCGTCTCAAGAGCGACGAGGATCGGAGCTGGAAGCGCTTCTCGCTTGACTGAGGATCGAGCAATCATTTCCGCGGCACTTTTTCTCGCAGCTTCGAGCAAGTATAAGTCAGTGGACATGGATGCATGGAATAGGTTGACTTGTTGTCCGCTTTGCTTGGTGCCAAAGAGCTCGCCGGCGCCGCGAAGTTGTAAATCGCTTTCAGCAATTCTAAAGCCATTGTTTGATTGCTCCAAGACGCGTAGACGATCACGCGCGCGATCTTCCTTGAGTTCTTTGTTTTCTCCCGCGCCTGGGGAGTGCAACAAGTAACATTTAGATTGGCGCGCACCGCGTCCGACGCGACCTCTGAGCTGGTGAAGCGCCGCGAGGCCGAATCCATCGGCATCCTCGATGATGATAACCGAAGCATTCGGCACATCGACACCGACTTCGACGACGGACGTCGCTACGAGCGCTTGTGTTTCGCCGTTGGTGAACTTATCTAGCGCTGCTGCTTTTTCTTCAGCTCCGAGTTGGCCGTGAAGCAAGCCAAAGCGCACATCGGGGTACGCGCTGACGAGACGCGCGTACTCCTCTTCGGCGCCCTTTACTTCAGACATGCGAGACGACCCAGATTCGTTGACAAGACGTAAGATGATGTATGCCTGACCTCCTTGCGCGATTTCCGAACACATCGCCGAGTACGCCTCCTCGTGCTGGTCCACGCCGCACACAGTGGTAATGATAGGTAAACGACCCGCGGGTTTTTCATCGATGACGCTCAACGCCATTTCACCAAACTTTGTCATAGCCAACGTACGAGGAATCGGCGTTGCGCTCATGGTGAGCATGTGTGGCGGGAGCCTACCTTTTGCTAACAACGCCGCGCGTTGTTCAACACCGAAACGATGTTGTTCGTCAACGACTGCAATGCCAAGCGAGTGGAACACAACTTTGTCTTGAATCAACGTCTGCGTGCCGACGAGCATTCCAATCTTGCCATGCTTCAGCTCTTCAAGGATTTGCGCGCGCTCAGCCGCTTTCGTGGATCCCGTGAGCAGGGCTACTTTTGGTGGATTACGCATTGCAGAAAGTAACTCGGTGAGCACGCGATGATGTTGCGTGGCGAGCACCTCCGTCGGCGCCATAAACGCTCCTTGGTGGCCGGCGCCGCACGCCGCGAGAAGCGCCATAGCAGCAACGACAGTCTTGCCGCAACCAACATCTCCCTGTAGAAGACGTAGCATAGGAGCTGGCCCTGCCATATCGCTCAAAATCTCCTCAAGTGAAGACTCTTGCGATCGCGTCAGTGCAAACGGCAATTCACTGCGAAGTTCATCCGTGAGTGCGGTACCGACGATGCAGATGCCTTCTTCAGAACCTGTATTCGGCAAGGATTGCAATCGACTTCGCTCTTGGAGAAGTGCAACTTGCAGAAGCACTAATTCTTCGAACGCTAAACGCTCGCGCGCCTGTGCAACGGATTCAACACTCTGCGGTCTATGAATGCTACGCACGGCGTCAACGTGTGAAAGCAACCCGAGCTCGGTGAGCAAAGGATTGTCGTTCCCCATGGCGACCTCCATGGGATCCGCTGGGATTTTCTGCATGAAAACTTCCAACGATGCGTTAACCGCACGATGCCAATCCATATTCGACATCGCACCTCGCTTGGCGTACGTCGGGACGATTTCAGATCCGTTGGATGGCATTATTGGCGCGTCTGGGGAGATGCCGACGATGCGCCCAGTATCGACAACAAAGTCACAATTGCGGTCGCCATTCGCCAGCGTACCGCGGACATTTACTCGCGAGCCAATTGCCATGTCAACTCGAAGATCTTTAGAGATGTAATCCCAAACCTTTACCTTGCATCGCGGAGCGTCGCCTCCCCACGGTTGATCCGGCGTCGCCGACGCTTCTCGAGTGGCGTCGTCAACGTCGACTTCGATCAATATGGTGTTTGGAATCGCACGTCCACGAGAGTAATCACGTAGTTGCATCGAGCGGACAGTACCCGTGAGCGTCACTGCCGTACCTGGGGCATGTTGTCTGTTCCATACGCTATATTCCTGGTACTTGCGCGGACAGTTGCGCAACACTGCTTCAATTGTGGTAATGCCCTCGGCTTGTAGCGCCTTCATCGTCGCCTTGGGGACCTTATCAGCTAGGACATCAATAGATGTTTCAGTCCACCGCGCCACGTCTAGGCGAAGTTCGGGATTGGGCGTCGCCGGAGCGACTTCGACGAGCTTTTGAAAGTCGATGGTTTCGGGAATAATGCCGTTGATTGGATCCTCGGCGGCCCAGAACGGTTTTTGTAACCCACGCAGAGGCACCGTGTTGGATGAACTCGCGCTATCTTCATCCCCGCGGGAGTTTTCCAAATTTTCTTCCTCTTCAAACCCGTCGACGGCGGCCCAGCCTCCGCCGTATTCAGCTTCTTCGCCGTCGCTCAGATTCACCGTGCCACCGCCACCCCATCCAGGAGCGCCGCCCGAGTACGAATACGATGACTTTTCGCTCTCCGCCTTGGACTCCGCCATGGCGCGCTTGAGACTTCCCGCACCTGGATCACCCAACGAAAACGAAAACTTTTCCAACGAGCCGAGCTCATCCGATTTGGCGCTCGGGTGCTCCAACAGGTGATTTAAAATTTCAGCCAGTACGCGAGCGTCTGTCAACGCGCGGTGCATACCTTCATCGCCATCCGGCATGTCTATTTCATAGTGCTGTCGCAAAAAGTCAAGGTTGAACTTTGTCAACCCTGCTGGACGCAACATCGCGCGCGCCAAGGGAAGAGTATCACAAAATCTCCAACTTGTCGGCAACTCTCGTCCGAGCCGGCGATATTCATGCTGCAAAAACGCCGCATCAAATTGACGCGCGTTGTGTGCGACGAGCAATACTGGCGCACCAGGGCGAGCCTCGCGCGCTCGGTCGATGAACGCCTCCAGTTGCTCAGCAGCCATGGCGAATGAAGGAATATCCGCCGCGCTCACCATACTATTCGTAATTCCAGTGAGCGCCGTCACCGCGGATGGAATAGTAAATCTCCCCGGGTTCACGAGCGTCGTGAACGACGACTTCGGATCACCAAACGTCTGCGCAGCAATTTCCACGATGCGTGACTTTTCCTTGCTCAATCCCGTAGTTTCGAGATCGAACACGATGACGGTTGGAAACTCTGAAGATGCTCGAGTCACCGCCGCTTTCCCAACAGGCGACGTCTTGTCGACCGTCGGCTCCACAGCCTTGCCGCGCGCTGACATCTTCGTCGTCAACACCGATGTTGCAGAACTCGATCGTTCTTTCTTCACCGGCGGTGGCGTCCACCCGCGTGGGGCGCTCGTCGCGTCTGGCGTCGCCGGCGGTTTCGGCACCGTCGATGACGCGCTTGTTGTCGTGGTCGTCGTTGATGACGCCGTTTGCAGCACCGCCGGCAACGCCGCCGCAACATTCTGCAACAAAACTTTCCGCCGTGACGGGTCTAACGACCCATACAACGTCGAATCACTCACCATGCGCGCTAACATTGGCGACGCGTAGCTCGGCTCCAACTCGCGAAGCGACGCCGTAAGAAAGCTCTGAAAGTCATCAAACGCGCGACCCTTGGCGTTCTCGCACCCTTTATTCATCTCATACTCTAACCCAGCTTTAAGTCGATTCTGAAAGCGCGAAAAAACACACGCGCGCTCGTCAGTCGACGTCCGAATGCGACGCTCGCGTTTAAACAAGAAAAACTAACCGCCGAGGATCAGTTGCGCGAAACTGTTCGACCTCAACGCGCACGCGCAAAGACGACGACGTCGCGCGGCGCAATCACGCGCAACAATCACGTACCACCACCTGCTTGCCATCCACAACGCTCATCGGCGCACCATCGCCGCTCAATGCGCGCGACATGACGCGCCAACGAAGATTATGCTGATTACGATGCATCACCAATCCTCGCGGCGCGCCGACGCCGCCGCCGCGCACGGTAGACGACGGCATCATCACTACCGCGCGCATCGCTCTGACCCCGCGCGCGAACCTTCGGAACGCCTTCATGCCCGGCGCCGTTGGTGCGCCGCGTTCAACCGCGCGCATCGCTCTGACGCAACGCCACACTTCGTGTCGCTCGTCCGGTCCGTCGACATGGGCGCCGCGTGCACCAAACGCGGTGCGGCGACGGCGTCGTCATCGGCGCCGTCTGCGACGCCGCACGCGCCGCCCGGGCCCGAAGCCACGCCCGCGCGGTCGATATTAAAGACGAATTCGTACCTCGCGCTCGCGCGCACGAGCGACGGCGGCGCGTCGGTAGCGTCGAGCGCGAGCGCGACGCCGACGAAACGCTCGAGCGAGGACGCGCAAGAGCGAGGTGGGTTTGTTGAGTCGTCGCGCGTGCGGTCGTTCGTCACGTTTGCGGGGGTTGGCGAGGACGAGAGCGATGCGCAGGTGCCGACGGCGGGCGAGGGGTCGTTTAACGAGCGCGTGCGGGGGCTATTATTCGGCGGTGCGTCGTCGCGAGACGCCGCGAATGCGCCGAGAACGATGAATGGGAAGACAACGCACGTGCGGCGCGATAGTTTTACCACGGCGGTGCCTGAGGATGATGAGGAGGAGGATGGGAATTGGTTTTTGAGCATCGGCGTGGACACAAGGTCGGCGATGGCGAGGGTGATGGAGAGCCGGTTACAGGCGGCGCAGGTGGAGGAAGAGCGTTTGCGTGAGCTCGTACACGAAGCGCATTTGGCGACGAAGAAAGCTGAGCGCGAAGCGGAGAAGAAGCGACGCGAGGAGGAAGAGGATGAGGATGAGGATGAGGATGAGGATGAGGACGATGACGATGCTGATGAGTCACGCGTCGCGGGCACGAGCGACATCGTGGCGCCCGTGTTGCAGCCGTGGGACGTCATGGTCACCGTGGCGCGCGCGAGAGAAGGCGATGCACAGTCAGCAGCAAATCGCGCCAATCTGGTGTGTAAGAAGCTCGCGCATACGGTGGCGTTGTGGGAATCAAAATCTGCCAAGCGGGCGTATCTGGACATGCAAAAGCACTTGCAAAAGATGAAAGAAAAGAAAGGAAGACGGTTGGCGGATGCGGCGCGCACGCGCGAGGCGGCAACGACTGCGAAGGATGAATTCGAGCGCGAACTTGCGGATATGCGCGTACTTGAGGACAAGCGCCTGGCGGCGGATGTGTTAATGGCGGAAGCTTCAGCAAATATGCACACGGCGAGGACGACGTTGCAAAACGCTCGGGACAGAAAACGAGGAATTTTATCCACGTTTCGTCAAGCTGTGCGATCATCTGTTGACGCAAGTGTTGATTTATTGGAGTTTAGGCAAACCGAGTTTGCTTTGCGAGCGACGAACGTGACAAAGACGATGTTCAACGCGTACGACGAGATGACGACGCGTTTGGAAAACGCGCTCATCAACGCCATCGACGCGGGTGGGCGACATTCGCCACGCAAGCCAAAGCACGAGCGCGTGCTTGATATTGAGGCAGCCGCAGCATTGACTGCACGAGATCGCGCGGAAGCGTCGCTAAACGATGCAACGAGTCAGTGTATGGCGGAAATGCGCGCATTGGAGGCTTCCACACGGACGTTGCTTAGCGACGTCGACGCTGAAATCAAAGCTGGCATCGCAGACTACTACGCCGCCGCCGAACATGAGCGTAAGTGTTACATGGAAGCACAGCGCGCAACGATTGCGTGCAAAGAATCTCATGCCGCATGTGACGTATATGAAGATGCCGCCGCCGCGACGGAGCAAATGTCCTCCGACGCCGACCACTGGGCGGCGTCCCTTGACCACGAAATCGAGGCGCTGCAAACGGAACTACTCGAGTTTGAAGCGCGGCACATCGAAGCTGAAGCGCACGAAAAAGCTGCGTTGCTCGAAGTCGAAAACGCAGAAGCGGAAATTGAGAAAACGAACGCGCCGGTGAACGCGGATCCGCGCGCAGGTCGATTTAACAGCGTGAAGAGCGCTTTCGACGGCATCACAAACTTCAGTACAATCGTGCGCGACAAGGCGACGCGTCAAGACAGCGATACGATTGCGAGTTTGAAACAGTTGTCGATTCAAGCTGGTCTCGATTCACCGCGCGTCTCGGATAGCATGTCAATGCTCGGCTTCCGCGTCCCAGATGCCGACACGACGGTTGAAAGCATCATGGAAAAGGCGGAGGAGTTACAAAAATCGCAAGACGTGCAGCACCTGACGCGCACGGTATCTCGCAACGCGTTGGCATATAATCCTCTCCAAGACCGATAATCGATCAAGTCCTCTGGTTCGTGATGTGTCCGCACAGTATTTTTTTAATCGCTCCCGAAGCGGGATTTAGCAGAATTTTTTCGATTTGGATATAGTTATTATAAATTCGTTTCGCGTCGCATTGGCGTGACTTATCGTCACGCCAAGCCGATGACGTAAGTAAAGTATACATATATGTGTACGTGTATATGCACAGAACGGTATTGGTTGTAACAAAAATTGATGAGAAACTTGAAAAAGTTAATCTCTCGAGTTATTTTTCCATTCACGCGACTTTTTTATTAGTTGTTCAAGCTGACTTGGAAACCAGTCTTGTACGAGTTGTTCTTCGTCAATCGTAAGCACGCAGTGACATCAGCCCCCTTGCACAAGGTTGTGTTGTAGGCAATGTCCGTATCGCCGCTGTTGGCGTACACGACGCGCGCGACGTCGCCCGAGCTGAGCTTTTTCGACACTGCGAGCGCAAATCCGAGCGTATTGCGTTCGCCCATGTTGAGCGTCGCCCGCAAACCCGCAGACGTGTTTGCGTCGAGTTCGGAGTTCACGCCAACGGCGAGCGTGTTACCGCCATCCGTGACGGACGTCGATAACGTCGTCGGTCCGTCGACGCGTTGCGCGGCGATGCTCCACGCAGACACGCCTCCGCTCGCCGAGCTCACGACCGCAGACGCCCCAACCGCGAGATTATCATCCACAGCGTAGCACGCCGTCGCGGTTACATCCGAACCCGCCTTCAACGCCCCATCCGCGGTGACACCGAGGGAATCCATCGAAAACTTCGCGCCCACGCTCGCGCTCGACGCATCCGCCGTCACCCCCGTCAATTTCAAATCAAACCCACTCACCAGCCCATTCGCCTCAACATTCGCGCTCAAATCCCCCGCCGGCGTCCCACACGCCTCAATCGAAACCCCATCCGTGATCTCAATCGTCTTCGACGCATCAATCGCAATCATGCTCGCGCCAGTGTTCACATCGACGTGTAATTTCGGTGCCGCCCCTTTCGCCGCCGCATCGATCGTCGTCGTCCCGACATCCACGGGGTTCAGTAACTCGCTCAAGCTCTTAGCGATATCGTCGAAAAACATGATGATGGTTCGGTTTAGTTTTTTTTTTCGTCTCGTCGCGTGCGCTCGTCCCGTGGTGGTGACGTCGTCCGCGGCGGTGAATGCCACGCGAATGCGCTTTACACGTCAGCACGTGATCGTTCCCGTGTATCACGTCAAAACGGACCCTACCCTAAACCCTCACCTCATATGACGCCACCAGATGTATCACCACTCGCCGTGGTTTAGGTTCCCCACCGTCGTCGTCGGTCTCGTTCGCAGTCTTCGACGCGTCGTCGTCGCACGCCACCGCGCCGCCCGACCGTTCGAACGTCGCGAGAGCGCCGCGTATGTTACGCCACGCCGCCCGCACGGTGCGAGACGCCGCAAAGTCGCGCGCGCGACCGACGTGGTGCGCCGCATCGATGACGATGAGCACCGATGTCAAGGTTGACGCGTACAAGGTTGGAGAATCGACAAACATTAAGTGGCACGAAGGCGCGGTGGATCGCGCGACGCGGGAAAAGGCGCTCGGGCAGAAAGGGTGCGTGCTTTGGTTTACGGGCTTGAGCGGCAGTGGGAAGTCTACGGTGGCGTATACGCTTGAGCATGAGTTGTTTAAGCGGGGTAAGGTGGCGCAGGTGCTCGACGGCGATAACATTCGACACGGGTTGAACTCGAATTTGGGGTTCACCGCGGCTGATCGCGAGGAGAATATCCGACGCATCGGTGAGGTGTCGAAGTTGTATGCTGATAGCGGGATGATTACGTTGGTGTCGTTTATTTCGCCGTATAAGAAGGATCGACAACGCGTACGCGAGCGCGTGGGCGACCGCTTCGTGGAGGTGTACATGAAGATTCCTTTGAGCGTGTGCGAAGAGCGCGATCCGAAGGGGTTGTACAAGGCTGCGCGTGCTGGTAAGATTAAGGGCTTTACCGGTATCGATGATCCGTACGAAGAGCCGGAGAATGCTGAAATTGAAATGGTCGTCGCCGAAGCCGACGGCGTCATGGCGTCGCCGATGGAAATGTCTCACAAGATTATCGACATTTTAGAGGCTAAGGGTTTCTTGAAAGCCTAGACGGCGCACCGGCACCATCACCGAGTTGAGAAATTTTGTGATTATTGATCGCTATTCACATTTCTATTGAGCTAATAATAAATTCACAAACGGCGCAGATTGAACGTGATTAGGACGACGTCGCCCACGGGGAAACGTTCTTCTCTGGCGGCGGCGGCTCAAACGTCTCCGCGCTCGTCTTCGCGCTCGCAAAGCTCGCTTGCACCCATCGTCGATTCATATCTAAGGCCTGTCCCCTATTCGTAATCGTGCGTTCGTGTACGAACATCTCGCGCATCTCCATGCCTTGGTCTGAGAAGAGTTTGGTGAGGTCGTCGTGCGTAAAGTAGTACGCGCGCGTCCCGTCGCTTCGTACATAAAAGTTCTCCGACAGCTTTTGCGCATCCTTACCATCAAAGCGCTCTTGCGCTAAATCCCCAGCGGCGTAATCGCGCACGCAAATCGCCCCGCGTTGATCGTCACGCATGACGGTGGAAAGATTCCTCAACGCGTATTCCATCTTTGGCTTGGACATGGCGCTCAACGCAAAAATCAACGTCGCCACATCCACAGACTTTGCGGGCACATTGTCGAGCAACGCCTCACACGTCGCGTCGCACACGAACGCCTTCACTCGCGAACGGTCGCATTCGGGCAGAGTCGCCGCGCGTTTCTTGACTAAATCTACGGCGCGCGCGCTAAAGTCGCAACAATACACCGTCGCGGCGGCGTCGAGCTCGAGCAAAGGAAACACCGTGTTGCCCGCGCCGCAGCCAATCTCGAGGAACACGCGCGGGCTTGAGTCGTCCGTCACGTACGCCGGCGCCGGTCCGCGACGAAATTCCATGCGCTCGTGCGATAAATCCGGCGCAGTCGACGATGGTTCGGCTCGCGGAAAGACCTCAGGCCACTCGCGCGCGAGCCAGTGTCTGTCCTTAAAAAAGTTCTCCCCGTGTCGCTTATAGAATACATCCCAGTTCTTGCGCGCTTCGCGTTCGTATTTGTTACGGAAGAATTCCGACGCCACTGGCGTGGACGTCATGATGACGACGCGCGACGAAAAGTGACGACTACGGGACGACTCCTCGACTACTCGGACAACTTTATTACACACTACTTTCTAACGCTAGCGCCCCAGCGGGCGTGCACGCGATCGCCCCGCTCGGGGTAATCACAACATCCACACATTTATCGTGTGCCTCCGCGGGCACGTAGGCGTCGGCGATGTATTGACATGAATACGCCAACGCCACGACAAGCGGCGGCGCCAAGCCGCGCGCCGCGACCGTCTCCGCGTACAGCGACAAAAATGAATCATAATACCCACCACCGCGTCCTAACCGCACGCCTCGCGCGTTAAACGCCACACCAGGAACAATGATGACATCCAACGCGCCGACGCGCGCGACGTCGCGCACGACGTCTAATCGCCGGCGACCGTCTGCGTACGACGCCGTCGGCTCGGGCAAATCGTACGCGCCCCGTTCGACGTCTCTTACGACATCCTCCACGTGCACCATGCGCATCGTGCGCACCGCATCGCCGCCAACGTCAACCACGGGGGCGAACACCATGCTCGCGGGCCTGGCGAGCGCATCGGCGATGAGCGCCGACGTCGAGGCTTCGCGAAGCCGCGCGCTCGCGAGGTACGTCGCGCACCTCGCGGCGTCTCGCACGCGCCGCACTTGGCGCGCGTGACGCGCAATCGCCGCGTCCTCGATCGACATCGTCTCCGGAGACATCGCTCGCAGACTGTCGCGCATCGCGCGGCGCATCGCGCGCTTCGCGTCGTCGAATTCGCCCGGCATGGAGGCGGCGCGCTGATGCGATGCTGTGGTGTCGCCGCTCGCCGCTCGAGGCGCTGGCGCCCTCGCCGCGGTCGTCGTCGCGAGGCGGCGCGCGACGCGCGCGAACGATGCCTGTGCAGCGGTCGTCGTCGTCGTCGTCGTCGTCGTCGTCGCGCGCGTGGCACCCAACATCCACGGCGGCGCGCGCGCGCGGATGTGAAGCACAGGCGCGACGATGCGCGTCAACACCTTAGTCACTGACGCGCGCGACCGCGAGCACGGCTACGCGTGTGCGCGCGCGCGATGGTGTACGCACCGCTTCTCGAGCGCACGCTCGGGTCGCTCGGGTCGTACGCCGCGCGTAACGCGTCGTCGGCGTTCGTCGCGGCGTCGTTGGGAGGAGGATCCAACACCCATGTGGATGTCTTCAAACCGCTCGTCGACCGCGAGGCGTTCGACGCACACGCTAAGATTGTCGTCGATGGGGTAGATTTTCGTCCAACCACGGATTCGTCGTGTTTTTTCGACGCCCTGGAAGGGAGCTCGACGGCGACGGCGGTGATGTTTGTGTTTATCACTGGGTGCGTGCTCGGCGCCATACCACAGTATTTAAAGTTGATCATATTAGGCACGTCGGAGGGGTTATCGCTGACGTCGCTGGCGTTGATGAACATGTCGAATGTGTGTGCGACGTTGAATGTGTTCATCTTGCACTTTGAGCAGATCCGGCGATGCGCGAGTGGACGCGAGGGGTACGAGTACGAACGCTGTCAGTCGTCGTTGTTGACGTTGTACTACACGGTGATTTATACGCTGTTGTGGATGCCTTTGTACCCGCTCGCGGCGCATTTTTGTAAGGATAAAAAGGCGGTGTATTTTGGTCGGGTGATGACTGAGCGTAAAGCGGCGTGGTATGGGTTGATTGCGCACGCGGTGCCGTGCGTGTGCGTGGCGTTGCCAGTGGTGCGCATGTTGTTCGGGTCGTCTTGTTTTGAATTTGAAACCTACGCGGTGTATTTGGGGGTTTGTAACGCGGTGTTGGAGGCGACGAGATATTTGCCACAATTATTCGAGTCCATTTACTCTAGTGGTTCCGGGGCGATGAGCTATATGAGATTGGTGCTCTCCATCGGAGGCGGATTGGGCGCGACGGTGCAAAAGGCGGTGATGAACGAATCCATTTCAACGTGGGGACCGCCGTTGATTGGTCACTCGTTGGAGTGTGCAATTTTTATAGTGAACTTTTACAACGATTTACGCACCAAGCGATCGCGTCGCGGTGGACGTGACTTCGGATTAGGACAAGGAAAGAAGGAAGCGGATGGGTTGCTTCCGACGGATGGAGACGACGACGTCGGCGACGCGGATGATGCGGATCAAAAGCGCAAGGCTGCCGCACTCGAGCGCGCTGAACGACGCGGCGACGGCGATGATGACGAGAGCATGAGCGGTGATAGCGAAGATTGGATCGCGAACATGCCCGACGGGGGCTTCCGGGAGAAGAGCGAGCACGTGTGGGAGTCGATGTGTACAAATCCAAACTTTTGCGGCGCGCTCGTCAAATACCTATAGTCCACATAGCACGATCCGTAGCAACTTGATTGTAACTTGCACGGAGAGCATTCTAGCCATCTTTACCTCTACCCCATATGCTTCACATTTCAGGGAGCGCGCGCTCATCCTGCGCCTCAGAACTCGACGTCGCGTCTGAGGCTCACCCATGCCCGCGGGCGCGTTCGCGCGTAGATTGTGTGGCACAGCCCCTCGATCGTACATTCGTCACCTCGCATCGCGCGCGTCCTCGTCGTCCTCATCGTCTCCGTCATCGTCAACTAGAGTCATGTCGACGGCGACGCAGCAGCGTGCTCCAGCGCCAGCCAATACCCCGCGCTTTACCGCGAATATAACTGTCGCTGACGTCGAAAAGCTCACGGCAGACATCCTGCGCGATTACAGCGCCGCGCTTGACGCGTGTGAACGCGGCGCGGGTGGATCTTGGGAAGAAACTTTCGGGGTTACGCTCGCGGCGCTCGGCCGAGCGAGCGCGGCGAGCGCCGCGGTGACGTTACCATCCATGACGCACAGCGACGCGGACGTTCGTAAGGCAAGCACGCGCGGTAAGGATGCGTTGAAGGCTATGTTTGATGACACGTTCACGCGCGTCGGTGTGTACGCGGCGTTGAAAGCTGTGGGCGCTGAGGCTGCACCAGACGCGGAAGCCGCGAGAGCGAGCGCGTATTTGCTCAGAGAGTTTGAACGTAAAGGCGCGGCATTGAGCGCGGATGATCAAAAGATATACATGCGTAAGCTCGGTGAAATCGAAGAGTTGTGTTCGAGCTTTTGTGCTGCGGTGAACGAGGACGACACGACGGTGGAGTACACGGACGAGGAGCTCGAAGGCGTCGACGTCAACGCGTACGCGGTCGGGAGCGCGCCTGGCACGCGGTTGGTCGGGCTCATCGCCCCAGACCTCATGCCCGTGATGCAGTTCGCCAAGCGATCTGAAACGCGCAAGCGTATCGCCCACGCAAAGGCAAAGCAATGCCAAGATGTGAACACGGAGCGATTTCTTCGCGTCGTCGCGCTTCGGGACGAATGCGCAAAAATGTTGGGCTACGCATCGCACGCGGAGTACATGCTAAAACCGAAAATGGCGAGCACGCCGGAGCGCGCGGAAGGTTTTTTGCGGGATTTACTCGAAAAGGCACGTGGGAAGCTCGTGGCTGATCTCGCCGATCTGCAAAAATTAAAAGACGCCGAGGAAGGGCCTGACGCGGGACCCATTCAAAACTGGGACGTTTCGTACTACTCGCGAGCGTTCAAGGCTACGCTTGGCGTGGATGAGGCAAAGATTCGCGATTATTTCCCTCTCGAACACGTCAAAGGTCAAATATTAGCGATTTATCAGGAACTACTTGGGCTCACGTTTACTCGCGTCGACGCAGAGGTGTGGCACGAAGACGTTGAGTGCTACTCGGTTTGCGAAACCGAAGGCGAAAAAAAGGTGCTAGGATTCTTCTACCTCGATTTGTTTCCCCGTCCCGGAAAGTACACGCACCAGTGCGTGTATCCATTACGACCGTCGTTCACTGAAAGAGACGACGCAACGACGGCGGCGTGCGTGAACATTGGAAACCTGAGCAAACCCACCGCGGATGGCAAACCCGCGCTCTTGCGATTTCGCGAAGTGGAGACGTTTTTCCATGAATTCGGCCACGTCATGCACTGCGTCTTGAGCAAGAGCAAATACAGCGTACACGCTTGGGCGTGGAGCGCCGTGCCATGGCCAGGTGGAGTCGAGCAAGACTTTCTCGAAGTTCCATCCATGATGCTTGAAAACTTTGTATGGCAACCCGAAGTGTTGCGCCGGTTGTCAAAGCATTACGCGTCGGGCGAAACCTTGCCCGAGTCGGAGATTGATGCGTTGAGTGCGAGTAGAGGCGCGCTCGAAGGCTACGCGCGCTCTCGCTTCATTTCGATGGCGCTTTATGATTTGACTGTGCACGGAGGACAAGAGCCGTACGAATTCGACGGGAAAATGTATGACGCCGTTGACTTTTATAACGCGATTACAGAAAAATTGAGCGACGTACCGAGCATCGAAGGATCGTTCGCGTGCGCGTCTTGGTTTCATTTAATGATGGGATACGACGCTGGGTACTTTGGCTACCTATGGAGTGAAGCGTATGCCGCGGATTTGTTCTCCGAGTTCGAAGCGAAGCGACCGAATGTGATGGATCCATCCCTGGGAAGAAAATACCGCGACACGATTTTAGCACCATGCGCGACTGTGGATGGTGATGCGATGTTGCAAAACTTTCTCGGACGCGAAGCTTCTCTTAACCCATTCTTGAAGCGCATGGGAGTGCTCTAGCCTAAATTCTAATACAATCAACTAATGCAATAACTCTGATTTTCTAACTTCGCACGAATGATATCACTTTTTGCACGATGTTGTGCGGGTCGGGCTCTAACAGAAAGCCGCCGTGCTGCCATTGACGTTCGTGAATCATGCGCACCGTCGGCCACGCGATTCGTAGACGCGTTTCGATTTCATGCGATGCGACGATCTCGTCCAATCCTGAAAGAACAATCAAATCCTCGCTGCTCATTGGTCCGCGTTCCCAAGCCTCGTGTGGGAATAGTAAACGTTTCATCAACTGTTGCGTAGAAACGTCACCCTTGACAAACCAGGAGCTAAGTAAAATATTCGGTAAATCCATGGGCTCATCAGGATTAGCAAGCTTGTTCGATACATAGTGAATCAAATTGCGCCACTGCAATAAGTGGTCGTCGTATGCATACTTTAAATAACTCCCAAATGCGGGGAGAAAGCACACTGGATCGATATACACGCATCGTCGCAACATTTCCGGATAATGACGCCTAAAACCAGTAAGGACGACGGTGCCGTAAGAGTGCGCGATGACGTCACACTTGGTCACTTCACGTTTTGTCGGTGTCTTTGTGAACCATCCCCCAAAACGTTCGCGATACCACGTTTTGTCCACGACGTCTTCGATTTCGGGGTACAGCAACAACTTTTCATCCTGCACGCGCTCCACGGTGCGCGCTAATAAATTCGCCAACTGAAGCGGTGTGGGGTACTCGTGCGACCTGTCTGCACCGTAAGAAATATTTGGCCATTCTGGGCACACCACTATTCTATCCTTTGGTAACTTTTCAATAAAAGACGTATACGGAGGCACGCCCAAGCCCAAGCCGTGTAAAAAATATAATACCGTATTTGTCGAACATTCCTCGGGGATGCGCACCCACAGCTTCACGTCCGTCGCTTCATCGCGATATAACTTGAACCCACTCGCGCGCAATGCCTTTTCGCTGCTCGTTCGATACCACCAAATCGTAAACTGCATCGCCAGTGGCTTGTACCACGCGGTGATGTTATGCGTATTCGTACGAATAAAATCCGGCGTGCCTTCCACGGGCTCGCGCATGCGCGATTCGCGATAGCCAAATGATTGAAAAAATCCATTCCACACCCATGCGTTGTAATCCCACGCGTAATTGTACACCCGCGTCGCCAATGACGCCGCCGCTCGTCGCTCGCCCTCGACATTCTTCGCTAAATCCTCATCCCCTGGCTTTGCCGGCCACACGGGGCAATCCTTTGCAAACTTCAACCCATGCGTGCGCTCTAGATCCCGTATGAGCTTATTCGCCGTGCGCGTGATCGTCTCTGGATACGTGCCGTTGACGAACTCAGTCGCTTCTTTCGCGCTCAAATAAAAGCACAGCATCGCGCGTGCGCGGTTGCGAGGAATCTTCTCAATCGCCGTGTCGTTAAACACCTCCTCAAACAAGCGCTTGGGATTAGGCTCTTTTCTCAGCTCGCGCGCGAACCACTGCGCGTGCGTCTTGACGTCGAAATTCGGGTCTAATTGGCGCATCGGTGCGCGTTCGATGGCGCCTATGCGACGCTGGTGCGCCACGAACGCGGTGGTTTCCGCGGCGGTGTAGAACGCCAGCGCCACCTTGAGCGCGGTCGGCACGCGACGGGACGTTCGTGTGAACATCTCGTGCGGGTGACTCACGCGCGCGGACGACTCGAGAGGCGTCGGTGGCGGCAAAGAGTGAGGCAAAGCGTGCGGGGTGGTTGGTGCAGACGAGAACATTTTTATAACATTGGTTACAGTACGGTAGTACACAGGTTTTACATCGACGCATAGACGGCTTTGTTGGTATTTGCCTTGAATAAGGGCGCATCTGCGCGTTCGTCATCGGCCTCTTCTTGCGCGCGAGTTTGCTTTTCATTCACCTCGGCAAAGACGGAGTGTAAATCCGGATGATGGACGGCGTTGCGGTCCTTATCGATGGCGTAGCACACGAAGATGCTATCCACGACGTTCAAAAGAATCATGACGGAGAAATTCAGCACCACGTAGGCTATGATGAAACACATGATACCGACGGCGTGGGCGTAGGCGCTCCCAATGTATACGCCTTCACTGAATGAGTACCCAACGCTCGACATCGCGTACGCGAGATAGCCAAACGCCACGGACAAGATGAACACCACGGCGGTTAATATATACCGAGGGAACGCATACGTCCCGTAGGCGAGTAGAAAGTTGCGTGAGAGCAAATCAGTAATGGTGCGTGCGGCATCACAGAACGCTTCGCCCGTCATGGAGGCTTGAATCATCGCGAATCGCGAAATGTATTCGATGATGGCGTACACGCAGTCGAGACAAACGGTGCACAAGCACACCAAAATATTCCCTCGGTTTTCCCGGCGCATCTTTTCCGCGCTGCGCTTGAGGAGTTCAATCATCGTAATGACAAACGAACCGTAGCAAATAGTCCCGAACGACGGGCCGAAAGCGTGATTTAACGAACGCGAGGTTGTGCCTTTGAAATCCGTCGTGCCCGCCGGCGCGAAGTACCATTGGCACACGGTTCCGCCGATAATGTACAATCTCGCCTCGAGCGCGGCGGCGACGACCCAAAGACCTGAAACTAAGCCCAGCGTCAAATATGATACCACCCAGCTTTGCATTTCCCATCGGCAACAATCGACGGTTTGGGAATAGTATCCGAGGCACACGTCGGTTCCAGACTCAACGGCATACTTGTTAATCGTCGCTTCGCCGTGCTGCGTGGCGTCCGCCATGAGATACACGACAGGAATGAGGTACCCCATCGCGAGCACTTGTAGCATCACAGTAACACTGACTAAATGTGGGTTATCACGCAAGCCTTGTGTGGATACGGAAATCATGCTCGCCACGATGTCCAACTCTCCTCGCCACAAGTACGTCGTCAACATCGCCAACAACGTGCCCAAGGCGCAAAGCAACGACCCCGTCAACTGCCCAGCGATGGCTGTCATCACCGTCAACACCGCCAACACGGATATTTTCAAGTACATCACCCCCCACACCACCGAACGCGCGTGGTACTTGAGCAACGTCATCATAAACGATCCGAGCAGAAACGCGCCACCAAACGCCACGACCACCCACGGCCACGCCTTGCGTAAAAACGTCTTCCCATCAATCGCACCCTTGGAATCGCCCGTGGTCGCACCCAACGCCCCTGCAGGCGACATCTCCACATCATGCGCGAGTGTTGACCGAAATCCGTGCCCTTTACCCGCCCCAAACCCGAGCGACGCCGTCAACCGCGTCTCGCTCGCGATGCGCGCGCGATTCGCCGCCAACACCACCTCATACCCACCATCGGCATCAAAACACGCCGCACCCGTGCGCAACGCAGTCCACGTATCGAGCGACGTCGGCGCCTTCGATGGCGACGTGAACGAACTCGCCAACCCCACGCCCAGCGTCGCGCACGTCGTCAACGCGAAGGCGATGGCCCAACACGAATCCCGACGCGTACGGCGCACATCCGGCGCGTACACCGCGTCCAAACTCATCGCCCACGCGCGGGATTCCACGAACGACTCACTGCGCGACGTCCTCGCGCGCGATGATCACCCGTCGGCGGTTCGCACGCGTCGCGCGGTGGCGATGGGCGACGCCCCAGGGGTGGTCTTTGGTGTTCACAAAACAATGAAATCCGTCACTGTGTGTACTATCCTGCGTCGAGTCCCCCTTCGCCTGGTCATGATTGGCCGATTTTGCGTTTGTCTTCTGGGGGTGACCTCTCTCGGGTGACCCGCGCGCGCGCGGCGTCACTCAGCAGCGCGCGCGCCAGGGCTCGCGTCGCCCGAATCCGATCGCCACTCGAGCGGTGTGTGCGCGTGCGTGCGTCGCGCGAACGCATCCGGTCGTCGAGACACGAGCGCGCGAACGAGCGACAGCCACTCGAGACATTGTTTAGGGTTCTTTGGTGAGGTTCGATGAGCCGTGCGTTTGGGGTGTTTTCTGCGCCCGTGGCGACCGCGGGCGCGCGTGCGCGGTGCGTCGCGGGCGCGAGACGTCACGGTACGGTGGCGTCGGCGTCGGTGACGCGGAATGGACCAGAGACGGTGCGCGTGGTCGTGCCCGATGGCTACGGCGGGATGGAGGATGTGTTTTCGTCGTTGACGTCGAACCGTATTATTTTCCTCGGCTCGCGTATTGATGAGGACGTGGCGGCGGATACGTGTGCAAGATTACTCGCGCTGGAGGCGGAAGGGCCGGATGAGGAGATTAAGGTGTACGTGAACTGTACGGCGGGGACGCAGTATTGCGTGACGGCGATTTTGGATACGATGGAGTACGTGTCGTGTCCGATTTCTACCGTCGCGCTCGGATGCGTGGCGGGGCCACCGGTGATGTTAGTCGCGGCTGGGGATAAGGGCAAGCGTTATGGCATGCAAAGCTCGCGAATTATTTTGAGTCAGCCGCTCGGGGGTTTGGCCGGGACGTCGATAGAGGTGAAGGTTCAAGCCAAAGAGTTGAATAGAAACGCAAAGGCGCAAGTGGCGTTCATCGCGAGATACACCGGGCAAGACCCGGATGAACTCGAAGCTATGATGGCGCGCGATACGTACATGGGCGTCGAGCAGGCTATCGCATTCGGATTGCTTGATCACGCGTTGTAATTAGAACAAGACTCGAAACGCAACTTTTTTCATTCGCGCCGCGTCGACGTCAAAGCTCGCCGCGTCCTCGTTCGCCGTACCGATACCGCTGTCGTAGCGCACGTACACGCACATCGCGTCGTCGTCGGCAGGTCGTGAAGTGCGCGATGCTCACCCTTCGCGCGTCGTCCAGGCTCGCCCGAGCTCGAGCGCGCGGGACGTTTGCGTCTGCGTCAACCGCCGTGGACGCGTCCGCCGTTCTTGAAGCCGCGCGAGCGCGACGCGCCGAGCTCGCACCGATCGATCGCGATGGAGGTAAAACGGCGGTGTCTTCTGCGCGAACGATGGAGGAGCTCAAAGCTGCTGTGCGTGAAGTTAAGGCGTTGTCGGCGTACGCGGCGGTGACCGCGGTGGCTCGAGCCGCTTCCTTCGCATCGGAGAAGACGTCGATATTCGACGCCGACGCCGACGACGTGGAAGCAAAACTGGTCCAAGCACTGCTCGCCGATATCGATGGGTTGAGCGTGCACGTAATGGCTAGACTGCTGCACTCCGCCCACCAGAGCGGCTTTGAAGCGCCCGTCGCCGAGCTCATAAATTCAGCTACGGCACGAATCGAGCGCGAAGGCGACGGTGTGAGCCTTCGAGCCTTGAGTAGCGTGTTATGGGGCGTTTCAAACGTGTTCAAGCGCCGAAGGGGCAATGATGCTGAATTGCGAGCGTCATTGACAGCGTTCGCGACGGCGGCGAGCGCGTCGGCGACGCGGCTTTTTACAACGTTTCGTGCGAATGGCAGCGAGCACGCCGGCGGGGAGATGTGTGCGACTTTGAAACATTTATTGGAGATTTATAAGATTATTCATGGTGATGCGAAGGCACTGCCGCGTAGTGCAGTGGAGGCCATCTTGAAAGCGGCGGCTCGAAACGCCGACGCGTTGACGCCGACGCAAACATCGTACATCTTGCATGACGTGATAGAAGCGCAAGCAGCTGATGCATTGACAGTTGATATCATGAAATCGCTCACAGATGCGATCGTGATCGATGATGAGACAACGACGCTGTCAGCACTAGCGGGATTGTCGTGGAGTTATGCGAAACTAGACGCGCTCGACCGCGAGCTTGTCTCCATCGAGCACGTATCTGTTGTCCATGACGCCATGCGAAAACGGCTTCTGAGACCGATTTCGCACCTAGATGACGCGAATAAATCTCGCGATGTGGCCATTACACTCTACGCCATCGCTCGTCTGGGTCGAACACACCCAGGGTTTGAAGATGCAGACTTTCACAGCGCCGCTCACGAGAAGATTTTGAGCGAGCTCCCGGAACTATCGCAACGCGCGCTGTGCATGATTGCTTGGTCATTGAATCGCATGCGTCCAACGGATAGTGAATACTCCCTTCACGCAAATTTCATGGAGTCCGTATCGAACGCTATTAGACGGAGCGTGCACGCGTTCTCACCGAAAGAGCTCGCGCCTACAATGTATTCGCTCGTTTCGCTGCGATGCACAAATCCCAAGCTTTTCGTGCTCGCACGAGACATCTTTATCAACAATGTCGATGCATACGCTGTCGTCCCACAAAATATGACATTGATGTTGTGGTCATTTGCGACGTGCGAAATGGATATTGGGAAGGAGGCGTTACAGAACGTGATGCGAGCGTTCATCGCCAATGCTTCAGCGGCTTCGGCGCAGGAGACGCGCACAATCATTCAATCCTTTGCTCGTTTGCGCTTGACGTTTGATGGTCATGAACGCGATCTTGACAATATTATGCGTGTCTTAAATGCCGTCGTCGATGATCATCTGGATGAATACACGCATGCCGAGTGTCAAGTCATCGCTTGGGCGCTTTTATCGATGCGCTTACAAGCGAGCGAAAAGCTTCTTGAACGCGTGGGCGTAGAATCCGTCGCCAACGACGTCGGAGCCATAGAGTACGTCGTACACAAGCCATTAGAAATCTAACGCGCTACATTTTATTACATACGAATCCCTCTGTGATTCTTACTTCTTCTGCTTCTTCTTCTTCGACGGCGCGTCCCATCCGTACACTCCACGAGATTTCTTCCCGCGTTCCAACGCCTTCGATCGATCATCCTCGCTATCACTATCACTTTCTTCAGCCGCCAATGCCTCTTCGCGCGCTTTACGTTCCAGCGCGTACTGTTGCCTCGCCACGCTCTTCGTGAGCGCTTTATGCGTCGCCGCGTTGTGCGCCTCCACCGCCCTCTTCTTATGCGTCGCCCCGAGCCCGAGCCGCGGTGTGCGGTACCCAATCGTCTGTACGTGCTCAGACGTCTCAAGCTCCGCGAACGTCTCGTGCGTCAACGACGCGCTCGCACCGAGCCACGATGCCGCGCGAGAGAACGCGACACCATTCGCATACACCTCCGTGTCCTCGTCCTGCGCCGCCGCCGACGCGTCGTCGGCGGCGGCGTCTGTCCGCGCCGCGGCGCGCGCGAAGAGCGACATCTCGGCGCGCTCGACGGTCTGCGCTGCGCTTTCGGCGACGAGTCGTCGACGCACGCGAATGTATCGCGCGCCGACGAATGCAGCGGCTCCAGTGCGCCGCGCGCGCGACACAACACCGCCGACGACACGGATGCCGTCGCCGAGCGCCGACACGGCGATGGCGCACGAGTTACCCACAGCGCATAGTTCCGTGAGCGCGACGTCCGCGGCGACGCGCGACGCGGCGAAACGACGGAAAGTAAACGACGACGACGATGGTGTCGATGCGCAGCCGCCAATGAGTGATGCGGCGCGTACGCCATCATCCGCGCGCACGTCTTGCGTGCACGAAGTCGCGATGCCGAGAGATTGGACGGGTGATCTCGCCGCGCTGCATGACCCGGTGTTTCGCGGGACGCCCGCGAAGGAGTACCCGTTTACGTTGGATGCGTTTCAAGCGACGGCGACGGCGGTGCTCGAACGTAATGAAAGCGTCCTCGTTGCCGCGCACACGTCTGCAGGGAAGACTGTCGTGGCAGAGTATGCGATTGCGATGGCATTTCGCGATAAGCAGCGGGTGATTTACACATCGCCCCTCAAGGCGTTGAGTAATCAAAAGTTTAGAGAGTTGAGCGAGGAGTTTGGGGACGTCGGGTTGATGACGGGCGACGCGTCGATTAATCCAAATTCTACGTGTATTGTGATGACCACAGAGGTGCTGAGATCGATGTTATACCGTGGAGGTGATGTGATTCGCGAGGTAAAGTGGATCATATTCGATGAGGTGCATTACATGCGAGATCGAGAACGCGGAGTGGTGTGGGAAGAGTCGATTATATTTGCTCCCAAGGATGCGCGTTTGGTGTTTTTAAGCGCGACGCTGCCGAATGCGTTCGAGTTTGCGCAATGGGTTACGAGTTTGCATAATCACCCGTGTCATGTGGTGTACACTGACCATCGACCGACGCCGTTGCAGCACTACGCGTTTCCAAAAGGTGGAAGCGGGTTGCACTTAGTCGTCAACGAGCGAAGCGAATTTCGATCGGATAACTTTGCTCGTTTGCAGCAAGCCATCGCTGACGGGACTGAAAAGGCAGGCACGAGTGACGGTGGTAGTGGTCGAGGAGGTGGTGGTGGTCGGGGGGGTGGTCGTGGCCGCGGAGGCGGTCGAGGTCGTGGCGGCGGTTCGCAAGGCGATGCCGACATTTTACGCATCGTGCGCATGGTGAAGGAGAAGACATTCTTCCCCGTGATTGTATTTAGTTTTAGCAGGCGCGAGTGCGAAGAGTACGCGAAATTCGTATCGAAATTAAATTTCAATACTCCAGAAGAGTCGGAGCAAGTGCGGGAAGTGTATAACGCGGCAATGTTAAACTTGTCCGAGGAGGACCGCGAATTGACGGCGGTGCAAGCGATTTTGCCGCTTCTTGAAGCTGGCATCGGTATTCATCACTCCGGTTTACTCCCCGTGTTGAAAGAGTTGATTGAGATTTTATTCTCCGAATCACTCATCAAGTGCTTGTTTGCCACGGAAACGTTCGCCATGGGGTTGAATATGCCCGCACGGACGGTTATTTTCACACAAGTGAAGAAATTTGACGGCACCGATATGCGCGTGCTGGCGCCGGGCGAGTACACGCAAATGGCTGGTCGTGCTGGTCGGCGCGGCAAAGACGATCGAGGTATATGCATCGTCATGTGCGATGAACGCATGGAGGAGCTCGCCATGAAAGAAATGATTCTCGGACAGCCTCAACCGTTGAATTCAGAATTCAAGTTGAGTTATTATAGCATTTTGAACTTGTTGAAGCGCGCGACGGGGACCATTGACGCCGAGTATGTCATCTCCCGATCGTTTCATCAGTTCCAGCACGCCAAACAGCTACCAGACATGAAAGTCAAGCTCGCGGAGGTTGAGGAACAAGCAGCAAAGATAAAAGCCGTCGGTGGAGAGGAGATTCAAGAATACATTAAACTTCGTCGAGAATACAGAGACGCAGAAAAATCAGTCATGCGCACGATGCTAGAACCGTCCAATTGCTTGCGTTTCTTCTCATCGGGACGTTTGATTCGTGTCCGTGACGGCGACACTAACTGGGGCTGGGGAGTTATCGTGCACGCCCTCCCGGTGAAAGATGCCAAGGGCAGCACCACGCACGTGCTGGACGTTTTGCTTAGATGTGGCCCGGGTGCTGCGCAGGGCAAACTCGTACCGGTGAATGATGAAACGGACAAAGACAACTCAACTGAAATCGTACCAGTTGGCATGCACCTCGTCGACGCCATTAGCGCCATGCGTTTGACTCTTCCGGATGACTTACGCACTACCGACGCGCGCCAAAGCGTATGGCTGGCTGTCGAAGCGGTGACAAAAAAGTTTATTGACAACAGCCAAGAGCTGCCTTTGATTGATCCTATTGCCGACATGAAGATAACTGATGTGAAGTTCATCAATACTTATCGCTCACTTGGTGCTCTGCGAGAGGCGTTTCAAACGCATGCATTGTATAGCGAAGCTGACGCGCGCAAGAATAGCGCGTTGACGGCAAAGATTGACGTGTTTGAGCAAAAATCACAACTCCTCGCGCAAGCGGCGGAATTAAAATCGAAGATTCAATCCAACGAGCTCACAAAGTTTCGAGATGACCTGAAATCACGAAGCAAAGTACTCAAGAAACTTGGTCACATTGACGCAGATGGTGTAGTGCTCACAAAGGGCAGAGCCGCGTGCGAGGTTGACACGGCGGATGAGTTGCTCGTCACCGAACTCATGTTCAACGGTGTATTTCAAGGTCTCACTCCGCACGAGCTCGTCGCCCTGGCGTCGTGCTTCATGCCTGTAGAAAAGAGCAACACCTCATCGATGGATAAGTCTGCCAAGGCACTTGCTAAGCCTCTCAAAGCGTTGCAAGACTCCGCGCGTGAAATTGCTCAAATTCAGCTCGAATGCAAACTCGAAATCGACGTCGAAGAATTTGTAGAGTCATTCAAGCCCACCATGGTTGAAATCGTCTATTGCTGGGCGACGGGCGAGTCTTTTGCAGAAATCGTCAAAAAGACTGATCTCTTTGAAGGCACAATCATTCGCGCCATGCGTCGTCTTGACGAGTTGATGATGGAGCTACACCGCGCCTGCATCGCCGTTGGCGACACCGAGCTGGCTGAAAAATTTGAAAAGGGCGCGGAAAGTTTGCGTCACGGCATCGTGTTCGCCGATAGCTTGTACACTTAGACTAACACAACTTTAGACTCGTGCAATTATGCTTACAGTACAGTGCATTTTCAACATTACATGACGCGGCGGTTAACTCGTTGCTCGGCTAATTAACTGGCCTTCGCGCCCACGCGACTTCTAGTCTGTATCCGACCTGTCACTCGGCGCCTTCTCTGAACGACTCGCGCTCGTATCTTTCTTCTCTTTCTTCTCTTTCTTCTCCTTCTTCTCCTTCTTCTCCTTCTTCTCCTTCTTTTCCTTCTTTTCCTTCTTTTCCTTCTTCTCCTTCATTGCGTCGCGCGCGACAGCCTCTGTAAGCGCATCAGTGTCGCTGTTGCCCCCACCACCAAACCCGCCATCATCCACCACCCCAAGCACTCGACGATTCGCAATCTGCTTCAAATCACTATTCTCCAACTTCAACGAACGCACGTTCTCCTGCAACGTATTCACCTTGGCCAACAACTCCTCCCGCTCCCTCTCCGAATTTTGCAGCTCGCGCTTATAATTCACCGCCATCCTCTCCGCACGCTCCATCTGCGCGTACATATCCCGCTCAAAATACTTCAACAACCAATCCAACGGATCCTCCGGCGTCTCATTCATCCTATACATCTTCGCAAACGCATCCACGAGCTCCTTTTCCGCGTGTGTCTGCACCAAATGCTGCCGAAATCGCACCTTACGATTCGCACGCGCCGCGCTCTCCTCGGGCGTGAGCGCCACATCGATCAGCGTCGGGTCCATGCTCCCATCGCGTGCGATCGAAGACGCCATCTCGCGCCTCTCTCGTCTCGCGTCGTCGTCGAGTGTCGCGCGGCGTCGGATGGTGTTGTGGGGGTGTCACGCGTACACCGGTAACACGTGCGACCGCTCACGACGCTTATCCATCCTGGTCGCCTCTCGCGCGCCGCACACGACGCCGCGCGACGATGATGTGGACGATGATGTCGATGATGACGACGACGACGACGACGACGACGACGACGCGCGCGGTGGTCGGGCGCCGCGGTGGCGCGGTGCGTCGCGTGACGTCGGGGAAGAGCGACCGGGCGACGATGGCGATGGCGATGGCGATGCGTCGGTCGGTGGTGATGAAGGCGTCTGATGATGAGGCGGGTGAATCGACGACGACGACGACGACGACGACGACGACGACGACGATTTCGGATGCGGATTTGGAGAAGAATTTGAGCAAGTTTGCAAAGAAGACGGCGACGACGTTTGCGCCTCGTTCGAGCACGGCGAAGAAGAACCCGGCGTATAAAGGAAGCGTATTGTATACGGTGTTTGAGGTGCAGGCGTACGCGGCGATCGTTGTCGGTGGGTTGTTGGCGTTCAATGTCATCGCACCGAGCGATGAACCGTCGATTGCGCGATTGATGGGGATGTGGAGCGTGTGGATGTTTACGGTGCCGTCGTTGCGCGCTCGGGACTGCGACGCCAAGGAAAAGGATGCGTTGAACTTGTTATTCGTGGCGATTCCGTTGGTGAATGTGTTGATTCCGTTCGTGTGGAAGTCGTTCGCTGGGGTTTTCTCGGCGGATGTGCTCCTCATGGCGGCGGTGTACGCGCAAAAGGGTGTGTTCGCGATGCCGGGCGCGGATGAAGCGTCTGGCGCGTCGGATGACGCCTAATCGTAAGCACAGTTTCGCGTTGAATGCAATACGGCGCGTGGCGTTTGATTTACCACACGCCTCGCCGGTGACTAATATCATGAGTGATGTATTAACTATCTCTAGCTCGCTAATCTCTACCGTCGGGTCGAGCCTGGGCTCACGTCGTCCCAAACGTTTGATATCCGCGCAAGTGTCGCATTTCATCCCTCGAACACGTCCGAAACGCCCTTCCGCGCTCGATGTCCACCTCACCCTCCTCCAACGCATCGTCACCGTACACCTTCGCGTAGCACGCCGCGCTCGAGCATCGCAGCACGCAATTTTCCAACACGCTCGGGTCGTCCGCGCTCTCGCACCCGTCCCACGTCGCGCGCACATTCTCCAAACACTCCGCGCGCTTCGCCGCGATTTCGCGGTCGAGCGAATTCGATTGCGATGCGCGCCTCTTGCGTTTCTGTGCCGGCGTCACTCCCTGCGTGCCGTCGCGTCACGAACACGGTCATCCGTCGGTTAGTCTGAGTAAATCGCAAGACATCATCATCAACTTTGTCGTCGTCGCCACACGCGCACGCACCTCAACCACGGACGCGAAGGCGACCAACATCACGAGGAGCAGCACCGCGCGCCACCGTCGAGCGCGCCACCGCGTCGTCGTCGTCGTCATCGGCGGCACACACTGAGGCACCCAAAAAGAGCCCAACCGCAGTCGACGACTCGCGCTTTGCACCGTCGCGACGACGTCGCCGACGACGCCGCGGACGACGCCGCGGACGACGCAATGATCGTGCCGATCGCCGCCATCGCGGTCGGGTTCATCGCGCAAGACGCCTCGCGACGACGACGCGAGAGAGACGAGCGAGAGGCGCTAGACCGCGTGCTCGCGCTCGCGCGCCCGCTGGCGCTCGACGATCGCCGACGCGCGGAGGATGGGGATGACGCGCGGCGGCGCGACGCAGAAGATGCGTCGGCGGCGGCATCGGCCGTCGCGCTGGCGCGGCGTGACGCTCAAGATGCGTTGAACGACGACGCGGGCTCGAGCGGCGACGTCGACGAGGCGGCGCGTCCGCAGTGTCGCTTTTGCTTTGAGACGCACGGTGCGTTGATATCGCCGTGCATGTGTGCGGGCACGGCGGCGTACGTGCATGAGTCGTGCTTGCGACGGTGGCAAGTGGTGTCGCTCGGCACGCACGGGATGAGCGAAAGCTATTGTCGCGTGTGCGGAGCCGAGTTTACGTTGCCCAGGGCGCCGCTCGCGAGTCGCGTACGATGTTGGTTTAATCCCCTCGCCTCCGATCGATTGGAGCAGTATTTTCGTGTGTTTTTGCAAATAGTGCTTGATACGATCGTGCCGACGGAGCGCACGGTGGCGTTGGAGCGTCCGAAGCAGTTGCTGCCGTTGGTGTCTTTCGCGGAGCTTCGGATTTGGGCGCGTCGAGAAATTCGCAAAGGGAACAAGATTCTGCGATTTTGGGCGCGCGTGAGCAACGCGTGCGAGTGGGCGTACAGCGCATTTATATTGTCATATCTCGGAGCGATTTCGAGCGTGGCGGGCGTGGACGCCATCGCCGCCGCGGTGCACCAAAATCGCCCATCGACGCCTGCGGAGGACCTGGCCTTTCGCTGCTCGCGAAACGTATTTGTCAGCCTCGTGCGCTTTTCGCGGTGGCTCGTCGTGCGCACATCTCCAATGCACCGCATCGTCGCGATGTCTGATCGTTATCCGCAATATTCGTTTGGCGAGCCGCTTCGGTTCGATGGACCGCGCGGCGAAAATGGCCGACGCCTTGAATTCAGCGTCGGCTCGAGCTTAATTTTACCGCGCTGAAGACGATACATTCTCTTTTTCTCATTCATTCTGTTCTACTATGACTTGTATATGCCATCCATACTGTACTGTGTTTTATATCATCCGTAAGTTCTGCATCGAGTGACGTCGAGCCGACGACGGCGACGTGTCTTGTCATTGACCGATGTCTGACAACATAATTCGACGCGCACGTCATCGCGCGAACGCAGCACATGATCGTGCCCATTGGCGCTGCGGTGGTTGTATTCATCGCTAGGGATATCACTCGCCGTTGTCTCAGCCGTCGCCGACGATATGAGATCTCAGCCGTCGCCGACGATATGCCGCAATGTCGTATCTGCTTTGGTGACGAAGGCACATTCATAAAACCGTGTAAATGTACCGGGACATCGAAATATGTACATGTCACTTGCCTGAAGCGATGGATAAACGCGTCGAGGGATGGCTGCTGCCGCACTTGCGGTGCGACATTTGAGTTGCGAGAATCGTTCTTCGCCGCGTGCGCGCGTCGCATCAAGAAGACATTCATGCCCACTGGCTTTGGATATGCTGAAGAATTCATAAATTGCGTGCTCAGTTTACCTCTAGTCATGTGTGCACGCGCACCAGGGCCTATAGAGCATTGTCCCGGATTGACTATCTTGCCGTTGAAGAAAGTTAAGCACGCGATATATGAATTTGCGTTTCAATCGTTACGGTTTCATGTTCATTGGATGATATTCAATGAATTTCACAACAACAAGATTATGAGTTTCGTGCGCCGCTTTGTACGCTCGTGTGTCTCTATTACGTACATGTACTATAAAATGTCCGTCTCGCTGGCGAGTTCGAGGGTTTTTTGGAAATTGGCGCGCATGATTTCGTGCGTATCGGGACACCCACCGAACGCGTGGCTGGATTCTTGCGTGACTGCTCACGACAAGCCCTTCAACATTTTACAGCGCTCTGCGCCAATCTTTGTGCCAATCAATCGCATATCTTATATGGTGGTACATTTTCCACTGTACTCAATACTTATATCACAAATACCATTGGATTTCTTGTTGATCGAGAAGCTGATCGAGAAACTTTAGATAAATGCTCGGCTCGGCTCGAGCATTTCTTCTCCATTGTTCTCTTGTCTCTCCGTTGTTCTCCATTGTTCTCATTGTTCTCACCTTTTGATTAAAACACCTAGTACTACCCTTTCTACGTCTACCCTCCTCCCTCGCCCAACGTCAGTCGCACCCGAGACCGACGGCGAACACGTCCTCCCACACCTCTTGAACCTCAACCATCCACGCGTCGGCTCTCGCGCGCGCCACGCTCGCATCCTCCACCGGCACCACATCCGCCTCTCTCACCACGCGCGTCCCGTCGCCGTCGCTCGCCAACGCCCCACGCACGACGACGTACGCACCCTCGCGCAACGCGCTCGACGCGCGCGCGCGCCGCTCGACGCGCACGTCGCCCGACCCGTCGCGCACCGCGCACGTCGCCCCGTCATCCTCGCGCACCCATCCTTGACACCAGACGTGCGTGAACACCGGTCCGCGCGCGACGTCGGCGCGCGCGAACCCGTGAGGAAGAATGGTCGTGGCGTGCACCATCGCGCACGTGAGTTTGACCGTCGCCATCGCCGTCGCCGCGCCACACAATGATGCATTGAAAAAGTGCACTTTTTTTTGCACTCCATGTGCACTTTTTTTGACGACACTTTTGCGCGCGCGAATGACGCGTCGATCGAGCCACGGGGCGCTGGCGCGCAAATACGACATCGCCACCGGTCGCGCGGCGCCGCGCGCCAAGGTGGATCCGGATGTCATCATTCGCGGCGCCATCGTGGCGCTGGTGCTCAAGGGGGCGAACGAGCACTTTGCTCGGGTGCACGGAGTGAACGTGTTGGCGAGAGTTCAGGCGTGGGTGCGTCGAACGTGGCGGGATTGCACGCGAGGGCGAGGCGGTGGTGCGTCGCGGGCGGGTCGCGGGAGCTTTAAGGGTCGTGGGAATCGCGTTGGGCGGAAGTAGTGGTGAGGCGCTCGGGGACGTCGTCGAGCGCCTCGCGCGCGAGCAAACGTCGGGCGTCAAAGCGGTTGAGTACATAAATGTAAAGGGAAGAAGATTTGCTTCGACTACATGGATTGAATTTGTAAATCTATAGATACATTACCATCGATGCCGGTGGTGTCGTAAATGTTTCCGGCGCACGCCGTGAGACTAAAAACGTTTCGCAATTTGTGTGGTTTAGTTGGTCATGTACGGGACGGTGGCGGTGGAATCCCCCTTCAAGTACAACTCACTTCTCGCCGCGAGCATAATACGCTCAAACTCATCCCCATCAATGTTCTCCTTCTCCAACAACACTTCGGCCACGGCGTGAAGCACGTCCATGTTCGATTGAACCAAATCCTTGGCGCGACGGTACGCGCGCGTCACCAAATCCTTGACCTCCTCGTCGACAATGTCGGCGGTGGCGGCGGAATAGTCGGCGCCACGGCCCATGTCGTTACCCAAGAAAGAGTTACCGCCGCCAGACTTGAGGGCAATTTGACCAATCTTCTTGGAGAAACCCATTTGCTCAACCATCATGCGAGCGGTACGAGACACTTGTTGGAAATCACCAGACGCGCCAGTGGTGACGTCTTCGGCGCCAAAGATGAGTTCTTCGGCGACGCGACCACCCATGGCGACAGCCATTTGGTTCTCGAGGTACGTACGAGAGTACAAACCAGATTCGAGGCGTTCTTCAGACGGCGCGAAGAAGGTCAAACCACCAGCGTTACCGCGCGGCACAATGGAAATCTTCGTCACGGCGTCGTAATCCGGCATGAGAGCGCCGACGAGGGCGTGACCAGCTTCGTGGTAGGCGACGAGCTTCTTCTTCTTTTCGCTCATCACGGCGCCCTCCTTGGCGGCGCCGGCGATGATGCGTTCGAGGGCATCGGCAATTTCTTCCTTGGACACTTCGGTGAGTTCACGACGAGCGGCGAGAATGGCAGCTTCGTTCATGAGGTTTTCCAAATCCGCACCGGTGAAACCCGGAGTACGGCGAGCGATCTTGTCAAAGTCGACATCCTTGGCGAGCGTCTTACCGCGAGAGTGCACCTTGAGGATGCGGATGCGGCCGGCGACGTCAGGGCGATCGACGGTGACTTGACGGTCAAAACGACCCGGGCGGAGAAGCGCGGAATCGAGAACGTCCGGTCTGTTCGTGGCGGCGAGCACGATGACGCCAGTGTTGCCTTCGAAACCATCCATTTCGGTGAGGAGCTGGTTGATGGTTTGTTCACGTTCATCGTTACCACCACCCATACCGGAACCACGTTGGCGACCGACAGCATCGATTTCATCGATGAAGATGATGCACGGCGCCTTCGCCTTGGCCTTTTCGAACAAGTCGCGAACGCGAGACGCGCCGACACCGACGAAGAGTTCGACGAACTCAGACGCGGCGCAAGAAAAGAAGGGCACGCCAGCTTCACCGGCGACAGCCTTGGCGATCAACGTCTTACCAGTACCCGGCGGGCCAACCAAAAGGCAACCCTTGGGGATCTTGGCACCGAGCGCGGTGTACTTGTCCGGGTTCTTCAAAAAGTCGACAACTTCTTGCAATTCGAGCTTGGCGCCTTCGACACCCGCGACGTCGGCAAACGTCACGCCAGTCTCCGGAACTTCTTGAAACTTGGACTTGGACTTGCCGAAATCCATCGGGCCGCCCATGCCACCGCCCATACCGCCCATACCGCCTTCGCCACCTTGCGCGCGGCGGAACAAAAAGAACAAACCACCAAACGCCACGAGCGGGAACAACAAGTTGCCAATCAAGCTCGCCACGTTGCCTTGCTGCTCGCCTTCGCTCACGGAAATGTCGACGCCATTCTTCGCCAAGATATCAACCAACTCCGGATCATTGGGCAAAATAACCGTCGCCCGGCGACCATCGACCGCGGTCAACTGTAACGCGGAACCATCCTTGCTGAAACGCACGCGCTCCACCTTGCCCCCCATCACGGCTTTGATGAATTCCGAGTAGCGCCAGTTGTTACCTTCGGGCAACGCGTTCGGGTCCGCCGCAACCGCCGGCGCAGTCATGGACGCATCCGCGAACGCACTCATGTCTTGCGCTTGCGCTTGTTGCACCGCCTCCACAGCCGGGGCGGATTGGAAGTCGAAATCAGCCTTAGCCGCGTCGACGACCGCCGCGTTGGAGAGCGCCGCGAACGCCGCGAGCGTCGCGAACGTCGTCTTTGAGGAATCCTGTGTGTTCACACGCGAGCAGCGAAACGTCAGTCGATGCGTCATGCACGAAAACAAAACACCACGCGCTCATTCACGCGCGCGCTACCTCCATCGGCGCGCGAACGCCCCCGAACCAGCGCGTCGTCGAGCGCCACCATCTATCCACACCCGCGCGACGACGTCACCCGCGAGATCCCACGTCATCCTTTCGCCCGTCTCCCGCTCGACCCCCCACGCGCCATCACCATCGCGCGCGACGCCCACGAACGACACCAAAATCTCCCCACGCGTTCGACCCCTTCACGTCGCGTCACCACGCTCGCGTTCGCGCTCGCGCGTACCTCTTTCGTCGCCGATGCGCGCACCGATGCGCGCGCGGCTTTGCTCGTCGTCGCCTTGGTGGATTTCCCGACGACCGGCGCCGTGCGGGACGCGCACGACGCCGTGTGCGCCATGAAAGCGGCGGACATTGTGTGTGTCTTCGTGTGAGATGTGCGTTGAGCGCGCGGGCGGTGTGTTCCGTCGACGCGCGAGGGCGGATGTGACGCGTGCCCTCGCGACGAGGGCGCGCGCACGCGATGGGCCGCGACCGCGCGTGATGACGTCATCGTTTTTAGCGCATGCGTGTCTCGTACTCGAGTGATGGACACATCTATGTATTATCAACGCGCGCGTGATTTATCGTGGTTAGAAAACTCGGACACTCGACACGCAGTGTGTGTGTGTTTTGGCGAGAATGTGTGTTCTGATGTGGAATACGGAGGGTTCGGACGCACGAGGTGTTGGAATATCGAAAACTCGGACGCGTGGCATGTACTGGGCGTGTGTTGGAGTCTGTGTGCGCACGCAGGGTATGGGTGATATATTCTGTTGCGGCATCGAATCGGTCGGCGCGCGCGCGCGCGACGCCAGTGCGACGCGAACGAGCGGTGCGGCGCGGTGCGAGGGATAGATTGTTTTCGTCGTCTCGCGATATATTTCTCGCGAGAAGCGCGTAGAGATCGGCATACGGGTGGCATTCGACGACGATGATGCGAGCCAACGCGGGCGGCGATGAGGAGGACGACGGGAGCGATGACGAACATTTCGACGATCATTTCGACGACGAGGACGACGTTGACCGAGAGCCGCGGGAGTACGTATCGCCGCGTGAGGTGTTGGAGCGCGCGGATGCGGCGACGCGCGCGGCGGACGCGTTCGTGACGACGCGCGCGGATGGCGCGTTTCCAGAATCGAGCGAGGACGCGGACGTCGCGGGGACTCGTCCGTCGCCGGAAGCGATGGCAAAGCTGGATAAAGAGTTGCATAGAATAGTTGATGGGTTAAAGACGTCGCCACAGGATGATGCGAAGCGACAGGGGTTGATGAGTAAGTTTAAGTCGATGATTTCGATGAGGTTCGATGGCGTGCGCGTGGCGCCTTTTGGGTCGTACGTCAGCGCTTTTCACTCGGCTGGGAGTGATATAGATATTTCTTTGCAGATAGATAAAGATGGACCTTGGTACGACGAGCGTGAGGAGGCGCAGGCGAAGAGATCGCAGCGCGGGGGCGTTCGGGCGCGACGGCAGCAACGGCAAGGCAAGTCCAAGCGAGCGCAGTTGCTTCGTAAAGTCGCCAGTGAGTTGAGGTATCGGAACTATCGCGACGTGCAGCTGATATCGAAGGCGCGTGTGCCATTGATTAAGTTTAAGGATCCACAAACTGGCGTGGCGTGTGACGTGTGCATTGAAAATGATGGCGTGTACAAGAGCGCCGTCTTGGGCCTCGTCGCCGACCTCGACCAACGGTACAGAGATTTAGTGTTCCTCATCAAGCTCTGGGCCAAGCACTACGACGTGAACAACGCCATGGAGGGGTCATTTAACTCGTACTCCCTATGTTTGCTGGTCATGCATCATTTACAGCGGCGGAAGATTCCAATCTTACCACCCACGATGCTCCTCACGTTGCCTCGCCCAGATTTAGTAGAGTCGGAAACGCGCGAACTCGCCGAGCACGTGGCGAATACGGATGAACAGTTTGATACATGGAAAGTTAGCAAAGCGCGCGTGGTTTCTGATGCATCTAGAGATATCGCGGCGGTGAAATACCGCGCAGAAAAGTATATCGGGTACGGACGAGACAACAAGGACACCCTAGCTGAGCTCTTCGTGTCGTTTTTTGCGCAACTTCGCGCGGTGAAAGACTTGTTCAAAAATGGTTTGAACGCGTCGACGTACCATGGTAGATTCATTGTTCATAGCTCTTGGCAGGCCTTTAAGTATCCACTCGGCGTCGAGGACCCGTTCGCGGCGGGTGATAACGTTGCTCGAGCAGTGCAGTCGCGCACTAGAGATTATGTGTTGAACGCTTTTCCGGCGGCGTGCGCCGAGCTTTCCAAAATGCTCCAGGCCCAGGACAACGTGCAATTTATGCGATCGCTATTGTCACTACTTGGCGAAAAAGCCGTGCCGCCGGATGTGCTGGCACGTCTGCGACCGCCCTTACCGGTGATCCCGCCGGGCTTGAGGCCGCCGCCCCCAGGCATGCAGCCGCCGCCGCCTGGCAGCGCGAACGCGTTGATGGAGTTGCTCGCGCAGCAAGTGCCCCCGCCCGGGGCTTCGGCAGAGGATTTGCTCGCAATGTTGACGAAGCAGCGACATCAGCAAGCCGAAGCGGCGCAGCGCGCAGCGTTGAATGAGCAACAAATGCTGCAACGCCAGCAAGACATGATGCGCGCTCAGCAAGCGCAACGGTCAGCGCAGTCACCGCAGCTTCAAGATCAGCATCGCACCCCGATTCATGTGTCGTCGTTGTTTCAGGGCGGTGCACCACAACCTCCACAGCATTCACACGCCGCGCCACCGCGTGCGAACATGGTTATGCCCCCGGGCTTTGGCGCGCCACCCGCGCAGCCGCCTCCGCGCCCGACACCTTTGCCTACGCTTTCCTTCAGCGGCGGCTTGGGTGGTGGTGTTTTTTCCTCAATCGCCTCTGGTGGTGGTGGCTTATTCGGTTCATCTCCCGCGCCGCCACCCAACGGCGCTGTTGTGGACGAAATCACTCAACATTTCGCCACAAACATGTCCATCATGAGCGAATTCGGCTCGGCCCAAACGCCCGCCGCCGGAAGATTCCCCACAGACTTCCCATCAACCAGCGCCATGACACCGAACGGCGCTGGGGCGACACCCATGCCGCATCACCCACCACCCACTACCACCGCCGCCACCGCCACCATGGCTCCTCCACCGCACCGGCGTCTCGTCCCCGGACCAGCCGACCCGCCCGCGCCGCTCCAACGCGCCCGCAGCGGCGTCGCCATTCCGAAACCCCGGCCGCGCCAATAACCCACATCAACCGCGCCTTACGTCTCCATCGTTGTCATTCCACTCACTCACACACATCAAACCTCGTCATCCGTCTATTGTTGTTTATTCTTTACTGGTACCGTACCGGGTAGGGTCTGGGCAAAAACTTTTCTGTTGTTCGAAAAACGCGTCCACGCCGCCGCCGCACTCGTCGTCCCCGCGCCTCCATCGGCGCGCACTTCACGATGATGACGACGACGACGACGACGACGACGACGACGATGCGCGGCGCCGCGACGCGCGGTGCGCCGTCGTCGACGACGTCGCGGAGCCACCACGTCGCGGGCGTGCGCAGACCGTTCGAGGCGTCTCGGAGCTGCGCGGCGCGCGGGCGCACGCGCGTCGACGCGCGCGCGGTCCACGGGGCGACGATCGCGGGCGCGGGATACGCGCGCGGTGGTATCGCGATGACGCCCCGACGCGACGTGGCGCGTTCGGCGGCGCCGGTGGCGATGCAGGATGCCGAGAACGATGTCCCGAGGGCGGAGGAGGAGGAGGCGTGCGAAGAGGAAGAATGCGCGGTTCGAGTCGTCGAAGAAGAGTTTCCACGCGATGAAGTCGAGCGTTTACAGCGCACGACGTTAATAGGGATGTTCGTTTCGTATTGCAGTGCGTATTTTGTACGGAAACCAATGTCGGTGGTGAAGAAACCCATGCAAGACGCGCTCGGGTTTAGCACGGGAACCGTCGGGCTCATCGATAGCGCGTTTTTGTTGACGTACGCGCTTGGGCAGTTTGTGATCCCTGCGATTGGTGATAAGGTTGGTGCGAAGAAAGTGATTATTGTAGGTGGAATAGTTTCGTTCTTGTGTTGCGTTGCGTTTGGGTATATTGCTTTACCGTATGCGCTGATGGCGCTGTGGGCGCTCAACGGGTTGGCGCAAAGCGCGTCGTACCCGTTGCACGTGAAACTGCTCAATCCGTGGTTCACGTCGAAAGAGCGTGGAACGGCGATGGGGATTTGGGCGACGAGTCAGCAGGTTGGTGCTACTGGGGCGACGGTTTTGGCGGCTTGGTTATTAGCCAAGGTGGGATGGCGTTTGTCCATCGCCATTCCGGCGGCGTTTATGCTCGTGACGTCTCTCTTGTTAGCGAATATGAATCTCGATCCTCCGTGGTTGCAAAACACCACATACGGTGAAGAAGCGTTGAAGAACACGAAGAAAGGGTCACCTGACGTTGAGCCGGCGTCGGCGGGCATCGCATTCACCGAGGTTTTACGTATTCCTCGATTAAAAATGCTCATGGTGTCCTACTTCTTTGTCAAGATTGTCAGATATTGTTTGCTCTTTTGGTTGCCGTATTACTTGGCCAAAGAGTTTGGTATGTCTGTAGCCATCGCTGGCTACTTGTCGTGCGTGTACGACTTAGGGGGTGTTCTCGGTGGGCTGTCTTGCGGCGTCATCGGGGATAAATTTTTCCAAGGACGACGTCCGATGCTCGGCGCCATCTTTTGCGCGATTCTCACGTTTGCCATCGGCGGTTACCAAACCGCGTGCGGCATGGGCATATGGGCGAATGCTTTGTGCATGGCACTCATCGGGTTCTTGGTCGCCGGCCCTGATGCATTATTAGGCTCAACGGCAATCGCTGACTGCTGTGAACAAGCGGGTTACGGTGAAGAAGTTCTCGGGACGGCGGCGGGCATCGTCAACGGTATGGGGTCCATCGGCGCCGTCCTGCAAGGCACGCTCACGGCGTATATTGCCGAAAAATACGGCTGGGGCGCGCTATTCTGCACGCTTGCAGTGCTCAGTGCGCTTTCAGTCGTGTCCCTTCTCGCCGCTACGAACAGCAAGTTTGTAGAGAGCGATCAAGACGAAGACGAAGGGATTGGGGCGACGCTCGTCGTCGCGTAACGCGCGCGAGCCGAGCGCGTTTTTAATCTCGTATCCACGAGTGCCGCAGCTGAGAAGCTACTACTACTATTGCTACTACTAAAACTGCCACTAACAAAAGTACTACTACTACTATTAATGTCCGTCTGCTGTACACTTTTGGTAATGTAAAAGCGCGTCGCAATCAACACAACACCACTTCATTCGCCGCCTCCGCTTTAACGTTGCAGGAAACAATTCGCGTCGACGGTTATCGATCCATCTTCCGGCAGTAAACCTTGCGGAATGACCCCGAACACGCTCGCATTTCGTGCGATGCGAACCGCTGACGCGACTAGCTTTTTGTGCTCGCTTGAATGCACTTCCCAATTCATCGGAGGGTCTTTGCCCTTGAGCACGAAGGACACGTAGAGGCGAGAAATTCTACGCAACATTGCCGCGATGAACTCGTCATCGCGCTCGATTCTAAATATACGAATCCCACGCGTCGCACTTTGCATGGCCAGAAATGCTGACTGCGTCTTCGTGGCAGCCATTTCTAATTGTACTTGCGGCATGTGATAGGCTGGCGGGGAATCGTACGGGTCTCGGTCAAAGACGATGAACGACCCCGGGACTTCGCGAAACGGGGAAGAATTCTTAACCTCTACCACGAGACGTTCGCCATCTCTGAGTGTGATCATACCATCTGGAGACGCGCCTACTGGTGGTAACGGACCGACACACCACTCTTCGGGCACGGACGCCGGGTCGAGCATGCATAATCCCGCTTCGTGTACCGTGGCGCCGAAGTAGCACATGAGCGAGCACAACGTCGACGCCTCTTGCGCGCTCCCCCACGCCATGCGAATGGACTGTTCACCTCCTCGAGCGAGCGCTCGACAGTACTGGGCATCGCTTAGCATGTGTGCGTCGTCCCCTCCCGCGCGGTTCTTCTTTCCGCGCGACTTTTTCTTGCCATTTTTCTTCTTTTTCTTCTTTGGCTTTGGCTTTTTCGGCTTTGCCATTGACATCGACGCTAATAATACATCCAACGCTGAAGCATCGGCGGCGATCACCGGAGTAGAGGCGTCATGCGTCATGCGCGTAATTGTATCATTATTATTGTCTTCATCGTCATCGTCGTCTTCATCGTCACTAGAGTCCGACGCCGCGTTGCACCGAGCTAAAGCCTCCGCGTTGCGTCGCTCCGCCTCCGTGGCCGCGGCTTCATCTACGTCGTCATCCATCCACTTTTCCCGGCCTATGCGCGCGCATGCGTTGAGAATAGCCCTGTGACCACCTCTTCCGTGCTTGCCCATGCCTAGAGCGCGTTTATTGACGCCGTCTTCGTTAAAACCGAGCGCCGCGTTGAGGACGCCAGTAGTCAAGCGCCCATCGTGCAACGCGTCCCAGGTCTCCGTCCCCTGTCGCACGTACGCGAACGACGCGCGGCCACATAGCGTGACGTCTGACTCTTCTGGTAATGCCTCAAACTTTGGCTGCGCGCGAAGATCATCCATGCGAACGGCACGCCAGAAGATGTTTGGGACGCGGCCACGCGCGCCTGACAACTCTTCACTTTTCGTGCGAGACGACGACTCGGACGACGTCGCTGCTGTGACATCGTCGGAAGACTTTGGTCGATGTAGTTGATCTTGTTTCAACGCACATGGCTCGGTGGTGGTGAGTAAGACGCGCGGGATGGGCATCTCCGCCGCTTTCTGAAGTCGTCGCGAGTGCTCGGGACGATTTTGGACTAACGAGTGTGTGGTGTGGTGTGGTTGACAACAAGCTAATTTTACTCTAGTACTCGTACGTTTCTCCTTGACCCCGTACGTCAATTTCACTCGGCTGATAGCTATACTCTGACTCGCTGCGAGCGTAAGAGTACTCTGATTCTGATTGAAGGTCGGTATCGTGGTAATAGTTGCCCCATCGGCCGTACTGTGGTCCAGCGCCGAGTCTGGGGAATTCAGGCGTGGGATATTGCATTACGTCACCGTTTGCACGCTTTTTGTTCCCACGACCGCCGTCTCTACGGTTGAATCCTCCTCGATTGAACCGCTCCCACGGATCTTTGTCCTCTACATCGTTCGCATAGGGAAGCGGAACCATGCACTCCTTCAGCGCGTTCAATGGACCTTCAACGAGACAGTTATTTTGTCTGAAGTGCTGCAACATCTCGTGGAACAACTTTTGCTTGTTCAAGACTTTCGGGTTACCTACGATAATCAAACCACTACGTGCGCGCGTAATCGCAACGTTCAAGCGGCGCGGGTCACTCAAGAAACCAATACCAGATTTCTCATTCGAACGAACGCACGTCAAAATAATAAAATCCTTTTCTCTACCTTGGAATGAATCCACGCTCGCAACTTCAATTTCTTTGTATAACGATGGATGCAAAATGCCAACACGGGTCATGTGTTGTGTCACGTACGCGCGCTGTCCTTCGTAGGGCGTGACCACGCCTATTTGATCCGGACTAACACCAGCATTTAACAAGTGAGTCACAGTCTTTTCTACAGCCACTGCCTCCGCGCGATTTAAGAAAGATGTGCCACTCGCGCTCATCTCTTCTTGCCCAGTTTGACTCCAGAACATCATTGGTTTCGTCGGTACTGGCCACGGGAAATCGATGTGCGACAGCATGCGCTCGTGCGAGGATACACCATTTTGCAGCGTTCCTTGGTAAAACATGTTACTCGGGAACTCAGACAAGCTTGGATGCATACGATACTGTATCTGTAATCGGAATGGCGCCACGCCAAGATCAATTAAACGTTCGAAAAGCGATCGCGTGAGGTTTGCTGCCTTGGCTGCGGCACATGTCACGATTGGACCCAGCTGCAAGTGGTCGCCAACCAAAACAACATGTTTCGCGCCCATGACGAGAGGAATCAAACACTCTGGTTCGACGGCTTGAGTGGACTCATCAACTAAAACCATACGAAAGCGAAAATTCGCCAATCGTGGGTCACCCGCACCAACGCACGTTGTGCAAATCACATCAGCGTTTTCAAGGATTTCTCGCTCAAGCTTTTTCTGAGCGGCGCGATATTTCTTTTCATCGCCTGCGCTAAGCTCGCCTAACTCATTTTTCAGCTGTTGTAGCTTTTGAAATGATTTGTGCGTCGGTCCTCCGATGTTTGCAACTTGGTAGTGAAGCGTCAAGTGCTCGACCGATGACACTAAATGCTCTCTACTCCTGCTGCTGATGCGCACAACGCGAAGGCCCGTCTTCTCAATTTTTTCAGCCAAATGATCCACAGCAATATTCGATGGTGCGCAAACTATGACTTGACCGTTTCCGCGTTTTGCTAAATGGTATACTATCGTTGCTGACGTCACGGTCTTACCCGTTCCAGGCGGACCTTGCACCAAACTCAACGGATGCGTCAAGACCTGTCGAACTGCTTGCCCTTGACTTTGATTCAACTCGGGTAATCCCGGTGCGTTTAGTTTTTTGGGTAATTCGACTTGCATTCGCTGCTCTTCGACTTCGTGCCCGAGCAGTTTGTGATAAATGTATGCCGAAACAGATGTTTCATCTACCGCAAACGAGGTCAGTGCTACTTTTTGACGGTCAGAGCTCGTCGCCTGCCACAGGAAATTTATAGTGTAGCCATGAGTAAATTCTAAAGGCACGTCCGAGTGATTCATTTCGATACAGATTTCTTCCTGCGCGGTAAATTTCACTACGACACCGTCGCCTGCCCACTGCACTGCACCATTATCAAGGGAGAGTTTCAAGACATTACCTAGAGTAACCGGCACCACGTGTTCGTCTGGAGCGAAGCAGAAATACGCCATTCTTCGCTTGTTCAACCCGACATCCCATCGAATGGTGGCGTTATCTTTCGTTTGGTTAAGCCGCTGCTGTTTGTTGTATTCAGCCTCTCGATGTACGATCGGTGCCAATGTATTTTGATACAAGTATGCGTCTTCATAACGCAGCGCAGCCGGCACTAGCTCATCAGCCTGTGCATCTCGCTCAATGTCATCCAACGTCGCATCTGGATTGGTCTTCCACAACTCTTCCAAACGAGTTACTTTCGATGCAGTCACGTGGCGTGCACGATGCACTTCGCTCTCCTCTGGGATGTTCAATAACCACGGCAAAAACACCTTGTCTGAAATAAGAGGCTCCCAAAGCGTTAAATCAAGGTTCAACTCCTTCAGCACCGCCGGATTACTCGCAGCCGCATCACGCGTGGCTAAAACCACCACGTTGTCATCCTTGCATGGGATAAACCCAAGATTGAACACGTTTGTTGCGCCCGTGACATAACACTCCAAAACCATATCGCCCAACGGCGACGCCTCATGCAAGCGCACCTCCTTGTTCCTCGACTTCACCAAGTGAAAAACCAAACAGCTCGCTGGCAATCCATTCTGGCGCGAATTGCAAAACCACTTATTCGTCTTCACGCACCGCGCGACGCACGCTGTGTTTGATATCCCGCAGTACGAGCACGCGAATTCAGACCCAGCGCCTCGTCCAGCACCTTCCTCCTCGTCGTCGTCATCCTCCTCGTCGTCGTAATCGTCATCACCATACTCATCTCCGTCGTCTAGTAAGTTATCCACGAGCGTGCCGTGATCGATGGTGAGCGTATCGAGCTCGTGGGTGATGCGAGCAAAGTGTTCGTCGTAGCCACCATCGGCGTGTGTCGTCGCGGCTGCGGCGGTTTCGCTCGGCGCGGCGTAGTGCGACATCGCGCGCGACGTGCGATGCACGTGTGCGTGTGCGTATGCGTGTGTGTGCAAACGCGCGTCGAACGCGCGCGCGCGTCGAGGTATGACGATTGTCTCTCACGTGGTTGATTGAGATGAGCGTTGCAGCTCATCTCGGGCGTCGCCGCCGCGGGCTGTTCGAATGCAATTGATTAGTAAAAGCTACAGCGTGTAAAATGATAATACAAAAGTTTGAAGAGGGTGTTACTTGGCCTATTTGGCTTCGTACCAGGTTTTGGCGTAGTCGCCGTCTACCGCGAGCTCGACGTTGAGCAAGTTGACGTGACCAGGGAAAGGATTCTCCATGTGATACTTTGTCAGCGCCAATGCTTCATCCTTGTGCTCCTCCGGCCCTTCAAGGATGACTTCATCGTGAATTTGCATAAGGAGTTTGTACCCAAGCGCTTTAAGCTTCGGGCAACGTTGGATTTGAAGCATGGCCAACATGGCGATGTCGGCGGCGCCACCTTGGATGGGCGTGTTGATGGACGCGCGCAACGCGTGCGACTTGAATGCATCGTTTTTGCTCGACGCGTCGGGTAAGTTCCGCACGCGACCGAGTAACGTACGCACCAAGTTCTTCTCCATGGCAAGCTTCTTTTGAACTTCTTGCCATTCTTGAACTTCAGGTCGGTCGCTGTACCAGAGCGCGACGGTGCTCGCCGCTTCTTCGAGAGACGTGCCCCAATCCTTAGCTAAGCCGTGCGCCGTCTTACCGTAGGCGATACTAAAGTTCAGCACCTTAGCTTTACGACGTTCGCTGGCGAACATGTCCTTCAGCAACGGTGGGCGATTACCATCGTCTTCGCCTTCTTGATCCCCGTACTCGAGCAACACTTCGCCAGCCTCCATGGCCTTCTTGATGTTTGGGTACATGCCGAGCGCGGTTCGACTGTGGAAATCACCACCGGCTTCGAATGCCTCTCGCATGGACTTGCAGTCCGCCATGTGAGCTAAAAGGCGGAGCTCGAGCTGCCCGTAATCGGCTACGACTAAGACGTTCCCTTCCTCCGCTCTAAACGCCTTGCGGATGCCGTATCGATCCTTTTCAAGTGCCGGTTGATTTTGCAAACTCGGACGTCGGGCTGAGAGACGACCTGTCTCTGTATTGATATTCAATGCTCCGTGGACACGACCTTCAGGCCCGCGAATATCGTCACCTTGAAGAGGAATGATAAAGTTGCTCAACAAAGTATCAATCGCCGCCACATCGTTCAAAGCGTCAATCGCCGCGCATGCTTCGACACCATCCTTACCGCCACCAAACGCATCAAATGCTGTACCACACTGCTTTTTTAGCTTCTCTTCCGTTTTTTCCTCATCAGGAAGTTCGTCCCAGTTATCCATAATGCTTCGCGCCGCGCCAGGTTTACCCGCGAGCGCGCGCAAGACGACGCTGCTGACGGCGGGCAGACCAGTGGCGGTGTACGTCATCACTTGAATCGGCTTCTTTGTGATACCATGTAGCGCCAGTTTCATCGTCTTTTTAGGCGCTTTTCCTTCGCGACCGGATCTGTCCCACTCCAACCACTCCGTGGACTCTTGCGTAAACTCGCGAGTTAATTCCACACCTGGTTTATCCCGTCGTTTGTTCTTCGCGCCGGCAAACAACAGTTGACGCACTTGCAAGCCAGAACCGACATTCATGAGTTTTGCACCTTCGCACTTCGTCGCCGCCCAGTTTCGGAAGTAGTCTTCTGCCACTCTCTTATCCTCGAGCGCCATCTTTTCCGCGTTAGCCAAGTGATCTTTGTCCACACGCAAGCCGTTGCGTTCCATCTGTGTCAGTAAATTTCCAAACTCGGCGAGGTAGTACGTGTAAAAATCCCAAAGAGTCGTACACTTGCGGAAGCCAGGCTTGCTGGTCAAGATCGAACACGCCTCGCATGACATCCCGCGGAGCTTAGCTTCGAGTGATTCACGCAAGAACCACGTCGCTTGGGCATCCAAAGCCGAGTACTCAATCCATTTGTCGCGCGACTCGGGGTCCTCTTGAATTTCCTCCACTGGCGGGAGAATCATGGTCTTGCCGGGCGTCCCATCCTTCTTGAGCTTGGCCTTGCCGAAAATCTTTTTCATACTTCGCTTTGAACGCATCATCTCCGCACCAGCGCCGAGCATTTCCGCACAATCGCTCATGGCGTCTGCGCTGGAGGAGAGCGCCTCTAAACTGTAGCCTCCATCGAGCTTTCTGTTTGAGTTCCACAGACGCGCCATGTGCATCGTATCCGCGGCGAATCCAGCGAGCTGAATCCCGTGGTGGTTCTCTACGACGTGACGATCAAAACTGTAATTGTGCCACACCTTTTTCACGTCCGCGTTCTCAAAGTACTCTTTGAAGACTTCCCAAACCCCATCGCCGCCGCGCATGGTATCCACCCAAAGCAAGCTGCGTTTACTCTCGCCGTCGGGAGCAAAATTTACATCAGGACCACAAAACACGGAAAAACACGTCACTTGACCGTGACCGACGGGCGTTTGGTCGGAAACTTCGATGTGCGACACTTCTGTATCGCACGCATGGTATAACGGCCTGTCTGCTGTACCGATGTTGGCGAGTAAAATCTTTAACACGCGTTTAGCCTCTGCCACTGTCTCCACCGTTTGCACCTCATCTCTCAAACCGGTGGCGATGTCACCCTCTTCGCTCGGCATCGCCGCAGTCTTACCACTGGTGCTCGCGGCGCTTTGATTCGTCTTCAGCTCAAAGTCTCCGAGGGCTTTCTTCCAGCTTCCGCCGATGCGCCCGTTGTTTGTGTTCTTCGTTGTTGCCAAGCCTTTGGTGCCATTTGCTCGCACAATCACCGCACCGCTTCTATAGTCATCATCTTCGTCTGAATCTGAATCTTCTTCATCGAACCATTGCTCGGAGACCTCTTGCGATGCAGTGCTAATCGCAAACGTACGCGTAAACTCTGCTCGCCAGCTCGCGTCGAGGCCACGATCGTGCAAAGAATTACCTCGCCCGCTCGCGCTTCGACTCGCTAAACGCGCATTCGAGCGTCGAATGCGCCGATTTATAACACGTCGTGCGAACGATGCCCCCGGTGACGTGTGTCCAGTGGCTGTGGCGGCGTGCATCGTCATGATCCCGCGACAATTCACACTCCCCAGTCGTAGGTTCGCACGATTCGTCGCCAGTATCGACGTCGAATACGCAGTCGCACCGCTTGACGCGTGCGAGAAGACTTGTGTTGTGTAAATTGTCGCGTTCAAACCGTTTGTCAGCGCCCGTCGCATGCACGGCGCGGTGTAAGGAGGCGAAATGGGTGGAAATTCAATTTTGGCGCGATCTATCAAGAGCAGTTTTCTCCGTCGACGCCCGGTATCGGCGGATGGACGCGTAGGCGACGCTCACGTACGCCTCGCGCCTTCGATAGGGAAAAATATAAAAAATGCATACGTGAATTCAATAGTTTACATCGTTAATAGAGAGTTTTCGCCTATGGTCGGCCACGTCGGTTCGCCCGTTTTACAATTCATCCTTGCCCGACGCGTCCATCGCGGCTGTGGGGTCGATAAATGTCGGCTGCTCGTCGTCCTCGACATCGTACATCACCTGCCCGGTTTCTTTATCGATGGTTTGTTCGATAGATTTTTTCTTTTTCCCCTTGCCGTGGCTTTTAATCTTGCAATAATCCAAATCCAAGCATAACACGTGCTGGGCCGTGAAATCAAAGCCTTCCTCGAGATTTTTAGTCGCCTTTTCGATGTACTCGTCAAACTCCAAGCTATCCGTCACCGCCGCGCACGCCTCGCTCAACACCGAGCGCTGATACGTATTTGACAACAACGAAAAATTATTTGATTCGCGAACTTCGCTTCCTGGCGGGCCATTATAGTGAAACCGTTGCTCTTCATCCTTCGTAAACACCCCCAAGCCGTACACAGTCATCTGAATCGTGTCCGTTTCCTCCTTGGTTAAGTTTTTGCCGAACCGATCGAACACGCGAGTGGTGGTGATGATATTCTCCGCCCCGCTCTTACTGTACCCCCATTTATTTTCGATCGCCCCGTTTGCGGAACACATCGCCGTGAGCTCCTTGGCGAGTGTCTGGGCGAACAAGCTCACGTATCGCGACCCGAACACGTTCGTCGGGCCCGCGTCTTGCTTGTGCTTGGCCGCGACGGCGCTGAATGTGTCTGCAATTTCACGCGTAACCGCTTTACACGCGCCGCATTGGATGCCGCTCACGAGCGAGCGTAAATTGTCGCTGTGTTCTTCGTTCAAGTCGACGTCTAAATCGATGCCTCCGGAACGCACCGCGCACGGGTGCTGCGCGAGTAACGCGAGAAATAGCAGCGCGCGAAAGAGAACAGCAGAGCGCATGACACAGTGGTGTTATGTTTCGTGAGCGTCACGTGCGCGCACGTGCGTGACGTGATGCTGCGCGTCGAATTCTGCGGGGATTGAACTTTTGGATTATTTGGTTCGACGGGCGAAGGGACAAAGTCTTTGTCACAAACATACAAGTAAATAATATCTATGATTACATACGACGTGGTTAATCGTTCGAAAAAATGTGAGGATGTGCTATGTTCTAATAGATAGTTCGCTCCCGAAGCAGTCGGCAGACTTGTGAAGCGTCGCGCGCGTACGTCTGGATGTTGACTACGGCGGTTACGCATCTTTACGTCGCGTGCGACAACTTTAAAAGCACGAAACGACCTTCGAGGGTCGTGATGAGCGCCTCCATGGCGACAGCATCATACGTTGTTGATGATACGTCGTTAATAATGATGCATTCATCGAATTTCGCGAGCTTTATGGCGCTTTCGCACCACCATTGCTCGGTGTGTTCCGGTAAATCTCTGTGTAAATGTCCGCCTTGACACTCAGCCAAATCTTCGCCTTCAAACCGTTCTATGGCGCTCACTTGCACATGCATGCCGCGAGAGATGACTTCTGTGATAAAGTGCGTTAATAATCCGGCGTGTCTACATGCGTTCATGACGTATCCGGTGCCGGTCTGCGCGACGCGTCGAGCCAAGCACGCCGCGAGTGGCGACACGTGCTCCTCAGTATAAATCACATCCGTGGCGAGCACGACATCAAAGACGTCATCCACGGACACGCGATTATCCGTGGTTTCCAATTTTGCATCCGCTTTGCGATTATGCACCCAATGTCTAGCTTGGCCAGTGCGCGCCTCGTCCAGCGACACGACGCCGTTGAGAATGTCCTCGTCGTCGCGAAAATCTAAAAACGCCGCCGACGTCCGCGCCGATTCTTCTGGCAACAAGTCCGCGATGCTGTGTCTAATTGCACGAAGTGCCCCTGGCGCGCCTTCGCTTATCACAACGCGCGACGCGCCCGCGCGCGCGGCTACGAGTGCGGTAAATCCACATCCTGAGCCGATTTCCAAGCACGATTTGCCTCGCGTCAACTCAGGCGCGGCGTCGATGGCACGCCCTAGAATCTGGCTCGCTCCCCACACGCGCCAAGCCAGCCCAGCGTCGTCCCACGAACTTTCATGCACGCGAATGGTGCTTAAAGACACCGGCAATTCAATCTCAAGCACGCCTTGCTTTCGCGCAGCCGCTTGGCCGACTTGCGACCCCGGGACGCTTTTCAGCTCCACAGCGACAGTCTTCACCGCCGGCTCCGCACACCGTCCGAGCGCCGCCCCACACGCATCCATGAGTTCTTCATCAGAATTCATCATACCCCAATTCAGCGCGCGCGTCAGCGGCGCTCGCGCGCCTAAAGACTCCCCGTAGCTCACCGCCGACCGGCTGCTCTGCGTAATCAATCGCGCGAGCACCAATAAACACTCCCGTCGCTCATCACCAGGCTTCAACGTCTCCAACCGCTCAATGACGTGTCTCATCGCATCGTGTGCCTGCGTTCGCGCCATCGTTCGTCATCGTCAGTCACCCGTCACCGTCGCGCACTCGCACAAGATGCAAAACGCGTCAAAAAAGCGCCGCCGTGCCGCTCGGTGCGCTTTATCCGCGCCGCGCGCGCGCGCGATCGCGCGGCGCCCCTCGCGCCCGCGGCGTTGGCGATGAACGCACGCAATCTATCGCCGTACCTGGTCCTCGACCTCGTCGCCATCGACGTCGAGCGACATGTCGGCGCGATGTGGCGTCGTGGCTGAAAAGCGCGTCGCACGTGTCGGCACAATCTCACGCGCGCGCGCGCGGCGACTCGACGGCGCCACCGCGAACGAACGCGCGATCGAACGGAACCGCACGCGCGTCATGGATACCGTGCCGCCGACGGCGACGGCGTACCCGCGCTTGGGCGACCGCGAATCGCGCGCACCCTGGACCAACGTCGACTGCACCGCGCCCGCTGGGTACGACGCCGCGACGTGGCGCGCGCGCGTCGAGCTCGCGGGGGCGTACCAGCTGTGCGATAGATTCGCGTTCAACGAGGGCGTGTGTAATCACTTGACGGTGCTCGTGCCCGGGGCGAGCGATAGGTTCTTGTGCGCGCCGTACGGGTTGGCGTGGAGCGAAGTCACCGCGAGCAACTTGGTGATGATTGACGTCAAGGGTAACGTCATCGAAGGACGCGGTGAGATTGATGCGACGGCGTTTTTTATTCATCTGGCGATTCATCAGGCTGGACACGCGTGCGTGTTGCATACGCACATGCCGTACGCGAGCGCGCTGTGCTGCGTCGAGCGCTTTGAGCTCGCGATGTGTCATCAAAATTCCTTACGTTTTGCGGATGATATTGCGTACGATCCCGCGTTTAATGGTTTAGTGTTGGACAACACCGAAGGCGATCGCTTGGTGAGCGTCATGGGTGATAAGCGAGTGTTGATGCATAAGCACCACGGGGTTATCGTGTGCGGCGCGAGCGTCGCCGAAGCGTTTGACGACTTGTACTATCTCGAACGCGCGGCGGAAGTGCAAGTCATCGCCATGTCCACTGGTTCGCCGTTATGCACGATAAGTAAAGAAATTGGTGAGCAATTTCGTCGTGACATGGAGAGCGATGGTGGCAAGGCGCGTTGGGCGCAATTACATTACGACGCCAGGCTGCGCGAGCTCGCGCGGGACGACTGGCGGAAACATTTCGCTCAAGACAAGCGCATCATGCACCCGTACGAGGATCGAGTCATGTTTCCCGCTGCGCAGTAAAGTTAACATACTTATAGACGTGTATTGTTGTTTCTCGGTATATTGCGCCGAATGCGTTGTAATTAAACTTGAATTCTTTCAACCATTGTCTTCACACCTCGCCTCGCGCGACCTCGCGGATGGATACGATAGAACGCGCACTCGATGGCGTCGACGACATCGATGCCCTCATCACGGACGGCGTATGCATGTCTACGACAATCATGCACCGATTGTGTGCGTCGGCGTCGGCGTCAGCGTCGACGCCGCTCGAAGAGATTCAATTAAAGTTGGTTAAGCTCCGCGACGATGCTCGTCGCGCCGCGGCGAGCGCGAGCGCTCGAGCGGCGACGAACGCTGCGGCGATGGAATCCAGCGAGCGCGCGGTGCGGGACATCGCTCGCGCGACCGCTGGGCACACGAGGGATGCGCTGTGCGCGGAGCTGGCGCGCGCGAGACGTCGCGCGGAGCTCGCGATTGAGGCGCGCGTACTCGAGACGTCATCCGCGAGCGCTCGAGCGCGCAGACGCGCAGACGCGCTGGATGATTTAGCCGATATAGCAGAATGCGTGATCGCGTTCGCGTCGCACGGACGGGAGAAAGCGGTGCGATTGGCGTGTGGTGGGGTGTTCGTCGACGCCGACCGAACGGCGGAGGCGGCGACGCTCGCGAGACGAGCGTTGGAATGTCTCGCGCGCGTCGACGCGAGCGGATGCGACGCGACGAACGGCGGCGACGTCGCGCGTATTGTTCGCCAGTCGATGAGCGCACTCGAAGAGTATTGCGATGATAAGGAGAATGCGTTATTGAGGGCGTTTGATGACGCGCTCGACGCGGCGAATGTCGACGCCATGTCGACGGCTGTAAACGCGCTTTGGACGTTTCACGACGGCGCCAGCGTCGTCTCGAGATACGTCGCGAGTCGAGCGATGTTTATTTCTCACGACTCAATAGAAGAGGCGCTCAACGTGCGTAATATCGTGGAGCGTGCTGTGATTACTGGCGAGAGCGATTCACGAGCCGAAACGATTTATTGCGCGTTTTATGAAAACATACGCGGCATGCTGTCGAGAGAATTCCGCACAATTGCCGGCGCGTTTGGAGACCGCGCAAACGTGATATTAAGTGCGCTCGTTCGTCGCGTCGCCGAACAGCGCGTGAGTGATATCATTGAGACTTTACTTTCGGCAGAGCTCAAGACGATTGATTCGCTTCGCCAGCGTTTGTCGTTTACGTCGCTGACGTTAAGTGAGCTCGAGAAAACCAATGGTTTGATTCGTGAGCTCGCAAAGGATGATAAAAATGTACAGCTCATCATGGGCGCAGAGTTTTTCGGCGAGGCATGCACGTCGCTCGTGGATGATGAATGTTCGTGTTTAGATTTGGCGCCAGATGACGACGCTTTATTATCCGCAAGCGCGGACGAGGACCGCGCCATCGACGTTTTATGCACAAACTACGAAGAAGCAATGCGTAGATGCGCTACATGTCTCGATGTGACCGAGCTAGACCGCGCTTCTGCGGCGCTGACGCAAACACTCCTCTCCAGAGTGCTTCGATTGTCAAAGCGAAGGGTGAACGACGCCATCGTCGCGACGACAGCTTCGAGCACCCGCTTCGATGCGACGACGTCGATTGACGATGCTAACACGCAAGCATTTCAGCCTCTGCTACGCACCGCACAATGCATCGGAACATGGTTGAAGCGTGCGCAGCACGTCACCGGTGCCTCAGACGCGTTCGACTCCGTGCGGGACGAGCTCAGCCGGAACATGTCCACTGTCATTGACGCCGTCGCCAAACGCGCCGTGCACCTCATCGATGTCAAGCTCCGTGTGTATCAACATTCGACAGATTTTGCGTCCAATGATGGGGCGTGCCTTGCTGAACGAGAGACTGATGCTTGCAAAGTCGTAATGTCAGTGCTCGACGGCGTCGCCGCGCTCGCGAAGCGGGCACTCGAAGCGGCCAACGCTGACGCGCTCCTGGATGAGATTGCCGAACGCTTCTACGCGTTGATTTTCATGCACGTGTGTCGATTCAAGTACAGCACAACTGGCGCCGTGCAACTCAAGCTCGATTTAAGCGCCTACGTGCAGTGGACGCGCGCGCACGTGAAAGATGTATCGATTCTCGGTCGCTTTACGGCGTTAGCGGGACGCGCCAACGTCCTCGTCGTCGGCGACGAGGCGCTTGATTCGCTCGTGCGTGACCTCACCGATGGGAGCGAACACATACACGAGCTCGATATGCTTGTTAAACTCCGTCTAACGGCGTTACCTTCTATTTCAAAAGCTAAGTAGTACTATAGTCTGTAGCCAACTCTAGCGCATTCGCACATAGTCCCCTATTCAATCGCGTTTCCAACGCGAAATGTAAAATCCATCCGTACCCAGCACGTGCGGCAGTAATAATCGTTCGTGCTCGTGGAGTGCGACATTCGGCGATGTCGGTACGGGCGTCTCGAATGGCCACGGCGCAAAGTCAGCGTGATGCGCCTCGAACGCGCGTGCGACGTCTTGATTTTCAATCGACACCACCGAGCACGTGGCGTAAATTAATCGTCCACCGTTTGGTTTTACCAATCGACTGGCGCGACGCAAAATCTCTAGTTGGATTTTAGCGAGTTCGTATGGGTCATCGTGCGTGTACCGCAGCGATGGCGTACGACGAAGCGCGCCCACACTCGAACAAGGTGCGTCCACGAGCACGGCGTCAAACGCCGCCGCCGGGAGCTCGTCGAGGCTTCCAATGTTTTCGAGCACCTCCACGATATTTCCCACTTGAGCGCGCTCAATATTCGCCAGTAAATGCTTTAATCGACGTTTATCGACGTCAAACGCGTATATCTTCCCAACGCCGAGCATGGATGACGCCAGCGCCAGCGTCTTACCGCCATTGCCGGCGCACGCGTCGAGCACGACGTCGCCAGGCGCCGCGTCCACACTCGCGGCGATGAGCTGACTGCCCTCGTCCTGGACTTCATAGAACCCATCGACCCACGTTTTCGAGCCATAAATACCACCGTTCGCCGGCGCGCCGTCTTTAAGCCAAAACGCTCCGGGGACTAAATGTGCAAACGCGTCTTCAATGTCCCCGACGCCTTCAGCCTTCAACATTTCAATCACGTCCGCCTTCGAAGCACCTCTCGCAGCGTTCACGCGACACACCACTGGACCACGCGTGTTCATCGCTTGCGCGAGCTTCCCAGCTTCGTCCGCGCCGTACTCATCGACAAACATGTCAGCCAAACGCGTCGGGAGTGAAAACTTTTCTGATATCTCATTCGTCCACGTCAAGTTTTCCTCCTTCACCGCCTCCACCAACGCGCGCACGCGTTCGCCATACATCTCCACCAACGCACCGTCATCCGGCATCGTCCCCTCGCGCGCGCCTAGCCTCTCCTTACCGCACCAATACATCAAAACAATCTCCCGCGCGTCCTCGCCGCCGCCGCACGCGTCCAACGCCTCCGACGCCACCCTCCACCCTCCCGCGCGCACGCACGCACGCTCGCGCTCGAGTCGCGTGCGCCACACCTCGCTCCCGAGCACACACGTCGCGATCGCCGCCCGTTCACCGTTCGTCACGCTCGCCACGTCGTCGTCTGCCACCGCGTCCCACGTCGGACGCAGCGCTTTTCGAAGAATCGCATTGACATCCCCATCGACGCCTCTCGCGCGCAGCACCGCCTCGCACCGGCGCCGCACGACGCGCCAGCGCACGTCCGGCGCCGCCGCCTGCGCGTGGACGCGCGCGCGGCGCTCGCGGCGCACCGACGCGGCGCGACTGACGACGATTGGCGCGCGCAACATTGTGACGCCCAACCGCCACACCATGGCGTGCGCGGCGCGGCGGCTGGCGACGCGCGCGAAACGCGCGTCGGCGTCGGTGATGACGACGATGACGACGATGACGCCGACGCCGACGCTGGACGGCGTGCGCGTGGAGGCGGTGCGGCGGCTGGCGACGCGTGGACGTGACCAGACGGCGTCGATGTCGACGACCTCTTCACCGTCCCCGACGCCGACGCTGGACGGCATACGCGTCGAGAGTACGAATCGAGCGTACGAATCGCACGTGACGCTGGTGTTCGGCAAGCGCGAGCCGTACGGCGCGCTGTCGTCGCTGCACGCGCGCGATTGGGCGCTTCTCGCGCACGACGGCGGGTACCGTCACTCATTCGCGTCGGTGCCAGCGGCGCTGGTGAGGAAATCGGAGTCGCTGGTGGCGCGCATGGGGAACTTTACCGCCGTCGTGGGTGCGCGATGTTGTTACTTTGTCGAGGCGCGCGCGTCGACAGCGAGGAACGCCGCTGAGGCGTTGCGCGCGCGGACGCTCGGCTCGGGCGCCGACGCGAGCGACGGTTTTGATTTTCCAATGGCGGCGTTAGAGTGCGCGTTGGAGGAGTCGAGCAGGTACTACGAAGCCAAGTTGTTTCGTCTACGTCGGCTCGCGAGGCATTGCGTGGAGGAGATTTCGAGTGATTTACGCGGCGACGATTCGAGAGGTTTTTTAATGCGCGGCGTCATGTTAAATTATTCAGCGTCGCAGTTTCAGAAGCTTCCGCCGGTCCGTCGGGCGGTGGTGGCGCTCGAGCACGACGCCAGAGAGGCGTTGGATGCGTTAAACCGAGCGACGGCGATGGAAACGGCGATGGAAACGGATGAGAGCGTATTGCCTGCGCCGCATGGCGTCGTTTTAGACGACGTCGCCAAGCAAGAGCGTTCAGAGGCGTTGTTGGATCTGTTGGCGAGTCACTCGCGGCGCATGGCTGCCGTTGGTGGCTTGGTGGAAGAATTGACGGCGAATTTGGATGCGGCTCGGGAATTATGGGAGCTCCAACTCGACGGCGATCGAAATCGTACCGAGCAGATGAACTTTCGCGCGACGGTGGTGGCCATGGCAGCGGCGAGCGCCGCGGTGCCGGCGTCGCTCGGCGGCATGAACATACCCCACGGCTTTGAGAACGCGCCGACGGAGGTGTTTTGGAGCGTCGCGGGGTGTGTAGGTATGACGGCTTTTATCGCGTGGTATACGTTTATGAGAAATTTTAGAAAGGCTGGTGAAGTCACCAACGGTACGTCTTTCTACGCGTCGTTTTGAGCGCGCGCCGACGTCGCGCGCGAAACATTGACTGACGTTTATTTCAATCGTTTACACACCAGCCCGCGCGAGTGAGTTGGCGTCGATGCAGTATATATTAAGTAACATGGATACATTGGATGACGCGTTCGGTGCGCGCGCGATGCGCGGCGACGCGTCGTCCGTGATTGTCACGCGCGAAGCGTTGCGCAATGCCATTCGCGAAGCGCCCGGGCAAGCCGCGGCTACCGCGCCCGACGCCGACGAAGTTTACGATTTATTAACGCGCGTGTTCGATGTGAACAACTCTAGTAAAATTGAATTAGCCGAATGGCGTCAGAAGTCATAGCCGAATGGCGTCAGAAGCCGTCATAGCGTCGTCATTATACACAGGAAGGAATCATCGCGATGACTGTCGCGTCAGCCAACCGACGACTTCATACGTCGCCATGCCGCCTCGAAAATCCACCAAGCGCAAACAACACCCTCGTAAATCCATCCCCGAAGAAGATAAAGAGAACCCCGACGTGGAGCCGTATACGCCGACGGATACGCGCCGCGCAAAGGGTGCGAAACTCGGTGAGTACACAAATGTCCAAAGCGAGCCCGCGCAGAGTCACAGCCCAGCCCAGACGCCAGGGGCTCGCGCGCGCAGCGACGTCGTCGCGCTCGAAGATGCGAGCGCACTCGCGCCACCGACGCCGGGCACCAACGCACCTGGCGACGTCGACGTCTTAGGGCGGATGTTTGTCGACTTTCAAGAGCGTTTCGATGGCTCGCGCGACGCAGAATCGTCGCAACTCGCGCAAAATGTTGCGATTCAGTTCGCGAATGCGATTGAGCGCATCGCGCACGCTCGAGAACAGTTGAATGAATTTTCTGCGCAAGCACACGCGGTGATTAATGAGATTGAAAGCATTGTTGAACTTTCGGCGCAAAAGGGCATGGGAGAGGCGCTCGCACTCGAAGATGAATTGGACGCGACGAAGGCGCGATTGACGCAGGCGAAACATTTCGTTGGGTTATTGAATGCGACGACGAATGCGGAGCCGACGAATGAGTCGCCATAGATAGCGCGCGCGCGAAAATGTCATTGTGCGATGAATCGTACCTACGCAAGAATGGAATGACGACGCGCGCCGTTCATCAAACGACGTGCGAGTGAAATGAATAATACAATGGTTCAATGCTGTGCTTCTAAATGCGTTTGCGCTGTGCTATACAATGATTGAAGATTTTATCCCCATATCGAAGTGTGATATCCACTTTGCGTGTGCGCGTGCATGCGCGGCTTCTAATTGATAACATCTGGCGTCGACGGCGCTTGTCCGATCGACGCTTGACGTTTTAACAACTCGTACACGCTCACCATCGTCGTCCCCCAAATACTAACGCTCACCATACGCGGTCTAACGCCGCGCAAAAATCCCATGGCACCGTGCTCGGCATATAGCGCTCGTGCCGTGCTCGCTAACGTATGCTTATCGCCCCCAGGCTGCCCGCTTAAGACTTGCAGCCGAGTTTTCATGATATCTAGCGGCGTCGTGAGAAATCCGCTCGACATCCCCGCGCACACCCCAGCCGCGGCTTGTACCACAGCAACTTGACCATCACTTGTCGTGGCTTCATTGCGCCATTCCTCCGGGGCGACGCCCCAGAGCGCGCGTTTATAGGTGCCGTAGAAGCCCCACCACAACGCGCTTCCGGGCACCAACGTCGCGATACTCGCTCCAAACCCTCGATATAACCCCCTCACCCCTTCCGTGCGCACAATCGTGCGCACCGCATCTATACCGTTACGATACCCAACTAAAACCGCTCCACTTTCCGCGACGCTACCTCCACTTTTCATGCCCTGAACCATTTGCCGTTGCGAAATCACATCCACGGGCACCGCGAGCGTTTGCGAAATCAAACTCGCCGTCGCCCCACCCGCGGCATCTGCCGCACCTCTATACATCTCTGGAACATTATATGAATCAAAAACCACATTCGTATGCGTCTTCACGGCTTCGAGCGTTGATAAATATACCACGCGTATCGGCATCGCGCCGACGATGATGGTTCCAAACCCGCGATACAACCCACGCACGCCGCGTTCGCGCACGATGTCGCGCACGATATCTCGCGCCTTGGTCATCTGCGCGTCGCTACCAACCATTTGGCGGGTTTTAATCACCGATAGCGGGTAGAGCGCCATGGTGACGGCGCTGAAGAGGCCGACAGAGTTGAGGACAAACTTGCGCTTGTCCAACGAGTCCCAGTCGACTTCGCGCGGCATCGCGGACGTCTTCGCGTGCGATGGACCGACTGGCGCCGCCGAAGACGACGACCTCGTCGATGGCGATGTCATCGCGCGCCGTGTGGGTGGGCTAGGCTGACGCGCGCGGCGATGAGTGAGGACGCGACACCGCATGAAAAAGATGGGCTACGAAAGTTTACACCGACTGAACCAGTCAAACGACTACGACTACGTGAATACATACTATAGCGCGAGCTCACGCGCGGTCTCGAACGATACGCACGCCTAGGGACCCGAGCACGCCTTCGATGGCGACGTGTTTCTTATCGACGGCGACGACGGCTCGACGCACGACGGCGAATTCGCCGAGCAACGCTCCCGCGACATCTTCTGCCACCTTTTCAATCGTTATGCGCGTTGGACCGCGTTCGACGACGTCACGGACAATGTTCCACGCCTTGGCGTAATCTACGGTGTCTGCCAGGGCGTCGGATGCTCCAGCGCGATCAAGAGGGGTGAAGAGCTCGACGTTCACGGTGAACTTTTGACCCAGCACGCGCTCGGCTTCGAGCGCGCCGTGCTTGGCGTAAAACACCATGTCGCGCATGACTATGGCGTCCGATGCTGTAAATGATGACGTCGACGCGAGACGACTTCGCGTGCATCGAGACACGGCGGCTAACGCGCGCGAGGTTTGGTGAAACATGACGACGTCGAGCGGTTGTGAGTCGCGTTGTGACAAAGAAAATAATGTTAAGCTGAAATAAAATGCGCGCCAGCGAGCCTTTACTAAAATATTAAACATACTGTACTGTAATAATCGCGCCCAACTTACTTTTTCGGCGTCACCTTGTCGTTCACGCTCTCAATGGCGCGTCCAATCATGGAATTTCCGACGTCAAACTGAAGCGCCAACGCATTCGGCGTCACCTTGTACTTCTTCACTAACGCCCGGAACTCTTCCGTGCGCGTCGCGAGCTTCAAATCATCGTCATCCCACATCGCATCTAAATCACGCATCCCTCGCGCGGCGCCGTACGTGCGCGGATTCGCGTAGCCAGCCTTAAAACATCCTTCCAGCGCGAGCAACGCGTTGTCCACCTCGCCCATGGCGCATCGACACGCTGCCGCGTTGTACAGCGCCGCTTGTCGCTCACCCAGGGACAACTCCGCGGGTTTCGCACGATCGCGCTTCGTACCGCTTCCCGGAAGCGTTAACGCGCGCTCGAACTCGCGCAGGGCGTCGGGAAACGCGCCGGTGGCGTATAAATCGCGACCGTGTTCAATCGCAAACGACGCATCGCTGAGCTCGACCCAGGTCTCGTCGATGAGCTTGCCAGCGCGCGTCGGTGGCGCGGGGCGTCGGTCGCGGTGCTGGGTGGCGCGGGGCGTCGCGCGGGCGCGGGTCGCGGTGAATGTCTTGGTCGTCGTCGTCGTCTGCATGGCGAAAGTCACGCGCTGGATTATGCGGACGCGTGGGACACGTGGGCGCGAACGAAATGAAATGTGAAATGTGTGCTATTACACATATCATAATGCGAGTGCGTGCAAATGGGGGTGGGTGGTGTCTAAGCTGGACGTTTAGGACGTCACAGCGAGCTTGGCGAGGTGTTCGGTGAAGACGGTCATGGAAATGTCGTCGGTGAAGATGATTTCGCCCGAACTGGCTCCGCCGTAGTCGTACGCCGCGCTGGTGTTGTGCGTCGCCGATGGGTTGAGCTTGGCGAGCAGAAATCTCGCTTGAGAGCCACCTTGGTTGCATTCGACGAGACGCGGTGTTGGACAGCGATCGGCGGCGAGCGCTTTGGCGTCGCGCACGGGCGCCGCGAGGAGCGCACGAAACGCCTCGTGCTCGGGCTGGTCTTGGTATCCCGCTTTGTGCCACGCCGCGATAGTGCTCCCACGATGGGCGACGATGAGAAAGTACGAATCCAAGAGCAAAATAGTATCTGGCGTAATGGCACTCACGTCTAACAGCACCGGTTGCGGTGGGCCATTGAAAGAATAACTCAATAGCGTGGGCTGAATCATCACGAGCGAATTCATAACCGTTTCGCGCGATAGCATGATGCGGTAGAACGCCGTCTCGTCCGGTGAGTTGTTTGCGGTTTGTAAAAACTGCGAGCGTCTCAAATGGAACATAAATTGCGGATAAATCGACAGATTCGGTGGCATGCGGAAACTTTCTGGAGCGTCCCGTTGGTATTCGCCAAACTTTGCGCCGACGCGAATCAGCGTTCTGTCCAACCAACGCAACAAATCGAAAGACTCTTCGTTCTCGGTTCTAAACGTCGCAATCCGTGCCATGAGCACAGCCGTTGCCTCTTGGTCAAAACCTCCTAAGATTTCAGGAGACGAGCTACTTTCCGTCCATCGTCGCGCCACCGTAGTGACGCGCAAGCGCACTTGCCCATCGCTCAACTTGTAGCGAGTGCAAAACTGCAAGAAGAACGGTTGACCGTTCGGAATCGGATTGCTATGTTGATTCACGATTTCGTAGTACACAGCAACTGTCGACGTGGGCGAGAATGAACACATTCTCCACGACGTCGTTTGCCCGAGACCAATTTCATTTTCACTAATTCGCTGCGATTTCACCGCGAGCGCGCTCACAGGCCCAATCGCCCCGCACACCATAATTTGCGGCGTGCAAAACACGCTGAACGTGCCATTGAATCGCATGTCCAATGTCCCAGTTTTCGGATCGCGCGCGAACATCTTTGCCAGAGACTGTCTAAATGTCTCCGCGCGGAACTGTTCGGCGAGAATCATTTGACCGCCGGTTTGGTCGACCGCAATTTTCATCTCCGCTAAGCCAACTTGGTCCAAGGAACACGCGAATACATCTAGCGAGTGAGAACTCGTAGCTAATCGAATACCTAGAGCGTTGTAAAACTTACACGCCTCCTTGTAATGCTTCCCTGCATTCTTATCCAAATCTTGGTGAGAGCGTAAATTTTCACCCATATCTGTCCCGACCACCGTCCCTGGGCCAGTGGTACACGGACCAGACGTAAACACTAACACTCGCCCACCTTGTGAGGCGTGCGATTCGGCTAATAACCCCGTAGCGACACTCATCGCCGCTCCTGTGGCGCGCAGCGACCGTTTTCCTCGCTCCGCAGTACGCTCGTCCAGCGTGACTTCCTCGAGCACGCTCTGCAGCGTAAACTCGCACTCGCTCACGGGTTGAATGAATCGTCGGGTCGGCTTGACGTACTCCATCGCCGCCGCCGTTGTCCCCGGCGCAGCGACGCCATTCATCCCGGTTGGCGCGCGCTGGCGGTTAAAATCTAATCCCAACATCTTCCTCAACACCTCTTGCTCGCAATCCTTCGTCCCTCGAAACACATACGACCGTCGCATGCCGCCATCCGTGTCAATCAATTCATGCACGCGCACAGTCGAACCAAACGTCACTAGCCCAACGAACGCATCTTCAGGTAACAACGATACGAGTTGCATTAACGAATCTTTCGCGTCTTGTAATTCCTCCTCCGTAGCGCACGCGCAATCCAAACACAATACAAAACACGGCGCCGTCGGTGTCTTATTCGGAATCGCATATTCCACGCTCGTATACGTGGGAAACAATTCTGCTGGAAGATTATTCTCGCTAATCTGCTCATAGTTTCTTGGCAGCGCGTTCATCGCGTCGCAAAGCGCGCATCGCCAACGCTTGGCGTAGTAATCCACAGAGCAATACGGATTCAACGCCCCTTGACACCCCTCACACACCACGGGTTCGTACGGTAACACCGGACAACACTCCCCGAGATCTTTCCCTGGCGTCACGAGCGCGCCGAATGGTAGCACCACGCGCGTAGCTTCGATGCGCGAACACGGCCACGCATTCCAGCTCAATCGAACGCCTTCGCGCGCCTCGAGCTGCGCGAAATCCATCGCGCGCTATCGCCCGTGCGCGCGTGAAACGTCGCACGGTGTGCACCGAGGCGCGTTCGCTCGTGTAGGTCGTCTCGCGCGCGGACGCGGGTCGTGCGCGCCGGTTTTTGCGGTGCGATCAACGCATCGTCTTCTTCAGCATCTTGGTGTTGCAACCTCACTTTGCGCGCGTGCGTTCGCAATGTCAGCGGCGAATGACGCGCCAGTGATTGAGGTCATCACGAGCGCGAGAGAGATGCGCGCGTGGTCTCGCGCGGCGCGCGCGCGTGGGCTTCGCGTGGGCTTTGTGCCTACTATGGGTGCCCTGCACGACGGCCATTTGAGCCTCGTGCGCGCCGCGCGTGCGCGCTCGGACGTCGTCGTGGTGTCGATATACGTCAACGAGACGCAGTTCGCGCCTGGGGAGGATTTCGACAAGTATCCGCGCGGTGTGGAGGCGGACGTGGCGAAACTTCAAGCGGTCGGCGGCGTGGACGTCGCGTACGCGCCTCGCGCGATGTACGTCGATCCCGAGAAGGAGGCACCGCATGAGACGTTTGTGACGGTAGAGAACGTTTCGAAAGGTTTGTGCTCGTTGTCGCGTCCGCATTTCTTTCGAGGCGTGGCGACGGTGGTGACCAAGTTGTTCAACGTCGTCGAACCGGATGTCGCGGCGTTTGGGAAGAAGGACTATCAACAGTGGCGCGTGATTCAGCGCATGGTGCGCGATTTAGATTTTGACATCGACGTCGTGGGCGGGGAGATTGTGCGCGAGAGTGACGGGCTGGCGATGAGCTCACGGAACGCGCTGCTCACGCCCGATAATCGAGCCAAGGCGCCTGCGGTTCGGGCATGCATGTCGCGTGCTGCCGAAGACGCGCGGTCAAAGCGCATGGATGCGTCGGAAATCGTGCGCATGGTGACGGAAGGCATTTCCAACGCCACAGGCGTGGTTGATTACGTCAAGGTGATGCATCCAGAGACGCTGGTAGAGTACGAAGGCGTTGTGGAGTCCGATTGCGTCGTCGCCATTGCCGCTAAATTTGGCGAAGTGCGCCTTTTAGACAATATCGAAATATCAATCAATCCCTAGGTAGCGAGTAGTAGCGCAGGACTAGAACTTAGGTAGAAGAGACGTGAAGATGATTATTTAATAAAGCAATCCTTCAACGGGCTAGTGCACGTACCAGCCGAAGTCATGAATGGGACATCCTTGTAGCACGCGACGCCGTCCGCGTTTGTCTTTAAAAACTCGCCGACGGTTTCTAATTGCTTCTTTTTCGGAGCCAAAACCGCTTCGGGTTCGCCTTCGTGACCAGCAAAAGTAATACGTTCGCCAATTGCCGCGCCTTCAGGCGGGATTACGAAATCAACCTCCGTATGGTCGGCGTTGGACGTGCACAGCACCAACCCGTCGGATTGCATGTTGCGAAGCTTCCCGGGCTTGACGTTGACCACCACGCACACGCGCGCGCCTTCCATTTGCTCCTTGGTCTTGAACGCCCGCAACCCACTGCAAATTTGTCGCTCGCCAAACTCACCAAACGAAATCTTCTCCGCCCAGAGCTTGTCCGCTTCCGGATGCTCCCACGCCGTTTCGATGCGACCGACGCGAATGTCCAAGCACGACACGTCCATGTTCACCGTCGACACCTTTGGCTTGTCTTCCTTCTTCTTCTTTTCTTGACCGCTCGTCGACGGCGCGCTCGGCTTCTTTTCCACGGGCGCGGCCACCTCAAATCGCGGTACCGCGGACGCCGCGAGCGCGTACGCGTCGTCGCCGCTCGCGCCGCCTCGCGCGCTCACAAACGCCGCCCAGCGTCTCGCGTGTACGAGCGCCTCGCTCGACGCCTTAATCGCCGCAATCGACGCGCAGTACACCGACGCATCCGCCGCGGTCAACACGTGTCCGCACATCGTCGCCCGCGTCGCGAGGTGCGCGTCGAGCGTCGCCAACGTCGTCGCATCTGTCGCTGCGAACGCGCTCCAGGTGGCCACGTCGGCGGCGATTTCAGGCGTCAGCGCCGCCGCGGGCGTGGCGAACGCCGCAGTCATGGTTTCGAGAGACATGTTGTGCGTCGATGCGTGGCTCGGTGCGCGCGAGAGAGGCGGCGACAAATGCCGCGTGCGCGGTAATCCACACGAGGTGTGATCGCGATGTCGAGTGGCGGCTGAGCCCGTTGTGGATAGCGCGTTCGCGGCGGGCGCAGAGGACGGGTGTGTGTGCGCGCGTGTGTGTGTTGGATTTTTGAACAGTTGAATTAAATTGCATCTACTAGTTAAGCAAACCGATTTCACCTAAAAACGCGATGGTCCAGACGGTGAAATGCGTCTGGCGCGCCTTCTCGTAGGCGCACGCGTTGTAGCGCGCGCAAACGATGCGGGTTCTAACAGCTAACAAACATTTAGTAGCGGTAGGCCGCAGGCTTGTACGGACCTTCAACCGGCACGTTGATGTACTTGGCTTGGTCCTCAGACAACTTGGTGAGCTTGACACCAATCTTGCCGAGGTGGAGCATGGCAACCTTTTCGTCCAAGTGCTTCGGGAGCACGTACACCTTCTTTTCGTACTTGCCAGAGTTGCGTTCGTTCCACAATTCAAGCTGGGCAATAGCTTGGTTGGTGAAAGAGCAAGACATGACGAAAGACGGGTGACCGGTGGCGCAACCAAGGTTGAGGAGGCGGCCCTCGGCGAGGACGATGACACCGTGGCCATCCGGGAACTCGAAGCGGTCGCATTGCGGCTTGATGTTTTGGCGCTTGATGCCCGGGTAGCCTTCGAGGCCAGCCATGTCGATTTCGTTGTCGAAGTGACCAATGTTACCAACGATGGCGTTGTTCTTCATCTTGGCCATGTGGTGAGCCATGATGATATCCTTGTTACCGGTGGTGGTGATGAAGATGTCGACTTCGCCGACGCAGTCTTCAAGCGGAAGCACTTGGTAACCTTCCATGGCGGCTTGGAGAGCGCAGATCGGGTCGATTTCGGACACAATCACGCGGGCACCGGCAGCCTTGAGCGCGGCGGCGGAACCCTTACCGACATCACCGTAGCCGGCAACCCAGCACGTCTTGGACGCAATCATGACGTCGGTGGCGCGCATGATACCATCCGGCAAAGAGTGACGGCAACCGTACAAGTTGTCGAACTTGCACTTGGTCACGGAGTCGTTGACGTTGATCGCCGGGAACAACAATTCGCCAGCCTTTTGCATTTCGTAAAGACGCTTGACACCGGTGGTGGTCTCTTCGGAGACACCAACGCAGGAAGCGACAATCTTTTGCCATCTGGTCGGGTTGGTCTTCAAGTTATCGGCGATAATCTTCAACACGCACTTCATTTCGGCGTTGTCGGTAGAGGCCGGGTCCGGGATAGCGCCAGACTTGGCGAATTCGAGCTCAGCCTTGTAACCTTCGTGAATCAACAAAGTGGCATCGCCACCGTCGTCGACGATGATGTCGAGCGGCGCGTCGCCCCAGTTGAGCATTTGGTCGGTGCACCACCAGTACTCCTCGAGCGTTTCACCCTTCCACGCGAACACGGCGGCAGAGTCACGAGCGACAGCAGCCGCAGCGTGATCTTGCGTGGAGAAGATGTTACAAGAGCACCAACGCACGTTCGCGCCGAGCGCGACGAGCGTTTCAATCAAAACCGCGGTTTGGATAGTCATGTGCAAAGAACCAGAAATGTTCGCACCCTTGAGCGGTTGCGCCGGACCGAATTCAGCGATGCAAGACATCAAACCCGGCATTTCAACTTGCGCGAGTTCAATTTCCATGCGACTGCACACACACAAAAAAAACATTCGTCAGTCCCGCGTCCGAATCATCAGCTCACTGATGGAGTAATCTTTTCCTTACCCAGAGATCTCGATCGGCGCCCCATCACGACGTCCCACCGCGCCCGCGACCGCGCCAACGCCGCCTCCACCACACACATCACCAATACGAATTCCTTCACATCCAACGCGCGTGCGAACGCGCCCGACACACCACCCTCATGCGCGCGATCGCGCGCGCGATCCCGCCGCCTCGCCCGCGCGCTTCCCGAGCCTTCGAATCACCATCTTTCCTTCCGCGACGCGACGCGACGCGACGAACGGCGCACGTACCCGAAGTCAGCTTGGGCCATGTCGCGAACCTTGTATTCGCGACCGGCGGAGGACGTCTCGATGACGCACATAGAAGAGCTCATGGTGGGAGATTGTGATGTGCGGTGCAGTATGACGTCGTCGCGCGCTTTTTCGCACGTTACATTGCATGGAATAATCGCCCGATGCGCGCCGCGCGAGCGACGACTGCAGTCGCGTGGCGGTGGAATATCACGTATATATTATGTTGTATCCATGGTCGTCGCGCATGGGGGACGTGGGCGCGCGCGCGGGGCGATCGGCGACGCATCGGGCGCGCATCGTGGATGCGGATAAGACGCTGGCGGCGGGACATGGGGGATTTGGCGGGAATATTCAATACGAGAGCTGATGGCGCGATAGAAGGTGATGATTACACGCGCTAACGTGATGGCAGTGGTTGTCATGTGCGTGTGTGCGGTCGATGGCGTCGCACGCGTCGCACGCGTCGATGGCGTCGATGGCGCTAGATTGAAAAGTCACCCGGGCGTCGCGCGCGCGCCGAGGCGTCGCGCGACTGTCGAGCAGACGGGCCGAGATAGAGCTCCAACGCGGGGTTCATGACTTCGTAAATGACGCACAGAGGTTTGTTGTCGCGCCAGAAGATGTAGTGTCGGGCCCAAAATGGTCCATCGACGTTCCATTTGTTGCTCAGGATGGTGGATTGGCCGAGGTAGACGCGCCGAATGTCGCGGTAGAGTTCAGTCTTTTTGTCGGCGAGGGCGAGCCAGACGGGTTTGTTGAGCGCGGCGCCGGATTTGTCCATGATGAACATATCAGCCATGGCTTCGTCCCACCAACTGGCGGCGTAGCATAGTGGTGTGCCGTTGTCGTCGCACAAATCGACTTCGCGTTGGAAAATGACGCATCGCGAGGCGTCGTCGCCGCAAATGCGAGAACGCACGTCTTGCGGAATCGGCCCCGAACACGCGTCGTTGACGTTTATTTTACCTTGCCATAAAATGTCCGTTTTAACGTTATCGAACCCGGTCAAGAGCTTCAAATGGCGCTGTGTGACGACAGCGAAGGACGAAAAGGTTAGTCGCCGCGAAGCGCGTCGAATCGAACCGCGTTCTAGGGACGTCGTCCACGCACCGTCATCGAACCGTCAGAGAGCAAAAACTGTCCCCACGGTGGGGTTAACATCGAATTCAAATCACTCAGCCACAACCGTTCGCTGACTTCTAACTCAACTTCGTCCCATAACCCACTCCAGCGACTCCTACGCTTCGTGTCGTCGTACACTCGACTCGATTGCTCCAACCGCCGCGGCGCCGCTTCATCCGCCGCCGACGCGAACGCCATGGATGATGCCGATGACGACAACGACGATGGCGACAGCGACGACAACGGCACTACTCGCGACTTGTTACCATTCTTCCCTCTATCACTCACGTCCTCGTTCATGTCTTCATCGACCGTGGCGCGCGCGACGTGCCCGCGCCCCCGCTGACGTCGTACATTCCATCGTCCAAAGCTCACCAGCGTCGCGCCCAGCGTCATTGGACGATCCATCGCGCGCGGTAATCGACCGAGAAGAGCGCGCGGTGCGTATGCGACTGTGTGTGTCGTGTCGTATTGAAGTCGTCGGCGGCGGCGGCGGCGGCGGCGGCGGCGTCGGCGTCGGCGTCGGCGTGTGAAGC
>Ga0255765_1000272_pt1 | contig 68614 bp, 62 predicted proteins | sample 041ome_8_FD_179965 | JGI IMG/M metagenome (GOLD analysis project Ga0255765, IMG submission 179965) | Coastal salt marsh microbial communities from the Groves Creek Marsh, Skidaway Island, Georgia - 041407BS metaG (version 2) | ecosystem: Environmental > Aquatic > Marine > Intertidal zone > Salt...
TGCTGATCTCCCAGCCTTCCACGAGCCCCAAAAGAGGCCCCACACCGTGGTTAATGTCGAAAAAGCCACGGAACATCATTTCACCGGCAACGTAGAGTAGTACAATCAGTCCCAACCAGGATATCCAAGGATAATTTGTAAGCAACTTCATAATCAAAGTGGCGGCAAACGCCATGAGTATGATTGCCAATCCCAGGCCAAAAATCAAGATTTGCTTGTCGCCATCGGCAATTGCCGCGACGGCGAGAACATTGTCGAGCGACATAGACACGTCTGCAATTGTGATCGAGATCAGAGCACCGGCCATGGTTTTTCGCGGCGCACCTGTATAGCCTTGCTCCAGATCATCGGCGGTGAGCATAGCTTCCTGTGCATCGCGCTCCATGCCTTCGCGAATTTCTTGAAACAGACGCCAGCAGACCCAGAAAAGCAGGACAGAGCCGATAAACAAAATGCCTGGTATACCGAGAAGGGTTGTTGCAATCACGGCGAATACGATCCGCAGGACAGCTGCAATCACCATACCGTATAAAATAGCCCGCTTGCGCAACTCCGGAGAGAGGCCAGCGGCCGCCATGCCGATGATCAAAGCATTGTCGCCCGACAGGATCAAATCCGCGATTATGATTTGCCCGTAGGCCATGACAGTCTCAAACATTGCGGGGGTCCTTTGTTAGATGAATAGAGTGGCTCAACGGGCGTCCTCCAAAATGATATCCGACAGTTTCTCACCAATCATAATTGCCGGTGCATTGGTGTTGCCGGAGGTAATCGTTGGCATGATGGAGCAATCGGCGACGCGCAAGCCTTTGATGCCATGGACTTTCAAACGCGCGTCCACAACGGCCATTTCGTCCTGACCCATTTTGCAGGTGCCAGTTGGGTGATATATGGTCACGCTATTGTCGCGCGCCCAATTCAGCGTCGCGTCATAATCGTCCATGCCGACCTCTACCCCAGGGGTAAACTCTTCAGTGATATGCGATTTCAAAGGCTCAAACTGCGCAATGCGGCGGGCAATTTGGATGCCCTTCACGATGGTGTCTTGATCGAGTTTTGTCGCCAAGTAATTGGGGTGAATAGCGGGATGATCCCGCCAATCAGCTGATTTTAGTTCCAGATGACCCGCGCTTTCTGGGCGCATTTGCAGCACGGAGGCGGTGAAGGCCGAAAACTTATGTGGCCCATCAGCTGGCGCAGAGGCGCTGAACGGTTGGATATGAAACTGAATATCTGGCGTGGCCAACATCGGATCTGTTTTCAAAAACCCGGTGCCAAGACTGGCGGCCATGGTCATCGGTCCGGTTTGGTTTATCGCATATTGCAGGGCGATCATGCCCTGTTTGAAAAGGCTGTTGGTTTCAATGTTGATGGTGGAAAGATTTGTCTTGAAGACTGGCCGCGCTTGCAGGTGGTCTTGCAGATTTTTTCCGACACCGGGCAGATCGCAAATCGGATCGATGCCCTTCGCCTTCAACTCTTGTGCAGCACCAATGCCTGAAAGCATGAGAATTTGCGGCGAGCCGATAGCGCCTGCGCTCAAGATCACTTCCCGGCGGGCGCGGATGGTTTGGCTTTGGCCTTTGATATTGGCCACAACACCCTTGGCCTCGCCCTCTTCAATCAGCAATTTCTCAGCCTGCGCATGGGTGATGATGGTGAGGTTTTTGCGATTGCGAGCGGGTTTTAGGTAGGCCACGGCGCTGGAGCAGCGCCGTCCTTTGTCGAGGGTCAGTTGGAAATATCCAACCCCTTCTTGATCGGAGCCATTATAATCAGGATTACGTTTATACCCTGCGGCGACGGCCGCATCGAGCCATTTGTCGACGATTTCGCGCTTCAAGCGGGTGGGGGAGACGGACAGCGGACCGTCTTTGCCGCGCTCTGGACTGCTGCCGTCATCGCCCTTCCACGTCTCGGCACGTTTGAAATAGGGTAGAACATCCTCCCAAGCCCAGCCGGTGTTGCCCAGTTGCCGCCAATGATTGAAATCTTCGGCTTGCCCGCGAACATAAAGCAGGCCGTTGATCGAGCTGCAGCCCCCAAGGACCCGCCCCCGTGGCCAGGGGATATCCCGGCCATTCAGGCCCGGATCACTTTCCGTGCGATAGCGCCAATCGGTTTTAGGGTTGTCCATCGTTTTGAAATAACCAACCGGGATGTGGATCCATGGATTGATGTCACGCCCACCTGCTTCCAGCAAAGCCACTGAGTATTTTGGATCTGCCGACAGCCGATTTGCCAGCGCACAGCCGGCTGATCCCGCTCCAACTATTACAAAGTCAAATTCCAAGTTCGCTCCATTAATTAAAAAATGAGACTTTTATTCTCGTTTTTATAACATTTATGTTACTATGCAGGAAAGATGAGATTCGGCAACATAATTTTGCATGAATAATGCGCAAAATTTTGGTCGAAAAATTGAAGTGAGAGAACAATGGAAGATCGCATTCCTACGAATTTACGCACCTTGCTGATCCTAGAGGTTTTGGGGACGTCGGATCGTGCGCTATCGCCCACTGAGATTAACCAATCTATCGGCCTGCCCAAGCAAACCATCCACCGCCTCTGCGCCAAGCTGGAACAAGAGGGGTTTTTGGCTCGCGAAGAGGATGGCAAGAAACTGCGCCCAACGCGGCGCTCGCGGCTTATGGCGTCAGGTCTGCTGTATGCCTCCCGCTTTCACATCGCACGTCACCAGGTGATGCAGCGTGTGGCGGATGAAGTTGGTGAGACCGTCAACTTCGTGATCCCCGATAGTGAAGGGATGATTTATGTCGACCGGGTCGAAACTGACTGGCCTTTTCGGGTGCAATTGCCTGTGGGCACCCATGTGCCGTTTCACTGCACGGCCAGCGGCAAAACCTTTCTGGCCAGCCTGGCCCCCAAGGCCCGTCAGGCGATGGTGCGCAGTTTGCACCTCAAGGAATTAACGCCCAACACGCTGCATACGGAAGATGCGCTTTTGACGGAACTCAAGCAGGTGGCGAAAAATGGCTATGCGTTTGACCGAGAAGAATTTTTCACCGGTATGGTGGCGATGGCCGTGCCAATTCTGGACGAACGCAGACGCTATGTGGCCTCTTTGGCCTTTCACGGCCCGGTTCAGAGGTTGACCTATGAAGAGGCCTGGTCAAAGCGGCAGGTGCTCATTGATGGCGCGCGATTGATGCGTGACGTCTTGTTTGAATGATGCACAGACCGGGTCGGCCGGGAGACATCGATCGGCCCTAGATCCGCGCAAGGGTGCCGCGGTCGATGATGGTTGTCATCAGCTCGTGCCGTAGGTTTTGCCCGGGCTCTTGATTGAGCAAGGCCAGCAAGACCTCTGCTGCCTTACGGCCCATTGAGTGCTGCGGCACGCGCACGGTTGTCAGGCTAGGCGTGGTGACTTGCGCCAAGGAAATATCGTCAAATCCGGTGATTGAAATGTCTTCTGGTACGCGCAATCCCATCTTGCGGGCTTGCAGCAAGGCACCGACCGCCAACACATCACTGCCGCAAATCACTGCTGAGGGTTTTTCTGGCCCGGTCAGAAGCTGCGCGAAAGCGGCGCCAGCCTCCTCAAAACTATATTTACACTCTTCAAGACCCAATAGTTGCGCATCGCTTTGACTTGCGATTGCTTGTTTGATGCCTACAACGCGGGCGGTGGCGCGATCATTGCCCTCTCTTAGGCCGCAAATCACCGCCAATTTCCGGTGCCCATGGGCCAAAACATGCGCCGTGATATCATGGCCCGATTTTTGATTGTCAAAGCCGACGCTGGGCGAGTGGCCTGTTTTTGGGCAGCACCATGCCAAGACATGCGGCACGGCGTGTTGTGTTAAAAAAGCCTGGGTTTTTTCGGGCCGCGCCGCCCCGATCAGCAACAACCCATCGGCGCCCTGTGACAGCAAAGAGCGAATGGCGTCGAACTCCTGGTCCGGGTCATAGTTTGAGCTGCCAACCAGCAGGGTCACCCCGGCAGCACTCAGTGTCTCTTGAAAGGCTTGCAGGCCGCTGGCGAACATCGCGTTGTCCATCGTCGGAATGATTGCACCAATGGTATTGGTGCGATTGCGTGCCAAAGCACGACCGCCGAAATGGGGCACATAGCCGAGCGTCTCAATGGCATTTTGAATCCGCTGTCGGGTGGGTTCCGCGACTTTTTGGGGCGAGTTGATGCAACGTGAAATGGACGCCGTCGACACGCCGGCCAATGCGGCCACGTCTTCGAGGCTTGGGCGATTGCTGTCGCGCATGATAATTTCCCATTTGTTGCTTTTGATGAATGTAAGCGCTTGCATACCGCAATGCAAGCGCTTACACAATGAGTCGAAAACACAATTAGCTTTCAAGGATGTTTGCAATGGCTCGGGTCTATCTCAAGAAATCTACAAAAACCGCTTCGACTGGCAGCGATGATGTGCGCGCAACGGTCATGGGAATTCTCAACGATATCGAAACGGGGGGCGACGCCGCTGCGCTTGACTATGCGGCAAAGTTTGATGGGTATGACGGAAATTTGATTTTAACTGAGGCAGAAATCCAAGCGGCTTGTGATTTGGTGCCAGAAAAGTTGAAGCAAGATATTCAGTTTGCCCATGCCAATGTGAAACGCTTCGCCGAGGCGCAACGCGGTACGATCACAGATTTTGAGACAGAAATTGTGCCGGGCTTGATTGCCGGGCAAAAGAGCATCCCTTGCAATGCGGCTGGCTGCTATATCCCCGGCGGGCGTTACAGCCATATCGCCAGTGCGATTATGACTGTAACCACAGCGAAGGTTGCCGGCTGTCAGCATATCACCGCTTGTTCGCCTCCCGCCAAAGACGCAGGCATTGCGCCAGCAATTATCTATGCGGCCCACCACTGCGGTGCCGATAAGATTTTGGCCATGGGCGGGGTTCAGGGCGTGGCCTCGATGACCTTCGGACTGTTTGGTCTGCCTGAGGCGGATATCATTGTCGGGCCGGGCAATCAGTTTGTGGCCGAGGCCAAGCGCATATTGTTCGGCCGTGTCGGTATTGATATGATCGCGGGTCCAACCGATAGTTTGGTGATCGCTGATGGCACCGCGGATGCTGCGATTGTCGCCGCCGATTTGGTCGGGCAGGCGGAACACGGCTATAATTCACCTGTGTGGCTGGTGACGGATAATGAACCTTTGGCGCAAAAAGTGCTGGAAATTGTCCCGGGTCTAATTGCGGATTTGCCCGAGCTTAATCGGATCAATGCGGAAGCGGCTTGGCGGGATTATGCGGAGGTTATTCTGTGCGAAGATCGCGAAGAAATGGCGGCCACCTCCGACGAATATGCGCCTGAGCATTTGACCGTTCAAGCAGATGATCTGGATTGGTGGTTGGATCGGTTGAGCTGCTATGGCTCTTTGTTCCTCGGTGAGGAAACCACGGTTGCCTATGGCGATAAGGCCTCTGGCCCAAACCATTGCTTGCCCACTTCGCGTTCGGCCAAATACACCGGCGGCCTGTCTGTCCATAAATACATGAAATTGGTCACTTGGCAGCGCGCCACCCGCGATGGAGCCAAAGACGTGGCGATTGCCACTGCACGCATTTCCCGGCTCGAGGGCATGGAAGGCCATGCGCGCACCGCGGATATTCGTTTGGCGAAATATTATCCGGGTGAAAACTTTGATCTGTCAGCGCAGGGCTAACCGATGAGATCTGCGTCATTGTTCAACGTTGAGGGTAAGATTGCCGTTGTGACCGGTGCGTCCAGCGGTTTGGGGCAGGGGGCGGCCAGCCTGCTTGCAGCGCATGGGGCGCTGGTGATTGCGATTGCCCGCCGCGCGGATGCTCTTGCCGCTTGGTCTGAACAGACCCCGGGCGAAACTGCCGTTCTGGCTGCTGACTTGTCGGATCGCTCTTGTCTGGCCGATGTTGCGGCCCAAGCGGCCAAACCTTTTGGTGCGCCGGATATTTTGATCAATGCCGCGGGGATCAACACCCGCCGGCCCGCCGATGAGATGACGGATGCCGATTGGGATGTGACGCAAAACCTCAATGTTGCAGCGCCCTTCTTTTTGGCCAAATCCATGGTGCCGGGGATGCGGGAGAAGGGATGGGGGCGGATCATCAACTTTGCCTCGCTGCAATCGCGCCGCGCTTTTGCCAATGGCATCAGCTATGGGGCGTCCAAAGGGGCCGTTGAGCAGATGACCCGTGCGATGGCCGAAGCCTGGTCTGCGCATGGTGTCACAGCCAATGCCCTCGCGCCGGGGTTCTTTCATACAGAATTGACGGCACCCGTTTTTGCAGACCCGGATCTTGCGGCCCGAAATGCCGTACAGACGTGCATCGGGCGCAATGGTCAGGTTCGTGATATGGATGGGCCCATGATGTTTCTTTGTTCTGCCGCCTCAGACTATGTGACAGGGCAGGTTCTATTTGTAGATGGAGGGTATACGGCAAAATGAAGGCTTTAGTGAACACGGGCGTAGAGACGCTCACCTATATGGATCAGGCAGATCCAATCGCCAAAGCTGGCGAAGAGCTTGTCCGCATCCAATATTCAGGCATTTGCGGATCGGATATGCATGCATTTCTGGGCCATGATGCGCGCAGGCCTACGCCGATTATTTTGGGGCATGAAGCCTCTGGGACGATTGTGGGCGGGCCGCGCGATGGCACGTTGGTCACCATCAACCCGCTCAATGGCTGTGGCACATGCCATGCCTGCCGATCGGGAAAGCCCAATATTTGTCTGGGGCGCCAAATCATTTCCATGCCGCCACGTCCGGGTGCCTTTGCAGAACTGGTCGCCATTCCAAGCGAAAATCTTTTGGTGGTGCCACGGGCGGAGCTTTTGCAATCGGCAGCTTTGACAGAACCTTTGGCCTGTAGCTGGCATGCCGCACGCCTTGGCCTGCGCTTGCAAGATGACCCGGTTGAGACCCTAAGCTGTGTGGTCCTCGGCGGCGGAGCCATCGGGCTTGGCGCGGCGCTCTGCCTGCGGGCGATGGGCGTCCAAGACATCACTTTGATTGAGGTCAACCCGCTGCGTCTGGCCACATTGAAGGGTATGGACGGGTTTAAAGCCAGCGATGGCAAGGATGCCGATGCCCCAAAAGATGGCAGTGCTGATTTGGTGATTGACGGCGTTGGCTATGCGGCCACCCGGGCGGCGGCCTGTGAATTGGCCAAGCCGGGCGGGGTGATCTCGCATATTGGCTTGGGCTCGGGTGAAGGTGGCGTCGATGTGCGCCGTATGACCCTGCATGAGATCACTTTGATTGGCTGCTATACCTATACCCCCAAGGACTTCCAGGAGACCGGTGAGGCGATTTTTGCCGGTAAAATGGGGCCTTTGGATTGGGTCGAAACCAGGCATTTATCAGAGGGGCAAGGCGCCTTTGATGATATTCGCAGCGGCAACACCCCTGCGCCTAAAATTATTCTAATCCCCTGAAAGGAGCATCATGTCCGTGAGTGAGAAAATAGTGGCTGATTTCGTTGCAAATGGCATCGAATTTGTCACGACCGTACCGTGCAAGCAGCTTGGCGGTGTGATTGATGCGGTTGAAAAAGAACCCAGCATCTATCACATTCCTTCGAATAAAGAAGATGAGGGCATGGGCCTTTGTGCAGGTGCTTTCATGGGGGGCAAACGTCCAGCCATCATCATGCAAAATACGGCCATTGGTGTCACAGTGAACACATTGGTGACACTGACCCAGTTTTACCGCATGCCTCTGCCAATGCTCATCTCTTATCGGGGTGAATTGAAAGAGCCTGTGGCGTGCCAGGTGGAAATGGCTGTGCATACCAAAGCTCTGCTCAACCAATTGAACATCCCAACCTATCATTTCCACAAGCCGGGCGATGAGGAAGAGTTGGATGCGATTTTGAAATACACCTTCATGTGCAACAAACCCGTGGCAATTTTGACTGATGCGACGTTCTGGGGAGGTTACTAATATGATCCGTTCTGAAATCATCCGCGACATCGCCCCAATTTTGCGCGACCAATTGGTTGTTTGTAACATCGGTCTGCCCAGCCAAGAGCTGCATATGATCGACGACCAAGCCAGCAATTTCTATATGCTTGGCACCATGGGCCTGTCATCATCCATCGGTCTTGGGGTTGCGCTGGCGCAAGATAAAACCGTGATCTCCATTGACGGTGACGGTTCTGTTCTGACCAATTTCGGCACATTGCCCACGATTGCAAATAACGTGGCCGACAATTTCATTCTTTTGATCATCGACAATGGCAGCTACGGCTCCACGGGGGATCAGCCCACCTATGCGGGCGGGAAAACCTCTTTGGCGGCTGTGGCGAAGGCCTGTGGCTGTGAGACGGTGATCGAATGCCAGGCCGAAGAAACTGGCGCGGTGCTCAAAGCGGCGATTGAGTCGCAGAAAATGACTGTGATCGTGTCCAAATGTGAGAGCGGCAATATCAAAGTGCCGGTTATCACAAAAGATCCGGTTGTCATCCGAGACCGTTTCATGACCGAGATTGCACGCCGCAACGCTTAGGTGCGGCACTACAATTAGGTTTGAGGCCCGCCAAGCAATTGGCGGGTCTTTTTATGAGATTTTCTATATGGCATTTGCCTGGTGTTGCCAGCCGAACTCTTGATGAAGGGATGGGATGCCCGGGCGCGAGGTTCGGAATTTTTCAGGAAATGGCATGGCTGCGGAGCATTTTCCGAGCGATAGTGCCCGCCGCAAGCTTGCGGTTTCATTTGGGTCGCACTGCACAGAAAGCCAATGGCATCCCGTAGGGGAATCGAACCCCTCTTTTCAGGTTGAAAACCTGACGTCCTAACCGATAGACGAACGGGACACTGCTGATAGGCCGCTATTTATGGAAAGCTGCAGCGGGTGGCAAGTCGATTCTTTACTTTTTATCGATGTTTTTGCGTTCCCAGTTTTGGCAGGGTGTTAGGCGGGGCTGGCGTCTTCGATGCGCAGTTGTGGACGTGAGCGCCCCCCCCAAGTGTTGATCTCCAAACGTCCAGCGATGTGCATTTTTCCACCCTGGGCCGCGGTGAGCGCGGGGCCGAGAGGGCCATCAAATGCGCCAAAGCAAATTGCGTCTAATTTTGTCCCGAACCCATCGCTGAGGGTGATTTTCAGATGCGACTCTCCCACCGGCTTTGCAAAGGCGATGGTGCAATCGGGAAAAGCAAATCGCGGCGCAGAGGCGCCCGCGCCGAAGGGGCCGGCTTGCTCAAGCTGCTCAATCAACTCAACCGTGGCGCCGCCTGGCATCAATGTGCCGTCAATTTTGAGATCTGCCGGACCCAGTGCGCCAGCGCCTTGGGCATCGAGCAATTGCCCCAACCGCTCCATGGCCGGTTCGAGTTGCGCACGGGTGAGCGATAGGCCCGCCGCCATTTTGTGACCGCCTCCCGACGTGATTAACCCTTCGCGCGCCAATTTATGGATCGCGGCACCCAGATCAATCCCGCTGACAGAGCGGCCGCTGCCTTTGCCACTGTCGCCATCAAAGCCAATGACCACGGCGGGGCGGTTGGTTTTTTCTTTCAGCCGCGCGGCAACAATACCGACCACGCCAGGATGCCAGCCCTCTTCTGCGGCCCAAGCCAGCGGTAAGTCCAGTCCGCGCGCTTCTGCCTGCTCCAGCGCCGCCAGTCTCACCATGGCCTCAACGCTGCGCCGTTCGGTGTTCAGCTCTTCCAATTTTTCCGCCATGACAGCCGCCTCATGCGGGTTGCTGCAGGCCAAAAGTCGAGCCCCTAAATCGGCTTTGCCAATTCGCCCACCGGCATTGATTCGCGGTCCCAAGACATAGCCAAGATGATAGGCGCTTGGCGCAGCATTCAGACCCGCTGCATCCGACAGGGCGTTTAGTCCCACGTGTTTGCGCTGGCCCATGACTTTCAAACCCTGCCGCACAAAGGCCCGGTTTACCCCGATCAAGGGCGCGACATCGGCCACTGTCGCCAAGGCGACAAGGTCGAGCGAATTGATCAAATTGGGCGGGGTTTGACCATTTGCCCGCATCATCCGGGCCACTTGGGTCAGAACCATAAAGACCACGGCCGCCGCGCAAAGATGGGCCAAATCGCCCGTCTCATCCTGCCGGTTAGGATTCACCACGGCCCGCGCCTCGGGCAGGGTCTCTGCGCCCAAATGGTGATCCAAAACCACCACATCTGCGGCCCGCGCCGCTTCAAGTGCCTCATAGGCTAGGGTGCCGCAGTCCACGCAGATGATCAGATCATGGCTCTCTGCCAAAGCTGCCATCGCTTGGGGATTGGGCCCATAACCCTCGGTGATCCGATCGGGCACATAGAGGGTGGGTTGAATGGCAAATTGTTGGAGAAAATCAATTAACAAGGCCGCAGACGTGCCGCCATCGACGTCATAATCGGCAAAAATAGCAATTTTTTGTTGATTTTGAATGGCTGTGAGCAGAATCTCTGCGGCTGTGGCGCAATCTTTGAGACAGAGCGGATCGCTCATACTGGCGCGGAGGGTCGGGTTTAGGAAATCGGCGACCTCGGTCGGAGCTACCCCCAAACGGGCCATCACATAGCACAGAGGCAGTGGCAAATCGCTCTGTTGATGGAGCGTCAAAGCGTCTCGTTCAATCGCGAGAGCGGGCCCGAGCCACCGGCGATTTGAGATTGACTGTTCGACGCCCAGATACATTCTAATGTGACGGCGCGCGGTAGGTCATGCGCCGCACTGAGCCGGTTTTGGACCGCATCAAAATGGTTTCCGTGGTCAAAAATCCCGGTTCGCGCTTGATGCCTGCAAGGATGGAGCCATCCGTAACACCTGTGGCGGCGAAAATGACATCCTGCGTCACCATTTCATCGCGGCTGTAAATCCGGTCCAGATCGGTTATTCCGGCCTTGGCGGCCCGGCCGCGCTCATCATCATTGCGGAAGGTCAACCGGCCCCACATTTGCCCGCCCATACATTTCAAGGCGGCGGCGGCCAAAACTCCCTCGGGCGCGCCACCGAGCCCCATATACATATCAATGCCGGTCGTGTCTGATTCCGCGCAGTGAATAACGCCAGCAACATCGCCGTCGGTGATGAGGCGAATGGCGCAGCCCGTGGTGCGCAACTCGGCAATCATCGCCTCATGGCGTGGACGCTCAAGGACGCAGACAGTGATATTTTCCGGCATGCAGTTTTTTGCAGCCGCCAGCGCCATAACCCGTGTTGCTGGCTCCATGGTCAAGGAAACGACATTCTCCGGCAAGCCTGGCCCCACCGCAAGTTTTTCCATGTAAACATCTGGAGCATGCAGCATGGAGCCGCGCGGCCCCATGGCGATCACCGTCAAAGCGTTGGGCATGTCTTTCGCGGTCAATGTCGTTCCTTCGAGAGGATCAAGCGCGATATCAACCGCAGGCCCGTTGCCCGAGCCGACTTCCTCACCAATATAGAGCATCGGCGCCTCATCGCGCTCACCCTCGCCAATGACAACCACACCTGCGATATCCAAAAGATTCAACTGTGTGCGCATGGCGTTGACAGCGGCCTGGTCTGCCGCTTTTTCATCGCCGCGACCAATCAGTTTGGCAGAGGCCAGCGCGGCTTGTTCGGCGACACGGGCCAGTCCTAAAGAAAGAGCGCGATCACGAAATTCTGTGGCATCAGACATATGAGTTTCCTTTATACATTTTGCCTGCCCTAGCGCAGCGATGCCGGTCGTGGCAAGACTGTGCGCGCTAACAGGTCTGCAGTTCTGAGAAATTGGCGCTCAAAGCCCGTGTTCGAGCTCGGGCAGGCCCCATCACACCGCTTCAATGCGCAGAGCAACCGGCTGGCCCTCAACAACCTGCGTCTTGGTAAAATCTTCTAAAATCTGATCAATCGCTGCGCGGGTTGTCTTATGGGTGACGATGAGCACAGGGGCTTGCTCGGCATCATGGCCATATTGGCGCATTCGATCGATGGAAACTCCCGCTTCGCCCATAACAGCGGCCACTTTGGCCAAGGCACCGGGCTTGTCGAGCAATTGCAGGCGCAAATAAAACGGCGCGGTTGTTGCCGTCATGGCCGGTTGAGATTTTACCAATCCTGTCGCCGCCTGCCCAAAGGTATTGAGCCTAAGACCTCGCGCGAGATCCACCACATCTGACATGACGGCAGAGGCCGTTGGCCCCTCGCCAGCGCCTGCCCCGCGCAGCACGATTTGCCCCACATCGCCGCCCTCTAGGATCACCATATTGGTGCCCCCTTGGAGTTGGCCTAAGGGCGAATTGGCCGGAACCAAACAGGGCGTCATGCGTTGCTCAAGCCCGCGGCCGGTCTGTTGCGCGACACCCAAAAGTTTGACGCGATACCCCATATCGGCAGCGGCATGAATGTCCTCAATGGTGATGGCTCCAATACCTTCGATCACAACAGATGCAAAATCTACCTCTGTGCCAAAGGCAATGGCGGCGAGAATTGCCAATTTATGCGCCGCATCAATGCCGCCCACATCAAGGTTTGGATCTGCTTCGAGATATCCTAGGCCATCGGCCTCGGCAAAGACCTCTTCATAGGTCATACCGGCATCTTCCATACGCGTGAGGATATAGTTGCAGCTGCCGTTCATGACCCCCAGAACGCGTTGAATCTCATTACCCGCCAGGCCCTCGGTCAGTGCTTTCACCACGGGAATGCCGCCAGCAACGGCGGCTTCATAGCGGATCACACGCCCGGCAGCTTCTGCACTGAGGGCCAGTGAATGCCCATGTTCTGCCAACATGGCTTTGTTGGCCGTGATCACATCTTTGCCAGCGGCAATGGCGGCCTGTGTGGCCTGTTTGGCGGGGCCTGTGCTGCCGCCGATCAATTCGACAAAGACATCCACATCATCCCGTTTGGCCAAGACGACCGGATCATCTTCCCAAGCATAGCCTGACAGATCGACTCCGCGGTCTTTACCACGCGATTGGGCGCAGACGGCAGACACTGTGACGGCGCGGCCAGTGCGCTGCGTGATCAAGGCTGCATTTTTTTGGATCATTTTCAAAACGCCGACGCCAACAGTGCCGAGCCCTGCAATACCAAGTCTAAGAGGAGCCGCGGTCATGGTTACTTCCTTCCGGTCACGAAATTGTCGTCCGTGTCTAGTCGTAAACCCCCGAAACCGCAACAGGGGCGGGCGTGGAACTCAGTCAATTTAACAGATATTTTCGGGTCGGCTTGGGCTTACTCGCCCGTCAGATCCCGTCTGCGCAGCGCCTTTGCCCTTTGGTCCAATTGTGCCTGCCCGGAAAGCTCTTCGGCGGGCTGGGAGTTCATATCTGTGCCGACAGCGGCGCGTAAGTCGCTGGCTGAGAGAAACGTGGGGTAGGCACCGGCCTGTTGTGCGGTCGGTTGAGTCTCATTGAGCTGAGGAACAGAGGCGCAACCGGCCAGCACAGCTGCGAGGCAGAGATGAGATATGGAATCGCGTCCTGTCATGAGAGTGACGTAGCGCGCAAAGTGATCTGCAGCAAGCAATGATCATTGATCTGAACGCTGGTTCAGTTAATATCTCCACATGGCGCGCAAAACTGGTTCACATTCGGAAATTACTGGCCCAAAAATCAAGCAATCCGCGCTTGAGCTTTTCGCGCGCTACGGCTTTGCAGCTGTGACCATGCGCCAAATTGCGGCGCGGGTGGGGGTGCAGGCGGGCGCTATTTATAATTACACCCCCGATAAACAAGCGCTTTTATTTGATCTTTTGCACGGTCATATGGCTGATCTTTTGGCCCGCTGGGCCGAAGAACAAGTGCCGAGCCATCCGGTTGCGGCTCTCGATCATTTTGTGGCTTTCCATCTGGATTTTCACATCCAGCGCCCGGAGTTGGTTTTCATCTCCTACATGGAGCTGCGCAATCTCACCGAGGAGAACTTCAAGGCGATTGAAGAAAAGCGCAGCCGCTATGAAAAAATTGTTTATGATATGATTCTAAAGGGCGTTTTGTCGGGAGATTTTAAGGTCCCGGACGCCAAAATCACCAGTTTTGCTTTGATCGCCATGCTCACTGGGGTGGTGGATTGGTTCCGCGAGGATGGTCGATTGTCCAGCGAAGAGTTGACGCGCCAATATTGTGCTTTGGCGCGCCAAACTTTGGGGGTTAATGCGCTGGCTTGATAAAGGTGCCGTTGCGCAATTCACTGAAGGCTTGCATCAGCTCTTCGCGGGTGTTCATGACGATTGGACCGTGCCAGGCGACGGGCTCATCAATTGGAGCGCCCGAGATTAGCAAAAACCGCACGCCCTCTGCGCCGGCTTGTAGGCTGACCTCATCGCCATTGCCAAAGCGGATCAATGTGCGATTGCCCGAAAGATCACGGATATTCACCTCTTGGCCGGCCACTTCTTTTTCCAGCAGCACGCCTGTGGGTTTCGCCGCATCCACAAAGGCCGCGGCACCCTCGAAGACATAGGCAAAGGCCCGACGATACGTATCTATTTTAAAGGTCTTTTGAACCCCTGGTGGCACATATATGTCGAGATATTGCGGATCGGCGGCTATCCCGTCGACCGGACCTTTTTTACCCCAATATTCACCGACAATCACCTTCACGCGCGTGCCATCATCGTCAATGACCTCGGGAATTTCCTTGCCGGCCACATCTTGATATCTCGGGTCCGTCATCTTCAAACTGCCGGGTAAATTTCCCCAAAGTTGGAAGCCATGCATCTGTCCGTTGCGATTGCCCTGGGGCATTTCTTGATGCATGATCCCCCGGCCCGCGGTCATCCATTGCACATCGCCAGCGCCGAGCGTGCCTTTATTTCCAAGGCTATCGCCGTGTTCCACACTGCCCGAGAGCACATAGGTGATGGTTTCAATGCCGCGGTGCGGATGCCACGGAAAGCCCTTTTCAAAATCTTCCGTCAATTCATTGCGAAAATCGTCAAAGAGCAAAAACGGATCCATTTCCGAGGGATCTTGAAATCCAAAAGCGCGGTGCAGTTTGACGCCGGCCCCTTCCAAGGTGGGGGTGGCTTGCCGTGTTTCAAGTGTGGGGCGTAGTGACATGAGCTTATCCTTTTTGGCTTAGTTGAGAGATAAGCCACAGCGATGTGAAATCAATATCACGGTCGTGACCACCATTGCGCGGGTTTCAACCGTCCCTGGCGCCAGCGGTCCAGCCAGAGCGCTAGACCTCGCGCCGGTGAGAGTGCTAATTTGAGCCAAAGCCTTTGCGGCCAGCTCCTGAAGTCGCGGTTGAAGGGGCAAACGCGCATGCAAATCGCACAATCACTGCTGAGTTTGGTCCAAAACGAAAAGCATTTCTCCGCATCAGAGGTCCATTTTTTGACACCTTGAATGGCAGACGGGCCGCCACCAAATTTGGGTGGGTCCAGCGGGAGGGCTTTTACCGGGCAGGCGTCGGCACATTTGGTGCAGATATCGCAAAATTTCGCGACCCCCGGTCGTTTCGGCCGGTCCGTCGCCAGAGGCATATCGGTAAAAATTTTTGAGAACCGCAGCCTCGGCCCGAACTGCGGCGTGATAACCAATTGATTTCTGGCGTATTCGCCCAAGCCTGCTTGCACTGCCATGGGGATGACCAGGCCGGTGTCGTTCATGGAGGCCACGGCCTGATAGCCCAGATTGCGAATATAGGCCGCCAGCTGCATGACAATGGCCGCCTCATGGCTGTATTCGCGCCCCGTGGCGGCACCTCCAAGGGCGGAGGGGTAACTGCGGACCAATTCGAGATCCATCTCGTGGCCGAGCACCACCACATGCGTTAGCCCCTCTGGCAGGCCAAGGGGCGCTGTGGACATGTCACGCACATCGACCCGATCCTCATAAAGCCAGCGGGGATCCAGATCGGTCACGCCGCAGAGATCTGCACCAAAGAAAACTGCCGCTTTTTTGACATTGGCGCTGGCGGCGCTTGGGGTTTCAAAATGTACTTTTTCCCCAGCCACGGGCGTGTCATTGCTGATGGGGGCTTGGAAGCCTTCGCGCCTGCCGTCGGCGGCGAAACGATCTGTCATAATGTCCGAAATCAACCAACTGGCATTGCGCAGGGCAAAATCTTTTGGCGTGAATCCGTCGCCCCGGCGGGGGGTGGCTTCCATGCGATAGCTCGCAAAAAAGGCCTGTGACGCCGCACTGCGGACGGTATCGTCCCAAAATGCGCGGGAGAACACATCATTGCGTTGCGAAAATCTTTTGAATTGCGGTGTCGTTTCAATGCCAGCGGCAAGATCGTCTGGGTTTTTCATGAAAACACACTGCAAAATCACAAGCCGGATGACAAGCGTCGTAAATGAGGGCGACATGTCGCCAATGGTTGCTTTTCTACGGTCAAAGTTCATTTGGGAGAGAAGACATGAAAGTTGGATTTATTGGCTTGGGCAATGTTGGGGGCAAATTGGCGGGCAGTTTGCTGCGCAACGGCATGGATCTCAGCGTTCATGATCTTAACGATAGCTTTGTGGCAGATTTTGTGTCGCGTGGGGCCAAAGACGGGTCAAGCCCAGCGCAATTGATGCAGGACTGTGATGCCGTCATTACCTGCCTGCCCAGCCCTGCCGCCTGTGATGCGGTGGTCAGTGAGATGTTGCCGCATGTCGGGCCCGGCAAGATTTGGATGGAGATGTCAACGACAGATGCCAGTGAGGTGAAGCGGCTTGGGGCTTTGGTTTTGGCCGCGGGCGGTGAAGCGGTGGATTGCCCCGTGTCAGGCGGCTGCCATCGGGCCGACACGGGCAATATTTCTATCTATGCCGGCTGCACCCGTGCGACCTTTGACAAGGTTCTGCCAATCCTAACCCATATGGGGCGGCGCATTTTGCATGTGGGAGAGATTGGCAATTCCAGTACTTTGAAAGTGATGACCAATTACCTCGCCACAGCCAATTTGATCACGGTTTGCGAAGCACTGACCGTGATGAAAGCCGCTGGAATGGACCTTGGCATGACCTATGAGGCCATCGCGATGTCCTCTGGCACCTCCTTTGTGCATGAAACCGAAAGCCAGTTGATCCTTTCGGGATCGCGCGATGTGAATTTCACAATGGATTTGGTGCAAAAGGACATTGGCCTATTTCAAAAGATTGCCGATGATCACGGCGTGCCATTGGAAATTTCTCCGATGATCATTGATATCATGAGCGATGGGCAAAAACGCTATGGCGTCCGTGCGCAATCGGATCGGATCATTGAGCGTCTGGAGGAGGCTACCGGATTGAGCATTCAAGCTCCTGGCTTTCCGCAAGAACTTATTGATGATGAACCCGAAGAGCGCGGCTATGAGGTGGTGGTGCGCCGCTAAGGCAAAGTTTAACCTTCCATCTTGGCGCGTTTCAAGGCAGGTAGACCGCGAGGCGCCCGCCTCAAAGGTGAAATTTGAGGAAGGCCGAAATGTCAGATTCTGTAATCGCGCGACTCAAAGCCTCGACGGTGCGTCGCGGCTTTGCCCTTTTTGTCATGATGCTGCTCGGATTTTTGCTTTTATACCTGACGGCCACCATTGATGCGGGATTTGTGCATAAGGCGTTCTTGGTTGGGATTGCTGCGGCAGTGCTGTGGATGGCGCGCGCTATGCAAAGGGGCACCAAGGGCCATATTGAGCTGCGCGCCTCGGGGCTCTATTTTGAAGACGGCCGCGTTTTGGCCGCGTTGGATGACATTTTGCGCGTCGAGCGCGGCGTGTTCGCATTCAAACCCTCCAATGGCTTCGTTGTGACCTTGCAAAACAAGACAGAGCGGGCCTGGATCCCAGGCCTCTATTGGAAATTCGGCACGCGGGTCGGTATCGGCGGGGTGACGGCGCCGTCTGAGGCGAAATTTATGTCGGACAGTTTAGCGGTTTTGCTCGAAGAGCGCGCAGATTCTCCCTTAATGAACATGAAATTATGAGAAAATAGGCGTTTTATTTCACATGAGCCGCGGTAAGCTGAAGGCAGTATATTTCAACTGCTATTCAGGATAGGTTTCATGAAGGACGCCAACGCATCTGAGCCAAGTTTTCGCGACAGTGTAGATATAATGTTCAATCGCGCCGTGGCGCTTTTGGATTTATCGCCGGGATTGGCGGAAAAGATTAGGGTCTGTAATGCCACCTATACGGTGCGCTTTGGGGTGCGCCTGCGCGGCCAGATGACCACATTCACAGGCTACCGCGCCGTGCATTCGGAACATATGGAGCCGGTTAAAGGTGGCATTCGGTATGCGTTGGGCGTTAACCAAGATGAGGTGGAGGCGCTTGCCGCTTTGATGACCTATAAATGTGCTTTGGTTGATGCACCTTATGGCGGCTCGAAGGGCGGCCTGCGGATTGATCCTTTGGCCTATGATGAGCATGAATTAGAGCAAATCACCCGACGCTTTGCCTATGAGCTGATCAAACGTGATTTGATCCACCCGTCGCAAAACGTGCCGGCTCCGGATATGGGCACGGGCGAGCGGGAAATGGCATGGATTGCTGATCAATATCAGCGGATGCATACAACGGACATTAATGCCCGGGCCTGCGTCACTGGCAAGCCGGTGAGCGGCGGCGGGATTGAAGGGCGCACGGAAGCGACTGGCCGCGGCGTGCAATATGCCTTGCAAGAGTTCTTCCGTCATCCTGAAGATCTCGCAGCGGCTGGGCTGTCAGGGGAGCTCGAGTCCAAGGCCATTATTGTGCAAGGGCTTGGCAACGTGGGGTATCACGCAGCGAAATTTTTAAGTGAAGAAGATGGTGCGCGGATCACCGGGGTGATTGAGCGGGACGGAGCGGTGCAAAACCCCGATGGCCTGGATATTGAGGCGCTCAAGACCTGGATCGCCGAACATGGCGGGGTGAAGGGGTTTGAAGGCGGCAGCTATACCGCCGACGGGGCCAGCGTTTTGGAGGCAGATTGTGATATCTTAATCCCCGCGGCCTTAGAGGGGGTTATCCACCGTGATAACGCCAATCGGGTGCAGGCGCGTTTGATCGTCGAGGCGGCGAATGGGCCAGTGACGGCCGGGGCGGATGCGATCCTGCGTGAGCGGGGCGTGGTGATTATCCCGGATATGTACGCCAACGCGGGCGGCGTGACGGTGTCTTATTTCGAATGGGTGAAAAACCTTAGCCATATTCGCTTTGGCCGCATGGAACGCCGCCGCGAGGAATCGCGCAACCAGCTTATCGTCAATGAGTTGGAGCGGTTGAGCAAATCCAGCAACGTCAATTGGCAGCTGACTCCGAATTTTAAGGAGAAATATCTGAAAGGCGCCAGTGAATTAGAACTGGTGCGCTCTGGCCTCGATGACACGATGCGCGGCGCATACAACGACATGGCAGAGGTGTGGCGGCGGCGTGCCGATGTGCCAGATCTGCGAACCGCTGCCTATCTGGTCAGCATCCAAAAGGTCGCCGCATCGTACAAAAACAAGGGATTGTAGCTCAATTGACAGTGCCGCGACCGAAAAGGTAGGTAGCAGTTGGGGTTGCGATCATGCGCAGCTGCCTTTCGGAGATGTATAGTTGTGCGCGATTGGTTTAAAAACATACTAACCAGACATGTTGGGTTGGTGAGTTTTACGGCTGCTGTTTGTGTGTTCACTTTGGCAGCATTTCAAGCGCCTTTGCTCTCCTATGCGTTGCGGTTCAGTGATCTGCATACGGTTGAGGGCTGGGTGCAAATCTTATCGTTGCAAGTGCTGCAATTTTGCCTTTTCGCCGCCCTTGCCTGCATTCTGGCTACCATTGCGCTTTGGCTGATGAAGACGGTGGTCGCAGTGTTGTTCATCGTTAATGCGGTTGCGCTCTATTTTATGCTGACCTACGGAATTGAAATTGATCGTACCATGGTCGGGAATATCTTAAACACTGACCAACGCGAAACCGCTGAGCTCTTGCATCTGTCGCTTTTGCCTTATGTGCTGTTTCTGGGAATAATTCCGGCTGTTGTGGTCTTAGCAATCAAAGTGCAGGCTCCCAAGCGCATTTGGCGCCTAGCCTTGGCGCTTGGGGCGATTGGCGTGTTGGCCGCATGGAGCATCGTAACCTCTTTCACAATGCTTTGGTATGACCGACATGCATCGCGCATGGGCAGTAAAATTCTGCCTTGGTCCTATGTTGTAAACGTCGCGCGGCACTTCAATCGCGTCGCTATGGACAACCGCGAACAAGTTCTATTGCCCGATGCATATTTTGTGACTGCGCCCTCAGCGCCTAAAGATGTTGTGGTCTTGGTCATTGGAGAAGCCGCCCGCGCAGACCGTTTTTCCGCTCTTGGATATGCGCGGGAGACAAACCCGTTTACTGCCCGCTATGATCTCGCGGTTTTCCCTGCTGGTCTGGCGTGTTCGACGAATACTATTTCGTCTACAGCCTGTATCTTAACCCACGAAGGGCGCCACGCATCAGCGCGTACGGTCTTTGAGCCGCTCCCAAACTACCTCAAGCGCCAGGGCATTGCGACAATTTTTCGGTCCAACAACTCTGGTCCGCCGCCGATTGATGTGGACCTGTACCAAAATCGGGCTGACATTCTGGAGGCTTGTGCGGCTGCGCCTTGTCCCGAAGGCGGATCTGATGCGCTCTTGAATTGGCAATTGGGAGATTTGATTGAACAGGCACAGAGCGCGCGTGTTTTTGTGACCCTGCACCAAACCGGCAGTCATGGTCCGGCTTATTATAGCAAATATCCGAAGGAGTTTGAGTATTTTACCCCGGTCTGTGATACAGTTCAGGTGTCGCGCTGTTCGCAAGAGGCCTTGGACAACGCCTATGACAACACGATCCGCTATACGGACAGTCTGATTGCTGATTTGATCGCGCAGCTTGATGCCCTAAGCGATGTAAATGCGGCATTGATCTACGTGTCCGATCACGGTCAATCTCTGGGTGAAAACGGTTTTTATTTGCATGGTGCACCCAACGCAATTGCGCCTAAAGCGCAACGCGAAGTGCCGTTTTTTGTGTGGATGTCCGAGGGGTTTGCCCAAGCGCGCAACCTGACGCCTCAATCGATCCTTCGTCAGGAGACCCACCCCCATGACTTTCCATTTCACAGTGTCATGGGCGCCTTCGGTTTGCGCAGTGAGATATACAAACCCGAGTTTGACATATTCAACAATTATGAGCAGTAGGCAGCCTATGACATTCAAAGAACTTTTGTTCCAACCGCTAAAGGTTATCTACCGCCATACTGTGGTGATATGCATGGTGGTGTTGATCATTCTTGCGGCGACCTTCTATCCCAGCGATATGAAAAACGATTATGCAATCTCAAAAGGTGGGCATGAGCGACCCGCGATTGTGGCGTTTGAAGATTATGGGCGTCACATTAACACGCTTCTACCCTTTGTGCTCGCCCTGGTCTTGAAAGACAAAGAGGGCTGGAAGCAATTGGGCATGATAACGGTTGCCGGGATTTTGGCGTCACATGGTCCGAAGCGGCTACTCAATGATGTTGAAATCATGGGCACGCGGTTGGGTCAAAGGCCCAATTCGACAACCAGCAAACATAATATGCCATCGGGGCATTCAACGCTTGCGGGGGCTTGCGCTTATTTTGTAATGCGCCGGTACAGTATTTGGTTTGGTGTCATTGTGATCCCGGTTTTGCTACTTACAATGTACGCGCGGGTTATGTTGGACAAGCATACGATTTCTGCTACAATATCGGGTGCTGGAACTGGACTTTTGGTGGCGGCATTGTTTTCGACAAAACTGTCTGGTTTTCGCCGTCAAATAGCGCGATTCTTTGGGGTCACATGAAATCTTCGTCTTCCGCTCCAAGAGAGCCACTTTCTAAGATGTTACCGAATATCGTAACGATTTTCGGCATTTGCGTTGGGTTGACGGCGGTGCGTTCTGCGCTGCAGGGCAACGTCAGCGTGGCATTGTATTTGTTGGTTCTGGCAATGATTTTGGATGCCGCCGATGGCCGGCTGGCGCGGGCTTTGAAAAGTGAGAGTAAAATTGGAGCCGAATTGGACACATTGGCCGATTTTTTCAATTTCGGGATCGCGACGCCTCTGGTAATCTATTTTACCATCTTTGTGGACTCGGATGCTGCGAGATTTGGGTGGATCGCAGTCATGATCTTTTCGATCTGCTGCGCCCTGCGCTTGGCGCGCTTTAATGTCAGCCAATCGGATGGGGCTAAATCGGTTGATTTTGTAGGAGTGCCTGCGCCCGCATTGGCCTGCTTGGGATTGTCGCCGCTGTTTTTGGTCATGGCCGGGGTGGATGTCGCTGGCCGTTATGTCGAGGTGGCCATCATATTTGTCGTGATCTGTGCGGGTCTTGCGGTGGGCACATTTCCAACCATGTCATTGAAGGGCACAACCTTCCCCGCCTCCATGCGGTTGCCGGTGATTTTGCTGGCGGTTGCCTTTGTGATTAGCCTGTTTGTTTTCCCTTGGTATACGCTTCTGTTTTCTAATGCTATTTACTTGGTGATGATCCCCGTTTATTGGTTCTCAAAACGCGCAAAAACGGCCAAAAGGACTTAAGCAATGATACCGATCAGGGCGATGCATCCTTTGATGCTGGTGGTCGTTGCTGTTGCAACGCTCTTTGCTATTTATAACCAGACGTTTTGGGGCCTATGGGCTGAAGTTTTCGAAGGCAATTATCCCAGTGGGGTGATGTTTGCGGCGGCATTCTTTTCTTTGTGTTGCGCTTTGCTCGGTGGACTGGCTTTTCGGTCGGTCCTGCGTCCGCTGATCGCGGGGCTTTTTGTGGTCTCTGCTGTGACTTCTTATTACATGGATGAGCTCGGGGTCGTGATTGACCGGGAAATGATCCAAAACGTCGTCAGCACAACCTGGACAGAAGGCAAACATCTCGTCACACCCCCCTTTGTTTTCTGGATTGTCATAGCGGGAATTGTGCCGGCACTCGTTGTGCTAGCGGTGCCGCTGTCACGGCGCAGGCTCTGGCGGACCCTATGGCAAAATGCTTTGTTTTCGACGCTCTGCGTGATCGGATTTGTTGGGCTTTTGTTGAGTGATATGAAAGACTATGCGTCGATTTTGCGGAACCGCGGAGATCTAAAGGCAAGCTTTCAGCCCTTGGCCCCCGTGGTCGAATCCGCGCGCTTCGTGGCGATGCTCAGTCGATCTAGGACATTGCCCTTTGTCGCCATCGGCTTGGATGCAGTGCGGAAAAAGGCTGGCAATGTCTATGATCTTCCGACGGTGACCGTTGTGGTGGTGGGCGAGACCGCAAGGGCACAGAACTTTAGCCTTGGGGGATACGGACGCGACACCAATCCCCGTTTGGCCGCAGAAGATATTTTGTATTTTGAGAACGTCTCCAGTTGTGGCACCTCAACGGCCGTCTCCCTTCCCTGCATGTTTTCGCGATACGGTCGAAGGGACTATTCGCATGAGCTAGGTGTTTCGCATGAGAATGTTTTGGACGTGATCCAACGCTCAGGGATGCGGGTGGAATGGATTGAAAACAACACGGGTGACAAGGGGGTGGCGGCGCGCATTGGCTATAGGCAAGTCACCTATGCCGAAGATCCCGAGTTTTGCGGCGAAGGGGAATGTATCGATGGCATTTTGGTCAAGGAAGTGGCGAAGCTTTTGCCAAAGATTGACCAAGACACCGTCCTTGTTTTGCATCAAATCGGCAGCCATGGGCCGTCTTACTATCTGCGCTACCCGGAGGCTTTTGAGCGGTTCAAACCGGCCTGTCGCACTGCAAATTTCAGCGCCTGTACTCAGGAAGAGGTGGTCAACGCCTATGATAATACCATTCTTTATACGGACAAAGTCTTGCAGGACTTGATCGCGCTGCTCTCGGCGCAAGACGATTTGGCCACCGCGATGCTTTATGTATCCGACCATGGAGAATCTTTGGGAGAAAATGGCCTCTATCTACATGGCACGCCCTATTTTATGGCCCCCGATGAACAAACCAAGGTCCCGATGCTGTTTTGGCAGTCACAGGCCTTTGCCGACAGCGTGGGGATTGATGATGGGTGTTTGAAATCGAAGGCCTCCGCTGCCTATTCCCACGATCATCTGTTTCATTCATTGTTGGGGCTGACAGCTGTGGAGACCGCCGAGCGCAACCCTGAACTTGATATTTTTGCCGACTGTGGGAGAAACGGATGAGCGATAAGCCACAAAAACCAGACAAAATTCATGGCATTGCCCATTTGTTCGCTGCCGCGCGCTATTCTATGGCAGGGGGGCAGCGTCTTTGGGGGGAAACTGCGTTTCGCCATCAGCTTTTGGCAGGCCTATGTATTGTTGCGATTTTGATTTGGATTGGGGCAGAAATGTCGCATATTGTCATGTCCATCATATTGGTCGGGCTCACGATTGCGGCCGAAGCGCTCAACACGGCGATTGAAGAAATTGTCGATCTGGTGTCACCGGAGTGGTCACTTGCCGCAAAACATGCCAAAGACCTCGGGTCATTCGCGGTTTTCTCTATGCTTTGTCTGAATGGGATTTTTGCGCTTTTCGTGATCTTAACAACTTTGAATTGGATTTAATCTGATGAATATGATGAAAGTCGTCGCAGTCCCGATGCACCCTGAAGGACGCAAATTTGTTGCGGTATTTGCCGCCGTGACGGCTGCGCTTTGGCTGGTCTGGGAGCCGCTATTTTGGCTTGGCTTAGGGTTGACCACTTGGTGCTACTACTTTTTCCGCGATCCGGTGCGCTCTGTAGCTCAAAGACCGGGGCTTATCCTGTCCCCGGCTGATGGGGTGGTGTCTTTGATCACCAAGACCGTCCCGCCCGCGGATATGCAACTGGGCGATAAGCCTTTGACTCGCGTGTCTGTGTTCATGAATGTCTTCAACTGTCATGTGAACCGCGCACCCATGGCCGGCTCTGTGGTGGCGATTTGCTATCACCATGGCAAGTTTCTCAACGCATCTTTGGACAAGGCGAGCGAGCACAATGAGCGTAACTCCATCACCATTGAATCTGCTGATAAAACTCGAATTGGGGTGACACAGATCGCCGGACTCGTGGCGCGCCGTATTGTCTGTTTTACAAAGGTGGGCGAGAGCTTGGGCGTGGGCGAGCGGTTTGGCTTGATCCGTTTTGGCAGCCGTTTGGACATCTTCCTGCCCGAGGGCGTGGAGCCTGCTGTTGGTCTGGGACAGACAGCGGTGGCCGGTGAAACTATTTTGGCACGCTTGAACGTGCCCGCAGAAGACTGGCCCATTAAACCGATTTAAGCGGCCGGTACCTAGCGTGCCGGGATCAGAGCCGTGAACCTTTGCATTCCCCCTTGCCAAAGCCCAGATATTTTTATTCACTGACGTGTGTTTCAATTAGCAGGTTTAAGCCATGCGCTTTTCAGCTCTGAAAGTTCTCACCCAAGGGTTGACCGGTAACCGTGGTTGGCGGGCGCATTGGCGCGATCCTGAGCCGGCGGAGGCCTATGACATTGTGATCATTGGCGGCGGTGGGCATGGCCTATCAACAGCATACTACCTGGCAAAAGAACATGGGCTGAGGCGCATTGCCGTGCTGGAGAAAGGCTATATTGGTGGCGGCAATATTGGACGGAATACAACCATCGTTCGGGCCAATTACTTCTTGCCTGGGAACTCGGAATTTTATTCGCATTCCCTGAAGCTTTGGGAAGGGCTGGAGGCGGATCTCAATTACAATGTTATGCATTCCCAGCGTGGGCAAATTGGCCTGTTTCACAGCGATGGGCAAAGGGACGCGGCCATTCGCCGGGCCAATTCCATCCGAAACCAAGGCGATGATGCGGAGTTGTTGTCCGTGGCGCAACTGCGCAAGATGGTGCCTTACTTGGACTATGATCAGGGGCGCTTCCCTATTTATGGCGGCCTGTTGCAGCGGCGCGCGGGCACGGCGCGGCATGATGCGGTGGCCTGGGGCTATGCGCGCGGGGCCGATCAGCTTGGTGTGGATTTGATCCAAAATTGCGAGGTGACGGGCATCGACATCGTGCAGGGGGTGGTGCAAGGCGTACAAACCAGCCGCGGTGCCATACGCGCAAAGAAAGTGGCGATGGTGGTCGCGGGGCGCTCTAGCCAGGTGGCGGCCATGGCGGGCATGCGCCTTCCCATCGAAAGCCACGTGCTGCAGGCTTTTGTGACCGAGGGGCTGAAACCCTGTATTGATCATGTGATCAGCTTCGGCATGGGGCATTTTTATATCAGCCAATCGGACAAAGGCGGTTTGGTCTTTGGCGGGGATCTGGATATGTATGCCAGCTATGCTGCCCGCGGTAATCTGCCAATGGTGGAGCATGTGGCGGAAGCTGGGATGACGCTTATGCCGATGATCGGCAAGGCGCGGATGCTGCGCAGCTGGGGCGGCATCATGGATATGACCCCCGATGGCTCACCCATTATCGATAAAACCCATATTGAGGGTTTATATTTGAATGCGGGCTGGTGCTATGGTGGGTTTAAGGCTGTGCCGGCTTCGGGCCATTGTTTTGCGCATCTTTTGGCCACAGATCGCCCGCATAGCGCCGCTGCGCGCTTCCGCCTGGATAGATTCCGCAGTGGGCGCGGCTTGATGGATGAAGAGGGCACCGGTGCCCAGCATAATTTGCATTAGGATCGCACAGATGTTTTTTGATGATGATGTGTCTGTCCACAGCGCCAAAGGAGGCCGCTTATGCGCATAGACTGTCCTCTTTGCGGCATGCGAGATCGGCGTGAGTTTTATTATTCCGGCCATGCCACCGCACTTGCGCGGCCCGCGCCCGATGCGGGGTCGGAGGTCTGGGATGACTATCTGCACAATCGCGAAAATCCCGCGGGGGCAACCGAGGACCTTTGGCATCATGAATTTGGCTGCGGTGCTTGGCTTGCGGTGCGCCGAGATACGGTGTCACATGCGGTTTTGTCGGCGCGTTTGGTCAAAGGAGATCAGCTGTGAGAGTGGCCGGTAAAGGATTGATTGACCGAAATCGCGTGCTGAGGTTTACTTTTGGCGGTCAGAGCTTTGAGGGCTTTGCGGGCGACAGTTTGGCCAGCGCCCTTTTGGCCAATGACCAAAGGCTTATTGGCCGATCTTTCAAGTATCACCGCCCAAGAGGGATTGTGACGGCCGGGTCGGAGGAGCCGAATGCTCTGGTGACATTGGAGCGCGGTTTCGCCCGCGAGCCGAACAGCCGCGCCACAATGCAGCCGCTCTATGACGGGCTTGTGGCCAAGCCGCAAAATGCTTGGCCGTCCTTGAAATTTGATGCTTTAGCGGTGAATGACATTTTGGCACCCTTTTTGTCGGCGGGATTTTATTACAAAACCTTCATGTGGCCGAGTAAATTTTGGGAATGGGTCTATGAGCCCGCCATCCGGCAGGCCGCGGGGCTCGGGGCTTTGTCGAAGCGTTACGATCATGAGCTTTATGAAAAAGCCTATGCGCATTGCGATGTTTTGATCATCGGCGCCGGACCCGCTGGGCTTATGGCGGCTTTGACGGCCGGACGGGCGGGTTTGGATGTCATTCTGGCTGATGAACATGACCAGTTGGGCGGCCGGCTCTTGTCGGAAATGGAGCATATTGACGGGATGCCGGCTGCGGCTTGGGTGCAGGCGGCAGTGGCGGAATTGGCTGGTTTTGCGAATGTGCGGATCATGGCGAATACCACAGTGACCGGCGCCTATGACCAAGGGGTCTTTGGTGCTTTGGAGCGTGTTGGGCTGGGCCTGGAGGCGCTGCCGGAGGGATTGCCGCGCGAAAGCTTTTGGCGCATTTACACAAAGGGTGCGATCCTATGCGCGGGTGCTTTGGAGCGGCAAATCGCCTTTGCAAATAATGATCGCCCCGGCATCATGGCAGCAGGCGCCATGCGCAGCTACCTCAACCGCTTTGGGGTAAGCCCCGGCCAAAGGGTGGCGATCTTTGGCAATAACGCCGATGCGCATCGCACGGCGCGAGATTTTGCTCAGGCGGGTGTTGAGGTTGTGGCCATGATTGACAGCCGCGCCGAGGCGCAATCCTTGGGCGATTACCCTCTTTATACTGGCGCAGTGGTGACCGGCAGCCGGGGGCGGTTGGGTTTGAAAAGCATTGATATTCGGCAAAGCGATGGATCTGTCAAAAGGATTGACTGCGATGCGCTGGGCGTTTCGGGCGGCTGGAATCCGTCGGTCCATTTAACTTGTCACATGAACGGTCGGCCGGTTTGGGATCCGGCTTTGGCAAGTTTTACACCGCAGCCGGGCGCTGTTCCCGGGCTGGTGGCGGCGGGCGCTGCTGCCGGTGAGATGAGCACGCAAGGCGCATTGGCGCAGGGGCAGGCGGAGGCGCTCACTTTGGCCAAGGCGCTGGGCAAAAGGGTCAAGCCGAGCACCTTGCCTGTTGCCGATGCCACCCCCTATGAGATCACGCCGTTTTGGGATGTGGGCGGAACCGGGCGCGCGTGGCTTGATTTTCAAAATGATGTGACGGTGAAAGATATCAAACAGGCTGTGCAGGAGAACTTCCGCTCGGTCGAACATATGAAACGCTATACCACGCAAGGCATGGCCACAGATCAGGGCAAAAATTCCAATGTCGCGGCGCTGGCGGTTTTGGCTGATGCCACCGGCCGAGGTATTCCTGAAACCGGCACAACCACCTTCCGCCCGCCCTATGTCCCTGTCGCCCTGGCAGCGCTCGGGGCGGGTGGCCATGGAAAAGGCTTTGCGCCAGAACGGCTGTTGACCTCTGACCGGATCAGCCGAGAACGTGGCGCGCCGATGGTTGAGGCGGGCCTGTGGTATCGGCCCAGCTATTTCCCGCTCGAAGGTGAGACCCATTGGCGGCAAGCCTGTGACCGCGAGGTGCAGATGGTTCGCAATACAGTGGGAATTTGCGATGTCTCAACGCTGGGCAAAATCGATATCCAAGGCCCGGATGCCGCGGCTTTCTTGGATATTCTGTACACCAACTCTTTTGCCAGCCTCAAACAGGGCCGGGTACGCTATGGGGTGATGTTGCGCGAAGATGGTCACGTGATGGATGATGGCACTTGCGCCAGACTTGGCGCGGATCACTACCTCATGACCACGACCACCGCCGCGGCTGGACAGGTGATGCGGCATATGGATTTCGTTCATCAAGGGCTGCGGCCGGATTTGGACGTGAGTTTCACATCTGTTACAGAGCATTGGGCGCAATTTGCTGTGGCAGGTCCAGAGGCGCGCGCCTTGCTCAACGGCATATTGGATCGCAAGATCAGCAATAAAACCCTGCCGTATATGGGCTATAAAGCTGTGCAATTGGGCGGGATTGCGGCGCGGTTGTTTCGGATCTCTTTTTCTGGCGAACATGCCTATGAATTGGCGGTGCCTGCGCGCTATGGTGAAAGCCTTTTTCAGCTGCTGCTTGCGCGGGCTGAGGCGCTGGGCGGCGGGGCCTATGGTCTCGAAGCGCTCAATGTCTTGCGGATTGAAAAGGGCTTTATCACCCATGCGGAAATTCATGGGCGCACCACTGCGTTTGACATTGGCCTCGCGCGGATGGTGTCGGAGGCAAAGGATTGTATCGGCAAAACTATGGCGGCCCGGCCCGGGCTTGTGGGACCCGAGCGCGATCAGCTCGTGGGCTTACGGCCCATAGGTGAGGTGAAGCAGATTATCCCTGGCGCGCATCTTTTTGCGCCTGAGGCGGAGGCCGTTTCCGAGAATGATGAGGGCTATGTGACCTCCATGTGCTATTCTCCGACGTTAGGGTCGGTCATTGCACAGGCGTTTCTGCGCGATGGGCGCAATCGCCATGGCCAGCAGATCAAGATGGTGGAGCATTTGAGTGGTGTTACAACGCTCTGTGAGGTCTGCGCGCCCGTATTTTTTGATCCTGAGGGGGGGCGGCTTCGTGGTTGAGCTTTATGAAACATCGCCCGCGGGCGCGGGGCTGCCTTTAGAGATCGGCACGGTTTCGGTCCGGGAAGTGCAAACACCGCTGCATCTGCTGGCGCCCTACAGGGGGCAGGCTGTTCAGGCGGCCGCGGCTTTCAACACGCAAATGGGATTGGAATGGCCCGGTCCCAATGAGCTGAAGCGCAAAGGCGGGGTCTATGCGCTTTGGTTTGATCACGCGCATATTGCAGTGATGGGAACCACGCCCTCGACCCGCTTGGCCCGTCATGCGGCGGTGACCGATGTTGGGGATGGTTGGACGGTTTTGGAGCTAAATGGTGCGGAAGTACGCGATGTTTTGGCTCGTCTCACACCTTTGGATCTGCGGGTGAAACAGTTTAAAACAGGCATGAGCCAGCGCAGCTCGCTGATGCATATGCAGGCGGTGATCTCTTGCCATGGCAAGTCGCGGTTTCGGGTGATGGTGTTTCGCTCCATGACACAAACCCTGCTGCATGATTTGACCACCGCAATGGAATCAGTGGCCGCGCGCGCGCATTTGGTTTAGAACACCTCATGTCATTACCACCGGGATTTTTGGACGAATTGCGCAGCCGGGCTTCGATCTCTCAGGTCGTTGGGCGCAAGGTCATGTGGGACAGTCGCAAATCCAATCAAGGCAAGGGCGATATGTGGGCACCTTGCCCGTTTCATCACGAGAAAACCGCAAGCTTTCATGTGGATGATCAAAAAGGATATTATTATTGCTTTGGCTGTCACGCCAAGGGGGATGCTTTGGGCTTTATAAAAGAGACTGAGAATGTCTCTTTTATGGAGGCCGTGGAGATTTTGGCCGGTGAGGTTGGTATGCCCATGCCCGAGCGCGACCCGCAGGCCCAGCAAAAAGCAGACCGCAGAACGCAATTGGCCGAGGTCATGGAACAGGCGCTGCAATTTTTTCGATTGCAGCTCAACACCTCCGCCGGGGCAGATGCGCGGGCCTATTTGAGCGGTCGCGCTTTGTCACAAAAGGCATTGGATCGGTTTGAGATCGGCTATGCGCCCGACGCCTGGCAGGGGCTTTGGGATCATCTCACGGCGAAGACTGTCAGTGAAGAGCTCATCCTAGCGGCAGGGCTGGCCAAACCCTCCAATAAGGGCAAACGCCCCTATGACACATTTCGCAATCGCATTATTTTTCCAATTCGTGATCCGCAAAAGCGCTGCATTGGCTTTGGGGGCCGGGCAATGGATCCCAACGATCAGGCCAAATATCTCAATTCACCGGAGACCGAGCTTTTTGACAAGGGCCGATCGCTCTACAATCATGGCCCGGCGCGGGAGGCTTCCGGCAAGGGGCAAAGCTTGATTGTCGCTGAGGGTTATATGGATGTTATCGCCCTGGCAGAGGCAGGATTTGGCGCCTCCGTTGCGCCATTGGGCACAGCGATAACGCAGACGCAGCTGCAGCTGATGTGGCGTATCTCTGATGAGCCGATCATCGCTCTTGATGGCGATACGGCCGGCATTCGCGCCGCACAGCGCGTCATGGACTTGGCGCTGCCGCTGTTAGAGGCTGGGAAGTCGTTGCGCTTTGTGGTGATGCCTGATGGTCAGGACCCGGATGATTTGCTGCGTGCCGGCGGGCCGGGCGCCATGCAGGCGCTTTTGGATGCGGCGCGTCCGATGGTGGATCTGTTGTGGGAGCGTGCAACCTATGGCAAGAATTTTGACAGTCCGGAACGCAAGGCGGCATTAGACAAAACCCTCCGCGAGCAGCTCAAGCTGATCAAAGATCCCTCTATTCGCGGTCATTATGGCCAGGCGATCAAGGACAAGCGCTGGCAGTTGTTCCGTCCAAAGGCTGTGGCGAAATCGGCGCGCAGCTTCAATGCCCAGACCGGCTATAGGCCGATCACACCGCAGGCGAGCACGCGCAGCTCGGCCTTGGCCAATGGCTCTGAACCCAGTCATCTATTGCGTCATTCGGTCATTTTGGCCAGTTTGCTCAACTGCCCGCAAGCTCTGCCTGCGGTCGAGGGGGCGTTGGAGGATTTGCAGTTTGAAAAGCCACTGCACCGCGACCTCCAGCAATTTTTGCTGCAATTTTCCGGAGCGCCAGAGCTGCTCTGGTCGGAGGCGGAGCAATTTTTTGGACCGCCGCAACTTGAAAGTTTGATGCAGCTTCCCCATGTCCGCATTGCGCCCTCAGTGCGCAACAGCGCCGATGTATCTTTTGTGATAACATGTCTGCGGCAAGAATTTGCTCAGATTTTTGCTTTAGATGCGCATGGGCGCGAGGTGGCGGAGGCCGTTTTGGATGTCTCCGATGTTGATGATGAGGGGCTGACCTGGCGGATCAGTGAGTCGGCCAAACATTTGCAAGCGACAACCCAGGGCGCGCAGGAAGATAATACAGAATATAAGACCGCCAAAAATGGTCTGAAAGTAAAGTTAGAGGAACAAAATACATTGGATGATCTGCTGCAGCAGATTAATTATTCGAAACCGAACCGACCTTAAGCTCGGTGGGGGTGGGAACTGGGGGGCGAATCAGGCTAAATAGCGAAGCGAATCAGTTTCAAAACTGATTCGTTTTTACGTTTAGTGAGAGTCCCAAGGACAAGGAGCCACAGCGCATGGCCGCCAAGGATAACGACGACCGCAAGCAAGATGCCGACGCCAAAGAACCGATGATCGATATGAGCCAAACGGCTGTCAAAAAGATGATCGGTGATGCGCGAGAACGGGGCTATATCACTTATGATCAACTAAACACAGTTTTGCCGCCCGATCAGGTGTCGTCAGATCAAATCGAAGATGTCATGTCGATGCTCTCCGAAATGGGCATTCAGGTGACCGAAGAGCATGAATCTGAGGAAGATGAAGACAAAGGTCCCACCGATTTGGTGGCTTCCAATCAAAACCGCGATGTGGCGCTAGCTGGGGCCAATAACGAAAAACTAGACCGGACGGATGATCCGGTGCGTATGTATCTGCGTGAAATGGGCTCGGTGGAGCTCTTGAGCCGCGAGGGCGAGATTGCCATTGCCAAGCGGATTGAAGCGGGCCGCAATACAATGATTTTGGGGCTCTGCGAGAGCCCATTGACATTTCAAGCGATCACCATCTGGCGCGACGAATTGCTGAGTGAAGATATTTTGCTGCGCGATGTGATTGATCTGGAAACCACCTTTGGTCACCACATGGGTGAAGAGGAAGAGACCCCTGTTGTAGCGGCGCCAGTGGCCACGGAAAGCTCAGCCAGCACCGGCCCTGAGCTGGATGCGGATGGCAACCCCATTATTGCCGATGATGACGACGATGACGAAGGGGCCAATCTGTCGCTGGCCGCTATGGAAGCGGCTCTAAAGCCTAAAGTGTTGGAGACGCTGGACCTGATTGCCTCTGATTACATCCTTCTATCCGAGATGCAGGATGTGCGTATCTCGGCCACTTTGAACGAGGATGAGAGTTTCTCCGATGGGGCCGAGGCCAAATATCAAAAGCTCCGCTCTGAAATTGTTGAGCTGGTGAATGAATTGCACCTGCACAACAACCGGATTGAGGCGCTGATTGACCAGCTCTACGGCATTAATCGCCGGGTGATGTCGATTGACAGCTCCATGGTGAAACTCGCAGACCAAGCGCGGATCAACCGCCGAGAGTTCATCGATGCCTATCGTGGCCGCGAGCTGGATCCCAACTGGCTGGCCGATATGGGCGAGAAAACTGGTCGGGGCTGGACCATGTTCATGGAGCGTAGTGTCGACAAAGTTGAAGAGCTCCGCGCAGAGATGGCGCAGGTTGGCCAATATGTTGGGCTCGATATCTCTGAATTCCGCCGCATCGTGCAACAGGTGCAAAAAGGTGAGAAAGAGGCCCGTCAGGCCAAGAAAGAAATGGTTGAGGCCAATCTGCGTTTGGTGATTTCCATTGCCAAAAAATACACAAATCGCGGGCTGCAGTTTTTGGATTTGATCCAAGAGGGCAATATTGGCCTCATGAAAGCGGTCGATAAGTTTGAATATCGCCGCGGCTATAAGTTCTCCACCTACGCCACATGGTGGATTCGCCAGGCGATCACCCGCTCTATTGCAGACCAGGCGCGCACCATCCGTATTCCTGTGCATATGATCGAAACGATCAACAAGCTGGTGCGTACCGGGCGCCAAATGCTGCATGAAATTGGCCGTGAACCCACGCCAGAGGAATTGGCAGCCAAGCTGCAAATGCCTTTGGAAAAAGTGCGCAAGGTCATGAAAATTGCCAAAGAGCCAATTTCCTTGGAGACGCCAATTGGCGATGAGGAAGATTCGCAGCTGGGTGATTTTATTGAGGATAAAAACGCTGTTTTGCCACTCGACAGCGCGATTCAAGAAAACTTGAAGGAAACCACAACTCGGGTCTTGGCCAGTTTGACGCCACGCGAAGAGCGGGTGCTGCGGATGCGCTTTGGCATCGGGATGAATACAGATCACACTTTGGAAGAAGTGGGACAACAATTCAGCGTGACCCGCGAACGTATTCGCCAGATTGAAGCCAAAGCCCTGCGCAAGCTCAAACACCCAAGCCGCAGTCGTAAATTGCGGAGCTTTCTCGATCAATAGGTCTGGGCAATATTTAAAATGCTACGATAAAGGCCTCGCTCTGCGGGGCCTTTTTCATTCTGGCGGTGGTAATATGGGGCAGCCACCCCAAAATGCAGTGGGTTAAAATCTCCTCTACCCAAACCGTGGTGAAATGTTATAAGGATTGTGGAAGTTTAAGCGCTCGGCGCTACCGGAAAACTAAGAGGGGATGGCACATGCGTTGCCCGTTTTGTGGAAATGTTGACACTCAGGTAAAAGACTCGCGCCCAGCCGAGGATCATGTCGCCATTCGGCGGCGTCGGTTTTGCCCGGCCTGTGGCGGGCGGTTTACCACCTATGAGCGCGTGCAATTGCGTGATTTGGTGGTCATCAAATCAAATGGTCGCAGAGAAGATTTTGACCGGACCAAGCTTGAGCGCTCCATTCGTATTGCGCTGCAAAAACGCCCGGTTGAGCCCGAGCGGATGGATCAAATGATCTCTGGCATCGTGCGCCGGCTGGAAAGCATGGGGGATACAGATATCCCGTCCACATCCATCGGTGAGATTGTCATGGAATCTTTGGCGCGGATTGATACGGTCGCCTTTGTGCGCTTTGCCAGCGTCTATAAGAATTTCCAAGCTGCAGATGATTTTGACAAATTCGTCTCCGAGCTGCGGCCAAACCTGCCGCCTGAGGAGTGAGTGCCGCAAGCGACGCGCGCTTTATGGCGTTGGCCCTGAGTTTGGGCCAGCGCGGTCAAGGGTGTGTTTGGCCCAATCCGGCAGTGGGATGCGTCATTGTCCAAGGAGCGCGCATTGTCGGTCGCGGCTGGACCCAGCCAGGCGGCAGACCTCATGCAGAAACCATGGCTTTGGCACAGGCCGGTGCCTTGGCGAAGCGGTCCACAGTCTTTGTCACCCTAGAACCCTGTGCCCATCATGGGGCCACGCCGCCCTGTGCTGAGGCCTTGATTGCCGCAGGGATTGCGCGCTGCGTCGTGGCGATTTCGGACCCAGATCCCCGGGTCAGCGGCAAGGGAATTGCTAAGCTCCAAGCGGCAGGAATTGAGGTCAGCGCTGGCTGCCAAGCGCAAGAGGCTTTGCTGGCGCATCGCGGATTTTTTAGCCGGTTGCAGTATGGGCGACCGCGGGTAACGTTGAAATTGGCCACATCTTTGGATGGGCGCATTGCCACGGCCAGCGGCGAAAGCCAGTGGATCACCGGGGCTGAGGCGCGGCGCGATGTGCATGGTTTGCGTGCCTGTCATGACGCGGTATTGGTCGGTGGCGGCACGGCGCGGGCGGACAATCCGAGCCTCACCCTGCGCGGTTTGGGCCTCGATCGGCAGCCCGTCCGTATTGTGGCCTCACGTCATTTGGATTTTGATGCGCCAGCTTTGCAGGCCAGTCGCGATGTTGCGCCGCTCTGGCTGTGTCATGGGCCTCAGGCCCGCGCGCGCGGCGCTTGGCAAAATCAGTGCGACGCGCTCGTGCAGGTTCCACTTGCAGCTGAAGGGCAGCTTGATTTGTCAGTCCTCATGCAGGCCTTGGGAGAAAAGGGGCTGACATCGGTGTTGTGTGAGGGCGGGGGGCAATTGGCTGCCTCATTACTGCGGGCCGGATTGGTCGATGATGTGATCCTCTACACGGCCGGCTTGGCACTTGGGGCCGACGGGCTGGCCGGTTTGGGCGATCTGGCCCTGTCGCATTTGCATACGGCTCCGCGCTTTGAGCTCATCTCAGCGCGCAAAATTGGCTCAGATATCCGTCAAGATTGGCGCCGCCTGTCTTAGCGCATGTTGCGCCAAAGATGGGCTTGGCTGGCAAAAACGCCTTGAATTTTGGCCAATGGCCGCAAATAGCAAGCTTGCGGAAGATCTGCCGCCGCCGCCAGCCGTTCGACGACGACCTCAGGCGGGCAGGGCAATTTGCTCATCGGGTCGAAATATCTCGGATATTCAATCAGGCAGGCATGGATTAAGCCAAGAATGTCAGGCCGGGCTTGCCGTCGTGGCACCTCATGCCGGTCGTGGGTTAAACCCCAGCATGAATAAAAGGGCCGACCTAGGCAGGTTATGGCCTTGCCCCGGATCAATGCCTCAAACCCCAACAGAGATGTCATCGTCCAAACTTCATCCACCTGATTTATTAAGGAGATCGGGTCGCAATCCGCCGCTATAATATCGCAATAATGTGTCGCCTCTGACAGCGCGCCGGGCCGCAAACCCGCCTCGACATCAGGATGGGGCTTATAGATCACAATGGCATCAGGATTTTGTTCGCGCGTGCTGCGCAGCAGAGCCAGATTTGTGCAAATATCACGCGTTCCGAGGCGAATTGAGGCGTCATCTTCCACTTGCCCCGGCACCAATATTCGGCGGCCCGGTGGCAATGACAAGGCCGCTGATGGGCGTGGGTTATACTTTGAAATGCTGCCGGTGATGAGCCGATTTTGCAGCTCTGCCGCGCGCTGCCGCTCCTGCTCGGACAGATTCAGGCTGTTGGCAATCATTGTCTCTAGATCGCTTGGGCGGCTCGGATCAAAGTAAATGCCCGCGCGGTCCAGCACCAAGGAGAGCGGGGGCACCAATTGCGCTCCAATCCCTTTTGATCTCAAAAACCCATCTTCGAGGTGATGAACCCCATCTTGGTGCGGGCCGGCGCCCCAAGCCATAGCGGGGAGATGTGAGTCGGGTTTTGGTTGAAACCGAAGCGGGTGATGGCGGCCAAAAAACTTCTGCAATGGCTGGCGCTTCCACAGGCTAATACCCCGCGCTTCCCATCCGGCATGATCGTCGCGCCAGGCGCGGGTTTCTGCCTCCAGTTGATCCAAGACATGCTCCAAACTGCAAAGCGTATCTCGGCACGGGTCATACCACTTCGGGTATAGAATCATGGCCCCGGCAAATAGTTGCGCGGGTGTGAGAGAGCGGCCGCGCCGATGTATTGGCTGCATATCCTGGGTGAGCCCCCATCCAGCGTAGAACGGTTGTCCGAAGATCACCGGCCGGTGCCCCGCCCAGATGGCTTCAAATCCCATTTGTGAGGTGACCGTGTAGACGGCCCGGGCTGCGGCAAAGAGATCCTGGGGGGCAATCGCATGGGTCAGAAGTTCCATGTCGTCATCCAAAGCCTCCGCGCTGAAATGGCCCGCGCGGTATCCAAGCTGCGTTTCTGGATGGGTTTTAATGACGATATGGGCGGTGGGATGCTCCGCCCTTGCGGCTGCCAACATCTGTTGAAATGTTTGTGCGTTTGCAGCGCCCTTCTCAATCGATGCATCACCGCGTGTTTGATCAATCACCAAGACAAATCCCGGCTTGGGGCAGAGCGCGTCACGTGGCACACCGCTGTATTTTGTGAGCTTATGTTTGGCAATCCGTGCCATAGCCGCCGCGCTGCGCTCAAGAAGCGCGGGGCACTCCAGGGAATAGGTATTGAGGAGATCTTCCAAAGCGCTGGGGCGGCTGGCATCGAAGTGACATGCTTGCGGATCAATGAGCAAGCCCAAAGGGGCATGCCCGCTGCGGCCCGGCAGCACTGAGCGGAGAAATGCATCTTCGATGTGCAACAATTGTGCGCCCGTGACGGCTGCCACCCAAGCGCCGCGTTTGGCCGAAACGCCATTGCCCCAGGCTAAAATTTGATCAGAGGGACCTGGCCAGCCCAAGCGTGGTGCATGACCCGCAAGGTCGAGAATGCGGTTGATCCGCCTTTGTGTGAAGGCCCCCAAGGCAAAAGAAAAAGCCTGCCGCGCGATCGGCGCGGCAGGCTTTGGCTCCGGATCACGATGCGGAGCCAAATTACAGGTCTCTGAGGTCGCTGATCGTATTGGCAAAGCTTGTGGTTGTCGACAAACCGCCCATGATACCGCGGAGTGTTTTGTTCCACGTCGAAAGTGGCGCCTCTGTGATATACACGGTGTCCTGGTCGCGGATTGTAAAATCTCGGGCGAGGAACAGCGCGTCTGGTTCGGTCAAGTTCAACACATAGATGAGATGTTGCTCGCCTTTGATCTCGGCGTCACCAACCACGCGGCGGGCGATGGACTGATCCTCTTTCCGCAAGACAAAAACGCCCTTGGGGTCGGCCTGATATGCGCTTAGCCCGCCTGCACGTGACAGCGCCTCAAGCGCTGAAATTTCCCGCTGATCGAAAGCCACTTGAGATTGCCGCCCGGCGGCACCCATGATGACGAAGCTGCGTCGATCGGCTTCGATAAGGATCCGGTCGCCATCGCGCAGGGCAATATCCAGCTCCGGCCGATCGTAAAGGTCATCGAGCCAAACTTCGCTGCGCAGCTTTCCACGAATGACCGTCACACGCACCAGTTCGGGTTTGACATCCAGCCCCCCGGAGCTGGCCAGCATGGTCGATAGGGTGCGGGTTTGATGTAGGATTGGATAGATGCCTTGTCCGCCGACGGACCCAATGATGGATACGGTGGCCCCTGCTCCGGCGGAACGGCGTACTTCAACCTGTGGATCGGGCGTTTGGTCTTGCAATGCTTGCGTGACGATGTGGCGAATTTCCTCGGGCGTTTGTCCTGCGACCTTAATGCGCCCGGCATAGGGCACAAAAATATGACCGCTGCCATCCACTTGTAACTCGCTCAAGGTGGCCGCACTCGCCATACCCGAGGACAAAAGACCATCCTCGACATTTTCCCAAACTGTGAGGTTCAAAGTGTCACCTGGGCGGATCAACTCGGCGTTCAGCGGCTTGGTTTGCAAAAAGCTTTTGGTAAAGCCCGATTATGTAGGTACTTTTGTTTCATAAACCACCTCTGGCGTCACAGGAACAATATGTGCTGTGGGGTTTTCGCCGCGTGTGCTTGCTGTCACCTCATATTTATTTGGGCCGGATCGGGGCAGGATGGTACAGGAGGACATCATCCCAAAACAGGCGGCAATTAAAATTATCTTATTGATTTTTATCATAATTATTCTCACTGCTATAGCCTCACGCGACCAGTATTATTTTTATAAATTAGACTCATCGTTAAAATTAATAAAAAACTAGCAACCGGGTCATTTTGCGTCAATTGACCTCGCGATTGTTCTTATTTGTTCTGCCTGAAAGTGATGCGGAATTGCCATATTCGAAGGAGTCGAAAGGATCGAGTTCTGATAAGAGCATATCGATCACTTGCCGCAGCAACTGTCGGCGCCCCCGCGTGGAATAAAACCCGCCAGGGATCTGGGAGGTTTCCAGCAAGTAGCGCCGGTAGTCGAGGTAGGAGGCATTGTCGGGGTAGGGCGGTTTTGCAAAAAACGCTTCCAGCGGCAGATCTGAGACAAATTGCGGCTTGTCGTAAACCGCCTTGCCGAAGGCTTTAAGTGGCAGACCCCGCCAAAGTGCCTGTTGGCCGGCTGTGGAATTGACGGTCACAGCGCTGCGCGCGTGATCAAGCAGCTGCGCCAATTTTCCACCGGGCACGTAATCGACACGGTCTGCAATTTTATAACGCGCGGCCAAAGCCGAGATGTCGCGTGCCAGAGCGCGCCGGCCGCTTTCCAAGGGATGCGCTTTGAACACCAAGCGGTGATGACGCGGCGCACCGGCTGCGAAAGCCTTGACGACGTATTGTAGAAATTCTGGCATCGATGCGAAAGGTGAATGCATCAGAAACGCGCTGTCATGCTCCAGCTGCATTAAGACCAAGTGATAGGCTTGACCACTGTTCTTTATGCGGCGTGTCGTGATCTGGCGCTTTAAGATTTCAATTGGGTGGCAGAGCACCCGGCGCACATAGGTGCGAAACTCCTGCGCCACGGTATCTGCCCGGTGGCTTTTGAAGTTGGGATAGGCACGATTGTTTAGCAATATGTGCAAATGATAGACAAAGCTGTAGAATGCATGTTGCCGGATATCGCCCCAATGGGCCGGAGCTTCGGTGAGGTCGATTCTGGCTTTGCGCAGAACCTTTTGCATCTGCGCAACAGTCATCCCCATCAGACGGGAATTCCCATTTGCGCCGCCGCGCTCATAATTAACCCAATAGGGGCGCAAGTAACCTTCTTCAAAAACGTGCACCCGCAAGTCCAAGGCCCTGGCCAGCTTTATGGCCTCAGCATGCACGGGGCGCGTGTCGCCATACAACACGATGTCAGTGATGGATTTCTCCGCGATGATCTTGCGTAATGCGGCAGGCCAAGTCTCTAAGCTTTCGGTATGAGCGATGAAACGTGCCTTATTGTCCCAAAAAAATGCGTCACCGCCATTGAAACCGACCCGCCAAGCGGCAGCGCCTGTTTGTTCCAAAAGCTGCCCCAACTGGCGGAAGAATGGACCATGCGGGCCCTGTAACAGTAGGAAATTGCGCCCGAATCCATTTGCCATTTTGAAATACCCCGCTAAGTGCCGTTTGAAATGGGACGGCTTTTTTGAAAAAATATCTTCGGGTTGTTCTTAATTGCGAATTGTCGCAGTTTCAATTCCAACGGTGACCCTTGCCCCAAGCGGGGTCTGAGGGTAGGGACAGCGCAAAGGGGACCATCATGTTTACGGGTATCATTACTGATATTGGCACCATCCGATCTGTAACGCAGCGGGGGGATTTGCGGATTGAGATTGCCACGGGCTATGATGTGACCTCGGTGGATATGGGCGCTTCTATTGCCTGTGATGGCGTGTGCCTGACGGTGGTGGAAAAAACCTCTGACAGCTTCTGTGTCGATGTGTCCGCCGAGAGCGCGGGATTAACCACTATCGGTGACTGGAAAACCGGCCGGCCGGTCAACTTGGAGCGGGCCTTGAAAGTGGGCGATGAGCTGGGCGGGCATATCGTTTCGGGTCATGTGGATGGTGTGGCTGAGATTGTCGCTCTGCGCGATGAGGGAGACAGCACGCGGGTGACCCTGCGCGCGCCAGAGGCGCTGGCGAAATTCATTGCCCCCAAGGGATCAGTTGCATTGAACGGCACCTCGTTGACTGTGAATGAAGTGAATGGCACCGACTTCGGGATCAACTTTATTCCACATACGAAGGCTGTCACCACTTGGGGTTCTGCGGCAGTGGGCGACCGCGTGAACTTGGAAATTGATACTTTGGCGCGCTACGTTGCGCGCTTGCAAGATTGGAGTTAGGGCATGAGTGATCTGTTACCATTCGAAACACCGGGCGCCGTAGAACGCGATTTGGCTGAGGTGATCTCGCCCATTGAGCAGATTATTGATGATGCGCGCAACGGGCGGATGTTTGTTCTGGTGGATCACGAAGACCGTGAGAACGAAGGTGATTTGGTCATCCCCGCGCAGATGGCAACGCCAGAGGCGATCAACTTCATGGCCCGCTATGGGCGGGGTTTGATTTGCTTGGCCATGACCAGCGAACGAACCGATGCTTTGGGTCTGCAATTGATGTCGAGTTATAATTCCTCGCGCCATGAAACGGCTTTTACGATTTCAATCGAAGCGCGCGAGGGTGTGACCACTGGTATTTCCGCCCATGACCGCGCCCATACGGTTGCGGTTGCGATTGATGCTGGCAAAACTGCCGCAGATATCGCCACGCCCGGTCATGTGTTTCCCCTGCGTGCCCGTGATGGCGGCGTCTTGGTGCGCGCGGGCCATACGGAGGCGGCCGTTGATATCTCACGTTTGGCTGGATTGAACCCGTCTGGGGTGATTTGCGAGATTATGAACGAAGATGGCAGCATGGCGCGTTTGCCCGATCTCATTGGCTTTGCACAGCTGCACGGTCTTAAAATTGGCACCATCTCCGATTTAATTTCCTACCGGCGCCGGCATGATAACCTTGTTCGCGTGAAAGGCGAGGAGCTTATCCAATCCGAGTTCGGTGGTGAGTGGCAGATGCGGATTTTCAACGATGAAACCCAAGGGGCAGAGCATATTGCTCTGATTAAAGGGGATATTAGCAGCGACGCCCCCGTTTTGGTGCGGATGCACTCCCTAGATCCGATGTTGGACATGATTGGAACGGGTCCCGAGGGGCGGGCCTTCGAATTTTCGCAATCCATGAAAATCATCGCCAAAGAGGGGCGCGGCGTCCTGGTATTGTTGCGCGATCTGCATATGAAAATCAGCGCTTCAGATGATGGCAGCCCGCAAACTCTGCGCCAATATGGTGTCGGCGCGCAAATTTTGTCTTCTCTGGGGCTGTCGCAGCTCACACTTTTGACCAACTCACCGGAGCCCAAGATTGTTGGACTTGAGGCTTACGGCTTGGAAATTCTTGGTACACAAAAAATTTCGGGATCGAACTAATGGCCGCAGCAGAGCAGCATCACACGCTTGACCGCCCATCTTTTGACGCGCCCGTCAAATTGCTGATCGTAGTGGCACCTTATTACAAAGATATTGCCGATCAAATGGTGGCCGGTGCTCAGGCCGAGATTGAAGCTGTGGATGGCCAGTGGGAGCTGGTCGAAGTGCCCGGCGCGCTTGAGGTGCCCACCGCCATCGCAATCGCACATCGGCGGGCAGAGTTTGACGGCTATGTCGCCTTGGGCTGCGTGATCCGAGGTGAAACAACCCATTATGAGACGGTTTGCAACGACAGCAGCCGCGCGCTGCAGCTTTTGGGCCTGCAGGGCGCCTGTATTGGCAACGGAATTTTGACGGTTGAAAACCGTAAACAAGCCGAAGTGCGCGCTGAGACCGCCGGTCAAAACAAAGGCGGCGGAGCCGCCGCCGCGGCCCTGCATTTGATCGCTTTGACACGCAAATGGGGGCAGCCCCAAGGAAAAATTGGATTTTTATCCACTGAGGAGACGGCAAAAGCATGAGCGGTTCTAATTTATCAGGCAATCAAAAGCGCCGTATGAAATCGGCCAGTCGCCTGTATGCGGTGCAGGCCTTGTTCCAGATGGAAGCTTCGAAATTGCCAATTGATGTGGTGTCAAAAGAGTTTGAAGAGCACCGAATGGGTGTTGAGCTGGATGGGGTGCAGCTCGCAGATGGCGATATTGCGCATTTCAATCAGGTGATTGCCGGAGCGGTGAACAATCAAGCTCGGATCGATCAGATGACGGATCGGGCCTTGGTTGCCAAATGGCCCATTGCCCGGCTGGACCCGACATTGCGGGCCCTGTTCCGCGCGGCGGGGGCGGAGTTTGTCGAGGGAGACACGCCGCCAAAAGTGGCGATTGTGGAATATGTTGACGTGGCCTTGGCCTTTTCCCCCGATGGCAAAGAGCGCGGGTTTGTGAATGCGGTTCTGGACCATATGGCCCGCGAGGCACGGCCGGAGGACTTTGCATGAGCGTCATGCCAACTCTCGATTGGGTGAACGATCCTGTGACCAAGCTGCGCGCGGGTTACGCGGCAGAGCGGGCCAGTATTTCGCATTTTTCTGCAGATACAGTCGACATTGACGAGGTTCCTTTTGCCAGCGGCACGGGCCTGTGTTTCACGCCGCAAGAGCTGCATGACGGCGCAGATATCCTCTATTTTCATGGGGGTGGCTGGATCGTTGGCAGCCCTTGGACGCATCAAACTCTGTGTTCATGGATGGCAAAACTGACCGGGCGGCGGGTCTTCGCGGCCCCATATGATTTGGCCCCTGAGCATAAATTTCCTGCGCAAGCAGATCAAGCGACTGAAATCGCAGAGAAATTTTCGGTCGAGCGTGATCAGATCGTGCTGGCCGGTGACAGCGCCGGCGGAGCTATGGTGCTTTGGGCCGCAGGCGGAATGGCGTCGCGTGACAAAATACAAGGGCTTGTCAGCCTTTACGGGGCATTTGGCGGGCTTGAAGGCCCATCTCATGACGCATTTGGCGCGAATTCTGAAGGGCTGAATGATGCCGCGCTCCGGGTGATGTATGGGCATTTGGGCTGTGAAGATATGTTGGAATTTCGGGCCCGCTTGTCAAAGGCAGGCGCGCCCTTGCTCTTGGTGAAAGCTGAATGCGACCCGATTGCCGATGACAATGATTGGTTGGCTGCACATACCCAACACCCGATCACGCATTTATTGGCCAAAGATCAACCACATGCCTTTTTACAAGCCTGCGGCAATGACACATCTGCCGAGGCCGTTATGGGGCAAATCGGGGATTGGATCCGAGGCTTGGTGAAGGTCTAAGCGTCTTAGATCAGTGATCACAGACGCGCTTCAATCGCGTCCCAAATCAACCCGGCCACATTTGTCCCATCGAAGCGTTGCAATTCTTGCAGGCCCGTGGGGGAGGTGACGTTGATTTCAGTCAGATAATCGCCGATCACGTCGATCCCGACAAAAATCTGGCCGTGCTCGCGCAGTAAGGGCCCAATGGCGGCACAAATTTCGAGGTCCCGCTCGGTTAGGCCGATTTTTTCGGGCCGGCCGCCAACATGCATGTTTGAGCGGGTCTCGCCGGCCGCGGGGACGCGGTTGATCGCACCCACCGCCTCACCATCCACCAAAATGACCCTCTTGTCGCCATTGCTGACGGCGGGCAGGAATTTTTGGATGATCAGAGGCTCGGAATTTATCCCGGTGAAGAGCTCATGCAATGAGGCGATGTTGCGATCGTCTGGAGTGAGACGAAACACGCCGGCGCCACCGTTTCCATAAAGCGGTTTGACAATCACATCACCATGTTGCGCGCGGAACGCTTTGAGCGTGTCCAAGTCTCGTGCAATTGTGGTCGGAGGGATCAGCTCCGGAAATTGTAACATCAGGAGCTTTTCAGGGTAATTGCGCACCCAAAACGGATCATTCACGACCAAAGTATCTGATTTCAAAAGGTCCAACAAATGCGTGGTTGTGATGTATCCCATGTCGAAAGGCGGATCCTGGCGCAACCAAACCACGTCAAACGCGTGAAGATCCAAATGCTCTAGCGGGCCAAGATCCACATGGTTGCCGTGCTCGCGCCGAAGTCGCATTTTTTGCCCCTTGGCCGTGACTTTGCCATTTTCAAAGGCGAGCCGGTCGGGCGTATGGTAGTAAATCTCGTGGCCGCGCGCCTGGGCTTCCATCGCCAAATGAAAACTGCTGTCTGCATCAATGTTGATCGATTCCATCGGGTCCATTTGAAAAGCGATTTTTTTTGACATGTGAGTCCCTCAGACAAGTTCCCAGATCGGGTTAGAACTCATTAATGACCCACTCGTGGTTTGGCAATTTGTTTCTGTCGCGGCCCTTAGGCAAAACCCTATTGGATCATGGCATTTTCCATCACTTGAATATGGCCTTGCCCATCAACCAAGGCCACATCAAAGCGCATTTCTGTGGCCAAAGAGCGGCCGGTATTTGCAAGATATTCTGTGGCGGCTTGGTAGAGGCGTTTTTGCTGCCTGTGGCTTAGGTTGCGCCGCGCCGCATCATGGCTCCGGCTCTTTTTCACTTCGGTGAAGATCAACCCATCGCCATCGGCAAAAATAAGATCTATTTCGCCCGCGTCGCCGCGCCAGCGATGGGCCAGCACATGGTGCGCGCGCCCAGCATATTCGGCGATCACGGAGTGTTCAGCGGCCAGTCCGGCCAGATGGTTGGTTGTACCTTGCGCAGCTTTGTAAAACATCGCGTTACTCTTCGGTTTGCACAGCCTGTAATTTGAGGGCCAATTGGTAGATATCGCGCCGCGGCAGGCCATAAGCGCCAGCCACAGCGTCTGCTGCATCTTTCACGCGAAGATTTAACATTGCATGAACAAGCGCCGCCTCAAGATCGCTTTTGTCAACTTTGGCCTCTTGTCCCGCGCCAATCAGCACTACAATTTCGCCGCGGGCGGGGGTTTCAGCGTAGAATGCGCGGAGGCTCTCAACTGGCCCGCTTTGGACGTCTTCAAACTTCTTGGTTAATTCGCGGCAGACCGCCACAGGCCGCGCCGCTCCGCCGGTCGTTTCGATATCGGCCAGAAGCGCGGCCAGCCGTTTGGCGGATTCATACAGAACAACGGTTGCGCGCAGAGCCATAAGTTCCGCCAGCTGCTTTTGGCGGGCCACCTGTTGCGGTGCCAAAAAACCGGCGAAGTGAAATTGATCCGTCGGCAAGCCGGCCACAGTCAGAGCGGCGATACAGGCCGCAGGTCCCGGCGCCGACAGGACAGGCAACCCCTCGCGCCGGGCATCGGCGACCAGTTGATAGCCGGGATCGGCGATCAACGGCGTGCCTGCTTCTGAAACATAGGCAACGGACTTACCCTCCACGACATGCTGGAGCAGTTTCTGGCGGTCCTTGGCCTGGCTGTGATCGTGATAGGCAATGATTCGCCGCCCGGCCAAGGGCACGCCATGAATGTCCAGCAATTTTCGGGCTGTCCGGGTATCTTCGGCGGCCAATACATCCGCAGAGGCTAAAATATCAAGCGCGCGCAGCGTAATATCGCGCGCTGAGCCTAAAGGTGTTGCCACAAGGTATAAGCCGGGCTCCAACTTAATCAAATTATGATTCACCTCTGGACCCCTTTGCGGATTGCAATAAACTGCACTTAACACAGGTCTACCAATCTCTGAAGGGCGCTTTGACTATGAATTTTCTAATCCCATCAATGTCGCATCTTCGCGGCGCGGCTGTATTGGCGCTCTGTGCTTCGATGCTTCTGTCGGCTTGTGTTGCGCCCTCTGGCGGGCCAATGTCAGGCGGTGGCCTCCGGCTTGATGGCAGCAAGACGGTGCAGGTCGCGGTTCTCTTGCCGCTCACAGCGACGGATGAGCGGGTGCAGGAATTGGCGCTTTTTGCAGAGCAAGCGGCGCGCATGGCCATGGCGGATCTTAAAGGCCGGGTTGAAATGCAGATGCAAGTCTATGACACGGCCGGGCTTGAGCCGCAGGCGGCCGAAATGGCTCAGCTTGCGGTACAAGAGGGCGCGCAGGTGATTGTCGGTCCGCTTTTTGCGGGCGCAGCCAATGCGGCGGGTCTGGCGGTTGCCGGCAGCGGCGTGAGTGTTTTGTCCCTATCGAATAATGTCGAGATTGCCGGTGGCAATGTCTATGTCTTGGGTCATACGTTTCAGAACACGGCCGAGCATTTGGCTGCTTATGCATATGAGCAAGGAAAAACACGGGCGCTTTTGGTACATGCCAACACGGTGCCGGGGCAGGCTGGGCGCGATGCCCTCGAGCGGGCCTTGGAAGAGCAAGGCAGTTTCGTGGCCGGTGTAGAGGGGTATGAATTTACGCAACAGGACTTGGTGGATGCGATGAGCCGAGTGGCTGAACGCAATGAAGTCATAGACGCCGATATCGTGTTTCTAACCGCCGATTACGACGGCGGGTTGCCTTTGATCGCGCAATTGCTGCCAGAGGCGGGAGTGGATCCGCAGCTGGTGCAATATGCCGGTTTGGCGCAGTGGGACGCTTTGCCCTCCGCCTTTCATTTACCGGCTATTCAGGGGGGATGGTTCGCCATGCCAAGCCCTGTGCGCAGCGAACAATTCAATGCGCGCTTTCAAACCGTCTATGGCCGCGCGCCGCATCCATTGGCGGCCATTGCCTATGATGGCGTGGCGGCAGTGGGCGCCTCAGTGGCCACGGGCAACCGAGATGCTTTGAACCGGCGGGGATTGACCTTAAGCAGCGGTTTTCAGGGCGCGGCAGGCATTTTCCGCTTGCGCGATGATGGCACGGTTGAACGCGGCTTGGCGGTGGCCACCATTGAAGGCAATAAAGTCGTTGTGTTGTCGCCAGCTCCGGGCAGCTTTTCCAATATCGGATTTTAGGCTTGGAACTGTCCAAGCTTCGCGCGCCCTCGGATCTCATTGTCGAGGCGTCTGACATCTTTGATCGCGAGGATGTTGCCGCCCAGATTGACCGCGCGGTGGCAGATCTCAGTGATGCGGCGGCGATCCGCGGGGCTGTGGTGGGCATTCTGCGCCAGAGCCGTGCTGCAGGGCTGGAGCGGATTTCGGCGGCCTTCAAGGCGGCGCCTTTCGCGTCGCAGGCCGCGACGATGAGCTATTGCTATTTGACCGATTGTGCGGTGGCGGCAGCCTATGATGCGGCACTGCGCTATATGCATCCCCGGCAAGTTGCGACCACCTCTGAGCAATTGGCGATTGTGGCTGTGGGGGGCTATGGTCGGGGCGGCATGGCGCCATTCTCAGATGTCGATTTGCTCTTCGTTATCCCCTATAAGATGACCGCTTGGGCCGAAAGTGTGATTGAAAGTTTGCTCTATGTGCTTTGGGATCTGCGCCTTAAAGTGGGTCATGCCAGCCGCACGATCCGGGATTGTCTGCGCCTGGCCAGGGAAGACTACACTATTCGCACATCTTTGGTTGAGATGCGGTTCTTACTTGGTGACCAAGAGGTGTTCCAGCAGCTTCAAACCCAGCTTCGAGAAAAGCTCTTTAAAGATACCGCAGGCGAATTTACCGAAGCCAAGCTTGCGGAACGGGATGCACGCCATCTCAAGCAGGGCGGCCAGCGCTATATGGTGGAGCCGAATGTCAAAGAGGGCAAGGGCGGGCTGCGCGATCTGCAATCACTTTATTGGATCGAAAAATACATCAACGGGGTATTTCATGCCGAGCAATTGGTTGAAGCCGGCGTGTTCAGCGCCGAGGAATTCGCCACATTTGAGGCCGCGCAGAATTTTCTTTGGGCGGTGCGTTGTCATCTTCATTTGATTGCCAATCGCGCGATGGACCAGTTGACCTTTGAGTTGCAGGTCGAGGTTGCCGAGGCGATGGGCTATCGCGACCGCGGCGGGCGGCGCGCGGTGGAGCATTTCATGCAGGCCTATTTTCGCCATGCGACAAAAGTGGGGGAATTGACTCGCATTTTCCTGACCGCTCTTGAGGCTGCGCAGGTGAAGAAGGAGCCTGTTTTGCTGCGTGTGTTGCGCCGAAAGCCAAAGTTGAAGCCGGGTTTTTCTGTGTTGCAAAACCGGCTGGCCATTGCCGATCCGGATGCGTTCTTACAAGATAAAATGAACCTGCTTCGGGTTTTTGAAGAGGCTATGCGCACGGGCCTTTTGATCCATCCGAATGCCATGCGGCTTTTGTCGGCGAACCTGCATTTGATAGATGGATCAATGCGCAAGTCGGATGAGGCTATTCGTATCTTTATCGACATTCTGCTGAAACATGGCAATCCTGAGCGGGGATTGCGCCGCATGAATGAGCTGGGCGTTTTGGCGGCATTTATTCCGGAGTTTGAACCGATTGTCGCGATGATGCAGTTCAACATGTATCACTCCTACACGGTTGATGAGCACACCATTCAAACGATCAGCCATCTGGCTGCGATTGAGCGTGGGGAATTGATAGAGGAGCTGCCGGTCGCCAGCGGAATATTGGCCGAGGGTCTGAACCGAAAAGTGCTCTATGTGGCCCTTCTGCTGCATGATATTGGCAAGGGGCGGCCCGAAGATCATTCGGTGCTCGGTGCGAAAATCGCCCGTGAAGTTGCGCCGCGTTTGGGGCTCAAGCCGCGTGAGGTGGAGACGGTCGAGTGGCTCGTCCGGCATCATCTTTTGATGTCCGATATGGCGCAAAAACGTGATATTGCAGATCCGCGCACGGTGCGTGATTTCGCCAAGGCGGTGCAATCGGTTAAGCGCCTGGATCTTCTGACGGTCTTAACCGTCTGTGACATTTCAGGGGTGGGCCCCGGGGTGTGGAATAACTGGAAGGCGGTGCTGATCCGGGCGTTGTACCGGCAAACGAAAAAGGCTCTGGAGACCGGGCTGGAAGATCTCAACCGAGAAAACCGCGGCACCGAGGCGAAGAAAAACCTGCGTAAGGCGCTGCCCGATTGGTCCAAAGCGGCGCTGCGGCATGAGACGAACCGCCATTACCCGCCTTATTGGCAAGGTCTGCATGTCACGGCGCATCAAATTTTTGCCCGGCTGCTTCTGGATATTCCAGAAGACGAAATCCGTATGGATTTGCAGCCCGATGAAGATCGCGACGCAACGCGAATTTGCTTTGCGATGGGGGATCACCCGGGGGTGTTTAGCCGGATTTGTGGCGCTTTGGCCTTGAGCGGGGCGAATGTGGTCGACGCGCGCACCTTCACCAGCAAAGACGGCTACGCCACCGCGGTTTTTTGGGTGCAGGATGCGGAAGGTCACCCCTATGAGGACCTGCGACTTGGACGGTTGGAAAAGATGATTAACGAGACCTTGCAAGGCACGCTTGTGGCCCGTGAGGCCATCCAATCGCGTGATAAAATCAAGAAACGTGAGCGGGCGTTTCAAGTGCCCACCTCGATCAGTTTCGACAATGAAGGCTCTGAAATATACACAATCATTGAGGTTGATACACGCGACCGCCTCGGACTGCTTTATGACCTGACCCGCACGCTGGCCGCGGCCAATGTGAATATTTCCAGCGCGGTGATTGCCACCTATGGTGAACAGGTGGTCGATACATTCTACGTCAAAGACATGTTCGGGCTGAAGCTGCATTCCAAGGCCAAGCGGGACAGTTTGGAGCAAAAACTGCGGGATGCTTTGAAGCAAGGCGCGACGAGGGCGCTATCATGACGATGATGCGGGGGGTCTTTACGGTCGGGTTTTGGACCTTGGTGTCGCGTGTCATGGGGTTTTTGCGCGATGTTTTGATTGCGGGCGCTCTTGGGGCCTCTCCTGTGGCAGAGGCGTTTTTCCTGGCCTTTTCTCTGCCCAATCTGTTTCGTAGGTTTTTCGCCGAAGGGGCGTTTAATATCGCATTCGTACCGATGTTTTCAAAGAAGCTGGCCTCGGGTGATGGGCCGCTGGAGTTTGCGCGGGACGCGTTGTCGATGTTGGCACTTGTGCTTATCGTGCTGAACGCGCTTGCGATGCTGGCAATGCCCTATTTGGTTTGGGCCATGGCAAGCGGTTTTGTCGGCGATGCACGCTTTGATCTAACTGTGGTGTTTGGCCGAATTGCCTTTCCCTACATTCTTTTCATCTCGCTCGCCGCCTTGATTTCGGGTGTGCTCAATTCAGCGGGGCTGTTTGTGGCAGCTGCGGCTGCGCCTGTTTTACTGAATATTTGCTTTATTTTGGCGCTGTTTGCGGCGCAGTGGTTGGGCTGGGATATCGGTTTAACCCTGGCGTGGAGCGTGCCTTTGGCGGGGATTGCGCAACTGGCCGTGCTCTGGGTTGCGGCGCTCCGGGCGGGGTTTCGGCTGTTGCCGCGCTGGCCGAAAATGACGCCCGAGCTCAAGCGTTTGGCGATGATCGCAGCCCCTGCCGCGCTGGCCGGCGGGGTTGTGCAGGTCAACTTGCTGGTGGGTCGGCAGATTGCCAGTTATTTTGAAGGAGCCAATGCCTGGCTCTATTATGCTGATCGGTTGTATCAGCTGCCACTGGGTGTGGTGGGGGTTGCCATTGGCATTGTGCTCCTGCCGGATCTGTCACGGAGGTTGCGTATTGGCGATGAGGCGGGCGGGCAAGAGGCCTTCAACCGCGCAGCCGAGCTGTCTTTGCTTTTGACCATTCCTTGCACGGTGGCCTTGGTTGTGATCCCTTCGGCATTGGTCTCGGTATTGTTCGAACGCGGGGCATTTGTGGCCAGTGATACCCAAGCCACAGCCCTGGCCACTGCGATTTACGGATTGGGCTTGCCGGCCTTTGTGTTGCAAAAGCTCTATCAGCCGGTGTTTTTCGCCCGGGAAGACACAAGGTCGCCATTTAACTTTGCCCTTGTTGCATTGGTGGTTAATGCCGTGGTGGCAATCGGCTTGAGCCGATATATCGGGTTTACGGCGGCAGCCTATGGGGCAACTTGTGCCGGCTGGGCCATGCTGGTTTGCCTGTGGTGGGGGGCGCGGCGTTTTGGTGCGGCGGCAAGCTGGGATGCGCAGTTGCGCAAAAGGTCGTTCCGCATTCTTTTGGCCAGCCTGGTGATGGGCGCAGTGGTTTGGATCACGGCCCGCGCTTTGGAACCCGTCTTGCAAATGGCCGGTCTACGGCTGCTGGGTCTGGCAGTGATTTTAGGGGTGGCGGGGCTCAGCTACGCGCTGGCCGGTCGCCTACTTGGGGCCTTTAGCCTTGCGCAATTGCGGCAAATGATCCGCCGGGCGGACTGATTGGCAATGGATCAATGACGCCGAAACTTCGCCACCAGGCTGGCAAGCCCGCCCGGCTGGATCAACGCGGCGGAGATAAAGCCCGCCACGGCGGCACATAGCTCCGCCACCCAAAGCGTCTGCCCGCTGCTGAACAAGGAAAAGCTGATGTTGATTGCCATCAAAAGCCCGAGCATGCGAAAGGCGCGCAATTGGTGGCTGAGCAGGCCCTCCGCACGGCTAAATAGCACGAAACTAAAGCCGCCGATCAACCCATAGGCCGGCGGGTGGCCGCCAAAGAGCGGATATGTGCTTGAGGTGAACTGGGCGTATCCAAGGGCGGCGCATACCGAAGAGATGCCGAAAATCGCGAACACAGCCGTGTTGCCCAGGATCTCGCCCACGAATTTTCCCAGGGCCAAAATCAATACCGAGGCCAAAATGGACTGCATCACCGCGGCATGAACGAAAGGGTAGGTGAGCATGCGCCAAAATAATTCCGCCTGCCAAATACCAGCCGATACGGCCCGTTCAAACCCCTCAGGGAGGAAGGCAAATTGCCTTATGAGGCCGATACGGGCATCAAATTGACCCCAAAGCTGCGCCTCGGCGCCGGCGATATAGGCCTCGCCGATGACCACCGCCAAAAACAGGACAATCACCGCGGGCGGTAGGGGATTGACGGCGGGGGGAGGGGAGTCGGACATGCTGTGCTTCCTTGACGGCTTCGACCTTGCTCATTATGCGATGTGAAGACTGAATTCTAGAGCCGAGGCCCTCATGACCGAAAAGTTTATTCCGCGCGTATTTTCAGGAATCCAACCCTCAGGTGGGCTGACTTTGGGCAATTACTTGGGCGCGATGAAGCGATTTGTGGATATGCAAGAGCATGGCGGATTTGAAACTGTCTATTGCATGGTTGATTTGCATGCGATCACTGTCTGGCAAGATCCAGCGGACCTGCGCCGCAACACGCGCGAGCTCTGCGCCGGCTTCATAGCCGCTGGCATTAATCCTGAAAAATCAATCTTGTTCAATCAAAGCCAGGTACCAGAACATGCGCAGCTGGGCTGGATTTTCAACTGCGTGGCGCGCATGGGCTGGATGAAGCGCATGACACAGTGGAAAGACAAGGCGGGCAAGAATAGTGAGAATGCCTCGCTTGGTCTTTTTGGCTACCCGGCTTTGATGGCGGCGGATATATTGATCTACCACGCCACCCATGTTCCCGTGGGCGAAGATCAAAAGCAGCATCTGGAGCTGACGCGCGATATTGCGACGAAGTTTAACAATGATTTTGGTGTGGATTTTTTCCCAATTCCCGAACCGGTGATTGAGGGGGCGGCGACGCGGGTTATGAGCCTGCGCGATGGGACAAAGAAAATGTCCAAGTCTGATCCCAGCGATATGAGCCGTTTGAATATGACCGATGATGCGGATGCTTTGGCCAAGAAAATCAAAAAGGCGAAAACCGATGCCGAAGCATTGCCGGAAACGCTCGAGGGGTTGGACGGCCGGCCAGAGGCGCGCAACTTGGTAAATATCTACGCTGCGCTGAATGAGATGACACCGCAGGCGGTGATTGATGAATTTGCCGGGCAGCAATTTGGCGCATTCAAACCAAAGCTTGCAGATTTGGCCGTCTCAAAGCTGGCGCCGATCTCCGGCGAAATGTCGCGCTTGATGCAAGAACCCGATGAGATTGACCGTATTTTGGCCCGCGGCGCTGAACGTGGCCGGGCTTTGGCCGCTCCGATCTTGCAACAAACCTACGATATCGTCGGGATGTTGCGCTAGGGCTCTGAATTTGCGCCCTGGTGTGTGCCCGCGGGGTTCGGGGCTTTGGGCTGCAAACCGCCTGGGGCAATAGGTTAAATATTTTATAGCTGTCGCAATTTGGCGTTGCGGGCGGGCGCGGCTCCGGGCATGATGCGGATCGAATGGAGGCCTGTGATGCGTAAATTTATGGTTGTACTGGACAATTCCACGGAATGTTTGAACGCGATGCGCTTTGCGGCCATGCGGGCGCAAAACACCGGTGCGCGGGTTGAAATTCTTGCGGTGATTCCACCTGAGGAATTCAATCATTGGATCGGTGTCGGAGAAATTATGCGCGAAGAAGCCCGTGAGCGGATTGAGGCGCATTACGAGGTCTTTGCCAAGTGGATGCGCGAGAAACACGGGGTTGATCCTGAGCTGGTGATTCGCGAGGGCGAGATCGTGCCGGAAATTTTGTCGCAAATTCGCGATGATGACGAGGTGGATATCCTGGTGTTGGGCGCGGCGACAGATCGGAAAGGGCCAGGGCCCTTGGTAACCCAATTGTCAAAATCTTCCGGCAGTTTGGACGTGCCGATTGTGATTGTGCCGGGGTCTTTAAGCAAAGAACAATTAGAAGCTTTGAGCTAGTGTAGCCCATAGTTAGAATAATTCTAAAAACTTGACATTGAACGGTCCGCAGCACATATTTGCGGCACGATAACCGGAAGGCAGCTTCATGTTCATTCAAACCGAGAGTACCCCAAACCCTGCAACGCTCAAATTTTTGCCTGGGCAATCTGTCATGGACATGGGCACGGCGGATTTCCCATCGGCCGAGAGCGCCTCTGCCAGCCCCTTGGCGCAGCGATTGTTTGCAGTTGCCGGCACGACGGGCGTGTTTTTGGGCTCTGATTTTGTCACGGTGACCAAAACGGATGACATGGAGTGGGATCATATCAAGCCGGCTTTGTTGGGTGCGATTATGGAGCATTTCCAATCTGGCGCGCCTGTGCTGTCAGACGGTCAATCTGGCGCAGTCGCGCAGGGCGATTATGATGCCGCCGATGAATCCATTGTGGTGCAGATCAAAGAGCTTTTGGACACACGCGTGCGCCCGGCGGTGGCGCAAGATGGCGGCGATATCACCTTTCACGGTTTTGATCGGGGCATCGTTTACCTGCATATGAAAGGCGCTTGTGCCGGTTGCCCCTCGTCCACTCTGACGCTGAAAATGGGCATAGAGAATTTGCTGCGCCATTATATCCCGGAAGTGGTCGAAGTGCGCCCTGTTGCCGCCTAACACGCCTGTTTTGGCCGCAGATCTCGCGCGGATTCACCGCTCTGCCTTTGTCAATGCGCGCCCGTGGTCCGCAGATGAGTTTCAACATCTTATGGCGCAGCCCGGCGTGCATGTGCGGGCGGTTCCGGGCTGTTTTGCGATGGGACGTTTGGTGCTTGATGAGCTTGAAATCCTTACTGTTGCCTGCGCCGTAGAGGCGCAAAGGCGGGGTTTGGCGCGGCAAGTGATGCTGTCGCTTTGTGAGGCGTCGGCAGTTTTGGGCGCGCGCTCCGTGTTTTTGGAAGTGGCCGCGGACAATGTGCCGGCCCTTGGGCTCTATAAAAGCTTAGAATTTGAGCAGGTTGGCCGCCGATCAGGCTATTATCAGCGGCGCGACGGCACGCAATGCGACGCGCTGATCCTTCGTAAATCACTGACTTAAATTGTTTTATATTTGAACTCCTCGGGGAGCTTTCAGGTTTCAACTGTGATTTTCTTAATAAAAGGATAAATTTATATTGACGCTCCCTTGGCAGAACGGGCTTATTTGGTCATGATCGAAGGATCTGCTTGCTTTTGACCCGTAGGATTCTGTCTGCTGGGTTGTCGCTATTTATGGGAGACTCTTATGAGCTTTATGAAAACTATTCTTGGCAGCGCTGCTGCTGTGGCTTTGAGCGCCACTGCTGCATTGGCTGACCCTGCTATCATCTTTGATCTTGGCGGTAAATTTGACAAATCTTTCAACGAGGCCGCGTTCCAGGGCGCGCAGCGCTGGGCGGATGAAACCGGCGGATCGTTCCGCGAGATTGAGCTGCAAAATGAGGCCCAGCGCGAGCAAGCCTTGCGGCGCTTTGCGGAAGCTGGCTCTAATCCGATCGTCATGGCTGGCTTTGCCTTCGCCGATGCGCTGGGTAAAGTCGCGCCAGATTATCCGGACACAAAGTTTGCGGTGATTGATGTGAACTGGTTGAGCATGCCCAACGTGCGCGGCATTGGATTTAACGAGCATGAAGGCTCCTACCTTGTCGGTATGCTGGCCGCACAGGCTTCTAAAACGGGCACTGTCGGCTTTGTTGGTGGCATGGATATCCCACTGATCCGTCGCTTTGGCTGCGGCTTTGCGCAGGGCGTGAAGGCGGTTAATGCCGACGCAACAATCATTGCCAATATGACCGGTACAACCCCGGCCGCTTGGAATGATCCGGTAAAAGGCTCTGAGCTGACCAAAGCGCAGATCAGCCAAGGTGCGGATGTGGTCTTTGCTGCGGCTGGTGGTACCGGCGTTGGCGTTTTGCAAACCGCGGCGGATGAGGGCATTTTGTCCATCGGTGTAGACAGCAATCAAAACTACATGCACCCCGGCAAGGTTCTGACCTCCATGCTGAAGCGCGTGGACAATGCGGTTTACGAAGCCTTCAGCCAAGGCGATGCGCTGGAAACAGGCAATTTCCAAATGGGCGTGGCCAATGGTGGCGTCGGCTACGCTCTGGATGAGTTCAACGCATCTTTGGTGTCTGCAGATATGCAAAGCGCTGTAGAGGCGGCGGCGGCGGCCATCACTGCGGGCTCATTGTCCGTGCATGATTATACCTCCGACGAAACCTGCCCAGCCTTGTCCTTCTAAAGGACCTGCGAACAGGCCAAGATTGAGAGGCCGCGCCATTGAGTTGGCGCGGCCTTTGTTGACAAAGGGATTTTAATGAGCCAGCCAGCGATTGAATTACAGGGTATTTCCAAGGCCTTTGGGCCCGTGCAGGCCAATAAAGACATCTCAATCCGTGTCATGCCTGGAACCATTCATGGTATTATCGGCGAGAATGGTGCTGGCAAATCAACCCTTATGTCGATCCTTTACGGGTTTTACAAAGCAGACGCGGGCGAGATTTTTATCTCAGGCAAGAAAACGGCGATCCCGGACAGCCAAGCTGCGATTTCTGCCGGGATCGGCATGGTGTTCCAACATTTTAAACTGGTTGAGAATTTCACCGTTCTTGAAAATATCGTCCTTGGTGCGGAAAGCGGAGCCTTCTTAGCGCCCTCCCTGCGCAAGGCGCGGGCGGAATTGGCGGAATTGGCTGCGGAATATGAGCTGAACGTAGACCCAGATGCGGTGATTGAGGAGATTGGCGTGGGTATGCAGCAGCGGGTTGAGATCCTCAAAGCGCTGTACCGCCGGGCCAATATATTGATCCTCGATGAACCCACCGGCGTATTGACCCCAACGGAAGCCGATCAGCTGTTTCGTATTTTGGGGCGGCTGCGCGAAGAGGGCAAAACCATCATTCTCATCACCCATAAGCTGCGGGAGATTATGGATATCACCGATACGGTGAGCGTGATGCGGCGCGGTGAGATGACGGCGACGGTGAAGACCTCACAAACAAGCCCTGAAAATTTGGCGGAACTGATGGTTGGGCGGAAGGTTTTGCTGCGGGTGGATAAAACGCCAGCGCAGCCCAAACATCAAGTGCTGGAGATCAGCGGTCTGAATGTGGTGGATGATGCTGGGGTCGCGCGGCTGAAGGATGTGAGCCTCTCGCTGCGTGCCGGCGAAATTCTGGGCATCGCCGGGGTGGCGGGCAATGGGCAGTCTGAATTGCTGGAAGTTTTGGGTGGCTATCAAACCGCCACAGGTTCGGTGAAAGTCAATGGTGCCGCCTTGGATTTGACGGGCGCAGACAGTGACGGGCAATCCCGGCGGGCCAATGGCATCGCCCATGTGCCAGAGGATCGTCAGCGCGAAGGTCTGATCATGGAATTTATGGCCTGGGAAAATGCGGTTTTTGGCTACCATCGTGACCCGGCGCATCAGGCCAATCGGTTTTTTATGGACAATGCGGCGATTAAGGCGGAAACTGCGGCGAAAATGCAGCGCTTCGATGTGCGCCCGCCCAATCCCAATTTGACAGCCCAGAATTTCTCTGGCGGCAATCAACAAAAAATTGTTCTTGCGCGTGAGATTGAGCGCAACCCGGATTTGCTTTTGATCGGACAACCCACACGCGGCGTCGACATCGGTGCGATTGAGTTTATCCATCAACAAATTGTTGCGCTGCGCGATCAGGGCAAGGCGATCTTGCTGGTGTCTGTGGAGCTGGATGAAATTCTCTCGCTCTCTGACCGCATTGCGGTGATGTTTGATGGCCAGATCATGGGTGAACGTGATCCGGCAGATACCAATGAAAAAGAGCTTGGCCTTTTAATGGCCGGTGTGACAGGGGAGGCCTCGGCGTGAGTTTGAACCGACAGGCCGTGCAAAACTGTGGAGCGCAATTATGGGTGTAATGCCAAAATGGGCGGATGTGGTTCTTGTCCCTCTGATTTCGCTGATCATCGCGGCGCTTCTGTCGGCGTTACTGATCCTGGCGATCGGTGAAAGCCCAGTCGCCGCGCTTAAGCTCATGATTGAGGGCACGTTGCTGCGATCTTCGGGCTGGGGCTATATGCTCTATTATACCACCAATTTCATCTTCACGGGGCTTGCGGTCTCCGTGGCTTTTCATGCCGCCCTGTTCAATATCGGCGGCGAGGGGCAGGCGATGATGGGCGGGCTTGGTGTGGCGCTGGTGTGTCTGTTCATCCCATGGCCCCATTGGAGCTTTGCCATCATCGGGGCCTCGCTTGGTGCGGCCTTCTTCGGTATGATTTGGGCGGGACTTCCGGCCTATCTGCAGGCCAAACGCGGCAGCCACATTGTTATCACAACAATCATGTTCAATTTCATTGCAGCCGGGGTTTTGAACTTTTTCTTGGTCGGCGCGTTAAAGCCGAAGGGCAGCATGGACCCGGCCACAGCAAACTTTCCAGCCGCCACCCATTTGCCAACCTTTGAGGATATGGCGGGGCTTTTGGGCTTCGAAAAAATGTTTCGCGCCGCTCCTGCGAATGTCAGTTTTTTCCTTGCGCTGGTGGCCTGTGTGTTGGTTTGGTTTTTGATTTGGCGCACGCCTTTGGGCTATGAAATTCGCGCGATGGGTAAATCAGAACCGGCGGCGCGCTATGCGGGCATTGGATCGGTGAAAATCATTATGGTGGCCATGATGATCTCGGGCGCTTTGTCCGGCATGATGGCCATCAACACAACACAGGGCGAAAGTGAGCGGTTGATTTTGAACTTCACCGAAGGGGCCGGCTTTATCGGAATCGCCGTGGCCTTGATGGGGCGCAGTCACCCGCTTGGGGTGTTTCTCGCGGCATTGCTATTCGGCTTTTTGTACCAAGGCGGCGCGGAATTGGCGCTGTGGACAAAAATTCCGCGCGAGTTGATCGTGGTGATCCAGGCCTTGGTGATCTTGTTCACCGGCGCCTTGACCTTAATGGTGCGCCGCCCACTTGAGCGCTTGTTTTTAAGCCTGCGGCGGGGGGGATAGAACAATGGATTTTCTCACGCTCTTGCAAGTGTTAGACAGCTCCCTGCGTTTGGCCACGCCATTGCTTTTGGCCTGTCTGGCCGGATTGTTTTCGGAGCGCGCTGGGATTTTTGACATTGGTCTTGAAGGGAAAATGCTGGCGGCGGCCTTTCTGTCGGCGGCGATTGCCGCGACAACCGGATCTGTCTGGTTGGGACTCTTGGCTGGGGTTGGTGCCTCGCTCTTGCTCTCGGCCATTCATGGCCTGGCCTCTATCACCCTACGCGGCGATCAGATCATTTCTGGTGTCGCGATTAACTTTTTGGCTGCAGGACTAACGGTGGTGATTTCGCAAGATTGGTTTGGCCAAGGCGGGCGCACACCGCCGCTCCTTTCTGGAGGACGTTTTGAACCTCTCAACCTGCCGGGCGCTGTGCCGGCGAAAGAGATTTCAGAGGCCGGACCTGTCATGCAGCTTTATTCGGAGCTTCTCTCGGGGCATTCCTTGCTGGTCTATGTGGCGCTATTGATGGTGCCTTTGACGTGGTTTGTGTTGTACAAAACCCGCTTTGGCTTGCGCTTGCGGGCTGTCGGGGAAAACCCGGCTGCTGTGGACACGGCGGGGATTTCTGTTGTGGGCCTGCGTTACGCCGCTGTCGGTATTTGCGGCGTTTTATGTGGCATTGCCGGAGCCTATATGGCCACGGCGCTGCAAGCTGGTTTCGTGAAAGATATGTCCGCCGGCCGCGGGTTCATTGCCTTGGCTGCTTTGATCTTCGCCAAATGGCGGCCTTGGTATGCGCTTGGCGCGTGTTTGTTGTTTGGATTTTTCTTTGCCGTGGACAACCGTTTCCAAAACATTCTCCTGCCCGCTTGGGCGATGAGTGGGGTGCTTTTTGCGCTTGGGCTGGGCCTTTTCGCCTATGTGCGCCACAAAACCTTGCTCGATCGCATCGTTTTGGGTGGTTTGGGCTTGGGGCTTGCGCTTGTGGCGGCCTTGATCACCCTGAGCAGCTGGAGCGCAGGACTGGGCAGTATGATCAAGATCCCCGTGGTTTTCATCCAATCTCTGCCCTATGTGCTGACCGTCGTGGTCCTTGCAGGCTTCGTCGGCAAAGCCATTCCGCCCCGGTCGGGCGGGGTGGCCTACGTCAAAGAGAAATAAGGCCAAATTTCAGATGATGATAAGGCCACACGGGCGTTTTTAGCGCAGATTTCACGCCGAGCCTCTCCACCCCCTTGCCCGAGACCAGCGTTAGGGCTATGCGGCGCCATGTATATCTATCTGCCCATTGCTGAAGTCTCTGTGAATGCCTTTGTCCTGTTGGGGCTCGGCGGGTTGGTGGGGATTCTTTCGGGCATGTTCGGCGTTGGCGGTGGCTTTTTGATGACACCGCTTTTGTTTTTCATCGGCATCCCCCCTGCGGTGGCCGTTGCCACAGAAGCCAATCAAATCGTGGCCTCCTCCTTCTCTGGCGTTTTGGCGCATGTGAAACGCAAAACGGTGGATTTCAAAATGGGCGGGGTGCTGCTCATTGGCGGGTTGGTCGGTGCGGCGCTTGGTGTGGTTGTGTTCAATTACCTCAAAAGTTTGGGCCAGGTCGATCTCTTGGTCAAATTGTGCTACGTGCTGTTTTTGGGTGTCGTTGGCAGCTTGATGTTTGCCGAAAGCCTGCGGGCGCTGCGCAAATCGAAACAGGTGGCCGTGTCCAAGCCGCGCAAAAAACGCGGTTTGGTGCATAGTCTACCGTTTAAAATGCGGTTCCGTGTGTCGGGTCTGTATATTTCTATAATCCCACCCATCGTTGTTGGCGTCGCCGTAGGTGTCTTGGCCGCGATCATGGGCGTGGGCGGCGGTTTCGTCATGGTTCCGGCGATGATTTACCTGCTGGGCATGCCGACAAAAGTCGTGGTGGGCACATCGCTGTTTCAGATCATCTTTGTCACAGCATTTACCACTATGCTGCATGCCACCACCAATTACACAGTGGATATGGTTCTGGCGGTATTGCTCTTGATTGGCGGGGTCATCGGCGCGCAATTCGGTACTATGATCGGCGCCAAGCTCAAAGCTGAACAGCTGCGAATCCTTCTCGCGCTGATGGTGCTTTTGGTCTGCGGCAAGCTGGCTTTGGACCTGATCGTAGAGCCGGCAGAACTGTTTAGCCTCGGCGTTGCGGGAGGCCATTGATGCAAGGGTTTTTCGCAAGGTTGCTTTTTGCTCTGCTGGCCCTCTCTGGCCCGGTCTCGGCGCAGGATATTGTTCTGGGCATGTCGAAAAACGAAATCGGGATCACTGCGTTTTTCAATGGGTCGGAAATCTTGATCTTCGGTGCTTTGAAACATGAAACCGCAGCCAGTTCGGCCGGTGATCTCGATGTTGTTGTCACCATCGCCAGCCCACGCAATCCCGTCACCGTGCGCCGTAAGGACAAACGTTTGGGCATTTGGGTCAATGTAGAGGCTTTTGATGTCGATCTGGCGCCCAGTTTTTATGCGGTGGCCACCACCGGACCTTTTGACCGCGTGGTCAGCGAGGCATCAGATCTGTGGCATCAAATCTCTGTACGCCAGTTGATCCGAGCGGTGGCCGTTCCTCCCAGCACGAACAACAAAGATCAATTTACCGAAGCTCTGGTGCGCGTACGCGAAGAGCAGGGGCTGTATCAAATGCTGCCGGGCTCGGTGCAGCTGCAAGAGCAAACCTTGTTCTCAACCTCTGTTTCACTGCCGTCAAATTTGGTGGAAGGTGCCTATTCGGCGCGTATTTTCGTGATGCGCGACGGCGAGGTTGTGTCGCAGTATCAGACCGCAATCGATGTGCATAAGGTTGGCATCGAGCGTTGGCTGTATAATTTGGCCCATGAGCGTCCGGTGGTTTATGGCCTGCTGTCATTGGCCATTGCCATTTTCTCTGGCTGGGCGGCAGCGGCGGCTTTTCGACTGTTGCGCGGCTGAGATCGGATTTGTCCCGTAGGCAGGCGAAAGCTGGCCGCTTCTGCAATATGGGCCCGTTCCACCGCCTCACTGCCGGCCAAATCCGCAATGGTGCGCGCGACCCGCATCACACGATGATAGCCCCGCGCTGTTAGGCCAAAACGTTCCGCAATTTCGAGCAAGAGCGCCTGACCGTCTAGGCTGGGCGTTGCGAACTTTTGCAATACGGACCCTTCGGCATCTGCATTGACCGTACAGTGCAAAGTTTCGGCATATCGCGTGGCTTGCCGGTCACGGGCGGCAGCGATGCGCCGCGCCACCTCGGCACTTGGCTCGCTGTCACAAGGCAGCTCAAGATCGCTGTAGGCGACAGGCGGCACATCAACCCGCAGGTCAAACCGATCCAGCAGCGGGCCAGATATGCGGCCCAGATAGTCAGCGCCGCATTCCGGGGCGCGGGCGCAGGCCCTTGCGGGATCAGACATATAGCCACAACGGCAGGGATTGGCGGCAGCAATGAGCATGAAGCGACTTGGATATTTCACATGGGCATTGGCACGCGCGACCATCACTTCGCCTGTTTCAATCGGTTGGCGCAGGGTTTCCAAGACGTGGCGCGGAAATTCCGGAAACTCATCCATAAACAGGACTCCATTGTGCGCCAAGGAGACCTCCCCCGGTTTTGCACTGCGACCTCCGCCGATGATCGCGGCCATGGAGGCGGTGCTATGGGGCTCTCGAAATGGCCGCTCGCGAGAGATTCCCCCCTCATCGAGCAGCCCGGCCAGGGAATGGATCATCGAGGTTTCAAGCGCTTCGGCAGGGCTGAGCGGCGGTAGGAGGCCGGGCAGGCGCGCCGCCAGCATGGATTTTCCAGATCCCGGTGGGCCCACCATCAGCATGTGATGCCGCCCGGCCGCTGCAATTTCCAAGGCGCGTTTGGCCCGTTCTTGGCCCTTGACGTCGGACAGATCTTTGGCGGATTGCCCGGTCGTCACCTCGCCCGGTTGCGCTAGTTCAAGGAGGTTTTGCCCGGTGAGGTGGTGCAGGACAGCGGCAAGGTTGGGCGCGGCGAAGACCGCTGCGGCCTCAACCCAAGCGGCTTCGGCGCCCGAGGCTTTGGGGCAAATCAAGCTGCGCCCGTCACTGGCGGCGGTGAGCGCCGCGGGTAGGCAGCCGGCGACCTGTACCAGATCGCCCCCCAAAGCCAGCTCACCCATGAGAACGCAGGCGCCAATCTCCTCCTGCGGGATCATGCCCAGGGCCGAGAGGAGAGCCACCGCAATGGGAAGGTCGAAATGTGAGCCTTCCTTGGGCATATCGGCCGGTGACAGGTTCACCGTGATCCGCTTGGAGGGGAGGGCAATCGAGAGGGCGTCAAGCGCGGCTCTGACCCGCTTGCGTGCCTCACTAACAGCTTTATTGGCCAGCCCGACGATTTGAAAACTGGGCAGACCAGGCGCCACGGCGCATTGCACCTCAACCGGCCGGGCCTCCACCCCATGAAATGCAACTGTATAGGTAACGGCCACCATCGGCTTGGCCCTGTGTGGTTACGGGTTAAGCGAGCATAGGTCATCATGGTTTACGAAAGGTGAACGGCGCCTTAGGCTTTGGCGGTCGAGTATAGCGCCATAAACTCCGGCCAGGCGGCGGGATCAACCAGAGTCTTGTCGCGGCAAAACGGATTGCAAAAGCCAAAAACGCGGCCATCAATGTGTAAAAAATCGGTCACCGCATCACCCGAATAAGGGCAGGTTTCGTTTTCAGACGGCCCTTGGGCGACTGCGGCCGCTATGGTGCGTGGGCCGGGCCAAGGCACAGAGGCGCAGGGCATGTTGTAGGGAAAGGGATCGTAGTGTTTCGTAAGTCCCATAGCGCGCCACTGGCGAAAATCTTGATGGGCCAAATGTTTGTCAACATACTGCTGCGCTTGCTGTGAGACAGGCAGCTTATAACAGGCAATTCGTGCCGCAACCGGGGCGAAAAACACATCGGCAAGTGAATAGGCGCCAAAGAGCCAATCTTGATCGCCGGACATCTTGAAAGCATAGTTCCATAGGGTTTCTAGGTAAGCGAGATCGGCGTACAGATTTTCCGAAACTTCAAACTCTTCCCAAGCGTTTTGCAGGTTCATTGGGCAGTGAGTGCGTAGGGCAGAAAAGCCGCTGTGCATTTGGGCCACAAGACTGCGTGCCGCGCCGCGCCGTGCTGGATCTTCTGGCCATAGACCGGCCTTTGGATGGGCCTGCGCAAGTGTTTCCGCTATGGCGAGCGTATCAAAAATCATGTGCCCTTTGGGCGTTTTCAAAACTGGAACTTGACGCGCGGGCGCGAAGGGGGCGAGATCGGCCTCTAACGTTCCGCTGTAAAGCCCCAGAATATGGCTTTTGAAGGGGATGCCGAAAGATTTGAGCATCAACCATCCGCGAAGAGACCAACTGCTGAACGTGCGGTCGCCGATATAGAGATCATAGGTCATTCTGGGGTCCAATAAGGCGACAAAAATAAGATTTATTATTTAAAATATGTAGTTAAAAGACCCCTATGGCAAGTGGTTGATGCAAATCACCTGCCACTCGCCCTGGTCTTCGCGCAAATGGGTGACGCTGAAATTGTCGATTTTATGAGCCAGGCAGGCGTAGGCGCTGCTGTCCAGGGCGCGTTGCACCTGGGTGAGGATGATGCCGAAATGCGCCACGGCGATGATGCTGTTATGGGCCGCAGTCAACCGGTCGACCACCGGGCGGGCGCGGGCGGCGGCCATGTTCCAGCTTTCGCCATTTGGGGCCATAATATCACCGGGTTTTTCCCAAAAATCGCGGCTCAATTGGGGATCGGTCTGTGCAACATCTGACCAATGCCGCCCATCCCAATCGCCAAAATGAAACTCCCGGAGATCGGCTTCATGCGGCAGTCGGGTGCGCCCGCCGGCAAGGGCATCGGCGGTGGTGACAGAGCGGGTCAGATCAGAGGACACCACCACAGCCTCAGGCGGCAAATACGCGCTTAGGCGGTCGATCAATGCGCGGTCAGACAGATCGGCCGGCACGTCACGCCAGCCGGTGAAATTTTTCTCATGGGTCGGGCCGTGCCTTATCCAAAACCAATCGCTCATGGCGTGGCTTTCAGGGTTTGCGCGATGCCAGCGGTGACGAAGATCACCTCCTGGGCCAGGCGGGCGAGATCTTGATTGAGGTGGCCTTGGTGTTTGACAAAAGCCCGCGCCATTGCATTGTCTGGCGTGATGCCTTGACCAACTTCATTGCTGACCACAATTACAGGGCAGGGGGCCTGGGTGAGAGCCGTGCAAAGCGCGGCACAAGCGGTTTGAATATCCCGCTCGGCCATCATGAGATTGCTCAGCCAAAGCGTGACGCAATCGAGGAGCACGATTTCGTCCGGCTGTGCTGCCGCCAGAGCCTCCATGAGATCCAGCGGCGCCTCAACAGTGGTCCAATCGGGCCCGCGTTGCAGGCGGTGCTGCGCGATTTTTGCACGCATTTCATCATCCCAAGCCTGGGCTGTTGCGATATAGCGCCGGGGCCGGCCGGTCGCGGCAATCAACTGTTCGGCAACTCGTGATTTGCCAGAATTTGCGCCGCCGAGCACCAGGCGTAGGGCTGGAGTTTTGTTTTCTGCAGGCATTATGTCCCCAAGAGTGATCCAACCTGCATGTACCTGCGTAAGAAGAGAGTAACAAGTTTTTCATCTTTTACTGATTGGGAGGCGAACCCATGCCTTTAGACGGCCGCACAGAGAATTTTCTACCGCGCACTGCAATGAAAGCGGAGATGCTTGACGCTGAAACGGAGTTGAAATTGGCCTACGCTTGGCGTGACGAACGCTGCGAGCAAAGCCTGCACCGTTTGATCAATGCCTATATGCGGCTGGCGATTTCGCAAGCTGCAAAGTTCAAACGCTATGGCGCGCCGATGGGAGATTTGATCCAAGAGGCCGGTCTCGGCCTGATGAAAGCGGCAGAGAAATTTGATCCCGATCGCGGCGTGCGGTTCTCAACCTATGCGGTGTGGTGGATCAAAGCCTCTGTGCAAGAATATGTGATGCGCAATTGGTCAATGGTGCGTACGGGATCGACCAGCCCGCAAAAGTCTTTGTTTTTTAACATGCGGCGCATTCAGGCGCGGATTGAGCGCGATGCCAATAACGCCGGCCAAACGCTGGATCGGCATCAATTGCAGCAGCTGATTGCGCAGGATTTGGGCGTGCCACTGCATGATGTGGAGATGATGGATGGCCGTTTGTCGGGCTCCGATTTTTCGCTTAATGCAACGCAATCGACCGAAGACGAAGGTCGCGAGTGGATTGATGCGCTGGAAGATGACAGCGCGCAGGCCGCTGAAATCGTAGAGATTGACCATGACCAAGAGGCGCTGCGCAAATGGTTGCTGCAAGCGATGAGCGTGCTCAATGATCGTGAAAGATATATCGTGCGGGAGCGGAAATTGATTGAGGTGCCGCGCACTTTGGAGAGCCTGGGCGAAGAATTGGGTCTGTCAAAAGAGCGGATCAGACAGGTGGAAGCGGCCGCGTTTAAAAAGATGCGTCTGGCTCTGGAAGATCAGGCCCCCGAGGCAGGCGCATTTTTCCAGTGAGCTTTTTGGCAGTGCCAGACCTTGCAGAGCGAGGTCTGGCTGCGTAACTGTAAGCTATGAACGAAAAACACATTCTCTTAATCATCTCTGGTGGTATTGCCGCGGTCAAAACCCCAGATTTGATTCGCAGGTTGATTGCACAGGGCGCGCGCGTCACGCCGGTCTTGACGCAATCGGGCGCGCAATTCGTCACGCCCCTGTCAATTGCGGCCCTTGCGCGGTCCAAGGTCTATACTGAGTTGTTCGACCTGACCGAAGAAGCGCAGATGGGACATATAGAGCTGTCGCGTGCGGCGGATCTTGTTCTTGTGGCGCCGGCCACGGCACACATCATGGCCAAAATGGCGCAGGGAATGGCCGATGATCTGGCCACAACTCTGCTTTTGGCGACAGATACCGCTGTGATGATTGCCCCTTCCATGAATGTGCGCATGTGGCAGCACCCCGCCACGCAGCGCAATTTGAAGCAATTGCAAGAGGATGGGGTGCAGATCATCGGCCCCAATGACGGAGAAATGGCCTGTGGCGAATACGGCCCCGGTCGCATGGCAGAAGTGGATGAGATTTTGGCGCAGGTCGCGGGCTTTTTTTGCAGCGGTCCACTTGAGGGCCGTCATGTGCTGGTCACCTCTGGGCCGACCCATGAGCCGATTGATCCGGTGCGCTACATCGCCAATCGCTCCTCCGGCGCACAGGGTGCGGCTCTCGCAGAGGCCCTGCGCGATCTGGGCGCGCGGGTCAGCTTTGTTTCAGGTCCGGCGCGCGTGCCGCCGCCCTCTGGCGTTGACGTGTATCCGGTACAAACAGCGCAGGAGATGTTGGCCGCGGTTGAGAGGCTTTTGCCTGTGGATGCGGCAGTTTTTGCTGCGGCTGTGGCGGATTGGCGCATTGCAGGCGCCCATGATCAAAAGATTAAAAAGAAATCCTCTGGCGATTTGCCGGTTTTAAAGTTTGCTGAAAATCCAGATATTCTGGCGCGCGTTTCAGCGCATGAGATAAGGCCGCAATTGGTTGTGGGCTTTGCAGCAGAGACCGAGAATGTGATTGAAAACGCAACAGCCAAGCGTTTGCGCAAGGGCTGCGATTGGATTGTTGCCAATGATGTGGCTCCTGAGACGGGCATCATGGGCGGCGCACGCAACAAGGTCACGGTCATAGACGCGGCCGGAGCCGAAACCTGGGATGAGATGCCCAAGATCGACGTCGCGCGCGAGCTGGCGCTCCGCATCGCGGATGCTTTGAGGTGATCCCTGTGATTGAGATGACCTGGGAGGCGGGGGCCGATGCAAGCTTTGGCCTGCCGGCCTATGCCACCACGGGCGCCGCTGGCGCTGATCTTCGGGCCAATTTCCCCGATCGTGCGGATGTCACCCTGCAGCCGGGCGGGCGGGCATTGATCGGCACCGGGCTGCGCCTGGCCATACCTACGGGCTATGAGGTGCAAATTCGCCCGCGATCTGGGCTTGCTCTGAAATTCGGGATCACCTTGGCCAATGCTCCCGGTACAATCGACAGTGACT
>Ga0255765_1000276_pt1 | contig 67969 bp, 53 predicted proteins | sample 041ome_8_FD_179965 | JGI IMG/M metagenome (GOLD analysis project Ga0255765, IMG submission 179965) | Coastal salt marsh microbial communities from the Groves Creek Marsh, Skidaway Island, Georgia - 041407BS metaG (version 2) | ecosystem: Environmental > Aquatic > Marine > Intertidal zone > Salt...
AGTGTAAATTTGTATTAGGTGTTCAGTTTGTGAGCAGAAAGACGAGCAGAAAGAGCAGAGTGAGCAGATGGACGACTTCAATCTGACAACATCCTAAACGTGAAGGGGGTATACAACGTCCAGTATCTTCGAATGTGCGCTGTTTTCAATCAAACCAAAGCATTGAACTGCACTAATTCGTAAACAATTCGAGCGTGGTACTCAAACGCGCGGCGTCGAAAAGTGAACCGTACGGTCTGAGGTCCCTCGAAATAGCCTCTCAAGTACTGGTCACAAAATACTCATCGCAAAATTTAAATGGCTTCGAAGTTGTCGTGCGGCGGGCATTCGCATGTCCCGTGGAACACCGACTCTGTCGCGCAAGTACTCGAGTGACAAAGAAACATTGTCCTTTGTTTCCTGCGACGCAGAAGCACCCAGAACATTCTCATATCCTTTAGGGATATCGCTGTTGTCCGTTCGCAAGAGCATTGCCGCAACACAACGCAAAGCCACATCTACAGCTTCGACGTAATCTTCATTCGGCGTCGCGTATGGATCTGATAACGGCGCAGATACTCGCTTTCTCGCCGGCGTCGTACTCGCGCCACGGCACGCAAATCGAGTGACATTCTCAAAGTTTCCCACAAGTTGTAACGCAGCTTCTAATCTATCTTTTTCTGGATTTTCTTGCTCCCACAGTGGTTCCAACGACGATTCGTTCAAAGGAGGGAGAGGGAGCTGCCACGACATACCGTCTCGCCCGTTAATTGCAGTCATCGCTTCGATTTGTTCGCGCGAATTGTTTTCAACGCAGCCGCCAAGCTGGGGTGGTAAATCATGCACATGCGTAAAATAATCGCTTCGAATCATGCGAAAGGTCGGTCTGTTCGACATGTTTGCGAACCAATTGTCGAGGTGCAGCCATCGTTTCGAACCTTCGATTCTTAGCCCCTTGTAGTACAACAATGACGCCGCCATGCGCTCAAGAAACGGAGCAAATTTTATATCGACGAGCGAAAAGCCAGAGTTGAGGAAGTAAGGAGAATCGGGCGTTTTGCTTAACATCAGCTCGACCTCATCCAAGGTTTCGCAGAACGTCTCTCGACTCGCCTTGTCATTCCAATTTCCAGTAAGCCATTGCATCCAATTGGAGAAAAGCTTACGCTCTAACCTGAAAAGAATTTGTGCCTCTTTCGACTCATTTGGTGGCATCATGGTAGGATACGAAGCCGCGTCGCTAAACTTTGTCTCGAGAGCTTCTTGAATGACGGAGGATTCCGTCATTAACACGCCATCAATGACGACAACCGGAAGCATTCCACTGGGAACATTCTTCAAAAAACTCTGCGGTTTGTCTCCGTAACATCGCATGTTGATCTTTTCTACAGTGTAAGGAATTCTCTTTTCTTCTAGCAAAAGCCATACGGTCTCACAATACGGACACCATCCCGCGTGGTCGCGATAAAAGTGAACACGTATCTCTTCATCAGTTTTACCAAACGTTCTCTTCAAACATTGCGGTGACGTCGGTCCCGACTCTAAATCTATGCATTCCGGGATATCGTGTTTTTCCTTTAACTCTGACGCGATTTGTTTCAAGTCTTCCCACGTCGGCACGCGAGAACCATCCACCTTGACTACAGCCGCGTTTGTTGTCCTTCTCAAATCTTTCTTCGTAGTCGATGTTGACATCGAAGTCAAAAAGTCAATCGCGTTTGTAAAGAAGGAGTTATTCGACGAAGCACCGCGTCGCAAAACAGTGTCGCGTCCTTTTCTCGTTTTGTATGAGCTCGAGGTAGATGTTGAAGTTGTTGTTGCACCAGTTGTCGTTCTAGCCGACGAGGAGGTAGACGCTACTGTCCCGCTCATTTAGTTGTCCTCTCGCGCGGGAAAAAAGTGTTGAAGTTTTGTGTGCGAGAAGGCATCAAACAATAAAACAATAAATAATCCAACTTCATCCTCACTTAACGCGCGCCTATCTCACTATAGTACTCGTCGCGACGAAAACAAACGCAGCCGATTCAAAATGATGACATTTATGTCTGCTCTATCTTCTCGTAGCGCGTACGCCTCCACGAGCGTAAAATCGAGAAGACCAGAACAAAAGAATAAACATCTATCCATTCCGACGACGTCAAAAGCGTTCTTCAACACGAACAAAATCAGCGAAGATATGAAAGAGTTGCTTTCGTCTTTCGCAAACAAAATGAAAGGATTCGAGAGAGCGAGTGTGCAGTCATCGACGACGAATATAAAAAGAACAGAAATGCGAAGAGGAACAGGCGATAGCGACGATACGAAAGGAAGAGGGTATCTTATAGCACCACCGCCTCTTTTTCCTCTCGTGCCTGCGTTTGCAAGACAAACATACCGATATGAAATAGACGCAGGTAAAATGTGGTTCTTCGAGCAGAAGCAAGGCATTGGGTTAGGCTTAAATGTATCCGTAAATGTTCGAATGACGGTTATTAAATTGAAAACGGGTGGCTTATGGGTGCACGCGCCGGTTGCGCCGACCAAAGAGTGCATTGCGCTTCTCGATGAGCTCGGTGCGCCGGTCGAACACATTGTCTTGCCGACTACTCTCTTCGAGCACAAGATTTTCGTCGGACCGTTTTCTCGAAAGTATCCAAACGCAAAGGTGTGGATAACGCCAGAACAGTGGAGTTGGCCTGTGAACTTGCCACCTTTATTTTTCGGCATAGATTATAAAAAGAACGGGGGCGGCATTTTAGGTGATTCGCAACCTTCGTGGTTGGACGAATTCGATATCGAGCTGTTAACACCACCTGCCCTTGGAGTTGCGTCCTATGTTTCTTTCATCGAGTGCGCTTTTCTTCACAAGCCGTCGAAAACTCTACTCGTTACTGATTCAGTCGTGTACGTGTCCGAAAATATTCCCGATGCTGTTTTAGAACGCGATTTGATGGAATCTGGCGACGACAATAGCTTCACCATTAACGCTTTGAAGTTTTTAAATTTGTTCAACATCCGCGAAAAGGCGAAATCGCGCACGAATGATTCCGCTTCGATGACGACAGAAGAAAAGAGACGTCTCGGTTGGCAACGAAATGCATTGCAAGCTTTATACTTCGGTCCGAATAATCTCTTGGATCCGGAGGAGAGTTGGAAAGACGTCACGAATCGTTTGTTTGTAGCACCTGTTGTCGCGACATTGGTGTACGAAAACGTTCCCGATTATGTAAATGATTGGGCAAAGCGCGTATCAAAATGGAACTTTAACCGAATCGTACCCTGCCACTTCGACGCTCCGATTAAGGCCGGGCCGAAAGAGTTCAGAGAAGCGTTTGGATTTTTACCTTCGAGCAGGCCATCAAACTCGAGCAAAACTTCGTATTTTAATGACGAAGACATGATCTTGCTTCGCGGTGTTGCGGATTTCCTTAAAAGTACGGGGGTCATTTTCAGCGACGAATCGAGACCGAAGAAGATCAAAGTGCTCAGCAGTAAAAAGTAATGTAATAGTAAGGCGCGCTCGCACATTGAACTAGTGACTAGGGATTACAACGAAACAAACCCCTACGCGCGGCTTCGTCTAAAACATCGACCATCCATTTCTGTTTCAAAACATCTTTCGCTCGTTCGATGGACACCCACTCCCGCACGCGAATAGAATCTTCTGCCCATTTCTCACGTTGTTCAGTAACGTGCATCAAGAAAACGTGCGCGGTACATCCCATCGGGTTAGACTTGGTGTCATATTGCGCTTTGCTAGGTATAGGGATTAACGCATTCGTGCTTGATACACCTGCTTCCTCTAAAGTTTCTCTTCGCGCAGCTTCTTCCACGGATTCGTCGAGTTCCCAACCCCCCTTTGGAAACGATCGCTTATTTGGTTTACGTCTACAGCTAATCACGAGTACTTCTATATCGCTATTGTTATTGCTATCTGTCGTTGCCTTCGTTCTCGTCGTCGTCTCCCCCGTCCCCTTGTTTTTAACTGTTTCCTCGTTTTCTATATCATTTCCATCGCGCGTGAATCGAAATGGAATTGTACCAGCAATCAGTCTTCGACCATTGTCGGCGTCGTACCTCTGTCGACATCGTCCCGTTCGCGCTTGATTTGACATAACCACAAGCGCAAAAGCTTACCACGTCGATAAAATTCTGTGAACTAGACGAAGCTTCTGCTGAACAAGAAGCTTCTTTTCTGCAGAAATTGGCGTGGGCATAAGAGAGAAATACATCAAAACACGACATGGACGATCTCGTAGATTTGTTAGATTCTGATGACGACATCACTCCAAAAGTGAACGAGAGTGCAGTAGAGTTGCAACAGAGGAATGAAACGTTGTTCGATGAGCACGAAGAAAAAGAAGGAGAGCAAAATGGCAAACGTGCACTGTCGACTACGAGAAAGAAGGAGACGTCTTCGTCCTCGCTGTCGAAAGTCGTGGAAGAAGATGGAGAAGGAGAAGATACGGAGAGAAATGCGCGAGCAGACGATGATAACGAAGCAACCGTTTCGATGTTGAAAAGAGGCACAGTGGTTACCGATCCTCTTGATCCGAAAAACTGGGAGGCGTATTCTCCCAAATCTTCCAACGAAGAAGAACGCAAAGACGCGTTTACGTCCTTAAACGCCGACGATGACCACTTCAGAAGAACAGGTGGTACTAAACCACCACCTCCACCGAAAGAAGGGAATGCAACGAAAAGTACGATCGCTTCAGGAATCACGCGGCATATTCTAGACACGACGAGTAATGTAGTAAAAGTGACAGAAAAGCAACAGTTCGTGGAAAATAACAGAGTAGGAAAAGCGGCACCGAAGCAAGAAGCTGAAGATAACATCAATATTAGTAATAGTGAGAAACAGTTCACGGCGACGAGTGCGGAGACGATTTCGCAACGCACGATTAGGTATCCGGAACAGGATGTGATTGCACCGCAAAAGAATATTCCCAACCCAGGAGTCTCTTCGCCGCCAATACCATCCAGTTTAGATAAAGGAGGGATGAAGCCCACGGCTTCGTTTATGAAGCTCAGCTTAGAAGAAAACCCAACACCGCAGACTATTCCTCCACCTATTTATGGGGATCAAGGTAATATAGGCGAAAAGCACGTCCTCGTTATGGTTGGCTTGCCGGCGAGAGGTAAAACGCACATGGCAAAACGCTTGTGTCAGTATCTGCGATTTTTCCACGGAGCGAATACGAAAGTCTTCAACGTGGGCGAGTATCGTCGAAAAGTTTACGGCGCTGGGAAAATGACGCACGTACTCTTCGATTCTCAGCATGAGAAAGAGCGCGAGGTCTTAGCGCGAGCGGCCATGAAGGACATGATTGATTTTCTCTTCCAAGAAGATTCTGTTTCGTATTTAGAGCAACGAGGTGTGGATTCAGGAAGAGTTGCAATTTTTGACGCCACGAATTCCACGAAAGCGAGACGCCAGTGGCTCGTCGATCAAATGGGCCCTCTTCCTGTGAAGCTACTTTTCGTAGAGAGCGTCTGTAACGACGAAGACATCATCACAAACAACATCTGGGAGGCAAAAGTGACCAACGCGGATTACGTATCACACGAAGATAAGCAGGCAGCGTTTGATGATTTCCGACAGCGAATTCGTGAATACGAGCGAAGGTACGAAACCATGGACGAAGATCATTTGAGTTTCATAAAGCTGATTGATTGCGGAAAACGCGTGGAAATCAATAGAATACACGGATATTTACTCGGGCGAATCGTGCAGTTTCTTTCAAATCTCCACGCACACACGACTTCAATTTACTTGTCGCGACACGGTCAATCCGAGTACAACGCGAGTGGTAAAATAGGTGGCGATTCGTGCCTCACGGCGATGGGTGAAGCGTACGCCAAACGCCTTGGCGATTATGCAAATGAAGTGATTGGACGGGATCCAGAAACTGGTAAACCGCAACCGGTTCGTTTGTGGACGTCCGCGTTGCAACGCACGCAACTGACCGCTCGCCACATCCCCCACCCGAAAATCCTTACGAGCGATGGTAAGATATGGACGCAAATGGCACCACGCGTTTTGCGAAACTTGGACGAAATATATGCGGGCGTTTGCGACGGTATGACGTACGAGGAAATCAAGGAAGCGTATCCAGAAGAGTATTTGTTGCGGCAAGAAAATAAGCTTGGCTACCGTTACCCAAGAGGTGAGTCGTACCTGGACGTTATATCACGGCTCGATCCACTCATTCAAGAGTTGGAATCGTACCGCGAGCCTGTCGTAATAGTAGGGCATCAGGGCGTCCTACGTTTGATTTATGCATATTTCGTTGGCTTGGATAGAACATCGGCGTCTCAGGGAGTCATCCCATTGAACACGGTAATCAAACTCACACCTCGAACGCACGATTGCATCGAAGAGAGAATATGCCTGTACAATCCGGCGGAGGATAAAGATTTGGTCCCCTCTGATAACGAAACGTCGTCGTCATATGCAAGTATCGATCCACCGTCGTACTAGAAAAAATGTTTTGCCTATGCAAAGATGTAATACAATGCTCAACTTTAAAACCGCGCTATCTTTTTCATCTCAATCCTTTTACAAATGCCAAACCGACTACAACACTAGCTAGTTCTATATTCTACTACCGCTACTGCGCTCACGTGTGCACCATTTTGATTCTATTCTTGTTTTTCTTTACCAGATGCTCGAGGAGAGGCATTTCGCCTTTACCGTCCCGCAACATTTGACTTTCGTTCGGCTCCTCTCGATTGAAGTAATGATATCGCATGTTGCGCTGCTTCCAATTGCGAGCAAATCCATACACGTTGATCTTATCACAAATCATCAAAGCGAGATTCAATCCAAGATAGCCATTTGATGGTCGCGAGTTTGCCACGTCTTTATCGCTCATCACATACTTGTAAAAACTTCCATCGATGGGATAGGTGGGTAAATCTGGATGCAAAGACTTGTAATCCCAAAATTGTTTCATCACGTCTGGAGTTGTCGTGTGTTGTAAGGACGTTTCGTTCGCAAATTCTCTAAAGCCGAAATGTTTGCGATTGATCAAGCGAAACGTCGTCTTTGAACCGACGGATTTTTCAAATCCTTTTGTCGGCGCCAGATTGAAACGAAAAACGGCGTCGTGTTTGTCAATAGCTTCGCCAAGATTATCTGAGGCTACGGATTTATGCACCATAATCCCACCTGAACCTACGACTGCACACGTGTTGTATCTTTGAAACGCTAAAGGATCTGTGTCTGGTAAAACTGCAAGCGCTTTTTTGGTGCAGCTTCCGAGGCTAATTTTTTTCCCATCCTTTCCAATCCACGGCGTTTGAATCTGAGAACCTTCTTTGCACGAGCCTCTGTGCATAGCAACCGCGCCGTTGAAGTTGTTTAAGAACTTTTTGTTGTTGCGTTTGAAAGCCGCATGCGCGTTCATCTCTTTATTGTCGTCGTCGTCGTCGTCGTCGTCGCTTCCGTTGTTTTCTCCTTGCGTTGCAAGTTCTTCTTCGGAGTCGTCATCCCTGGTCGATTTACTTCCGTACCGCGGTTGCGTCGAAGATATGGAATCCATACCGTAATAATTACTACCACCACTACTATAACTGATGCTTTTTGTGTTTTCCCATGTGCTGCGTTCGCCTTCCTTTATCCTCACCACTCTGTTCACTTCGTCCTTGTTGTCCGTGTTGTCGTCGCTAAACGAGAAGAGCACAACCCCTACGAAAAGTAGAGTCAAAAGCGACGTCGTCCAAACGCGTCTTTGCGCTTTAAATTTGATCGACGAAGCGTCCGTTCCTCTCATTTCGAATGAACAAAGCGGCGTATTCCTGCGCACCGCGAAGCGCGATACACGCGTGATAAAAATGGCGTGTGAGTATGTTGATGTTAACTTTGTTTTCTTTTTCAGCTTTTTCGTGAGGTGTGGAGTGAGATTGTATTCTTATGCGTCATAAAAAAAAGCTCGAACGACGCTCGCACGTGTGTGCGTCGCAGAGTCTTTGCGGTAGAGATGGATGGGTTTTATCCTTACGGCGTTTCGACGACGCTTCCGCACCATCTAGAAGAACTCGGTCACGTGTTGGCGCCCCCGGTAACTGTGGCAAAATTCGACTCTTCCGAAGAATTGCTGTGGACGGGAACGGAGACGGGCAGCTTGACTCTGTCGCACGCACCTTCTCTCGAGCGACACTGTGCGATCGAGGATCGGGAATACGCGATAGCGGATGTTGTCCCAATCGGTGGCGGAGCAATATCTGTGAGCGGTAATAGCGTAGGATACCACACGACAGGAGGTGAAACGACGCTCGATGTTGTTACCGGTGAAGGGAGGGATTCTCCGTATACTTCCGCAGCGTACGAGCACGGCAGAGGACACGTCGGTGGAAAATTATACGTAGGTAAAGCGAGCGCAGGAATCGTGCATTTCGATCCAATCAGTGGCATTGTCATTAAGAATGTGAAAACTGGACAAGGAACGATGCGCATGGAGTGGGGCACCCAACGCGGTTTGCTTGCTTCGGGAGGTTTGCATGGAGAGTTATGTTTCCGTGATCCTCGAAATGGATTACGAGAGGAAATGCGCATCGATGCGCATCAAGGAGCGGTTTGTTCTCTGACGTGTCAGAACGATATCGCGGCAACTTGTGGTTTCACATCGCGTGGAGGCTCTCTAGTGCTCGACCAGTTCGTCAAAGTGTACGATACGAGATTTACTGCGAGAGCCATACACCATTTGCACTTCCCTGCTGGACCAGTTGCAATTAAATTCAATCCAGCGAGACCAGGTGTTTTGTTTATGGCGAGTGAGAGTGGTTTTATACAGGCGAACGACATAAATAATTCAGCGGGATTACCGTATCAATTTCAGATTGATTTGCAAGGCGCAACTATGTATTCTATGGATATCTCTTCCAGTGGACAGTGCATGAGTTTTGGTGATACGTCTGGATGGGTGCACACGTGGTGCACGAATGATTCTTCGCTTGTAAATTACAACTCGTACGAAACTGCAGCTCCGGTCGCGGACGCAACCAATTATGATCTTCCGGATCCGAGCGTTACCGTCAACCCGTTTGGTCAAGCCAATAACAGCGGCACTTTTCTAGGTATGATGAACCCAAGTGGTGCAGCGATTAGTAGTATGATTGGCGGTAGTGGTGGTGGTGGTGGTGGTGGTGGTGGTAGCGGCGGTATACCAACTATGACTGGTGGTTTGAATCCTGCAACGTCAGCATATTCTAGTAATAATCCCTACCATAATCGTGGCTTGAAACCGGGCGAGGTTCGCCGAGCCCACTACTACCTGCTCAAATCGCGAATCGCACCTCCTGCAGAGGCTGGAGATCTCGAAAGAGATCGCGCATCGAAGCAAAACCTTCCTAAGCTATATCAACGAGTAGAGTGTAACCGAAGCTTTAAAGCGGAACGAAAGTTTGAATCATTTGATTTCAGATCGTTCAACAAAACGTGCTTACCGGGACTGACGAACGATTTAGCCAACTGTTACGTGAATCCAGTCTTGCAGGTTTTACATTTTGTTCCCGAGTTGCGCTCTCGGGTTATGTCGCACACGTGTGAACGTGAGTTCTGTTTGACGTGTGAGTTGTCATTTCTGAGTCATATGCTGAATACGTGTCCACCGGGCTCGGCGTGTCAACCGCTCAATTTTCTACGTACGCTTCGGCAAGTACGGGAAGCTGCTGCGCTGGGATTGATAGAAGGAAATGGAGGTGAGCTCGAGGCTAGGAGCGAAAAGAGTCCGGCAAAAAGAATACAAGCTTTTCAAAGATTTATATTGGAGCAGCTGCATAAGGAGGAATCGTCAAACGATGGTAAGACGTCAAGTTCAACGAGCGTGGAAGAATCTTTCGGTATTATCACTCAAGAAAAATTGCGCTGCGCACAGTGCGCGCGCGATGAAAAGAAGGAAATGCGTAAATTTCAGATTGATTTACAATATCCTAATGACAGATCTATTCCACGACCATCTTTTGTTGATTTACTCGTGAAGTCGATGTGCATTAAACAAGAGGTTCGCGCTTGGTGTGAGTCACATAAAGCGTATACCAGAATGGCGCAAACAAAATTTGCGGAGAAACTACCGAATGTGCTCTCCATTTCTCTTGGCATGCGCGATATGCTGGATTTACACTGGTGGGGTGTCAAATCCGATGCCGTCCCAGGGTCAGAGGGGTATTCAGAAAAATTGCACGAACATTGGCTCCCGCACTTTATGCAACTCGTCCCAGGAGCCGGTACTTTGAGTGCAAAACATGGGAGTGACGTTAAGGATTTTGAAAACGTCGAAAATGGAATTGTCTATGAACTTACTGGATTGGTTGTTTTCGCACGAAAACCAAACGACAAGCCGCAGCATCAACATCAACATCAACAAAACCATCGCGATATTTCCAAGTTAGAAGGTCATTTGGTGTCATTCATAAAAGTTAAGCCACCATATGTCGATACGCCTGGATGTTTTGACGTGTCATCCCCGGTGGGGATGACTCCGGGAGTCTCACCCTTGGTATTCGCGAGTAAAAAAGCGCCGAGTACTGATAGAGAAGAAAAAAAGGCAGAGGTATCGACCGAAGAGGCGATTAAGAGCGTGACACCGTCATCATCTAAATTGCGGTCAAATGCCATGGAATTCGGCGTGGAAAAAGCGGAACCATTTACGCCTAAGAACGTGTCGTCGAAGACGGTAGGTGGAAGGCTGGATAATGGTGGTAGTAGTTCCGGGTCCGGCACAGAGAAGAGCGAATGGCTTCTATTCAATGATTTTAGTGTATCTGAAGTTTCCAAAGATGAAGTCACGCAGCTATACGGACATTTGAAGCTTCCGTGTCTATGTTTGTATACTCGAGTCGATAAGAAACCGTTGAATTTGCCAGATTCTCCCATTACGGAGGCTTTATATCGAAAAATTACGCTTGGCGTCGCGATTCCAAAGTCCGCACCGTTCAAACCATTTTCGCTGGAAGGAGACGATATTCCCTCGCCTGGTTATTTGGTCGGTATCGATGCAGAATTTGTTCAGCTCGTTCCGGCGATCATGGAAAAATTAGCAGATGGTTCGGAGGTTGAATCGATTCCTGCGCGTTTGGGACTTGCGCGAATTTCAGTCGTTCGTGGACAAGGGTCAGAGAAATTTACGCCAGTAATCGACGATTACATACGCGCAGTAGAGCCTGTGAACGATTATTTGACGCGCTTTTCGGGTTTAGTGCCCGGAGATCTAGATCCTGCTGTCAGTTCACACTTTATCACCCAGCTGAAGCATGCGTACTTGAAACTGCGCTATCTGATTGATTGCGGATGTATTTTCGTCGGACACGGCTTGAAACAAGACTTTAAGATGATCAATATAGTTGTTCCTCCTTCTCAAATCATCGATACCGTGGAACTGTTTCATTTCAAGCGCCAACGCAAGCTCGGTTTGAAGTTTTTGTCAAAATATTTGTTGAAGGAAGACATTCAATCAAAGACGCATGATTCCATCGAAGATGCGAGAACTGCGCTAAAACTATACGAAAAATACGAAGAAATGCAAATGTATGGCGATTTTGACGAACAGCTTTTGGAAATTTATAGATTTGGCAAGATGTTTGGTTTTAAAGAAGTTGACGAGGTACCGGCGGAAGAGAGCACAGCAGGTGCGGGGAACAAGAATACGACGACGACAGCTGTAAAAAGTGGGTTCGACAAAAAAGCCGCCACGAATGAGCTCGTACAGTCTACGTCTATGTTATCGTTTGGCGCGAACGAGTTTCTCCCACCTTCTTCCTCTCCCCCACCTCATTTTTCTTCTCAAAACGTGCATCATTCTTCTGCTGCTGCAGTTGCGGCGGCTGCGGCAGCTGCAGCGTTTGCAAACGCTGCGGCACACGCACAAGTGCAACACCAAGCGCATCAGCAACAGCAGCATCAGCAACAACACCATCATAACCGCGCCGTCGACAACGTCCTCGCGTTTAACCCTCCACCACCCCCTCCACCTGCATTTGCGCCACCTCCACCTCCGCCTCCAGCATTTGCACCACCTCCTATGCCAAACATGGCACCTCCAGCTGGAGCAAATCAAAGATTCGCTGGGATGCAGCACCAGCAGCAGCAACAACAGCAACAGCAACAGCAACAGCAACATCTCAACAACAACATACCGCCACCTCCGGGAGGAGCGCGCTATCTCGCGCCGCAACCTCCAGCAAAGCCGCCACCGCTCCCTCCGAGACGTTTGTAACGGTGCAATAAATAATCTGATTGTAATACTATTCAATACCATGTTACCATTATTACGAATCACGTTTCAGCGTTGTTGCTTGAGTCAAGTCTCTAGGCACATAGGCACTTAGGCATACATCAAGCTCACGAATTTTCAAAAAAATCTCGAGAAACCAAACAAAAGCTCTTTCTCGTCCGCGTGTGATCGACGTAAAAAAACGCGCATCTTTTCGTCTCCGCTACCAATGTCGTTCCCTTGGACGTCGTCACGTGGGAAGAGCAATTCCTTCGATCAAGTCCTCTCGAACAGTTTTCCAGATTTCGAACACTGGAAAAGGCATTTCCGTTTCGAAACGCACGCTTTACCGTTAGCTATGGGCAGCGCTTGTTCAGCTATTTCTATGGCTGTTTCTATGCAAGCGTTTCAGAGAGTTGCAATGATAGCAAGGATATCGTCGGCGTCAAATTTTGGCCCGGTTTTAGGTTTAGGATCGACGATGATGGCTTCCGTATGCGCAGGACAAGCGATGCTGTTCGCCGCAGATTTTTCGTTGTCTCGAAGAGGTGGCAAAGTGCACGGCTTCAAGACACCGTTCTCTGAAGGCTTAGTCAGCGATGGATTGTATCGAATTAGTGGTAACGATAGCAGTTCTTACAGCAGTTATAGCGGTAGCAGTAATAATAGCACGCGGCGCAGAAGGAAAACCAGGAAGAAAGGTAAGATGGAAACAGCGTGGGATGAAGACGAAACAGTATTTGACGCGGCGCTAGGTAGCTTATTATTTTTCTTTGCCTCGCGAGGATCGTTCTCTAAAGCTATGCCGAGCGACGTCGCAAAGATTGGTGCAAATGCGGTCAAAAGTATCAAAGCGAACGGATCTAATTACGCGAATGAAGCGCAAAAAGCAGTTTTACAAAAGTTCATGCGACAATACGGATGTCATCATTGCGGTAAAAAAACGCTCAAAGTGATCGGTGACCATATGCCGCCAAACAAAGTAGCCTTCGGAAGCGCCGCAAATGCCGCAGCCTCCCGAGGCGCAAATGTCTCGTTGTATCAAAAGTTCTTCAACTTTATTCGATTCGTTCCCAAGCAGAGATTTTGGCCCCAGTGTGAAAGTTGCTCTGTGTTACAAAGCGTCGCGGTGAGGGACGGTGTGCAAAAGCTCATCACGCACTCGGGTCACGTTAAAATCGCTCTAGGCATCGGATTGTTGATTGGTTTGAGACACTTCTATCCACTCGAAGATGATATTAGTTTACTAGATAATGCGGGCGGCAGCAGTAGCAGCAGCAGCAGCAGTAGCGGCGGCACTTCGAGCAGGAAAATTAAAGTGTTGTGAGTGCGCGTACGACTTACTTATTTCGTGCTTTAAAACATCAATAGCTTTTTTATAGTTTTTCAATATCGTCTAGTATAGCTTTCAAGCTATCGTCGACGACGCTATCTTCTACCTTTTTCTCTCCTTGTTCTTCTTCGCCGACGTACCAATCGCCGTTTAAGTGTTGAGGTAAAGGTGGATTGAGCCTTTTTGAAAGATTTTTTTAGTTTACAAAAAGTAAGAGAGAAAGGAAACTCACTTACCAGAATGCCCCGGGAGTGGTCAAGTCGTGAAACTTCGCGCGCTCCTCACCTTCTTCACCTAAACAATCGAAAACAGCGTCAGCTCCGGTGAAATCTTCATCCTCGGAGTAGATTGACTTTGTAACACAGCATCTCATGCCAGCTGCTTTCGCCGCTTGTAAACCGATGTGCGTATCTTCGATGACTACGCATCTTGCTGGATCGACACCGAGAGTTTTGGCGGCGAGTAAATACACATCAGGTGCTGGTTTCTTCTTTGGAACGATATCTCCGGCAAAAACTGGCATTCTGTCCGCGTATTGCGGTAACATGGTATCAACGATACCCTGCACGGCGACTTCGTTCGAGGTGGAGCACACCGCGACTTTGGATCCAGCTTCTAAAGCTTCGCCAATCAACCTCGCCACGCCTGGTCGCAACGGCAACTCGCCAGCTTTCACCACTTCAAGGAACATTTCCGTTTTTCTCTTGTGAAACGCCGCGACGAGTTTCTTCCTTTCTTCCGGATCTGTTGTCGATTTCCATGGTTCCGAGTCTTTTGGCGCCACGTTATCAAAGTAGTGCGTCATGCGTTCTTTACCTCCACCAATTTTCAAAAGCTCGCCGTATAATTCAACTCCCCACTCGTGGTCGAGCCCGTTTTCTTTAAATGTTTTGTTGAACGTGACTCTGTGTCCGTCTCTTTCTGTTTCGCAGAGGACGCCGTCGCAATCGAACAACAGCGCTTCTGGATAATCAAAGTTGCGCAATGCGTTGATGTTTTTACACACGCTTTTCCTCGTCTTGTTGTTGTTTTTGTTGCTCTTGTACAGAGACGATCGACTTCCTCCTCGTCGAAACGTCGACGAAGATGAGTTACAGATCTTCGCTGACGCGGCGATTGATGCTGTTGCTGATGCCATCGTGATTCGTATTTGTAGTTCTGACGCTGATTTGTTTTTTTTTTCTCGTTTTGATATCTTCTTGTTCTCGCTTGAGCCGTTGAGCGTTGACACGTGGGTGTGGACTTCGACTCGACTGTTCGATCGATCCCACAAAACTGAACATCAGACAACGACAAACGCGAGACAACTGGACAAAGCACACGCGGAAAAAAAACAAAAAAAATTCGGATCTCGACTCTCTTCACTTCTCGAGACTTTTCTTCGTATTCGTACTTAGTTACGTTAAAAAGCGAAGATCAGACTCGCACGAGACCGAGAAACAAAAGAAGAGGCGAAGTATGGGGAACGGCGTTTCTGTGCAATCGCATCTCGTCGGAAACGAGGTGCAATCGCTGTACGCCGCTCTCGCAGGCACCGCACCGATATCCTTGAGCGACGACGAAAATGGTGTGGTCGACGGTGATGATTCAGCCTCCTCTTCTTCCAACGCGTGGGGTGCGCTGAGCGATTTCCCCGAAGCTTTGAGCGCGGCTGGGAATCTAGAAATTGAAAAATCTATCCACGAATACGGAAAGCAAATGAGTCAGAACCATCGAACATCGAATAACTTGGGAAGATTTATGATTTATGTTTCGAGAGTTCTAGAAAATGTCAACTTTGAGACGAGAGAGGTACCGACAAAAGCCATCAATGCCGTCGTTTTGCTTTCCGCGTTCGTGAAATACTTTGTAGAAGAAACGAACGCGGAAGAGTGCGCGTGGGCGTGTAACTACACGGGCGAGAACGCCACACTCGGCGCAATGCATCAGCTTGGCACCGCTTTGTTGAAAGCGGTGTGTAAGAACAACGTCGTTCGAGTTACCGATGCGACGTATCCCTTACACCACGCGTGCGTTTCCTTACTCTTAGTCATGAGCGGTACACAATTGACGCAACCTATGGTTGACGAGAAGACCAATCGACCGACGGCTCATCCTTTCTTGGAAAAGATACACGAAGTCGCATCGTCAGCCAGTGCGGCTCAGGCGCAACGTAAAAATGGAACCACAGAGACTACGACATCGTCAAAAGATGAGGCGTGCACGAACGAAGATGTAGTTTCGGCATTACTGAGAAATTTCATGGAGCAGAAACAGCCAAAGACGTGGTTAAAATCGTACGGCGTGAAGCCTGGATCGAAAACGGCCAACGCGGAAATGAATTCTTCCGGTGCATCATCGTCTTTACAAGCCGGCGTTGGGACCGCCTCTGGTAAAGTGATGCTCACTTTGTCACCCTTAGCTGACGTTTCTTCTCTGCTCCTCCTTGTTCTCATCAACTTCAACAATCCCGCGAGTCGATCAAAATTACCACATTCGTTTCGATATGCCTTGCGAAACATTCGAAATGTAAAAGAAGAAAACAAAGACATTGAATCTGGCGGAGGAGGGATCGAAAAGGAAGAAGAAGAAGAGCGAGAGAGAATAGGTGTAGCTGGTGTTTCGAACGTCGGGGGTAAACACGTAGCGAAAATATCCTTTCCAGAGTTATACGAAACCTTTGGTCGAGCGTTGACGAACGATATTTCGGTGTTGTTGTTCTATTCATGTATTCTCGGCGCGTCCGATTTTTGCGAGTACTGTTTGAACAACAATCAGGTCGAGGTCGTCGTCATGCCTCTTCTGGAAATGTTGTACCAAGCCTCGTCTCGAACACAAAATCAAATTTATATGATATTGATTGTTCTTTTAATCATGTCGCAAGGCGAGACATTCAACGCAAACGTGCACAAGATACATATATCTCACCAAATCTCATGGTACAAGGAAAGAATATTGACGAAAACAACGCTCGGGAGTTTGATCATCATCGTATTGACGCGAACTGTTCGTTTTAACATGGCGAAACTCCGCGACGTGTATTTACATACAAACTGCTTTGCCGCGCTTGCAAACATGGCACCACACTTCCGGGACGTTTCAGCATATGCGGCGCAGAGACTTGTCTCTATTTTTGAACTCATAGCGAAAAAATATTTGAGGTTTGCACAGTCGCACGCGGACGGGATGAATGCGAACGAAGATGGAACAGAAATGCACGTTTACGCGGACTTTTTGCGAATACTACTCGAACTCTTTAACGCCGCAATATCTCAAAACGTTTTAGTACACAACCCAGAGTTGATTTATGCGTTGTTACATCGTGAAGAAACGCTCAAACCGTTTGAGAAACACGCGAGGTTCAAGGAACTTATAGAAAACATAAACGTCGTATTGGCGCACTTCAACGAAGAAATCGATAGGAAACAGGGAGAACGTGGGCTTAACTCATTTAGCATTCCCGATTTGACGGCTATCATTACAACCGCGGCGAAAACGTATTCAAAACCGCCTCTCCACGATTTCCACGAGTTGAAATTCGCGTATGAAGAAGAAGAGCGGCCTGAAGATTTCTTCACGCCGTATGTTCAGTCTCTCTGTTTAGAATTTTCTGGGATTTTGTGGAATCCGAATGCCATCGCGTTATTGTCTACTACTTAGCAGCATTTACTATTCTATTCTACAATATCTACAATACAATACATAATCAATACATACGCGCGCGCGCACCCACACGACCACACTGCGACTTAAAGACCAAGGAGCTTCCGAATATTCTTTGTTTTCTTAGCAGTGCTTTGCACGTCTCGCTTTGAGTTTTCTTTCGCCTTCCGTCGCTCGATAGCTATCATCTTCATTGCCTCGTCCTTGTTGACATCGTTTCCTTCGTCTTCGGTGCTCTTTTTTACAAAACCATCGGATCCAAAAACAAGCTCAGAAGGTAACACAACCAGTGGTAGTTCTTCTTCGTCACGTCGACTTCTGTCTTTCTTTTTCTTTTCAAGTTCTGAAGCTGCGTTTCGAGCGGCGACTAGTTCGCTCTGGCCAGCAGTGCCACCATTCTCGATTCTTTCTTCCGTTTTCCATCTGCTATTCGAATCAAATTTCCGTCTCCGTTGGCCATTTCTATCGGCATTTTCTTCCCCTTTTCTCTTTTCTTGAGTTATGACTTCGCTTAAGTTTATTCGTCGCATAGTATCTCCACTGCCGACGAGAACAAAACCATCCCCTAACGGATTTGAATTTTCGAGTATTTCCGCTTTCCTTTTTTCTTTCTCTTTTTCCCTTTGCACTTTCTTTCTCGTTCTCTCGTCGACGACGACTGAGTCGCGTCCGAGTAATCGAGCGGCGATTTGAATTTCCTTCGATGTGTGGTCGGTACCTTCCCTTTGTGGATTGTGCAAAGAATTGTTGGAAAACTTTTCGACGAAGAAGACGTTTTCGTGCGGCGCCATCTTTCTGTTGTGTGGAAAAACGCTCGCGCTTTTGCAGTTGTTTGAGAACGAACGAAAAAGTCGAAAACGCTTCAATTCTGCGAAAGGGAAAAAAAAAGCGCGCGCGTTTTGAAAATGTCTTCTTCCGACAATGCGAAGAAAAACGAGAGATATCTTGACGTTGATTCCAATCGCGATTTGATGGGCATAGTGAGAGGAAAATGCATTCGGTGCGATGCGTGTTCAGAGTATAAATCAAACGTGAAGTTATATTCGAAAAAACAGATCAGCCCTTCGTCGCCGCATCCGTCAAACGACGTTGCAATCATGAATTGCGCCAAGTGTCACTGCCCGAGTAACTGTCACGAAATAGATACGTTTGGGAACCATTTAGAGCGAGGAACGGACTCTTATCACAGGGGCGACTTCAACACGGCGATCAAGGAGTATTCCTTAGCGTTGAACTCGCCGAAATCTGCACTCCGAGTAAAAGCTCATTCAAACAGAGCAGCAATAAACTTACGCATGGAGAATTTCAGCGCAGCGCTAGCTGACTGCAACCAGGCGTTAAGAATAGAGCCGGCAAATGTAAAAGCGCTTAATAGGAAAGCACACGCACTTTTGCATTTGCAAAAACATGAAGATGCTATTAAAATATACAAGCTCATTGTAAACAAGCTCGACGCCGATAACGAAACCGCGAAACAGGCCTTGAAACAGTTGAACGTGTTCGAACAACCAAAGCAGAATGATAAGTCGAAGGAAACGAAGGCTTCCGTGACGCAGCCGCCTGAATCTTCACCACCAACTCGTGTTGCGATGAAATCTATTTCGAAAGACGCGTGTACTCAAACGACAAAAAAAAATGAATATCTAGCAGTAGCAAAGAGGGAAACAAAAGATGCGTCTACGCAGACGCATCCGCATGTAAAACAGAATGACGAAGAACCAAGCGACGACAACATCAGAGAATCCGTGGATTTTTTCAACGCATTTGAAACGGAGCGACTCGAGCGGCAACGAATGGAGAACGAAGCGCGAAGCAGAACGTGGGCGTTCAACGATAGCGACAGCGATGGCGACGAGAATGAGAGAGATATCGGTGACGACGTTCGTAGCGACAATGATACGCCCAAATACGAAAAATGTGATCCAGAGAGTTACAGTTGGGCTATTAGATGGGAAGAAGAGCAGAACGCGAGGAAAAATGAGCGCGTAAGACCAGATGTTCGGTCGAAGGAGAAAAATACGTCCGATGATGCAAGTACCAATTTCGCAAAGATATCATTCGAAGATTTGGTTCAAGTCTCTGCTGCAACTATTTCTGTTTTGGGCGACGACGACATAAACGGCGACAAACGCGGCAAATGTCTGCAGTGTAAAATATGCCCGCACTTCAATCGCGTTTCCACGAGCTTGAGCCTTCTATCGAAAGTTTCTAAAGCCAGTTACGAGATTTCTTTCGGGAAGCTTCTCTCGAGCAACGACGGCGAGCGTTGCGCAAATTGCTCCTGTTCGTATGAACATCACGAAGATAAGCAAACGTTCAATAGACGCATCGCGCGAGAAAAAGCAAATTTTGAGAGGGAAAACAAAGAGCTCCGACTCAAGAAAAAGAAACGGTTGGCGATTATCCAAAAAGCTAAAAATCGAATGCGCGAAGCCAAGGAGAATGGGATTATACTCGAAAAAAGTCACCTTTGTCTTCTCACAGGAATGCGTCGAAAACATTGCAACGATTGTATGGAATGTAAACAATTTTGTACGTTTAGCAATCCTTCTTTCTTTGCTGTTGACGAAGAGATCTTGTATTGCCATTTATGTGGGTGCAGCGCCACCGAGCACGAAGTCGACTGGGAGGCCGAAAAAGAAGAGAAGAGTAAACAAGAGCGAGAAAATAAGAAGCGTTGGGAGCATTACGAAAGACAACAGAAGCACAAAGATCGTAGCAGGTACAGAGAAGAACACGAGGACGACGGTTTGTTGAGCATCCTCGACTTGAGCCGAGAAGAATTTCGAGGTAATGTAGAAGTGCTCAAGACGCAATACAGGCGCAAAGCGCTCGCACACCATCCTGATAAAAATAGCAACTCTACTGGAGAAAAATTTATTAAGTTGAAACAGGCGTACGAAAAACTGATGTCAAAGTACAGTCCAAAATGATGAATGAGTGAGTTGGTTTCAGCCGGGTAATATGCAACGCTACTTTTTTACGGTACAATCATATTATACAATTACAATGTGTGCGTTCTCTCCTTCGCTCTATTAATTACTACTCGAAGGGCTCGGCGTGTTTGGATTAAAAATCCCAGCTGCCAAGGACCCCGAAGATGAAGTAGACAAGCTCATTGGTTCCGTTTTCACGCGTTTTCTAATACCTTCAATCAAGTTTGTCAAGGATATAAGACCGTCTAAAAAATTTCTATCCACCTCTCGAGATTCGTTCTTCACTGCGTTGCAAAAATCAACCACGACAACGCGCACGTCGCTTTGAAGATCCGAGCTATCGTAACATAAGAGAATCGACGACCCCAAAAAGAAAACAGGGAACGGATTCGTTTCTAAACTTTGCCTGATGTCTTTTAACTTTTCAAGGACTTTTGTAATTCTCTTGCTATTCTGACCAAAAAACATGTCGAGACCACTCGTTGTCGTCTCTAAGTTCAGTGCTTTCGCCCATTTTCTATTCCAATACCTTTCCGTTTTACTTTCTTCTTCGTAGGTTAACATCCCACAAACTCGAAATCCCATCGAACATGAAGTCGTTTCCAAGTCGCCTCGATGCCGTTTTTCTCTGTAGTCCGCATCGTGCGACGGATGCCACGTCCGCTCTCCTATTTTTATATCCACCACGTTTGCTTGCTTCATGTCTGCCGTAACGTCGCGCAATTTCAGAAACGGCATCGGGTTTGCGGCGTCGTGAGACTCGTACAGCTCAGTCCTCGATACGAACGTAGCTAGATATGGTGAAAACTCTGGGATTCTTTCGTACTCTATCGCTCGCCAATTTTCGTAAAACTGCAGCTCAGTCATTCCCTTCCGGGTATCGTCCGTGGGTTTATAAAAATGTCCAAAAGCGTCGACGCGAGCAGTCCGAGCGTGCTTATGTGAAATCCCAGCAACCTGTCTCGAGGCTTTCGGATACACGATTCTCTTCGTCGCGTTTGCGCGGTCTTCTTCTTGTTCTTTCACCGATAAAAGGAACGTCTTTATTGTCTGTGTTGTTGTTATTGGTCTCGTTCCCGCTGTTGTGGTTTCTGCTTCTCGTTGAAGTTGTCCAAATCCCAACTCCTCTTCAGCCGACGAGTGCTGCGCAACAGCGGCGACGCGAACGTCGCAGATAGTGGTTGCTGGTGCCTTTTCAACTTCCATCTGGTGCGTTTTTCTCCTTCTTCTTCTTGTGCTTGCTTCTCTCGCTCGCGCGTTTTAAAAGGTGGTAGAGGAGGAAGAGTGAGGACGCTTTCGTCGTTTTCGCGCGTGCGTGATCCCTCTTCTTTTGTTTTCTTGTTTTCTTCTTTGCGCTTTTTCCTTTCCATTATCCACATTTTTTCTCTCACATCGGCACCTCGTATTCTTTCTTTCTATAGCGAGAAATACAGAGCGAGAAGAAAATGAACCATAATCATAATCATAATCGTCACGAATATGATAATCATCGTCACCACGAGCATAATATCCGTTATAAAGTTCTGTCAGACGATGATATAGATTTTTTCATTCGCGCGATTGGTGTAGAAAACGTCGCACAAACCGTTGTAAAGAAGAAAAAGAAGAAAAAGACTCAAAGCGATAATGAAGATGGTAATAATTATGACGATAAAAACGATGACGTAGCGCTGCTGAATGATTTGAACACAGATTGGCAGAAAAAGTATTTCGGGAAATCCAAGTGTGCGCTGTTTCCGCGCACGAGCGAGGAGGTTTCTGAAATTTTGCGATATTGTTACGAGAACCACATCGCGGTGTGTCCTCAAGGTGGTAACACCGGCTTAGTCGGAGGCGCCGTGCCTGTTTTCGATGAGGTCATACTTTCATTAAAACGCATGAACTCGGTATTGAGCATAGATGACGTAACAGGAGTGTGCGTGTGCGAAGCAGGAGTTGTTTTAGAAGATTTAGACGATGCCCTAAAGCGACGGGGCATGTGCGTGCCCTTAGATTTGGGCGCAAAAGGTAAGTGTCAAATCGGTGGCAACGTATCAACAAATGCAGGCGGCTTGCGTCTTGTAAAATACGGCTCGTTGCGCGGAACTGTTTTGGGCTTAGAGGTTGTGCTCGCAGATGGCACGGTATTAAGTTCTTTGCTCAGGAAAAATAGAAAAGATAACACAGGATACGACTTGAAGCAGTTGTTTATCGGCGCGGAAGGAACGCTTGGCGTAGTCACGAAAGTTGCCATTTTAGCGCCTCGAGCCCCAGAGGCACGCATTGTTACCATATACGCTTGCGATACGTTTGAAAACGTTGTGAACCTCATGGTCGAGGTGAAAAAGAGATTGGCGGAGAATCTGTCAGCCGTAGAATTTTTTGATCGCGAAAGTCTTAAACTCACGGTCGACACGTTACCTGGAGCGAAAGATCCATTCCCCTACGACGAGGATAACAATAACAAAGAGAAGGATGTAAATGAAGACGGTTTGCATACAAACAACATACATTTTTACGTTGCAGTGGAAACAACTGTAAACGAAAAGTCGATGGAAAGCAGATTGAGAGCAAATGTGCTTAGTATTTCGCGCTCAGTATGTGTCCTTGCAGAGGATGGAAGCAAAAGTAGGGGAAATTTTATGCGCATTCTTCCACGTGGGGACAAAGTAAAAAAGAACAAAGATTTAGCACGACAGTTTCTGATATCCAAAAACGAGAAACACGCGAATGAACTATGGAATTTGCGTGAGCGTATATCTGTGGCGTTGAAATACGCGGGTGCCGTGTATAAATACGACGTTTCGTTACCAACGACCAAGATGTACGAGCTCGTGGAGAGAATGAGAGAACGCTTTGCCGAGAGAAGGATGGACGACGACGTTAAAGTTTTAGGATACGGTCATCTTGGCGACGGAAACTTACACCTCAACATATCCCGAAAAAAAGGTCCGTGTAAAAACACGCTCGCGGTGATTGAACCATTCGTCTATGACTATGTTACTGAGCATAAAGGAAGTATTTCAGCTGAGCACGGATTAGGGGCGATGAAAGTTCAAGAACTTTGGCGAGGGAAAGACACACAAGAAGTTCGGCTCATGCAAAGAGTGAAGAACATGTTCGATCCGCGCGGTATTCTTAACCCGCATAAAATGATTCCATCTTCTCCTTCTCCCATTCCTTCGAAACTTTAGTAACTCATGTAAACAATAATATCTATTGCAGCGCACGCGTTTATGAACAAGGACACAGTCACAAAGAGCTCGTATAAAAATGAAAGATTCTCGTTTCGGCATAAAAAAAACGCACTCTTTCCTTCTACGAGAAAATATTGGATTGAATTCGAAGCCATGCATCTATAGACGCAACCACGCGAGTTGAGGGCAGCTGCGCACATCTCACGTCTCTACCTGGACTTCTCGCGTCTGCTTCCGAAGAAAGAAAATGAAGAGGACGCAGGAAATTCCAACCATATCTCAACTTTGGAAGCATGCAGCTCAATACTATAAATATCAAACCTATGTGCTAACTGCATTCGGTGCGGTTGGACTCCTCACGTACGTGGGTTCGTCTCTCATTTCTTCTCATTCTCACGCCTCTTCTTCTGTGTCTTTTTCCTCTTCATCATCGAGAGTCGACTCAGAAGAGAGAAAAGAAGAAAGAAAGTAGTTACTGGATTAACGACCTTGTGATTAAAAACATACCTACTAGTAGTAGTTGTTGTTGATGAAGTTGATGATGGTGATAAAGCATTAGACATACACAAACTCGTGTATGTGTATAGAAAGGTTGTTATTACAAAATGATTAACTACTGCGTTTTTTCTTATTCGAGAGCGCTTTCGAAGACGTGGAGATGGAAGACATCATATCCACCCCTAAACGACCAACGTTGACGTTTCCCTGGACTTGTTTCTCTTCAACCGCCTTCTTCTTCTTCGCAATCTTTCGGGCAAACCTCAAGCCGGTTGCGTCGGATTCTGCTAACTTATACGAGCATCTGCGGCAATATCGAGCGTCAATCTCGTGCATTTCTAATCCACACGAATCGCAGACGCGATCGTCGAACGTTTTCGCGCCGCTCGTTATGGGATCTTCATCCGTAGATTTCAGAATAAAAACTTCACCCGTGTTCGAAATGAGCTCTTGGTCTTCGTCCTCATCGTCTTCGTCTTCCATCATCTCCAAAAGCATCTCGCCTCCTGAAATAGTCGCTAACTTTGCTAATTGACCTGGGATAACTAAAAGAGCGACAAAAATGGAGACAACTGTCGCAACTCTTCCTCCTGGTGTGACAACTTCAAACGGCTGACCAATACCCGTAAGCGTAAGCACGGCCCAGTATAAAGTATCGTTGAGATTCTTTACCGCCGGATTGATACCAAACTCGAGATCATATATCACACCCGCGGCAATCACAAAGATGCAGATGAACTCTGCGGCAACGCCGGTGAGCTGCACGGTCATCGAATCAGACTTGAACAAACCAAACAACACCGAGTCTGGCGAGCGCTCGAGAAAGCGAAGAAGACGGACGATCCGGAGTAGGCGAAGAAATCGAGGAATTGGCGACATTCTGTCCACTAAACCAAAAACTGCCAACACAGGAGGAATCGTAGCCGCTGTATCTAAAACTGTAAAAGGATTCGTCCAAAATGAAAACTTGAATTCTGCAACCCACGCTCGGAGCATGAGTTCAAAGAAAAACAACGCGTTGTAGGCGTCTTCGATGTCGCGGATGTTGTCCATGGAAACTAATCCAGAGTACCACGGTATATCATCTCGATACAAGACGTCCCAACCACCAAAGGTGCCTATATTGTAGGATTCAAGAATGAATGTTCCAAAAACAATTCCTGATGAGATGACCGCCCACCAACCTGAAGAGTCCAGATCAGAAAAAGCAAGCGCCATTCGTTGGCGCGCCGTGAGTTTCCTCAGTCCCGGTTTGAAAAATTTCAATCTTCTCGCTGGCTTTCTTCGACGTACTAGCCCTTCCGTCGAGTTCCCTCCTGCGGTAGAGAATTCATCCTCGCCAATCTCTTCGTCTTCCTCGTAATAGGAACCAGAAACGAGCGATTTGATGAATTCGATGGTCGTTTCATCTTGTTTTTTGTCGCCAGCGCCTCCTTGTTGTTTTTTCCTGAGCGCGTGTAAACGAAAGCTTTCTGTTGTTTTTCCGTTCCTCTTTCCTCCTCCTGAGGAGGAGGAGGAGGAGGAGAGAAATCTTCTCCTCGTGGTGGCAATGCTCTTCGTTCCTGTTTTTCCTGCAGTTGCTGCTGTTCGCATCGACTTCGCGCGAAAGGATGACAACGATGTGCGAGTATGAATGATGGAGGAGGAAGAAGAAGAAGAAGAAGAAGAAGAAGAAGAAGAAGAAGAAGAAGAGGCGAAAGAACTTCGTCGTTCATTTTCTACGTCGCTTCGGGGGATAAGACAGCGAAGAGAAGAATGCATTCGTTGAGAAGACGATACGTCTTTTGCTGTCTCTCTAAAACCCAGGAATGTCGCATTCTTGCGGATATTCTTCACCGTTCGCGTCTTTTCCACGCGCAACGCGCTCGCGTGCGTGTATTTAGATGAAGTAGAGCAAGGTGAAGACATATCTTCTTTCACACAATCAATCTATCTTTCGCAGATTTGCTTTTGTCGGTCGTTTCACGCTCTTCTTGCTGGTTAGCTATGCTATTATCCACCTCTGATCTCTCTCTCTCTTTCTCTCAACCTCTGCACACCCAAGCAGACTTTATAGAGAGGAAGAAATAACGCAGCAGAAGCAGCAGGAAGAGGAGGTGGTGCGACGGGGGTCTTCTTCTCTCCGATTGCGTGGACAAAGTAGTTCTACAGCGTTGCTTGAAATGACGTGTTTTTCAAAAGAAAAAAATGTTTTACGTCGTACGTGCTGGGTTACTGTCGCAAAACGCAAAGCGCGTATGTCAACACAGTCTCTTCTGATAATAATAGTAGTAGTAGTATATAAAATTAATTGTATGCAAAAGCGAATAAACGTCGCCACGCGCTACGCGCTACGAGCAAAAACACCCCATCCTACACTCCAAAATACACCTTCGTGCGCACTTTCTCTCTCTTGCACTCTCCTTTCACTTCTGTCGTCTTCCGCGCACGTCGAAAAGTGCATCACTCTTCACTTGTTGTTGTTGTTGTTCTTGCTGTTTTAAGATCCGCACATCAAGCACTCGTCCTTGTTCTCGAGCGAGCACTTGAGCTTAGCCGCCATGTGCGCTTCCTTTTCCGCCTCGCTCATCTCCGAAACTTCCTTCTTCGTCGGGACGGCGGTCGGTTTTGGCCCACCGTTGGACGGCTTCAAGACGTTCTCTTTCTCCATCTTTTTTGCAGTCTTCGACGGGTCGACGGTAAACTTGATCGCATCTGCAGCGGCTCTAGATCTGAGGTAGTACATCCCAGTCTTCAATCCAGATTTCCACGCGTGGAAATGTAAGGAGGTCAACTTGCCGGAGTTGGCATCAGACATATGGACGTTGAACGATTGCGACTGGTCGATGAACGCACCTCGAGCCGCAGCCATGTCCACCAAAATACGTTGCTTGATTTCCCACACAGTTTTGTAAATAGCCTTCAAGTTCTCCGGAATGTCGAGGTTGGCGACGGAGCCATTGTCAGAGATCAAGTCGTTCTTCAACGACGGATCCCACAAGCCCAACTCGGTCAAATCCGACAACAAGTGCTGGTTGACGACGGTGAATTCACCGGACAACACTCTTCTCGCATAAATGTTCGAAGTATACGGTTCAAAACACTCGTTGTTACCCAAGATTTGAGAAGTTGACGCGGTTGGCATCGGCGCAACCAAGAGAGAGTTGCGAACGCCGTGCTTGGCGATGGATTCTCTCAACGCGCCCCAAGCGTGTCTATCGCCGCCCGGCATTTCAGTGATGCCCCACATGTCCGGTTGCAACACACCCTTGGAAACCGGGGAACCTTCATAGGATTCGTACGTACCCTCTTCCTTCGCGAGCTCGTTCGATTCTTGCAACGCCGCAAAGTAAATCGTCTCAAAGATTTCGGCGTTCAACTTTTGCGCCTCTGGGGAGTCAAACGGCAAGCCAAGCAAGATGAATACATCCGCCAAACCTTGAACACCTAAACCGATTGGTCTGTGCTTCATGTTCGATCTCTTCGCAGTTTCAACCGGGTAATAGTTGACGTCGATGATGCGGTTCAAGTTACGAGTCACTTTTCTCGTGATTTCAATCAACTTGGCGTGATCAAAGTAACGTTCACTCGCTCTGAGAGAACCCAACAATTTCTTAGTTTCCGTCTTGCCAGTCGGCGAGCTCTCGTTCTTTTCGATGACAAATCGCGGCAAAGCGATGGATGCCAAGTTGCAAACGGCGGTTTCTTCTGGCGAGGTGAACTCGACGATTTCTGTGCACAAGTTGGACGATTTGATCGTGCCCAAGTTTTGTTGGTTCGACTTGCGGTTGCATGCGTCCTTGAACAACATGTACGGGTTACCAGTTTCCACTTGCGCTTCAAGGATCGCAAACCAAAGCTGCTGGGCGTTGATAGTCTTCTTGCCCTTATTTTCTCTTTCGTACTTGGTGTACAGAGCTTCGAATTCTTCACCCCAGCATTCGGACAAACCTGGGCACTCGTTTGGGCACATCAACGTCCACTTGCCGTTTTCTTCGACTCTCTTCATGAACAAATCGTTCGTCCACAAACCGTAAAATAAGTCACGAGCTCTCGCTTCTTCCTTACCGTGGTTCTTTCTCAAGTCGAGCCAGTCGAAGATATCCGAGTGCCACGGTTCGAGGTAAATAGCAAAAGCGCCCTTGCGCTTACCGCCGCCTTGGTCCACGTATCTGGCGGTGTCGTTGAACACGCGAAGCATAGGAATGATACCGTTCGAGGTGCCGTTCGTGCCTCTGATGTACGAAGATGTGGCACGGATGTCGTGAATAGACAAACCAATACCGCCAGCAGACTTTGAAATGCACGCGCACTCCTTCAACGTGTCGTAGATACCTTCGATAGAGTCTTCCTTCATGCAAATCAAAAAGCACGAGGAGAGCTGCGGTCGCGGCGTACCGGCGTTGAACAAAGTTGGCGACGCGTGGGTCATCCAACGTTCGGATAGCATATGGTAAGTTTCCACAGCCTTTTCGATATCCTTCTTGTGGATACCGATGGATACTCTCATCAACATGTGCTGCGGGCGTTCGACAACTTTACCGTCGATGCGCAACAAGTACGAGCGCTCCAAAGTCTTGAAACCAAAGTAGTCGTAATCAAAGTCACGGTCGTAGACAATTTCGGCATCAAGTCTTTCCGCATTTTCAGTGATGATCTCGTAGACATCGTCGGCGAGTAACGGGGACCACTTGCCGTTTCTGTGGTTCGTGTGCTCGTACATCTTCTTCATCGTCATAGAAAAAGATTTGTCCGTCGTCTTGTGCAAGTTTGAAACGGCGATTCGCGCGGCAAGCTGCGCGTAATCCGGATGCTTGGAAGTCATCGCCGCTGCGGTTTCAGCAGCGAGCTCATCCAATTCAGCAGTCGTCACACCCGGGTAGACACCTTGACAAACCTTCTGGGCTACGAGAACGCTGTTTATTTACGAATTAAAGAAAGAAGGATTTTAGTCAGTGACTGCTCTTTTTTCTATTTTTATTATTCAAACACATCTTTTTTTGAAAACGCGACGAAGCGTCGAAGAAGCTTTCCAAGCTGTTTGCCCGTTGAGATTTTTGAAAATGAAGATTTTCGTATTCGCTGCTCGCGTGTCATCTCGCGACCGGTAAACGTCCACGGAACGTGTACGAATCCAACGTAAACATGTTTCAGAGCAAAGCTTGGGAAGAAACGCGGATAGAAAGCGTTTTACCGACGCTCAGAGCGTTGAAATCTAGCGGTTGATTTAAAATAAAAAAAAAGAGCCGTACGCCTCTTCGATGCGTGGCGAGGTTGTATCGGCGTCAAATAACGCGTCCATTCGGAAAGAACACGCGGTGAAAACGGTCGCGAATTCAACAACAAGTGATGTTCGAGCGTTCTAAAAGAAGGAATGCCACGTGCACGTGCCACGTGCTCGCGATGCATCCTCTGTTTCAAACGTCATCATCCCTCGCTTTTTTGAAATATAAACGGAACGAAGAAGAAGAAGAGAGGAACGAGACGTATGTCTGCAAAAGACGTACCTATCGCAATGTTCCGGGTGTAACCCGTACGAAAGCTTCTTAATTCTCGCAGTGATCTTGTCAAACGCCACTTCGACGCGGCGGCCATCTCTCTTGATCACGTGCATGTTTTCTAATACTATGTGTCGGTCACCAAAATAATAAAGATGATGAGAATAAGAAGTTTTTGGTTCTTTGTTTTTCAAAAAAGAATTCGCCCAGGAGTGGGTGCGGAAGACAGGAAGAGCGAAGAGAGAAAAAAAGCAAAAAAAAAAAATCGCCGCCGTCAATGCGTCAAAATAATAGTTCAACACACGCGCGCGCGCTCGATATCAACAACAACAACAACAACAACAATGGTTGCTCCGTCCTATAACAAGAAGAAAAGCACGTTGGTGAAGATTACGAAAGGGAACGCTTTGTCCAAGAAGAAGAAAATAGCGCTGAAAAAGAAACACGACAAAAACAAAACGATGCAGTCGGGGAAAGCGAGAACCGGGAAAGCGAAGAGAAAAGCTTTGAGAAACAGTAGAAGAGCGGAGCAGAATAAGATCGACGATGCCATTCGAAAGAGCAAGGAAGCTGGCGATGCGGGTGAAAAGGACGTGGAGATGAAAGATTTCGATTAGTATTTTAGCATTTTGTTGTATGATATTATATTATTATTGTTTGTTGTGAGTTGACGTGTTTGAATGTTCATTTAAACGACTTCGGGATCGATTGAAGTGCTGCCGCTTTTCTTCTCCGACTCCAAGTTTGCTTCTTGCGTCATGAGCTTGAAAACTCTCTCGGCAAACTCAGCGGGTTGGTCGATTGAGAAACCACTCGTTAATAAGGCGGTATCGAAGAGTAACTTGCACATCTCCTTCGTTTCCTCCGCGTCTGGCGAGCTTTCGACTTTCCTCTTCAACTGTTTAATCACCGGCGAGAACGGGTTGATCTCTAGCGTCTTCCTGCCCTTCATGTAGTCTTGCGCTCTCGCGTCACCCATGGCTTGAGCTTTCATGATTCTCTCCATGTTCGCGGACCAGCCGAATTTGGATGTTACGAGAATGCACGGCGTCTCTGTCAACCTCGAGGAGACTTCAACTTTTTCAACTTCGCCGACCAACTCCTTTTTCAACCACTCGGTGACTCCTTTGAACTCATCTGCGATTTGTTCGTTCTTCTTCTTTTGCTCCTCGTCATCCTCGTCGCCTAAATCAAGGTCTTCCTTAGAGATGTCCTTGATTTCCTTCTCCTCGAAGGTTGCTAAGTTTGCCATGGAGACTTCATCGATAGGATCGGTGCAATATAAAACTTCGTATCCCAACTTGTTCAATTTTTCCATAAACGGAGAGTTTTCGCACTGCTTTCTCGTGTCACCGGCGACAAAATAGATAGCCTTTTGTGCTTCCGGCATATCTGCGATATAATCAGATAAAGATCGGTTGTTTTCTTGGTCGCTCGTAGATTTGCTCGTCGTAAAACGAAGTAAGCCGGCGAGTTCTTTTCTGTTGGCGACGTCTTCAATGACGCCCAATTTGAGTTGTCTCCCGAAGTTATCCCAAAACGTTTTATAATCGTCGTTTTCGCGCTTGGAAATCTCTTTGAGCATCGCCAAAGTTTTAGAAACTAAGCGTCGTCGGATGACGCGAACGACTTTTGATTCTTGTAAGATTTCTCTCGAAACGTTCAAGGGTAAATCGTTGGAATCAACGATACCTCGGATGAATGTCATGTATCGCGGCAACAACGATTCGTCAAATTCGTCCGAAATGAACACTTTTCGAACGAATAGCTTGATCGATTTCGATTTTTGCATCATATCTTGCTGCTCAAACGGTGCCATACCTGGAACGTACAAAATGGATTTGAATTCCATCTCGCCCTCGACTTTGAAATGCGACACAGCCAAAGGATCCAAAAATTCCTTGAACGTCGTCTTGAAAAACTCGTTGTATTGATCATCCGAGACGTCTTTCGGCGTTAACGTCCAAATTGGTTTGTCGTTATTTTGCGTTTTCCAATCTTGCTCGTCGTACATCTCTTCCTTCATGACCTTCTCTGGTTCTGGTTCGGTGAACTCCTCTCCTTTCGCTTCAGCTTCTATTTTTTTCTTTTCCCACTCTTCTTTCTTCGCCTTGGTCGCCTCCACGTCTTCGACTTGTTTCGATTTTTGAATCGTAGAGAACACTTCGATTGGGAACGTGATAAACTCAGAGTAAGTTTTCACGAGGGCGGAGAGCTTTGTATCCGTGGCGTATTCTTCGCAGTCGTCTTTCAAGTTCAAAGTGATTCTCGTACCGCGCACTAAATCCTTCGCTTCGCTTTCCGACGCCTCTCGAATGGTGTACGAGGTGGAGTCGATTTTAGACTCCCAAGTCCACGCTTTCCCGTCGTCGTTAGATTTCGACGTCACTCTCACGGTATCCGCGACTAAAAACGACGAATAAAAACCAACGCCAAACTTACCAATTAAGTTTTCTCCACTCGCGGCTTCGTTCTGTTGCTTTAACATCTCCATCACTTTGGACGTTCCGGAGTTGGCAATCGTACCCAAGTTGGCGACTAACTCGTCCTTGGACATGCCAATACCATTATCCTCAATCGTAAGCGTTTTATCCTGACCTCGAACTTTGATGGATAAATCGGTGACAGATTGTCCATTCAAAATTTCCGGTTCTTGAACCGACCGGAATCGAAGTTTATCGCATGCGTCAGAGGCGTTGGAAATCAATTCGCGAAGAAAGACGTCCTTGTTGGAGTACAACGAGTTGACAATCAAATCCATCAATCGATTGACTTCCGCTTGGTACTCGAACGTTTCTCCTCCTTGCTCTTGTTCCGTGCTAGAAGCTCTTGGTACCAACGCTGATGTCGTCGTTGTTGATGACGACTTGAAAGAGGACGAGGATGTCGTTGGAAAGAAAAGGGGTGCTTCACGCACGTGTTTCCGACGGCGGAAAGTCGAAGAACCAATCGAAACAACCTTCGATTTTGAGGGATTAGTTTTCATGCTTCCGTGCGCGGAGCTGCGAATACCGCGAGGTATCTTCGTCCGCGCCGCTATGACGCGATTATGGTGTTGCGTTGGAACTGCAGATGCAAACGCAGACATTTTGTGTGTGTATGTGTTTGTGTATTATCCAGTAGTACGAGCAAAAATATAATGACGACGGCGACGGCGACGATTGGAATTTTACCTACTCGTATACGACACCCCAGACACCCCACAGACACCAGACTGTGCAGAAAAAAGTCGAACGTCGTCAGAACCCACGCACTTTAAAAACTTTAGGCCATGGGGCTCGGACCAAGTGGATTCGGTGAGTATTGTTTCATACCTCCCATCGCTCGTGTTTTTACGCGAGCGTGAGCTCCCCCGACGACGCGCGCGTTTCTATGTTTTGTCGCGCACAGCTCGTTAGATATCTTTCTTTCTTTCCCACTCTTTTCGTCGATTTCGACGGGGGAAAAAATAAATATTTAAAGTGTACGACTAAAGCGCTTCCCCCGTGTGTTCTTCTTCTTCTTTCACTCCTTCACAGTTCGCGCACCAGTTGCCAAGTTTGCGTTCACAGTTGTAATCACGATGGCGTTCGGACGCGTGCTGTTAGCGACGCTTCTCGGCGAGGATGGTTTTAGTATTGGTCAGCAAAAAAATACATCATCGGAGGAAGAACGTTTCTTCAACACCCCTGGAAGCGCGTGTACTGGAATCTTTTTGAACTATCACATGTGTCGAATGTTCGAAAGACTCATGGGGTCCCGAAAGTTTGGATCGCTCCTACTCTTCTCATATTTACTGTGTTATTGTTTGGAATTCATTCTCACCAAGGTCGTCGGTGAAGATGTTGCAATGATGGAGAAGCCGGCGGCGTTTTACATAACTTTGCCTCTCGCCGTTGTCTATTTTGTCGAGATTCCATCGACATTTCACTTTACTCTTTTTGGCGTTGTGAATTGCGGGAACACTATCTTCGTATATCTGGCCATGATGCATCTCGCAATGAGTAATGGCTACGCGTCCTTGCTCACGACTCTCGTGTCTGTTGTAGCCGGAAGCTTCGCGTGGATGCTGGTAGAATGTATGGGTGTCAAACTTCCACTGTGGCTGTGCTCGCTCGTAGACAAAACGGTAGGTAGAGTTTTTAATAGCGGCGTAGGTAGTAGTCTATCGCCGAGAGAGAAAGCAATAGTAAGATTCGGGATAGGGAATCGTTCCGCGGCGGCTCACGCCGAACGAAGAAGGCGTGGAAGAGAAGGAGGTGGTGGCCCGTTTGTTCTGGATGAACATTCGGTCAACACGCTCCTCTCCATGGGTTTCAGCGAGCAGAGAGTAAAACAAACGCTGCACGTGACGAACAACAACATCGAAGCGGCGATGAACATATTGTTAAACGAAAATTAGTCATCATTAGGTATTAGTTAGTTTCTCTCTCTCTTTCTCTCTCTGTGTAGTAATAAAATGATTTCAACGCAGATGTTTTTTATCGTGCTAGCCAAGGTAGAAAACTCGTCGTCACGCCGGTTAAACTTCGCGACGGAGAAGTCGATTCGACATGACAACGATGATCCAGGTACCCAAGGAACTCTTTTCTCGTCTCCGCGCAACACTCTTCTTCTGCTATTCTACTCGCACTGCTATTTTTATAATCGTTAATATTCTTGTTGCTATCTCCTCCTCCTCCTTCTCCTTCTTCTTCTCGAAAGTACGTCGCCGTCTGTGAAGTTGTTTCGGTCACTAAACCTTGTCGCTGTTTGTGTTTTGGAACTTTCGCGCAGACGACGTATAATCGACCGCGTCGTTTAACGATCCTGCACGCCTCGCACAAGCGTTTAATAGACGTCCGAACCTTCATCTATCTATTTATTTATGCGCAGATGTTTGTATGTTTGCTATTATTATGTATGAGGTTTTGGGTTTGGAGAGCTTCGTCATCAATATCAATATCATTTCCTCATTACGATAAAAACTTTTACTAGCACCTAAAACACGATCGAGTTTAAAAATCATACACCATGAATACCATCGCATTATCCCAAACATCTGTATCATTATTAAATCTCAAGTCCTCCTCCTCTGCGTTGAAGGCGAGAAAGTCTTCGACGACGACGACGACGACGAAGTGTATCAACAATTATAATATTTCATCAACTACCAAAAAGGAAGATATCAACAACAACAACAACGAACAAACCGCTTCGTCGTCTTCATCGTCGTTGCAATCAAAGTTCGCCCGCGCCGCGGTGGGAGTTTCTCTCGCACTGTCTCTCGCGTTGTTGCCGACGTCTGCGGCGCTCGCAGCGAATGGTCTCCCCGACGAGGAGGTGAAAGTGTTGTGCGATGCCGATTGTGTCAAATCTTTAGATTCTATTGAAATGGTGACCACGCCGAGCGGTTTGCAGTACAAAGATATCGTCGTCGGAGACGGTGAAATGCCACCAATTGGATTTCAAGTAGTCGCGGATTACGTTGCCATGAACGAGAAAGGTTTAATTTTCGACAACTCGGTCGAGAAGGGCAAACCAAACGATATCAGATTGACGGGTGACCCGGAAAGCGCGACGGTCATTGCGGGTTTGGATGAAGGCTTGCTGAGCATGAGATCGGGAGGATTGCGAAGATTGTACATTCCTGGCGATTTGGCATTTCCCAAAGGCTTAGCTTCGGCACCGGGCAGACCGAAGATTGCTCCGAATTCGCCGGTCATTTTCGATGTGAAACTCTTATACATCCCCGGTTTGGACTAAAAAATTTTAATAATATCTTTATGAATTTGCGTTTAATTTCACTGCTGATGCTATTTACAGAATAAAAAGTCAAGCTTCGCTCTACTCAACTCGATTGCATTGTTGCTGCGTTTTATCGAACGATAGCTTCAATTCTACTTTGCCATCGTGACCAATAAACACGGTATCGAACTTATCTTTCGTTACACTGTGCATTGCAAATCCATGAAAAGTATTCTTCGCCTCGAGAGTTTCAATCGGTCGATTTTCATTTTGCACGAGATGATGAAGTTCATATCCGCCTATTCCGTTTGTAACGTAATGTGTTAGCTTATTCCTCCCGCCAAAATCGTCTCTTTGGGTGCACGCGTGTTGCGCCGTGTGATCGTGGCCGTTTATGTACACGTCTACGTCAGAGTTTTCGAAGATAACTCTCAACGCCTCTCTCGTCGAAGACTCGCCGGGATACGCCACATTATCGTTGGCAAATCTGCCACTAGCCGAAATTATCGGTCTGTGTGCCGTAACTACTCTCCATCTATACTTTCCGTGGCCTCTTTCCAGCACTCTTTTCAGCCAGTTGAGTTGTTCCTCTCCAGCTTCGGCAGAGGCGAACTCGCCAAGTTGGGTTTCAAAGCGTCGTTTCTCTTTTCCCGCAAGTAAACCTTCTAATCCCACCCAATCTATTACAATCAATTGCATTTCGTCGCTAATATTATCGTTATCGCTATCACTGGTGCTACTTTCTTCCCCTATTCTAAACTCTTTGTGATAATAAGGCGCTTTGCCATGTCCCAGATGCCAGAGGTAGTTTTTCGCAGAGTGGTAATCAATCTGAGCTTGGACGTTGCCACAATGGTCGTGGTCACCAAGACTCGCAAACCATCTCGTCGAACGAATGCTGCTGTTATTTCCCAGATATACTTGTTCGTATTTATCGATCCATTGTCTGTCGTTTACATCGGCGACGCCACTGCCGTAGAAATTGTCACCTAAAGTTGCAATAAAATGTGGCTGTACGTGCTCTGCCAACAGTTTCATTTGCCGCGCCACGGCCATTTGCGCAGATCCTGGAAAGTTTTTACCACCATCGATACCATCAATACCACGAACGCCCCAGTCGCCAATGGTGTAGAATATGAGATTATTGTTTCTGTTTCTGTTGTTTCTGTTGGTAGTGCTGCTACTACGACCGTATCGCTCTTTCAACTCTTCAAATAGGTGATTAGTTCTTAACTTGCCTTCTTCTACTTCTTCTTCATCCGGAATCGTGAACGAGGAAGAGAAAGATGATATCGCAACCATCACGCATATGAAAAAGAGCATGTGGACGCATCTTCGCCGTTTTACACCGAGCATCATATAGATGAAGATGAAGTTGACTGATAGAGTGTGAAGAATGGATTTATTTTAACGAGCCCCCTCGTAAAAAAAGGTACTCAAGCAGTCAAGCACGAGTATGGTGCGTGAAAAAAGTTGTGTAAAATATCTCACACTACGTAATTAATAAATTAATAATCGTCTCCACGAGTCAATACTTCCTTCCTCGTAGGTCGCAGCAATATAGTATGCTCGTATTGCGCGACGTAGGAGCCTGTTTTATCGACCAGAGGCGGGTATTCAGCGATGATCCCGTTGGAAACGAGATTTTTCAAAGCGCCTAAATATCGCGTCTCGCCAATCCTGTCCAAGTATCGTCGACAGAACGCAAGCGTCCCAAACTCTCTCTGTATGGTGTTGAGCAATTTTTTAGCCGTAGGTAAGCGCAATGGCACGTGGCCTACGTCAAAGTTTTTCATGTAGTGCGAACATTCTCCAGCTTCGCGAACGTACCTGTGAGTTTGTCATTTGAAAGTTTGTAAAAAAAGAGAAACGAACGTCAGCTTACGATGGCACAAGGACGAGAAAAAGAAAGGAAGAAAGTAAGATGTTCCAGTGCAAGGAGGCTCTGCATATATTGGGATTTTCTGCCTACCCTTACGGGTAGCAGAGATGTGCAAAGTACTATGAGACTGAAAAATTGCAATGTAAGGACAAAACCAGGCGAAGTCATGAAAGAAAAACTCTTTTTTTGACTTCGCGAGCTTCATGGCGCCTCGAAAGGGAAACTCGCACATCGCAGCCTGCGTATGTCCAAATCTTCTTCGCAAATTTCGCGAAGCGACGATAATGAGAAAATAAAAGAGAAAACGAAAAAAATATTCGGACGATAAATTAACGTACCCTTCACCCGTGCTCCCGAACGTTTCGATGGCGTAAAATTCCCCCTCTTCCATTTTCGTCGCCTCACCGCCTTTCACGATGGGCACAGATTTCCCGGCGTGGATTTGGTATGGTGCGATTGAATGCCCGTTCAAATTTCTGCAGCACTTCACTTCAAACTGCTTCCCGCGAATATCCACACTGTGCGATTCCATGACCTCTTGAATGGCTTCACCAATATCGCACAAACGCACGTCAATTCCGGATTGTTTAATCCCTTCGTCTGTCGCTTCTTTCACCGCTAAAAGTAACTCGTCATAATCTGGAACGAACGTCTTCGTGAACGCGCAATCTATAATTCTCCCGTTAATCTGCGTCCCAAAATCGAATTTAATTACATCGTTCACGTCGATGATCGTCTCGTCGCCCCCGTTTGGAGTCCAGTGCGCCGCTATGTGGTTTTGCGAGCACCCCGTCGGAAACGCAACGCCGCACTCTAAGCCTTTCGCATTCAACAGCTTCCTTACTGAATTCTCCAACGTCTCGCACACGTCAATCATTTTCATTCCCGGTTTGACCCACTCTTGAATGTATTTTCTCACTTCTCTGTGTACTTCCGCGCACTGCCTCGCGTTGTCGTACATGTCCAGCTCTAGTCTTTCCAACTCCCTCTTCTCCTCGGAATCCAACCGCCAGGACGTTTTCCCGTTACTATCTTGATACTCTTGAATCTCTCCTTCTGGAAAGCCGTTTGGAAACAGCTCAGTCACTGGTACCGTCGGCGGAGCCGTTTGTTCTTTCACCGCACCCGCGGGCGTGTATTTTACTCCGTTTCCAGAGGAGGAAGATTTCTTCTTCTTCTTTTTCTTTTTCTTCTTGTTGGCTGAAGCGGCTGCTGCGCCGGCGTCCGATGAATTTTCTCCTTTATTACCTTCTCCTTCTTCTCCTTCGTCGTCATCGTTCCCGTTGTCTTCCTCCTCCTTCAAGTTCAGATTCCCGATCTTCTCTTTCACCGTCTCTTCATTATCTTCTTCTTCATCTTCACCTCCCATGCTGCTCTCTCTCTCTCTCTCTCTCTCTCTCTCTCGTCTATGTGTGCGAGTTTAGGGGTGTCGGTCGTCTTGTGTGGTTTTTTCCCACACACTACTGACTTCTCTCGTTCTCCCTCATTTTTTTGGTTTTACGAGCTAGAAATCAAATCAATTCTTCATAAGAAAACGCGTGAAAATCAATACAAAAATGTCTTCCGCGTCGAAGGCGCTGGAGAAGCTCGCGCAAAAGAAGCGAAGAGAGAACGAGATCAAGAAAATCCAAAGAGAGAGAGAGGAAGCGGCGAAGAAATCCTCGTGTTGCGGAGGAGGTCACAAAGAAATTGATTCGGATTACAATTCGAGCGACGAGGAAGTGGAGTTAAGATACGAGGATTCCTCGGATGACGATGATGACGACGACGAGAATCAAGGAGCGATTAAGGTCGGCCGTAAACGCGTTTCCTTGGGATCTAAGAAAGATAAGTTAGTTTTTGGTATCAAACCGTTGCCGTTCTTTTTTCTGTGCCTGTTCATGTTCGTCCCCGTGTTCACCTTCTTGGACAAGTTCTTTAAGTTCTCGCAACCGAGTGGACCGAACGCATACTCACACATACGAACGCCGAAACAACATGAATGGTACATAAAAATCAAAGCATATTACGAAGATGTGAATCCAGCAAAGTTGGGAGAAGTGCCGCGTCTATTGGCAAAATATAAAGGACGAGAAGAGAAGCTATACAGAGCGCTCCGTAAGAAGTACGAAAAGAACTATGACCCCCACAAAACGAGAGAGGAGTTTTAACGAGAGGTGGGTTTGTACGAGTAACTCGTGCTGTGAACAACTATGCTAGCAGTAATAGTAAAAACTTATATTTAATCAAGATAGATAAAATCTAGTGTTGCTAAAATCATTGTGTAGCGGATTATATCCCGTATTTGTTTCACACGCTCCTCTTTCGGCATACTTCTCCATGAACTGTTTCGTCGTGAGGTGAGTTCCTTTGTTCTCGTCGATTAGTTTGAGCGTATCGAAACAGGTCGGGAAAAAAATATCAGCACTTCCAACATCGCCCTCTAAATATGAATTTCTATCGTAGGTTTTACCACCGAGACCTTGAGAAGCGACGACGGGTGCGTTCAATCCATCCATTTTCGCCTCCGGAAGAGCATCGAAATCGGCCAACACTAAGCGATGCCCGGGAACGAATTTGCGCAAGTTTTGCAGAGCAAAACTACATCCGGTAGGAAGGTAAATGGTTTGGTTTCTCGTTAAATCTGCAGTTGAATTCACCTCGCGCTTTTTAAACATGCGTTTTACGGCATCGTTCAAGTGTGTCCAAAACGGGAGGCTTTTACGAACCTCGACAACTTTATCGAGCACTCGTTTGATCTCCTCGTCCGCTATTGGTTCGTAAAATTCGACTCTGTCTTTCCCTTCTCGTTCTCTCTTCACTCTCGCTTGCATCCAGTTTCCCGTTTTCACGCTCATGATGACTTTATCGTGCACTAAATTATCTAATATTTCAAATCCTAAAACGAAGCAGTTCTCGGTTGAGCCCTCCATGTGAATTTGTACGATTTCCCGCCAACTCTCCTCTGCTTTTTTGCATTTCTGCATCGTCACGTCTACGGGTTTTCTCGTGCGGCGCCACACATTTTCGTGCCCATGTTTTAAAATCGCGTCTTGTTGCATCGACAGGGAAACCTCGCTGACGTCAATCGAGCAATATTTCATGGACTCGTACATCTCTGGTTCGTTCGCTCGGAAGTAATTCAATATACCGACGGCAGCTGTTCCTGCACCGCCACCGAGTTCTATTACTTTCAAAGCAGCTGAATGCTTACGCTTCTTTTGTTCCTGAATCAAGTACCTCGCAATGGCATTTGCGTAGTGCGGCTTGAAAATTTCCACCGGTGTCAACCACTGTTTTCCTAACTGCCTCCATTTTTTGGCGAGCGTTTCCAAGTACTCCTCCTTGTCTGCCATCGAATGAAAAGGTAACGCTTCTCCACTATCATCACCAATTTTACCAATCGGGGACGAGCCCTTTTGATTGAAGTATCCTATCGACTTGTCATACAAGCATCTGCGCAAATAATCTCTCAATAACTCGCCCCGGTTCGTCTCGTTGAATTCGCCCAACGTTGCTTTTCTCTTCGCGTTGTTTTCTTTTCGTGTTGTCGTCGTTACGTTCTGTGTTCTCCGACGACTATGAGCAGCCATAAAATTCTTCGTTAAATGTCGAGTGCGTTTAGAGACACGCATCAGCATTTTCTAATATTTGTCTTCGTGTTCTTTGTTTCTTTAAATATATACGCTACCGCATGGTCTATTGTGCTTCTTCTTTCGTTTGTTGTTGTTGTTTTTGTTGTTGTTACTGGTATGATGTACCAATTTGTAGGGGATTTCTTTTTTAATACGTACCTTTTTGTTTTCTACAACTTACTTCGCCTCAAGTCTATCTTTGCTACGGTTTCTAAATGAACTTCGTCTGGACCATCGGCGATACGAAGCGTTCGCGCGCCGGCGTATAATCGAGCTAACGGTGAATCTTGACTCACGCCTTCACCGCCAAAGAGTTGGATGCACCTATCAATGACTGAACAAGCTACGTTAGGAGCAGAAATTTTACAAGCTGCGACGGCACTTCTCGCACGCGAGTCTTTTATGCCTAATTGATCCAAAACGTGCGCTGCATATAATGTAAGCAAACGGGCACCTTCCACTTCAACTCTGCAGTTTCCTAATACGTTCAATACGTTTGAGTTTTCGGATAAGGGTTTACCAAACGCGACTCGAGATTTCACTCGAGCATAGGTGACATCTAAACTTCGTTCAGCCATACCTACCAAACGCATGCAGTGATGCAATCGACCAGGTCCTAAGCGACCCTGTGCGATGGCAAACCCAGAACCTTCGCGTGAAAGGAGAGATTCACTCACATCGACGACAACATTATCGAATATGACTTCAGCGTGACCATGTGGAGCGTCGTCGTAACCGAAGACTAACAGCGGACGAATAACTTTCACTTTAGGGTTGTTCAGCATTGGAACGAGAACCATGGTCTGTTGCTCGTGCTGCGGACCAGTTGTTGACGTCTTACCCATGAATATAGCAATCGCACACCTCGGATCGCACGCACCGCTAGTCCACCATTTTCGACCATTCACGATGTATTGCTTGCCGTTTATGCTTTTCGTGATGGAACTTTCAATGTTCGTAGCATCCGAAGACGCTACCGCTGGTTCAGTCATGGCAAAACAAGACCGAATTTCACCCATCAAAAGTGGCAACAGCCACCTTTCCTGTTGCTCTTTCGTTCCATAGCGCAACAACACCTCCATATTCCCAGTATCTGGAGCCGAACAGTTGAAGATTTCAGACGCCCACGGGACTTTGCCCATCTCCTTAGCCAAGTGCGCGTATTCCAAGTTTGTCAAGCCCGGTCCTTTATACAACGCTTCGTCGTTGCCACGAGCGTTTGTAATTTTTATCAATGCCGCCGAATCTAATGGCAACCACAGGTTCCACAGTCCTTCCGCCTTCGCCTTCTTCTTCAATTCCTCCATCAAGGGATGCACAGACCATCTCTCGTTTGTTGTCGCGTGTCTTTCGAATACCTCCTCGGCGTTGTACACGTGTTCATTCATGAATGCTCTGAGTTTTTCTAACAAAATTATACATTTTTCACTCGGTTCATATCCACCTCTAATAAATTGTTTTGGAACTTCTGCAGCACCTCCTTGGACTACGACAACGTATGCTCGCTTGGCAAAGACTTCCACTAACGAACCCGCTTGTCGTGCGTTTCTAGAAGATGCGTTACCAGCGACCGCTCGGGCGCGAACACCGGCTAATATAGCCATGCCACGAAACATCGACAAAGCAACATAGAACTTCCACTTCGAGCTTCCACAAATATTCGGTAAACGCGCGTATTGCGACCAGATGTTGCAGTACTGCTTCTCCGTAGGTACTCCTGCAGGCACTAAATTTGAATCGCCGAATGAAGGATAAAACTCTAATCCTGGAGGTAAATAATACGGCAAACAATTATAAGCTACGTCCGCGTGTGGACAACCAATGGTAGACAGTTCCCAATCTAATACTGCCAGAACATCATCTGATTGTTCATCATAGATCAAATTATCTAACCGATAATCGCCGTGGATTATTCTGTCACTCACTTCCTCGCCGTCCTTTGGACAATTTGCATCCAACCACGCGACTAACTTCATGACGACCTCCTTTTCCGGAGTTTCTACTAATTTATTCGTAATGCTTTTTTCGTACTGCCCGAACCATCTTTTTAGCGTTCGTCTCGAGTAACTTCCACTGGAGATGTTTCCGAAGGATGATAATCCCATCTCGCGAATATCGAACGAGTGCAAAGCACCTAAAGTTTTCGCCATGTTTTCGTATATTCTCTCCTTCCGATCTTCTCTCGCAACGTCCGGTAATTTTGGTTGTAAATGTATCGTACCTTGCACAAAGTCCATGATGTAAAACGGCGTGCCTAATACTGAACTGTCTTCGCATAACAGAATCATCCTTGGGACTGGAAAGTGGGGGTGTTTCCTCTTCAAGGCAAACTGTACCTGAAACTCTCTCTCCACCGCGTGTGCGCTGGATAAAATCTTCCCGCCTGGCTTCTTCCTCAAAACGTACGATTTGTACGTCCCGTCGGTCATTTCAATAACTAATTTGTACGTCGGATTCGATTGGCCGTGACTGAACTGAGAAAGTTTTTGGATTGTTTTTATCCGTCGTCCAAATTCATCGTCACCACCACTTTTTCTTCCCCGGCGCAAATAGTTCAGAAGACGTTTCTTCTCTCGCTCCATGTTCTTATCGTCCCTGTGAACATGGTTTACGCTCTCAACGGTAGCGATATCCGTGCGGATTGACATCTTTTATTGTTACTACTGCTCCTTTTTTGTGTTGCGATTCGTGAAGAAAAAGTGAAAGCAGGAGTGACCGACAGACTGAGTATTGGAAGGAAAGGAACCAAACAGGGGAAGACGAAGGAGAAAACAAACATGTGTTGAACTTAGGATGGCATTTGGTGCGTGATCTTATTAAATATTAAGCTGAATTATATTCGCCTTCGAACAAACTCGTTTACTCTTCAGTGAAGAAGACGTACGCGAGACCGCCGAGAAGTGCTGCTATGGGCAGACCTCCAAACCCACTATTGTTCTTCTTCGCTTTTCTCGCAGGAGCTGCGGATGTTTTGTTGGAAGCAGCAGTTCGCTTAGTCGTTTTCTTACTCGCAACCTCTTTCTTTTCTTTAAAAGTCGTCGGCTTCGACGACGTGGATGCCGGCGCAGATGTTTTGTTGGAAGCAGCAGTTCGCTTAGTCGTTTTCTTACTCGCAACCTCTTTCTTTTCTTTAAAAGTCGTCGGCTTCGACGATGTGGATGCCGGCGCAGTAGCAGCCTTCTTCGCCGGCGCAGTAGCAGCCTTCTTCGCCGGCGCAGCAGCAGCCTTCTTCGCCGGCGCAGCAGCAGCCTTCTTCGCCGGTGCAGCAGCAGCCTTCTTCGCCGGTGAGGTTGCAGACGCGGCAGCTTTTTTCAATGGCGCCGGCGCCACCGCTACTTGCTTCTTCTCTTTGAATGTCGTCGACTTCGGCGCCGCAGCTGGCGCTTGCACGGCCGCCGTTTTCTTAAACGTCGGTTTGTACGCCGGGGCAATAGACTTTGGCGATTTTTTCACCGCGGTTTTCGCAGAAGATGCCGTCGAGACTTTCTTTGACTTCTTCGCGGAAGTGGTCGCTGTCGCTTGGCGTTTGGCTGCCGGAGTAGTCGCGGTTGATTTCTTCGCCAAGGTCGTAGCCGGAGCAGCAGCAGCTTTCTTTTTCGGTGAGACTGATCGCTTTTTGGTAGACGTCCCTCGAGACTTTGCACTGCTTTTGCCTTTAACGCTCGCCGCGGTTGATTTCTTGGACGCGAGTTTCGCCGCTCGCTTTTCTTTGAACGTTTTCGGCTCCAACTCTTTAGCCTCAATTTCCGCCTTGAGCCTATTTTTCGGAATCGGCGACGCTTTCATTCGTTGTACGCGGAACGCGGCTTCTTTTCGCGCAGCAATGACTTCTCTTTCCTCCCGCTTCGTCTTCTCGGCAAGCGCGATGGCTTCTCTCTCCGCTTTTTCGTTCGCTAACTGCTCCAGTTTCTTTGCTTGCTCTGCGCGCGCTTTTTGCGCTTGCTCTTCTTTCTTTCGCTGTTTTTCCAAGTCAGCTTCTGTAGGCTTCTTTTCAACCGGAGCTGCTTCGGGAGCGGAAGTTGGTGCACCCGCCGCCGGCGCGCTGCTCGGTTCGGCAACAGCAGAAGTACTCTCGACCTTCACGCTCGGCGCTTTTTCGCCTCCAACTTCTTGCGCCGCTTCGTATTGCGCTTCAACACTCAGCGGAGCAGCATCGACTGCTACTTCATCCGCGTAAGCGAGCATATTCGAGGAGGACGTAAACATTGACGACGCGAAGATGACCGCGCTGGTTGCCGCGGCCATTCTCATGTTACCCTCATCATTCGTCTCCTTCTCTCCGTCTTCTTGCTTTTGAGAAGCGGATGCAGCGATACGTCGATTGGTGGTAATCTTTTTCGTCGTCGTCTTCAAATTTTGTCGTCGTCCGTGCTGTGCGTTCTTCTTCACCAAAGAAGAAGATAACACAGAAGAAGCGGCAGCGTTCGTGCCGTGATATTGCGCGTGCATGGTGATCGTCCTCGCGTTCTTTACGTATTAATGATAATCGTTATAGTGAAGGCAAGAGTGCGTTTGGCTTTTCTTTTTTGGAAAACGAGAGAGAACACGCATCACCACATCAAGTAGATAATCTTTTTTTTTTTCGCGTTGTCACCCCAGGTTGTGCACTGCTCTTTTTTTAGCAGCTGCCTGCGGCGCGCGTGGTGCTCGTTGCTCTTTTTGTTCTTCTTTCGCGTGGTTGTTAATTTTTTTGCCGATGCTGGTGGAGGGGGTTCTTCTTATTCTCCTCCTCGTTCGTACCGTGACGCTCTTCATCTCCCCTCCTTCCTCTTTCTTTCAAATTGAAACCACCTTTCCCAGCGCTCATCATCAGTCTCTCTCTCGCTTCCGCGATTCGTTCCTCCTCTCCTTTCTCACTCTCCAACGTCGCTCGCAACGAGACGTAAGAAATGTTCAGAACGAACAAACCGACGAGCATCCCGTACGCGGTTGTTTTCGACGGTGCTTTCCCTCCTTTTTTGAGAACGTACGACGTCAAGGAGGATAACACCATCACTGAGTGAGCGCGCGTGAGTGTATTTTGGGTTCCCACTGCACGCTACTTTTACCGCTCCTCTTCCTCTTCCTCTTCCTCCTCGCGCATTCTTCTTCTTCTTCTTCGTATTATTATGTAACCGCTCGAACGCGCGTGCACCACAAGGCAAAAAAATTGGGGAAGAGTCACAACACCAAAAAAGAGACAAAACTTCAGCCACGCGCGCTCCGGCGTTCGAAGTTCATCGTCATCGTCACCGCATACTATTAACTGATACAACGGAGATACTAGCGAATGAGCGGTGATACTCGCTCTCCCTCTTATAACTCCACTGATTCTCCTTCTTCCTCTTCTTCTTCCTCCTCCTCCTCCTCCTCCTCCTCCTCGGGTTCCTCTCCAAGTGCGATGAGGAGGATGCCGATGAGAAGTCGCTCGGGGAAGCACGCGTTTGTGAGAAACTCGGATGCGACTTTACCGCTCGTTTTCGCCAACGTTGGCTTGGTCATATTCGTCGTCGCCGGGATATTTTACATCAAAGAGGATTGGGATCGGTTTTCTTTGCTTTGCGTGTTGGGTTACGTGTCTATTATACTTGGGTTGTTACTCCCAGAACTTCTGTACGAGGTGGACAACGTGAAAACGACGTACCATCCAACTGGAACGAGAGATATCGACGATAGAATAGAAAAAGGAATTCGAGAGAGAAAGTGGATGCAATTCTGGGGGTCTGTATTGATGATCGTGGGAATATTCCTCGGTATCGCTGGAAGTCTATTGTATTCTCCGACAATCATTAGAACGCTATCCAATAAGATGATACCACTGATAGACGAAGCAAACCTGGTTTGGGCGATTTCTTTTCTCATCTTTCCCGTGGGCTTCGCGTTGTTGACGTACGATAAGTTATTGACGCTTCAGTCGCTGGCTGAAGAAGACTTAGAAGAAGAAGATGTAACGATTTGGCACCCTCAAATGCGCGTCCATCTTTGGACGGAAATATTTTTGATTTTGTTCGCCATGGGCGGTGTAGTAATAGTCTCCGTGCCTAACGCACTCGGTGAAATCTGCGGCATGACTCTCTTCGCCTTGGGCGCGTTTATAAAAGTTTGCTTATTGTTTTACGAGTTGTGTAGTTAGAAAAATTAGATAGCGGTGTTATTAGTATTCTAGCAATCTTTTCACTATTGTTTGTATTAGTAGTAGATCTACATGCTGTATCAATATTTTACGTTGTTCGTTTCTCTAGTATCTAATCGTCTATGAAGAAATTAACGCTTTTACTAGTCCTCTTCGTCAGTACTTCTGGGCCGTCGTCGAGTATTAATATCGTATGCTCGTACTGAGCCGAGTTCTTTCCGTCCGACGTGACTGCCGTCCACCCATCTTTCCAATGTTTAGCAGCTCGAGTCCCTGCACAGAACATTGGTTCTATGGTGAACGTTTGACCTCGCTTCATAAAACCAACCGCCTTATTGGGCGCATAGTGAGGAATCGTAGGCGCACAGTGAAACAATTTACCAATGCCGTGGCCACAATAGTGCTTCACACTCGTCCATTTTTCGCTCGCAACGGCTTCATTCTGAATGAGCTCACCTATAGTTCGAAATCGCTTTCCTGGACGACACGAATGAATGGCTTTTTCGAGCGCGCTCAAGGTAGCACTCAACAGTCGTTTGTTCTCTTCTAATTTCACTTTATCTTTCGTTTTTGCGCATCCGACGATGAATGTCTCCGAGAGGTCACCGTGATAACCATTCAAGCAAACTGTGACGTCTAAATTAATTATATCTCCAGGTTCTAGTTTTCTTCTATCAGGAATACCATGGCACACGACTTCGTTTACGCTCGTGCAAATGGACTTTGGAAAGCCCATGTAATTCAGCGGCGACGGGTACGCCCCGTTTTGAAGGCACACCGTGTGACATATTCGATCAAGTTCATCAGTTTCAACTCCGACACGCAAGTGCGAGGCGACCGTATCGAGAACAAAACGTGCTAACGAACACGCACGTTTCATTTTCTTAATTTGTTCGGTAGTTTTCACTTCAACTGTCGTTTGTAACCGCGACGATTGTTCTTCTTCCGGCCATGAAGTTTGCGCGTAATCGGGTGGCTGCAGCCCAACTGGGATTGCCGATGTCGCGGTAACACGAGATGGGCGAAGCCTCCCCGTATACGAGAAAGTTGGAAGCTCTTTACTCTTCTTCGTCTCACCTTGGATTTCAAACCCCTCTACTTCGTCGCGATCATTTCGCCACCACTCCATAGTCTTTCTATCAAACTCTCGCCATTGCACTTCTTCCTCGATGGGCTTTTCAATCGCTTCGCGCTGTATGCGAAGCCGTTCTTCTTGCTCGTATTTCCACTCCTTCGTTGATACGTGTACATGCGCGGGAGCTTTGGTTAGACATCGAATTGCGCGATCTTCTTCCACCTCTTCTTTTTCTCTTCCTGAGTCCTCGTCGGTAGTTGTATCGCTTGACCACGAGAGTGAGTCCGAATCTTCCTCCTCTTCCTCGGAATCGTCGCTTGACATGTCCTCGTCTTCATTCTCCTCCAGGTCAACTGCGCCGCCAGTATCAGTGTTATATACGATGAGTCCCGTTACATGCACAGAAAAGTCGAAACCTTCTTCTGTATCGCCCTCTCCCTCTCTGGAAATGCTCAGACGAACGTCGTCACTAAACTCGCAGTTCAGGCTCACGCTTTCGACTTTTCCGACGATGAAGGACGCCAACACTTGCGATGGTTCGTGTTTTATCCGCGATTTTAATCTAACGACGCATCCAAGTGGAAGCGTCTTTGCAGATGTAAAAACGATCGTGGCGCGTTGAAGCAGAATCAATGGAGTAAATGCACTCGCTCGGAAATATTCCGCTTGTCCTTCGTTCAGCTCGAGCCCAAAAAACGCAGACATACTACGAATATTTACTCCTTCTTCTTCAATTCGGGAATGACATCACCGGTATTAATAGTGCTACTGCTGCTGACGTTACTGTTTGGTTGTTTGTTCATGCTCCATCTGGCCCATCGTTGGAAATTGTACATTTGCACGCACTCGTTGGTCGCGTGACACGCGAATAAAATGTAGTTCCTCGGCTCAACTCGCCAAGCGAATCGCATGAACAAGGCGGAATATACGCACAATGTCCCAGTCATCGGTCCCGAGACTAACTCTTCCGGTTTTTGCGTGTCCACGAGTCCCTGTTCATTCGCGCGCGCGTAAGCAAAGATGTGTTTCCGTTAGTGTGTGAGTGAGTGAGTGAGTGAGAGTGAATGTTTGAGTGAATCACGCGTGGTTTTGCGCGGTGTCTTCGCGAAAGAAAAGAAGACGGCGGGGAGAGAGAAAAGCAGATAACGAGAAAAACCGAGAAGAAAAAAATCACATCTTTTATTTGTCCCTCGTCAAAGAGGACGTTCATGAAAATCCAAACAAAACGTACCGCGGCAACGAATCCCCAGTTCGCGACTGGTCCCCAGAAGTGCGTCGTTTTCGGCCCCGTCGGAGAGTTCACCCAACGAGCGAACGCCGACATTATTTTTTGTGTGTTGTGTGTGTACTCGGGGGCCGGGGCCAATAAAAAAGTGTCGTTCATAAAAAAAAAGCCAGAACACAAACGACAACATGACGCCCGCTCCTTCTTCTGCTTCTTCGGGAAAAAAGGAAGGCGAGGAAACAGGACAAACGAGGACGAATACGATTGCAACAACCGAAAGCGCGTACGCGAAAGAGTATTACACGAGAATGATCCCGAGTTCGTGCGATTGGTCCGAGGAAAATATCGTCGCCGTCGGATGCGACGCCGGTCCGTTCGTTTTGTTGATTGTAAGTTGTGTTCCTTTTTTTTCGAATTCGCGCTCTTCTTCTTCTTCTTCTTCTTCTTCTTCTTCGTGTTATTACAACAACTCTGTTGACCTCGATCTGCGTGGTTTTCTTCTTCTTTACGCGAAAACAGAGTCCCGCACAAATCAGCGCGGATGACAATACCGGCCCTACGCCAACGGGTTTAATAGACGTCGCGTGCATGAGAGAAAATCCAGACGTGCTCGTAACGAACACCGATTTCCGCTCGAACAAGACGGTGTTGCAATACGAGTGTTCCAACATCTACAGAAGGAAAGCTGGGACAATGTCGAAAGCACCGGTGGATGATAGAGTTAAGAGCGTGCATTGGTCACCTTTAGGAGTAGCAGTAGATGGGAGGTGTTGTTTAGCTGTGTTGACGAGAGCGAATAGAGTGGTAGTACACGCCCATAGTAACCGAACGGCATTTGCGTCGGCGAGCCAAACATCATCGGCGTATTTAAGTTCAGCGGAAAAATGGCCGCTGATTCGAGACGTATCGGAAGATTTAGCGACGTTATACAAAAATATTGAATGGAAACTGTTACCGTTCACAAAAGAGGATGGCGACGAGAACGAAGATTCAAGGACAAGTTGGAAAGATGCAGAAAAAGACGAGTGGAAACCAATAAACTGCTTCGCAGCACCGGGTCCTCCAAAAGTCGGCGATGATCTCAAGAACTCGAGGGCTATGAACGAATGCGATGATAAACAAGAAGTTCAGAAGACGAGCGATGCATTGCTATCTCAAGGCGGAAGCGAAGAGAAAGCGGGCGTTGAGAAAGATGACAGATTAGGTGAATCACGCGTTGGACAGTTGCGAAAAGGTTCGCGATGCGAAGTGAAAAGAGATACACTCTCGTCACCTTGGTTCACGTGCACTGTACTAGCTGCAGAGTCAGACATGTTTCACAGAATACGTGTTCAATACGATCGCAAAGGAATGGATAACGAATGGCTCGCTGTCTCTGACGTTGATAATTTAGGTGATGAAAGTGTTCAGTGCGGGAGCATGATCCATGCTGATCGCTCCAAGATGAAAGTAAAGCGATGGATCCGACCGGCTGTCGCAGCAACTGATGAAGTCGACATTTCTTCGTGTCCTCGCGCTTCTTTGCTGGAAATATATAAAGGGCACTGTTGGCAACTCGTAGAAGTTGTCCAAGATGCTAAAATACGTTTCCAAATCAACGGTTCTGCGCATTCTGCCGTTTCAAATAAGTGGGAAGTCAGAAAAATTCGAAAATGGAAAGGTGCGGGTAAAGAGAAAGGAAGCGACGACGGATGGGAAATCTTAGAAGACTTGAAAACTATCAGCTTACCAGCACAACAACTAGAGGAGGAAATAGGAGAAGATGTAGACAAGGAAAAAGGAAAAGAGAAGGATAAAAATACAAAGTCGAGCGAGAAAGAGAAGGAAGGAGATGAAGCAGTAGCCAGTCAGAAGAAAACAGAGAAAACGAAAAAGATACCGGCGACAAAGAAAAGAAAAGCAGCTAGTGGTAAAAAGAAGAGTAATAAAGATGAAAGCGACTTTGATGATGATGAAGAAGAAGGGGACGATGACGAAGAATTCGATGAGAAGAAAGATAAGAAAAAACAAGTGAAGATATCCTGTACGGCTGGTGGAGCAGGACAAACAAGAGTTGCCGAAAAAACGACAAAAGCGGACGAAAAGGCAAACGATTACTCTACAATCACAGACACACATCCTCATGGACTGTCAAATGCGATGAGGGTATCTTTCACATCGTGCTCATGGTCTCCGTCGTTCAAAGACGGCACGTTAGAATCAATATTAACTATAGGAACCAAGAATGGAGAATTGGTATTTTTTCGCGTCGGAACGAAAAGAGACGATGAAATTGAAGAGCCTTTCTGCGAATTACTTGGAGTTGTTAGAGCGTTTTCGACCTCGGGTGTTTGGGTCACCGCTATTACTTATATGCCGATGAAAGATCGGGATATCGGCGATAAGTTATGGACGATTGTTGCCGGAAGTTCAAGCGGCGAGGCGAAATTATTTCTCTGCGACCCGAAGCTTTTGTGCAATCGAACGCTTGAGACAAAAGTTCCTGAAGATTGGGTCGTTCCCATCTCGCACTTTGGTTTGAAAGAAACGCTCGTTGTGAATCCTGATGAGGTTCCCATCACATCAGTAAAATGTTTTCGCGACCAACACGTCGATGGACGACGAGGCTTGTGTGAAGGTAAAGACATAAAAGTAATCGCTCTTGGAAAGGCGTCAGGCGAGGTGCTCGTATTTCGTTCTGATAATATTTCCTCACGAATTCGAATGTTCAGCGAGTCTGTTCAAGATATCGCTTTCCAAAGATGTGATATAGGCCTTCGCCTTGCCATTTGTGCAGAATCTGGAAGACGGGCGGATATTCTTTTGCAATCGAAGAGGAGAGATCAAGGACAAACTTCGAACGAAGATTTCGTTCGATTTGATTTTTCGGACGTTTTGAATAAAGATTTCCTAACAGGCTCTGGCGTATCCACATGGCAACGAAGCGTGCGCGCGGGCGGTATGTGCGCATCTCCGAACAACTTTTTAATCGCGAGAACTTTCGAAAGATACGATTACACGCGTTTACCGTCTTTGCAGAAGATGCAAAAGATAAAAGGAATGCGAGGCATTTTAACGTTTCACGGCGCTTCTGCTGTTGACGGTGATGCTGTGACGAAGAAAATCTTCTCTCTCGCGAACGAATTCGAAGGACAATCCTTATGGGATTGCGTTGAATTATGCTCGTGCTCGAAAACATATTGGAATGCCATCGCAAATTGGTGCAGTCACGAAATGATGAAGACGAAGAATTCTGCATCGCAAAAGAAAAAGTACTCTCTTGGCGCTGCTTTTGCGATGGTATCTGCGTTACTTCGGAAGAATTCAAGTCGTCAGCCATTGCGCCCAAGAAACGCAGAGATATACGACGAGGATGACAACGATGAGTTGCGGGTGCTTGTACACGTCGATCAACCTGAAAAAGGATGGGTGCCAGAATCTCAACGTCTCCAGCAACGACGAAGAAACGTATTCACCGAGGAGCAAGTACTCTCTTTCAACTGTCATGTTTGTGGACCAGTACATGATGACGATGACGGAAACGAAGATAAAGACGATGAAAAGAAACCACTCTCGTTTCGATCAGATTTGCGTTGCGAAATATGCGGTCTTTTGTGCCACGAATCGACCGGGAGCGATTTTCGATTGAAGCCTTCCATGATTTAGATAGAGTATAAACTGGTTGTGAATGAAAAAACACTGAACCAGTGGATTGTTTGTAATACAGGTACGAGTACGAAGCAAACGCGGTATTTGTAACGAACGCTTCAAAAAAAGAGCAGGCACACACACACACACACGCACACACACACACATGTCCCCTTCGTCGAAGAAAAGAAAAAAACACGAAGACGATGCAAATGATATCGTTCGGAAGTGCGACCAATTTTTCGCTGACACGCCGGAACCATCGAACGTGGACGCCATCAGACAATCTCTCGACGACTTTTTTTCCAAACACCACGAACACCTACGAAATGGAAACAAAAAAATAGCGTTCATCACGTCCGGTGGTACCTCTGCTCCGTTGGAGAAACCACCCATGGCGGTGAGATTTTTGGATAATTTCTCCTCTGGAGCGAGAGGAGCCGCTTTGTGCGAGTATTTATCGAAAGAAGGATACTGCGTGGTTTCTTTACGACGGACCGGTTCGAAATTGCCTTTCGTCCGAAAATGCGAAAAGCTCTTCACGAAGAAGGAAAAAAGTGTTCACAACGAACATGTGGATTTCCTCTCGATGTTTTCCAACAACAACAACAAAGAGACCAAAGATGGAGAAGAAAACGACGGTTTAATTTCCAAACTCAAATTTATTCAAGCCGACCGAGAACGTGCGTACACGGAACACGGCTTTCTCGAGATTGAGTTCACCACGGTCTACGAATATTTGCACTTACTTCGGCTGGTGAGCGAAAAGGTGAACGCGTATGCAAACGATGTCATGATCATTCACGCTGCAGCGGTTTCCGATTTCTACATTCCTTGGTCTGAGCTCGCATCGCACAAAATCCAATCGAATGCGTTAGAAACGAGCGGTAACTTATTCGCCAACTTTTCGTCTACGCCGAAAATGTTAAAGATGTGCCGAGATGTTTGGGCGCCAAACGCGTTTTGCGTTTCCTTTAAACTCGAAACAGACGCGAGCATCATAAAACAAAAGACGTTATCTGCGATGGAGAAATACAACATGCACTGCATAGTAGCGAACGAATTAGACAAGCGATACGACGAGGTGACCATATTCCAAAAAGAGGAACTCCAAGTAGTAGGAGGAGGAGGTGAAGAAGAAGAAGAAGAAGAAGAAGAAGAGGAAAGAAAGAAGACCGGAGGTCGGGTGGACGCTTTCAGTTTGCTTCGAGACCCGAGCGAAGAGGACATAGAGAAACAACTCGTCGATGAGTTGAAGAGAAGACACGAAGAATACGCCTCCAAAAGAGTTTCATCGTAAAATAACAGTCGTCCATTATTAGGCAATGCGGTTAGTAGAGATAGAGAGTGAATATTTATACATATATATATATATTATTAACCACATTTATTTCCGCCAAACTGAGTTTGTACTTTTCCTGACTGTCTTCGTTCGGGACAGCTCCTGCTTTTACACGCACGAGTAATCTCGCGCGGTCTTTCCTCCACTTCGTTTCAATATCGGTCATTCGGGTTCGTTCCCTAATTGCTCCTGGTTTTTGTGAGTATTGTCTTGCTTGGTTCATCTTGTTATGTCTGTATTATGTCTTGTATCTTTAACTGTTTAAGTAAGATTATTTTTGAGAGGATGAAAAAAATACGAGTATTGAATTGACTTAGGTGAAATATTTACAGTTATTTTGTATTACATTTAACTCGTCTGAACTGGTCTCGTAAATCAGCTCGAGGTACTCGAACAATCATCTCCTCCGTAAGTTGGGGGGCAAAGACACAAGGCGGTGTTCGTAGGTTCGCAATACCCACCGTTTTTACACTGATTACTTCCACAAGACACTTCTGGACACGACGGACCAAGACAAGAACCGTTCCAAGAACTTGGTGGTGGAGGAGAAGGTGGTGGAGGAGGAAGAGGAGAAGGTCTCGTGAAGTGATAAGATGTATTCTCCTCGAATCTATATATAGTTTTGGATGAGACCAAAGTCCAATTCTCCTTCTCTAAGGTACTCGTGAAGAGACGAACTAAACATATTTTGTTTATGCTTGGTACATCTGCCCACATCTGCTCCCAATCAGCATCCGTTCCAGAATACAAATAACAAGCTCCAATATCGTTCGTGGTAATACCTTCATTTACCATCGATGCCTTGAAATCTCCGTACGAGTTGTTCCAAAAGACGAGTTTATGTTCCAAAATAATCGGCGTTGAAGTAGCCACTGAACTCGTTATTGGTGTTGTTCTTTTAAATCTGATAGGTTTGGTAATTGAATCTATATTATTGCTAGGAAAGCCCTCATCGTATTCTATCACACTCACCAATTCCCAATAGTCTTTTGCTAATTTGTTTAATAAGACCGTCAAGACACACGCTTTCGATTGAGAAGGGTTAGGTATGTAGCCGTCGTCAACATTCCAAAACCAACTGCCGTAAGTGCTACTCCAAGAAACACCTTTCCAATAGCCGCTTTGCCCATAAGAACAGTTGGTAAATATTTCTTCATCTGAAAGACCTTCCAGTTTCATAACTGCGGTAAAAGATTTTCCGTATGTGTGACCAGATTCGTAAGACAATGTCTCCCAACTAATTTCCTTATACTCCACAATTTCTTGGGACGCTGAAGAAAGAGGTGTTTCTGAGGAAGGTGGAGAAGGTGGGTTTTTCGTCCTTTCGTCCTTGAGAACGAGTCCGAGTAGGACACAACCAGTAAGAAGCAGGATACTGATAAAAGCAAGAAGACCCACGATTACTTTATCCACTCCACGGCGACGGTGTGTATTCTCCCGTATAATCTGAATATCCGCAGGTTTTTGCGACGGCGTCGGTGCGTTGTTTTCCAAAACTTCGGCATCATCATTATCCTCTTCTTCTTTTTTATTTCTGTCTCTCACGCGAGATGCGACACGGTTGATTTCCGCAACAATCCTCGGAACACGAACCGAAGATGTTTCTGTTTTCGGTGTGATTTCTATCGCCGTATCTTTAGCGGGTTCGGACATAGTTGAGAGTTGACAGTATATATATACATATAGAGAGAGAGTTATTCATCACAACTCGAGTGTTCGTTTAGCCGTGTACGTACTCATTTTTCAGTCACTCACCACTCTTCAATTTTTTTCAATTTTTTACCACAAGAGTCGCCATTTTCTCAACCCATTCTGAACCGAAAAATGGGTGCTACGAGTACTGACAACGACAAGATGGACACCGGGGGCGAAGAGACGACGACGGATAAAGAGGAAGAAATCGATCCATCTAAGACGCTCATCAATAACGTTTCTCTGATTAAAAAATCCGTTGAGAGTAAAGGCGAGCCGAGATTCATCGCGAGCGTGTTCAGACAAGTACGTTTTCGTTTTTCCGATCTCAAACCATCTTTTCTTCTTCTTGTTCTTTCGTCGATCTCTCTTTCTCTCTTTCTTTCTTTCTTTCTTTAAAAACTCACCACCACGAATTCTTCACACTTTTCTTGTCATCTATGATAAACCATAACATCGCAGACGCACATGGTGAGAGCGAAATTGAACAACGAAGTCATCTCCGCGTTCATAGAGACCGTTTTACCGAGCGATTCGGAGTCGTTGCCGACGTTGAAACAGTTTTTGAAAGGGAAGAAAAAAGTGGAAGAGGAAGAAGGCGCAGAAAAATTGAAATCTGATCTTCCAGAGACGGAAATCTATTGCTACGTCGTCGCGCTCATGCACATGATCGATGCGAAAGATGCGAGCTCTATTCAATTATCCGAGATTTGCTTGCACAGACTCTCTTCGTTCAATCGACGAACGTTGGACGCGTTCGCGGCGAAGGTGTATTTTTACTACTCGTTGGCACACGAGCGTTTCGGTAACATTAGAGACGCAAGGCAGACGTTGTTGGCGTTACACAGACAAGCTACGTCTCGGTTGGATGCGATTGGCCAAGAGACGACTTTGAACTTGTTGTTGAGAAATTACGTATCGTTGAAACAATACGAGTTGGCGGAGCAACTTCGATCGAAAACGGTGTTGCCGAGCTCGAGGTCCTCGGCACAACAGTGCAGATATTTGTACTACCTCGGAAGAATTCGAGCGATTCAGTTAGAATATACGGAAGCGAAAGAATGTTTGACGCAAGCGCTGCGTAAAGCGCCGAACAATGCCGCGTGGGGCTTTAAACTTATCTTAACGAAGTGGATCTGTATCGTGCGTTTGCTTTTAGGAGAGATTCCAGAGAGAAAGTTTCTTTCGAGCCCGAGTGAGATGCGCTCGAAGTTATTGCCGTACTTTGAATTGACGAGTGCTGTGCGCGCCGGGGATTTGCACGAGTTCGCCCTAGTCGTGGAGAAACACAGATCGACTTTTGAGAAGGATAACGTGTTCAACTTGATCACGCGATTACGACGCAACGTCATCAGAACCGGCTTAGCTAAAGTGAACGTCGCATACTCCAAAATTTCTCTGAACGACATCGCGTTGAAATTAGGCTTGAAAAAAGACGTTGATATGAGCAACACTAGTAGTAACAACATTAACAATGAAGGCGCAATAGAGTGCGTGGTGGCTAAAGCCATCAGAGATGGGGCGGTAGACGCACAGATTGACTTTGAAACTGGCATCATGACCTCAAATGAAACCAAGGATGCGTACGGCACTTCGTTACCGGCTGAAGTCTTCCATCAAAGAGTCGCGTATTGCTTAGACGTGCACAACGAGTGTCAGCGAGCGATGCGGTACGCAGAAAAAAGTTCCAACAAGACGAACGAAACGAAGGAGGAACGCATGAAGCGTTTAGAAGATGAAGAGGCGTTGCGCGAGTTTATGGAAGAAGAGGAAGATTACTTTTGAGTTCCGTAGGTTGATTCTTAATTACTACACTGTACGACGTAGGAACATAGTACAATCAAAACAATAGGCTAACATTAATCTGTGCTAATACATTTCTAAAATCACTTCCTCCCTTTCTTCCCCTTCTTGCCTTTTGAGGATACTTTATTCTTTGGCTTGGTGTCTCCGCCATCTGGGAGCGCTCCGCTTTTTGCCGACTTCCCCGTTCCTGGCGCACCACCTTGCTTGGCTAAATCTGCGAGATACAGATCAAAAATATCTTCCGGACTCTTCATTAGCTTCGCGGACGACCCGTCTGTTCTCCCCCAGTGCATCGGCACTAACCTCGCGCACTCGATTAATATCGATCGTCTCGTGGGGAACTCTGGATTCTTCGGCGTCCCGTCTTCGTTCTTATACTCCACTCTCACCCGTCCTCGCTCCCAGAAATCTCTCGAGTAGCACTTATCTTCCAATTCGCACGGTAAGTTCATGCCTTTTTCGATGGCTTCTTTAATCTCGAAAGGAAACGGTCGATCGCAACACAACTCTTTCCTCAACTTTCTCCCTTGTTTCACCGTTTTGTTCTTGTCGATGTAAGGCGCATAGATGCACATTCTCGTGTCGTGTTTCCACGTAAATCCTCCTCCTCCTCCTCCTATGTTCTCCGCCGATAAGGGGTCGTTCATCATCGCACCATCGTCTTCTTCAGTTATTTCTGATATTTGCGCGCTTTCCTTCACGACCGTCGACTTTTTCTTCCTCGGTCCGCCTCCTCCTCCGAGAGGGTCAAAAGCTTGCGCCATTCCTTTTTTTTCCTTTTTTTGTGCCGCCTCTTTTTTATCTTCGAAGGCTCGAAAAGTGCACATGATTGCCTCACATTATTTTATTCCTTACTCACCACCCACCACACCAACAATAATATAAAAAACGCAATGGGTTTCACATCACCGTTCCGCTCGCGAAATTCCTACGTTCAACTCAAAGGAGAGGAAAGTAACGCATCGTTGATGGCTTCGATGAAATCACCGGAACCGTCGTCGTCATCGTCTGTCTCGATGGAGGAGAAGACACCGACGCAAACGAGTAAAATTGCTTTCCCCGAAGATTCCATGCGAACGCCGTCGCCGGAAGAACCATCGTCGTCATCTAGCACTAACAATAACAATAACAACAACAACGCGAGTGGGAGGAAAGCGCTCGGTGAAATGACCAACGACGTGTCCATGACGCCTTTATCGGCGAAACTGAAGAACTTAAAGTACGCCGATTTATCTATCCAGTAGCTTGAGAGACATTTTTTTTTTTGAATTTGTGTTCTGACTGTGCGTTTGTTCCCCTCTCTCTCTCTCTCTTTCTCTTTTACACAAAAACAGATTTAGCAGTCCTACGGACCATCACATGTCACCGGCGACGAAGTTTGTGAATAGAAAAGCGCACCACACGAAAAAAGATAAGAGTGCAGGTAGTTTTGGTCAAGGGAGAATCGCGTTAGGTTTGGGGAGAGGGAAATTCATGACGACGAAGAGAGCGCCTTCTCGGTTCGCCAGCGATGGAGGGAGCTTGGCGGAGAACCAATAATATGAGAGCGCTTACCGCATGAAAGTCATCATCGCCCAAGCAATGCTCAAAAGTCACATCTAAACTCATTCTGCTACTAATATATATATCATCTAATTCATGTTGTAACATCTATATACCTATATTTATCTACATTTACACTTTATTGAAGCACATCACCATCCGCGAGTTCCACCAGAGATAGAAAATCTTGAGAAACGCGCAACAGTGGAGCGTCTAACAACTGAAAAGTGAACTTCATCGGTCGCTTGTTTGCTTCGTAATTCAACGCTTTCAATCGTCCACAGTAGGTGTACGTCTCTCCTTCCATTCGGCAAAACAAATGCACGGGCCATTTCGGAAACGCTTTTTCCGCTTCTTCGCCCTCCTCCAAAGCTTTGTTCTTCGTCTCCTCACACGAAACTTCTTTCTTGGACATGGTGCTCAAAATCGTCTTTATGGGCGAACTCTCCTCATCCTGTCTCGGTTGGGCGAACCATGTAATGCACCCACCACAGTTTGTAAACACGTTATCGTAGGAATTCCCATACTTGTCTCCGACGTTTACGTATAGAACTACGCAGTTCTTCCACTCTTGTATCCCTGACATTTTTGAAAACTTCGGATGCGCAATCGGTGACAGCTCGTGCACCACCGCCGCCTTCAACCCGCCATCGTTCGTTTCGATTCTGTGGCCGAGAAACTCCGAATAAATGTGTTTTAATTGAGCATTTAACGCTTTCAGCGACTGCGGGGAGGGCGGTGGTTGACTTTTACTGCTATTTTTCTGCTTCTTCTTCTCCAACTGTTCCAACTCTTCGGCGGTGACCGTCCTTGACTCTGTGCTCTTCCTCTTTTTACCGCTTGTCTTGGTACCGTCTCCCAAGTCTTCGTTCAATTCGAAAGTGGTGTAAATTGGTGCTGGCAACTTTCGAATCCGTCCCGAACGTCTCACCTCTTCCGGGTTAATCTTCTCTCGTTTCATTTTCTTCTTCGTTGGTGTTGTTCTCGCGTCATCATCGTCGTTCTTCTTCTTCTTCGTCGTCATCATCTGTTGATGTAACGGATTATTCGCGATGAGTTTTGCTAATATGGCTTTGTTCCTGGCCACGCGCTCGTCGCGTTTTATTTCGTACGGCGTTAACGTTGCCGCGCCGCTCATGATTTATGCGTCGATATTTGTAGTGTTGCTGTTATGATTGAGACGCTCAAGTGTGATTGATGACTTTTTTCGTGTGTGTATCTTCTCTCTGTGGCTTTGTTTTGCTCTTTTGCCGCACCTTCGTCACTTCTTTTCTGTGCGCTTTTTTGCTCGAAATATGACTTCAACAGGTGCAATATTCCGGCAGCAGCAGCAGCAGCGCGGCGCGATAACGACATCATCAATAAAAAAGAAAACCGTTGCGAGGAGAAGGAGAGTACAATATCAACGAGCGACTGTTTTTCGGCGGCGAAAACAAACGATAACTGCCGGCGCGTTTAATACGCACTCATTCGACGCACCCGGGAACTTCAGAGAAAATTTATCCGTCGGTTTATCCGTCGGTATTGTTTTGAAAGAGGATCAAGGGACCGATGCGATCGTATACGGGAAAATAAGCGATTTCTTGACGAACAGTAAACGACATCCGAGAGGGATTAAAGTTCGATTGGAGGATGGGAGCATTGGGCGGGTGTGCGAAATTGGCGAAGGAGAAGGACAAGAAAAGGACGAAGAAAAAGAAACCTCTGTCGCGAGTGCAAAAGAAAAAGGTTCATCGGACGATAGCGAAGATACCAGTGACGACAATGACGAAGACGACAGAGAAGAAGAAGATGATAAAGAAGAAGAAGAATCAAACGTAGTTTACGTGCGCGGCTTACCGAAAAATGAAGAGGATATCGAGAAAGTCAAAGAGGCGATATTAGCGATAGTTTTAGATAATCATAGTAATAGCGGGATAGAAAAAGACGATATAGTTTCCATAAAGATTCCAAAACGGTCCGGAACTCGAGCGATACAAGGATTCGGTTTCATAGAGTGTAAAGATGTCGAAACAGCGACGAATGTTATTCGCGAGCTAAACGGTCAAAGTTTAGAAATAGCAGCTTCGAAGAGCGACGATGGTAGCAGCAACGATTCGGAGACAACTGCGATGAAAATATCTGCTTCATTTTCGGTGAATAAGAAGAAAAAGACGAAAAAGGATGATGACATTGCAGATGGTGAAAGGAAGAGCAAGAAGTCGAGACCGACGAAAGCAGAGAAGGAACGCCTCGAGCAGGAGAAAAAGGAACAACAAATACTCGAAGCTCGGAAAGCTATGGAAGAAGATGCTCTGAAGCTTCTCGAACGACAAAGAAAAGAGAAAGAACGCAAAGAGAAGGAAATCCAGGCAAAGCTAGAAAAAGAAGAAGTCGCTCGTCAGGCGAAGGAGAAGAGGACGATGGAGCTTTTGCTCAAACGCAAAGAGGCGCAAGAAAGAAACCGGGCGAAAGTGCAAGCGGAACAAGAACGCTTGGAACAAATAGACCGAGAAGCGAGAGCTTTGGGAGATATTACCATAGATGAGAGTTGGTTGACAGAGATGGAGGAAATTAAAGCCACGATTAGCGCGTTGAAATAGTGTCCAGAATTAATTAACAGTATTGTGTCTGCGGGAGAGCATCGGCGCCATCGGCGCTCTGATTGCCGTCGTAGTCATCGCGCGCGCCTTTTGTATTGTACTGGTGTTCACTTTTAAATTCGTGACTTCGCGAGAAAAAAAATCAGGGGCTCGATAAGACGCATTAAAAAAGAAAATTCCCCAAAAAGAACGCTTGATTCGCGTCATCGATGCCATCACGAATGCATCGAGCGCTTTACATCGCGCATTAATCCTAAATTGGTAAAACGGAGGAATTTTCGTCCGATTTCAGAAAAATTGAATTGGAGGGGGGAGGAGGGAGGTAAGAAAGAAAGAGCAGAGACAGAGAGAGAAAGAAAAACAAAAACAAAAAAAAGAGGAAAAACCAAGAACTCCATCTGTCCATCCAGCCAATCAGAATCACACGTTCTTTTCGCGGATTCACGCGATATTTTATTATTTTTGCGGTTACACGCGTTGAATTTGAAAAGATCCTGCGCGACCCCCGTCATAACTACACTATTCAAAACGAGCACGCACACATATACACACGCACGTATATAAAATGCAATCGATCATCGCATCCAACAGCGTTTTCGCGACGCGCTCGATCAGCACCAAGCGCTCTTCAAACTCCATGAGAAGAACTTCTTCCTCCTTCACGGGGAAACAATTCAAAACGTCCACGGTGTCGGTTCAAAAACAAACCGCGAGAGTAAACGCGACGACGAGAAGCGACGATGTTCAAGACAAATTGAAGGAGATCACGGGGACGTTGAGCGAAAAATGGGACGATACGGAAGAGAAGCCAGCCGCGGTGGCGTTGGGAGTCTTTGGTTTGGTCGGCTTAATCGCCGCCGATGGTGTGTTGCACAACATCGATGGCCTCCCGTTGATTCCGAATTTGTTCGAGTTCATCGGCATAGTCTTCTCTGGGTTCTTCATCTACCAAAACTTGTTGTTTAAACCGGACAGACAGGCGTTCAAGGAGAAATTGTCAAAGACGTTCGACGATATTTTGTAAACGGCAACACAAAAACAAGATCTAAGAAGGTTATTATTATTACTATTTTAAATTTTAGAACTTGCGCTCTCGAACAGACGTACAAATTCTTCCCACAACTAACCCGGCAGCAGAGAGCGAACTTGAAAATATTGTGTCTTCGCGCATAGCATGTGAGTGTTTTAATAAAAGAAGAAGGAAAAGTTACGGGGTGTACCAGTAAATAAATACATGTGTGTATGTGTTATAGCCACTGTATCACGCCTTATATGATGACAACAATAGCAAAGCTTTTTTCTAAATTAGTTCTGTATCTGTTTCTAAAACTTTTACGCCTTCAATTTGCCGTACGTTCTCGCCTTCTCCTCCGAAGTCTGGAATCTACCGTGGCCCATCTTACTCGAAGTATCGATAAACTTGAGCGTGATCTTCTCAGTCGCAACACGTCTAGTTTGCTTGAACAAGGACTGTCTCAACGTAATGAGTCTCTTTCTCGGGCCCATGACGGCACCCTTGATCATGACGTAGTCGTTCTTGACAATACCGTAGTGACCAAAGCCGCCCATCGGGGTGATTTCCTTCTCAGTCGGGTCGTGGTCAGTGTTCGCGCCGAACGACGCTTCGTCCGCTTTACCAATCTTGTAAATCTTCTTGTTGATTTCCGTTCTGTGGTGATAACCGTGTTGACCTGGACGAGCAACAGAGTATGCAACTCTCGCCGGGTGCCAAGAGCCGATGCACGCAACCTTACGCAAACCTCTGTGAGTCTTACGCGGCAAACGGGTGACGCCCCAACGGGTGATGACGCCTTCGAAACCTTTACCCTTGGTGACGGCAATGACGTCAATCATTTCGTCTTGCTGGAAGACGGCGTCAACCGGGACAGCCTTCTCAAAGAACTTGAAACCAAAGTCAACCTTGTCCGCGACAGAGCCACCGTTGACTTGAATTTCCATCATGTGCGCCTTCTTTTGCTTCAAGTTCTTCACTTTTCTAACTTGCGTGTGCGCGATGACTCTGATGACGTCGCACGACTTTTTCAACGCTTCCAAATCTTGTTCGATGGAGCCGTTCGAGTACTTCTTCGCGTACTTTTGGAACGCCTTCTTCTTGGACTTGAACCAGTTCTTGTAGAATCGACGCTTGATTTCGTCGGACAAGTGTTCCGCCCACACCGTCTTGACGCCTCTCAAACCTTGCGGCGTTCGTCTGTAGCCGACGAGACCGACGACGATCATTTGCGGGCACTCAACAATAGTCACCGCTTCGCACGTTTCCTTCTTGTGCAACTTGGAACCAGGCTTGTCCACATCTCTGACGATGTGGGTCATGCCGGCTTTGAAACCCATAAAGGCAGTCAAGTGCGGCGGCTTGGACGCATCATCCTTCGGGAAGGATTTCACCTTACCTCTGGAGCGCTGGGATCGCTTCTTCGGCAAAAAACCCAAGTGACCAAGACGGGGATCTGTTGTTTGAATAGCGAAAGGAGAAAGAGAAAATGTCAGTAAGAGGGCTTCAGCTTTTACTAAAAAGAAATCTCGGAACGGGGCGCCACCCGTAACATTTCCACCTCTATTCGCGCACTTGCGCGTAAGAATCGCGCAAATAAACTCATTCTTCGCGAGGAACTTCGCTCGAGTAACTTTTCTATCGATCGCAAACGTCGCGAGTGGCGCGTGAACGAAAGACGGAAAAATCATTTCGCGCCTTCTCACAAAAAAGCCCTCCTACGAAAAATGCGCGCGCAAAACAAAGAGAGAAAGAGAGTTGAGTCGACGCGACGCGAACGAATCAATTCTCAATCGTCGCGTGAATCGAACGCAGGATGAAATAAAGAATCTAGGGAAGGAGCTATCACTTACGTTCAAACTTTCTGTGAGACATGTTGTTTATGTGTTCGTACTGCACAAATTTGTGATGAGTTTCGGCTGCTAATGTTTTTTTTCTCCCTCTCACCACATACAGGCAAAAATTAAATTTTGTGTACGTACTCGTACGTCGTAATTTTATGGTACGTTCGTACTAATTTTCGAAAAACGTTGTTGTTGTTGTTCTTCTTCTTCTTCTCGTTCGTTATTTTAGAGAGGAGGAGAAGCACGCGTGCGTGCAAAGTTTATAAAAGAGAGAAAGAGAGAGAGAGAGAGAGAATGGACGGCGCGTCTTCCTCTTCTTCTCCATCGTCTTCCTTCTCGTCAGATGATGACAACACTGCGGGCAATAATAGCCTCGCGCCGACGAGAGGAGGACGGAAGAAGGAAAAGAAAACGGGATTGAAAACGTCCGAGTTGCTTTCCAAAACGGGAATGAGCTTCGATACGTCTCAGTTTTTAGACGTGGAGAGAAGGAAGGAAATGATTGAAAGAGGGAAGAAAGACGCGATGGAAGATGTCGTGAGGTTGATTCGGTTTGGTGGCGCTGGTAGCGATGAAAGTTACGCAGCTGACGTTGCGAAATATAAGGAACGACGAACGGTATCGAAAACGATGTCGTTGTTTACAGTAGAAGAGCACTTGCGTATCGTTGCTCAACCTGCGGTGCGGAATTTTTGCATGCACGTGTTAGCGTTGACGGACTGCAGAATCGATGAAGCGACGTGTGACGACGTGCATAAATTACTCGACTCCTTGGAGAAAGAATACGGCGGAAGTAATAAGGCGAATATTGAAGCGCTATGCGACGCCTTGGAGAGTAAACTGTTAGAGTTGAGCAGGAAGATGGTGGGCGGTTGGAGAGGCAAGACGATTTTTTCTGGCACAGAGAAAACCAATGAGGACGACGATGTCATCAACAGCAATAGTGATAGTATGGATTTAGAGGCGATTTTGGATTACTTGATTGCGACTACGTGCCACGACTGTATAGAAAATGTGTGTGCGAAGCTGGACGAAGAGACCAATATCGATATCGTGGTGTTTCCGAGACTTGTTCGGTTCGCTAGAAATTCAGCGCTAAAACTCGGAGGAGAGACTAACCCATACTCGCACGAGTTGAATAGATTCTCTGAAAAAGTATGTCAAGCTTTGAAGCGAGGATTAGCGACGAGCGAAATCAGCGAAGTGATTGAAAACGAGTTGCCCGCGGTGTTGCAAGCGTACAACTTGCGTTTTCTGAGAGATTTGAAAAAGAACAAGCATTTAAGAATAAGCACCACTGGTAATACCAACGGCAGCAGTTCCCTTGGAAGGACCAGTAGTCATTTTAGCAACGATAGTAATAGACGGAGAATAGTTGCGGGCACGCACGGCTCGCTCTCGCTTCATGATGTGGCCTCGTTACCGTCGCACTCACCGGAGAAGCGGAAGAAAAACAAGAATAGTAGCGGAGGAGGCGGATACTTTTTTGGTCTCGTCGGCGGTAGGACAGATACAAAATCCTGCAAAAATAGAAGACAGGTACGCAGAGAAGAAAGAAAAAAAGCTTTTGAGACCGTTCGGAGTCAGAAAACGGCTCTTGATGCGCAAGACGCTTTACTCATCTCCTGGATTCGTTCGGCGTTGGAGGTTCGCGACGATTTCTCCGACAAAGAATATTCAGATTCCTCTGACGATGACGAAGATGATAGCGACGATGACGCCCGTGGTAGCAGCGCAGCGCCATCGGCATCATCCTCGTCGTCTGCAATGATACGAAGTGGATTGGTGCTCACCGGATCTCAAGTCGTCAAGGACTGGCAACGAGAGGATGGCTTCACTTTGAAAAGACGGTGTCGTACTTCAAAACCAGATTTCTTATCGAAAGATGGCGACCCCGTCGACGATGACGATGATACGGACATTTGGACGACAGAAATTTTAGCCACCGGCCCGTTTCAAGCTCACTTCACACGTGCGCTCTCCAGCTTAGAGAACGCTTTGCGAAGAGCGAAAACGTGTAAAACAGAGGAAACTTCTGTGGCCTCGGCGGCGAGGGTGATATTGGCGGCTTCCAGAACCGCCCGCGGGGGCGAAGAATTAGAGTTATGCACGAGTTTATTTGGTGACCCGCCGTACTTTGCTATTTTAGGTCTCAATTCCAGAGAATACGAGAATAAACTCGATCTCGGCGGTCCCCCGGTTGAGATTTTCGTGGAAGAACATCGGGTCACGGTGAAGTGCCGCTCGGTGTACGAAATTACCAGACATCCGATTGACGACGACAATTTTGCCGACGACGACGCCCTTTTCATGCCCATACCTTGGTGCGCTATCGCCATATCTTACACAACGATTCTCGAGACAAACCCGGCCGATGGTATACTGGAAGTAAAGCGAACGCGGTGCGGTCTAAACAAACGCGTTTCGCAAAAACGCCTCAACCGTTTCTTACGCAACAAACACACCCAGTCCTCAACAGCTGGTGACGGCGGTGAGAGCGTTACTTCCGCGAGCGCTAATGTTACTCTTAGAACGAATGAAAAGAATGATAACGGCGATAAAGGAAAATCACAGAATGGAAACACGAACAACAGTAAGAACAGCACAGATAGTAGCGATGATGGTGGCGGTGGTGGTGGCGGTGTATTGAGTTCGTTGTTTAGCGTTTTCAAGTTTTAAGGCGTTATTCGTCGCACACACAAAAAAAAATCATCATCACACAGCCGGAGTCTCCCTTCTTTCGCATCACATGAGAATGGCGAGCTTTTTTGTTTTGTTTTGTTTTTTTTCGCTTTCGCTCTTCATAAATTTCCCGCACGCAGAGAATTTTCATTTCAAACGCACCCACCGCGCGAAAAAATCTACACGACGCACGCGTAACACGGAAAACTAGTCCAAACTGGATGTCGATCTGACCGCGCGTCGTCCGTCGCGCGCGTATTCGTCGAGCGTTCACATCGTGCGACAATAGAAAGAGAGCTAGGGCAAATTTTCAGGAATCATTTTCAGGAATCTTCGGAAAGAAAAAAAGGAAAAACCTCCAGCCGCGTCAGCCCCTCTGAAGTGAAAAAGTGAGAGAAGAAACGGACACGAGAAGAAGAGGAAAAGAATTTAGAAAAAAAACTCGTTCGTGGTTCCTCACACTCACCCCGAAAAAACACGCGTCGTTTCATTTTTTTTAGTTCTCCCGGTACTATTTGTATTATTAGGTCTCGTCGTCAAAATTGAATCGGATGAATAGCCGACGACGCGCGCGGGGGAGGACGACGGCTGGCACCTCCACCTCCTCTCCTTCCTCCTTTGCGTTACTGCTGTTGAAGAAAGGAGGAGCGGTGATAACGTCTAAATCGGATCCGTGTGAACTTCTGAGAAGAGTCGCGCTCCCACTGCAGAAGAGCAAAGTCATCGCGAAGGAGGATTTCGACTTGGACCAAGAGGAAGAGGAAGACAAGAAAAGTAAAAAAAGAACGACCGATGACGACGACGACGACGCGAACGATGAAAGTACTGAAGAAGAACGAGGTAAAACGACGACGACTTCGAGGACGACGAGAAGGAACGCAAAGGAGACAAAACTAGTGAACGCTACGACGATGGAGCGATTATACGTCAAGAATTTCAGCGCGGACACGTTTTGGTTTTCCATAGATGGTAAATTGCACAACGGGAAAGC